>ERZ773070.406-NODE-406-length-32145-cov-12.523372_pt1 | contig 32145 bp, 41 predicted proteins | sample MGYA00580618_ERZ773070 | MGnify/ENA primary metagenome ERZ773070 (study PRJEB29015, sample SAMEA2738023) | human oral metagenome | biome: human oral; feature: human-associated habitat; material: dental | place: China | collected 2019 ... | reverse complement strand
CGTCAATCTTAAACTTCAATACGCCTTGTGCTTTAGAGAAATCAATAGTTGCTACGTTATTTTCATCTAGTTCAACGCCGTCCAGCTCATGACCATCGCGCTCCAATGTTCGCAACTTCTCGGCTGTTTCATCATCAAGCTGCATTTTCTCCACTCCACTACGCTCAGCAAAGTAGAGATTGATAGCTGTCTCGCTCCATTCTTCAAAGAATGCTTCAAAGCCTTTGCGGAGGGCGTTATCATCAATGGATAATTGTGCTTGTTGAGTCTTCAAGGCTTGCGGTGTCTTGCCAAACCCAGGGTTGCCAACCTCAGCACTGATTGAGGTGTCTGGACTGTTGACCAGGTTGAGCATCTGCGACTTTTGCAATCCGTACAGGTTTGGATATTCGCGTAGGGCGGTCGTGTCGATATTCATCGGCTCGATGCGCGCATTTTGATCTTGAATCTTGTTAACGGCGTTAGCGCCAAAGTTGAGCCGGCGCTCGTTGACGTTACCAAAAACATTAATGGTTGGCTGCAACGCTACAGCGCGGTTGTACTGATACGCCTGCATATCGCTGTCAATAAGATTCTGAAGAGGACCAATAAGCTCCAATACGCTACGCCCAAGAGGGTTTGCACCATCGGCGTCATAGAAATACCAAGAGATAGGCATCTTGCCACGTGGGTCTTTATTTTGCTTACGTCGCACAATCTTTTCAGTAGCAGGATTAAAGGTATAGAACGTTGCACCAACACCAACCTGAAAACCGGTTACAATTTCAATACCTGATGGGTCAAGCGACCGCTCCTGCTCAGCTTCATTCTGTGCTTTATCATCTTTGCTGATAATAGCGTCCTTGATTTCCTCCAAAGCTTCCAAATCCCATGACGGTTCATACTCTGCATTCTCTTCCTTAGCTTTGCGGCGGCGTTCTTTTTCAGCGTCAATAAGCTGCTCGACGTCAGCCTCTTGCCACCATGAACGCATGAATACATAACTGCAATCACTAGCAGATTTCTTACCTGGTTGAATAGAAATATCTCGCCAGGATACGATCAGGTAGTCTGGCAGGAGCTCATCGTCGTTATATAGCATTGGTGTGTATACCGCTACCGAGCCAAACGTCTGGCCGCCCTCTACTGTCATCCAGCTTTTATGAATCAAGTCGTATTCGGTGTTGGCGTTTGGTAGAATATTCTCTAGGTAGGCAAACTCGGCGATAATCGGCCATGGACTGTTCTCGTCGACAGTACTAACGACGCCGGTTGGTAGCTGCTGAATCGTGCGTCGCGGCGATTTGATGATGATTGAAGATGCTGTGCCGTCGGTAGTCTTCGGAAATGCCTTCGGGATTTTTGGGTGCGGCTTATTTCGGGCAATACGAGAAAACTCCGGAAACGGCTTAGTTAGCAGTTCGGTCTGCTCTTTAGCAGTACCGTATAGGTCAAAGATATTTTTCTCTGTTAGAAAAGAAAAAGCCACTGATTACTCCAAAGATTACTGTTATTTGCAGTAAACTCTGGTTGTTTTCAGTGGTTTACGCTTGTATTATATCACAATTATGTTTATTGGGAAATATTCTGTTACGCCCCAAGCTTTGTGTATTCAAAGACGACATCAAATGAGCCTTTATACACCATCTTAGCTCTGCCATCATACCGTATCGATGGGTTGATTAAGCCCTCGTCCTTTTCAATCCGCATAGTGAGCTCATCAACTTTATCCCGTGCTTCGGCCATAGATCCAACGCGGAATCGTTCCTCAAAATGTAGTTTTGTTCCAATGATGTTGTGATTTTGATAATTCTTCTCAACTTCAACTGTAGTATTGTCATCTAGCTGCTGCTTCTCTTTAACTTTGCCAAATTCTGGTACAAACTTTTTCATACTAACCCTCCACCTCGATTATTTTACCTAGAATGTCTTCATCTGATATCAACAGATATTCATCATTATTAAGCTTCGTCTCTGTCGCTGCATACTCTCGATAAATAATCTGATCACGCTGCTTAAAATCTTTGACCAAAGCACCGACATTAATAACTTCCGCCTGAGATAGGTTGTCTACCGCATTCTTAGGTACAAATATACCACTAGCTGTCTGCTCTGATGCTTCGATTCTCTTTGCAAAGACTTGATGATTTGCTGGCTCGATTGTTTTCACAACTCCCTCCTTAATTCCATGTTGCTGTTATATCTCTATCTGTAAGTGATTGATTGTATACCTCGCCGCTGCCGACATCGTCCTCTGGGCGTTGAGCCAGCTGTACTTGATATGCTAATGAATCGCTTGCGTCATCGTTGGTGGCTTTAGGAAACATAATGAGTTCGTCTTCTAGGTCTTTACAGAAATTCGTGTCACCGTGCTTGATGTGATAGATGCCACCGCGCTCGTATCGTGGGACTAGAGCTTCAATTCTCAGCGCCTTGCTATGTCCGCCGTGTTTGAGCAGCTCGACATCTATGTAGACACCACGCCGCAATATCTCTTCATCCCAAACCGACTTCAGGGCTTGAGTAAACTGGTTGTCCTCGATGCCAATCTTGTGTAGGTTGTACCGCTTCCAGTTCGTAAACATGAGGTCAACTAGGTCAGTGGCGGATAGTTTTGTCCGATAACATATCACGTTCCATTTGCCTTCGCGGTCGATAAAGTTGAGGGTGATGCCGATGTAGTCAGTACCTTGCTTTACATCATCTTTACCTCGCGGGTCGATTGTCATGACGTTGTAAGTATCACGCTGTAAGACGTTACTGAATTCGCGGTATTTGTACCATGCTTGCTTGAACTTACGGTTCTCTTCGTCAATTGGGTTTTGCTGGTAAAGTGCTGAGAATTCATAGCTACCCATTTCAGCACGCTTTTTTAGTAGCTTTTCAAGCGGGAATTTGCCTGGCCACAGAGCTTCACCTGATTTGCGGTGTTCGTCGTCTTCAGTAGCGATAGCCTTGTATTCAATGATTTTCCATTCATCGTACGCTTCACCTCTAGCTTTAGCTTCTCGTGACGCTTTGAGAACTCGACCAGCGAGGTCGTCGTCGTGCCAACGCGTCAAGATAAATACAATCATTGAGTTGCCTTCCTCGCGTGTCGAGAACGTTGACTTGTACCAGCCATCACGTGCTTCACGGATCACAGGGCTATCTGCTTCTTCTCGGTTTTTGAATGGGTCATCAATAATACCAATCTTAAAGCCTCGTCCGGTCAATGCACCACCAACACCAACTGCGGTGTAGCCGCCACCTTCCTTGGTGATCCAACGGCCTTTAGCGCGGGCGTCCGCACGCAGTCGTGTTGAGAACATTGCGCTGTACGTGTCTGACTGCATTATATCCCTAGTTTTTTGTCCAAAGTCGGTGGCTAGCTCAGCAGAATATGACGATACAACGATTGGTATGCTTGGGCTTTTGCCCAACACCCATGATGGAAACTTCTGCGTGGCCGTGTCGCTTTTACCGTGTCGCGGCGGCATAAATATCATCAGACGGACGTCTTCACCCGCCATAAGGCGTCGGTAGCCATGCTCCAATTCTTTAGCGATCTCAGCATGAAACCACTCTAATTGGTATTTCGGATCAATAGCAATACAGTACTCAGCAAATGAACCGTTCTCGGCAATTTCTCTAAGAATCCCGACTGTTTGCTCTGGCGTTAAGCAGCTGCTCGGCTTGACTTGCACTTAGCGTCACTCCTATATCGTTACCGTTTGTCGTCATGTCTAGCTTATCGCCATAGACTTTTGGATTTAGCTTAGACATCAACCACTTGCGCGTATCAATCCGCAGACGCGACCGCTGAACGTTTTCGCTGTTGAATATATAGCCATCACCCTCCAATTTCTCCATGTAGTCGTTGGTGGCGTTGTCAGCAATTTCAATAATGTCTTCGGCGTGCATATATGACCGCTCCTCACACGCACGCGCGTATTGCTCACGAAACTTATCATTTTCTCGTAGCCAGCGGAAAAACGTCTGCATAGAGATCATGTCCTTTTTTGCGCAAATAGAACGGACCGATTGCCCTTGGGCAATCATTTGACAAATCTTATCAGCTAGTTTATCGGTATACTTTGAAGGACGCCCATTCTTTTTGGGCGTTTTCTTTGGCGGTGTTTTAGGAGATTTAGGTTTATCTTTAGCGGCTGTTTTCGCCATTAAAAATTCCTCGCAAGGAATATACTGCTAAAGGACCTCTTATCGCCTTATATTATACAGGAAAGCATGAGCATTGTAAATATTATACTCTCATATCGTTTCTTAATTATCTTTGGCGTTTCACTAGTGTTTTATATAATTTTACGATTGCTCGCTTTAGATCGTAGTTACTCATGTTTTCAATATCAGACCGACCACCCAACTCTGTATAGATGTTTCTCAAATTTGCTAGTCCTTTGTCATCGGTAACTGCTTTCATGATCTTGCGCTCATAATCTTCATCATCCAGGAATAAACACGAATTTGGCTCAGACTTACTCATCTTACGATCAGGATGTCTCAAATCCATGATCTTGGCTTCTGTATAAATTGGGTCTGGGCACTTCAACCCAACCCGCGGCAAGATGTCTCTTGCAAATTCGATATGAGGACGCTGATCTTCGCCAACGATTACTCTATCGTAGCCTGTAATATCTAGAGCCATCATCACTGGATATACGTACATTAGCGCGGTCTTTTCTTTAGTCTTATATTGCGGCATGGCATTCAGTAGGTGGCTAGGTGTTACGGCCAACAACTTAGCTAGTAAAGCGACATCTAATCTCTGCTCGACAACTTGACTACTCAACTTGAACATTCTGAGTACACTCAACGCCTGCTCCTCATATTCAGGTTCTGACAGTGGTGCGTGGTGTTTAGCTATCAGGATATCTGCTTTGTATTCTATTGCTGGCTTTATCACGCTGACATAATGCCCTAAATGCAATCTGCCTGACGGGCGAAAGCCTACTATGGTATTTTTACTCATATCTTTCTCCAAAAATATCTTTTATCTTTATGTGCAACTCTTCGTGGTGTTGTCTCCTTTCATAAAGGGTCATCCGTATAGTTTTCTTCGAACAATAGCCTCGCTATAAGCAATACCAATATCACATATTCTTTGGTCTATTATAGTTTTGGCTTGCGGGTCTAGAGGTATTTTCTTTGATACCTCAGTCAACTCCGTCATGACAGCTCTCATGCTCTCTTCACGAATTATGCACTGAAGCAACCAGGCGTATCGCCCTATCTGTAGCCCATTAATAGAATGAGCGTTTTTTGCAATTTCTTCCACTATTTCAGTTATTGTCAATAAAGACCCTGCAAAATCGTCTTTGTTCATTATTCACCCCTCCTTCCCCCCAAAACCACCTCTTGCCCTTGGGTGGCACATATTGCTCGCTTCCTGTAGTCTCTGGAGTGAGCAGCTCATCCAGTTCTTTGTTATACCTTTTAAGACTTTGTTTATAACTATAAATGATTTGGTTTATGATTTCATACCCATTCTCGACTACTTCAGGCTGTGTATTATTTGTGTTGTCCCTTATGAGAATATCGTAATCGTCTTTCCGTTTGAGCCTCTCGAGATACAATATTCTTTCTTTTGCATAGTTAATTGCCATTACCAATTGCTTAACTTGTTCTCTTTTGCGATTATTCATTTCAACATCCTTTCTTGATGGTTTATTGGGTTTTGGATCGTACACTACGCTCGCAGAGTCTAGATCGTTAGCAAGATTATACATTCCGAAAAAACGAGCATCACGATCTTGAAGAGAATTTACAGAGCAAAACATTCTATGTGCAGCTCTACGGATCTCTTCTGCGCGTCCACTGCAGCGGTGACCGTAGCCAGAGTAATAGTTGTATTCTATCCACTCATGACATTTATCACACTGGATAGATGGTTGTATATCTGGGTTTTCAGCCAAGTCGTCTCTTATTCTCATCTGTTTTTCTAATTTGGATATATCAATCTTAATCTTAAATTCTTTACGCAGTTTACTATTGCATATAAGACAGTGTTGTTTACGCCCAAACATAGGATAATGCTCCACCCACTTATCACATTTCTCACAATACAACATTACTTCTCCTCCAACAACTCAGGGTTTTCGTGGATATTGCCGACAACCTCAAGATCTCCCATGCCAATATCTTGCTGATGTGTTAACGCTATAAAACAATCACTTGATCGTGGTCTCCATAATTCAAAACAGGCGTACTTTTCGTTGTAGACTATTTTCCCAGGATACTCTGGTGTCTCGACAACATCACCCTCATAAATCTCTGTACCGTTTTTGTCTTTTAGCCCTGTGTATTGCTCGATAACATGCCGCTTGTTGTCTGGGTCTGGTAACAATCGCATATACCACAAGTCAGTGTCATTTTTATCGTATATCTCAAATATAAATATATTGTTCAGATTGTTTATAGCTATGTCTTTTTCGTTAAGGTAAGCCTTTTCTATGTTATCCCAGACTCTAAACTTTATTTCACGCATTAGGTTTCCTTTCGTTCCATGTTTTAGGGTATTTTGGTATTCCTGAGCTGTCTACACAGAAGCTCGGACCATGATACCCATTTTGATAGACATAGTCTTTACCAAAATGTTTTTGACAAATCTCAGTAGGAGACAGGAAGGGGTCGTCTTTTATCGCTTTACCGATCAGAAATATAAGTGCCATCATAACTAATAGCGGTATAATCACTTGAATAGGAGTTACTCTATCTATCGGGTCTGTGTCATCTATTCTCATTGCCATGGCTTATACTAACTCCTTTTCTGCCATTGCTATGGCTAGTTGCAATACAGCGTCTAGCGGAGCTTCTGCAGTAAAGACTAGGCTAGCGTCTACTGTGCATCCTTCATCGTCCTCATAAAACGCTAACCAGCCATCTCTATATTGTGCTCGTCTAGTGGATAGTGTTAATGCACCAACGCCAAGTTTATTCTCAATAGCGTCTGGCAACTTATCCAATAAATATTCCAGTGTGTATTCTGGTGCCCAATCGTAGCAGGGTCGATTTACATCCTCAGGATAGATATGTGATTTAGGAGCTTTAAACTTGATGAGATGCTTGCAGCCAGTAATGTCTTGCCAATCAGGTTTTAGCTCATGTAGCTTTTTACATAGTTCAAATGTTTCCATGCTATATTTCCTCTCCATCCTTAAAGCACTTAGTTTGACCAACCACGCCACCAAGCGATTTACATCGAGCCTCTAAGTCTTTTGTATTCTGTTCAATGGTCATAGACAAAAGTACAAGGGCTGCAACAACAACCAGGAAAAGCGTTGCTGCCCTCACTAAGTCTTTGAGTGCTCGCAGCTCGCTTGTTCGTTGATTGTCGGTTGATTTATTGTTACTTTCCATCATTCTCACCCCTGTTATTTTCGTTGATCGTTGGTTGATCGGGTCTTTTCCCCAACACGTCCTCCGCCTTGATAATTTCAATCTCTGATTTATCAACAGTGCTATCAGCGTTATAAATCTCATCAGCGTAGTACTCTATAATGTCTGCAAAACCTGGTTTCGATACAACACTATCCCTTGTGGCGGCCTTTTTGGCTTCAGCTTGAGTTTTAGCTTCAACAAAGACAGTACCCTCCTGTACTACTCGAACTTTGACTTCGTAAATCATTGACATCTCCTTTCTCTATGTCCACAAAATTAGTGGCTTAGTTGACATTCATCATTTCGTCTTTAGACTATCCCTTGTTTGATCAAAACCCTCCTGTAGCATTTCTTGAAGGCAGGTTGAGCCGTTATAGAACTGCGTCATGAATTCATAAACACCATCTTGAACCTGAGTGATTTCAACAAAGTTGTCATATATGTCGAAATCTTTGTCTAATTCAACTTTATAAATACAATTCCCGTCGATAATGACATAGCCGTTGTCTTCTAGCTCGTATTCGTCAATTTCTTCTACGTCTTTATAGTATTCATCGCGCTCTTCTTTAGGTATGCTTTGCCAGAAATTTTTCAAATTAGATTGAAGTTCATCAGCGTCTTTATATTTTTTGCAAAGTGTGAGCTTTCCTTTGCGTCCTACAGTTTCACTCATTGTCGATCCTTTCCTTATTTATACGAGGCACAATATTTAGTAATTCCACCCCTGTTATTCTATTCTCGCTTATTTGTAGTTGGTGATTTCAACCGCATAGCTGGTTGGCTATATAAGCAGCCAGGAACAAACTCACACGGGACTTAACTTGTCATCTGCCCGTTACCAGCTAGTGCTATTAGAAAAACACTTACTGCGATGAGGGACTAGCGACTGCTAGTTCACTGCTTATATAGCCAGTTGACAACACCATTCGTAAAGCACTAATATGGTTAGTTGTGTTAATGATGTTGCCAGTTGATAGCACCAAATGATAGTTGTTTTATTTTAGGATGGTTTAGAATAGCTCCATGAAAACAAAAGGTGCGTTGGTGCTACCAGTTGACAGCACGATCACGGAGCAAAGGATTTCTCACCTTTCGGCTTACTTCCATTCGGAAACCCAGCTTTATTCCTCATATCATGCCGCCAGTTATGCGGTTGAATTGTTAATGTCCATTCAAGTGCAGAGTGCTAGCGACAGAGCATTTTACAAAGATACGATGCGTATACTCGGGTTTCCCTCTTTGTGCTCTTGCGGCGCCGTTGCAACGGGTTCTGGTTTGGCATAACCATGAAAAGGACCGCCTTATCGCCAACATTCTGCTCTTGAATATGTTAATGTCCACCCAGTTTTTCGACATATGGTAGGTCATTGGTTAATAGTGTTTATGCATCGTCAGATTTTATCGGCGCAACACCAGCCACGATCTCGTTTCCGTCCCATGCATAATCTGGCGAGGACTTTATCAAAATCGGCTCGTCATGCTTGCCAACATGAATGACTACGCCGCCCATCATGCCGTCGCTCTGCTTGAATTGTCGCAGTACCTCGATAAGCAATTTAGGATTAACTACGACCGACTTTACAGGGAACGCCTCTGAACTTTTTTGCTCAACGAACGGACGCGTCTCCGGAAAACGCAGCTCGGTTTGCTCTTGAAACGGAATCTCAGCCTTGATCGGAAAACTCTCATCGATTGGCGCCATTTCACCGTACGGATTTGTGCGAACAATAATTTTGCCATCATGAACATACGCTCGGTCAAGGTCAGTCTTCATGACTTTATCAGCGGCAACGAGCACACTCTGCGGAATGTTCATTGAACAGGCTTTCGCACCAGGCTCGGCGTCAACTTCGCGGCGGATTAGCTTATAGCCATCTGTTGCGATAAGCGTGGCTTTATATATGCCTTTCTCCTGCTCGACAATCTCCAGCCTGACATTTTCCAAAACCTTATTCTGCGGCGTTGGTTTCTGTGCCATTTTATATGCAGCGATCTGCTGCTTAGTTAGTGAAACAATGCTACTCATTTTTCCCACCAAAATCCTTTCTGCTCAGCCGCAGCCTCAGGTTGCTTTTCATTATCAGACGGGTCAATTCCAAAATAAATCATCCAGTCTTCTCGGTTTTCTTTGATGGATTTTTCAGCTTCTTCTCTAGTCGCATAGCGTACAGGTTCACCAGCATCATACCAGAGTGTCTCATCACACCATAGTTCCTGCCTTCGATGATTATAATAAATAGCCCAGCCAGCTTTATCATCCTTAAAGTCTGGCTCAAACGTTGAGGTTCGGCGTAGTCTGACTTCGGCTAGTTTGCGCTCACGGGCTTGTTCACACTCGTCTGCGGTGCGATAGGTATTACCAAACTCAACACGCCTAATGTGATATGGGTCATTTTCATCAAAATATGTAAAATGAGTATCACCATTCTCATCAAGATACCAAATCTTTTCATCTTGCTTAGGCTTCCAGTGAATACTATCTGTCGGTTCTTGGATTTCCTCAAACCACTCTGTGAGGATTTCTGGAAACTTTTTAAGGGTAGTTCTGTGATACATCATCAACTCCAGACCAGTATCTGTAGTCTCTGGTTTTTCTGGCGTGCCAGCCATAAGGTTACCCAGGCTAGACACGTAAGCTAATTGTCCAGCTCTGAATGTTGGTAGGTCTTTTGTGAGTTTATAGCGTTTCATGGTCCCATCCTAACAGTGCTAGTTTATTTGTTAACTCGGACTTTAATCCGCTTATGTCTTGGTTGCTTTCTAGTCTAATGGTTATATGTCCATCTTTTGAGGTTTTATAAACAATCTCAAACGCATTGTCGTTGTTGACAAGTCTACAATACTCTAACGCCAACCAGCCGTTTGAGCCTGCTGCTAGGTCAGACGCGAGTTGCTTTAATTCTTGTTCTTTATCATCCATATAGTTTATTCCTCCTCAAGAATATCTTCGAACTCTTTAATTAGTCTCTCCGCTACCTTTCTAGCCTCTTTCTTGGCAATTTTCTTTTGAGTATCCTCAAGAGCCTCTAGCGTAGCGATAACAGTATTTGGGTTGTTAGAGTTTATTTTAACGACAGTGTTGGCTTTGTGATAACCACCCCCGCTAAATATCTTGATATTTACTTCTGCTACTGGTTTTTTCATAGATTATTTCTCCTCGTGTTAGATATCACGATTAGTTTCGTTTAATGTATTTAGGGTAGGGCCTGGCTGTTACTAGAATTTAAAGTTTATTAAAGATGTGGATGGCATCTAGTCATTTAACCGATCAACATTCTATGAAAATAGGGCAAAGCATAGAATTAGGCACCAGGTCATTAGTTGTCGTAGTCGCGAAGAAAATTGATCCACTCAGTGAGGATTCCCATATCTGACTCTAGGTCATCTACCCATTGATCAACTTCCGGGACCTCGTCCCTGTGGGAGACGAGTATATCCACTGTATTACCCATGCTGTCATATAGGTTTTCTAGCCTAAGTATCAACCTTTCTTTTTGTGCGGATGTCATACACCCCCTTTCTTACGGGTTCGCTTATTACCTCTCTGAAACACTACCTCGTACGTATAGTCTGGATGAGCTGGTAGCCAAACATTTTCTAAAATCTTCCGACGCCACTTGTAGTCATCAGTCTCAACACCCTTGGCTTCTCGTAAGGTGAACGATCCGTCCAAGTTGTGGATTCTAAAGTCTACTTTGTGTCGATATGGGAATGCTTTATTGCCGTTTTCGTCATATACCCAACCCTCAATTCGATATTGAGTGTCGTAGTCTTTTATCTGGCCTAGCTTCTTCTCGATATCTAGCTCAGCAGCTACTTGCGCTTCAAACTTTGAATCGTAGATCTTACCATTCATCTCAGTGCGTTTTGCACCGTATTTGTTCGTTTTGCCAATTCTACCAATCTCAGCACCGCAGTTACGACAGGTGAGCCTGCCAAGGGAAAGCATCAAATGTTTTGACTGACAATCAGGACAAGATGCGACAGATCGCACATCATTCATGTCAAACTTCTTATGATTTATTTTTACGTAAACCACGACGTTGTGCCTTCCTCTCTTTGCGGCGCTTCAATCGCGCTCGCCAATTACGAATTCTTCTGAGTACATAATCATCACTATCTAATCTTTCGTAGTAAAGAGGTATGTCATCAAGTAGCGATTTATGCTCTTGGCTATCCATGCAAATACTCCCTATAGCTTCCGTTAGTGAATGTGCTCCATGGTTTATACCCTCCAGACTGCCAGACACGATATGCAACCTTTACAACTGTTGCCGTATCATTTCTATCTTCACCAGGCCGAAAATGCAGACAAGCCACTTGAAGCACACCGTAACTACCGACACATACTCCGTGATTCTCAGTATTAGTTAGGTTATGTTTTAGCGGATCGCAATTTCTATTCTCTGCTCTGGCGATAGCCATCATTATGCGTATATCCCATTTTGGATATTTAACCAGTTCTCGTCGAACCAATTCGCAGCCCGATACCGCAGCTTGTTTTGGTTGCGGCACGGTTGGTTCGACTCTAGAGTCTGGCTTTGCAGCAATTTGCTTATTCTCGGAAATAGCTGCAGGTTTCCGAGCTACTGTTTTGACTGTGAAGTCGCTTGCTTGATCTTGCTGTCAATTTCTGCTGATCTATTCGTCTGGTAGTGTATGCCGGCATAAAAGGCAACGGCGGCTGTAATGAGAATAATTAGTAGTATTGACTTTGCTTTTTCAAAAAGTTGCTTCCAGTTAATATTTTTCTTTTGCATTTGTTTTCTCCTGTTTATGTTAAAACGTTAAGTACTGCGCAGGTGGGTGCGTGTGGTTGTATATTCCAAATTACTACTTGAAAGAGGCTCCAAAAGCACGCACCTGTACAGCACTTAACTATGTATGATGTTTTCGCGACTAAGTTGTTAAAGATCATTTTCTGGCTTATTCACATGAGCATTTTGTTTATCTTCTCCGTCACCTCTATTCTCGCTATTGTTAGGCCGTAAGATAAACATCATGCCAACCGTGACCAGTGTAGTTATTCTGTCTACAAGAGGTTATCAATGTCATATTGCTAACCTCTTCAAACAGAAGAACCCGCTGGCCATCTACCTCCAGCGGGTTCTGCTATACAACAAAAGATCCCGACTAACGTCAGGATCTTGAAAGGTTACGCTCTACTTTGATCGCAGGAACTTGGTGAGGTGCGCCTCCCCATAACTACGATTGTCCACCACAACAATTCCGTTTTGGTGGCATATTGCATACCTCTACTCAACGTTAGGTAGATGGCACAATTTTTGGTGTAAAAATGCTTGGAAGGGCAATTGCCTTTCTCAACTGCCCTTAGTATAGCAAAGTCGGTTAAATATGTCAATATCCTTGAGCGTTATTCCTGGCTTTATAGTACTGATTCTCTACGGCCTCATCTTTGAGCTGTAGGTAAATCATGGTGGTTGAGATGTCTGAATGGCCAAGCAGCTTTTGGATTGAAGCTATGTCACAGCCGTTGAGCAGTAGCCTTGCTGCGTAGCTATGGCGTAGCTGATGTGGTGTGATATGAATGCCAGCATACTTCTTAAACGCTCGCTGGATCCACAGCCGTGCAGTCTTGGTGTTAGCTCTGAATAGTGTGCCGCTCTGACGGCCCCATTCATCGATATAATCGTCAAGGCGTTGTCGTACTTCAGGCGTGAGATAGACGGTGCGTTCTTTGTTTCCTTTACCCAGCACATATACCCGCAGGTCATCAATATCCTGATAAGTGATCTGGCAGGCTTCAGTGATTCTGAGGCCTGTTTCATACATGAAATCTATGAGCATTTTAGTGTGTGGATCAGTGGTTCTCTGAATGACATAATCGATAGTGTCGTGGTTGATGTAACGCGGACGAGGCTTCATATTCTTGTGTGATTTGATGATATCAGGATTGACGGTAGTTATTTCGGCCCTATCTGTTATGTAACGGAAGAATGATTTCAGGATGCGTTTAGTGGTATTTGTGGTTGATGGCGCGTGAGTCTTAGCAAATTCATAGAAATAAAAGTCAAGCCAATTAAATTAATGGTGAGATCTTCAGCATATAGCTTGTTATTACTTCTGCAAAACTCAATGAATTGCTTTAAGTGTGTTCGTCTTGTTGATATGGTGGTTGGTGACATAGTGTCAACGTATGTACAGTGACGAATGTAGTTATCAGCTAGTCTCGCAATAGTGATACTCCTTGCACTGTCGATTGTTTTTGGTTTAGTAAAAAATAAAGCTGCCGCTTGGGTAGCCGTCATTGTTGCGTTCATAAACTCCAAACTCCAGTAGTGATCAATACTTTATTTTACCTACGTAGAAACTTGAGTACTCAAGCATTATTTTGTCATAACGCTTATCCTTATTCAAGCAAAAAGAGGGCAATATTCTAATTTATTTACCCTCTGTTCTAACTACTGTTATTTGTTTAGCTACTGCGCATATCGACATAGTGCTTTGATTTGCATTTATGGCAACCTCTGACGATGAAATACGGAGCGGCTGGACCGCTGTATTCACGCGTTTTGTTTTTCATCACAGTCGCTGAATAATCTATTTTGATAATTTGCTTATACGTTTTCCACTCGTGTTCACAGATGTTACCGTTGTTCTTCTCGAACAGCTTCTGCTGATCGCGTTCAGCCTTTGATCGATTTATCTTGTCAACAAGCTTAGTGCGTAATGAATTGGTGCTGAGTGTCGTCATACTCCAGCTTTCTTGCAGAGGAATGAGAACAACCGTGCTGGTTGTTGACCACGTTGCGCCTCCTCCACCAATTGCCAAACCCTCTGTTCTGGTAGTTTAGCTGCTACCTTGTAGTAGAAGGAAAAATACTTGTGATTGTTGAACTTGTCTGCTAACTGATACGCAATCGATTCAGTGCGCTTTACCTTTTGCCACTTGTCCATGTTTGGTTACCCTCCATAACTAAACAATTGTTATTGAGATTGGGATTGAGGATTTCTTTGTTGAAATCTATTGAGATTGGGATTGAGATTGACAATGATTAGTTTAGTGCCAAAATCGCTACCCCAGTAAAATCCCTAAATTTAAGCCCAAATCTAACTAGCACCATCACTAGATTAGGGTGTTGTGTTTATATGAGAAAATTCTGACAAGAACCGTAGTGCTTAGGGCTTGACAAGAAAATCCTATTTTTCGTGTTTTTGGACCAAAATAAAAGTGGCCCCGACCGAAACAAGGTTCGGTAGAGGCCAGCAATATGACATTGATACATTTAGTCTAGCAAAATATTTGCATTAAGTCAACTGTTCGGAAATACCGAACAGTTCAGTCTGTAAATGATTCTTACTAACTCAACTATAAAGGATTTCTTTCCAGTTCGAAAACCGCCTCGGAGCTTATCGAGGCGGTTTTCAGTAGTTCGGTATTTCCGAACTACTCAACGGCGTTTTGCATCTCGCGAATCAATCCAACGATCACTGTTTTAGCAGCCGACAAGCCAGCAGCAATCGCAGATAGCGTCGTAGCTAGTGCTAGAGCCCACAGCTCACGCCAGCTTGCCGAGAACAGCAAATTTACGAGATTGACACCCGCCAGCAAGAACGTTGCGATAAACGTCTGCACAAATGTCCACAACGCACGTACGATTACGTCTTTGTAGTTGATATTCTTAAGTGCTTCTAATGACTTCATTCTTTTCTCCTTCTCTCACTAACCACCTGAGGGCCGTTTTACCACATGTACGATTAAAATGTTCGTCCTCTAGCGTTAGAATGCGTTCGTTTACTTCTGCCTGCTGCTGCAGGGCTAGCCGATACTCGTCGACTAGCTCTGTATCACTTAGCAACGTCAAGTCTTCCATGTGCGTCCTCAGCTTCTTAGAGCCGGCGGTGTTTTGCCGCGTGGCTCAGTTAACAACTTACCAGTTTTCAAATCGTGCCAGCGACTCAAGCCTGGGACGCTGTGTGCGTCAACCAGGCATTGCAGGCAGTCATTATATGTCGAGCCTGGTGTCATCTGCGGCGTAGTTTTGCCGATATGTAGTGTTACGCAACCGCAGGCTTTGCAATCGCGAAAAAACAAGCTGGACTTGGTGATGGTTATTTTCTGGAGGTTCATGGATTGATCCTTTGCCCTGGATAAATCAGTCCGCGATTAGCAATCCCATTTCGCTCAGCCAGCCGCTGTGTATAGCCAGAGTTACCGAATAGCCCGTTGGTGCCGTGCCAGCCGTTACGCAGTGCGATGTCGCCGAGCGTGTCCCCGCGACGCACAACGTAACCGCCAGTGCTTCGCTGAACGTAGCCTGTCGAAGCTGGCGCGCTGATTCGCGGTGCTTGTGCTGCTACACGTGAATTGACAGCTGATTGAACCTCGGCTGGATTGTAGCCGGCGGCTTGCAACCGTGCTACGCGGTCGTTGCCACTACCGTACACACCACGCAAGACATCTGCCACCACTTGGTCATTCACTGCTTTTGAGCTGGCTGCTGGAGCTGCTGGCGCGCTAGCAGTGCTACCATTTGCCCAGATATTCGGGCGATAGTAACCGATGATTGAATTGCGATAGCCACCTAAGTCCATCAAGTTAAAGGCGTTACCGACATAGATATTGCCTGAGCCTTGGTTTTGACCGAAGAACTTGCCCTGATAATACATAGCCACATGTCCATACGTTCCACCGCCAAAGATTGCCCAGTCGCCATCTTTCATACCAGCTTGCCCAGCGTGCCAGGTAAAGCCGAGTGCTTGGATTTCGCCGACTTGGTTTGCGTATCCACTCGCTCCACCCGTACGGGTAGCCACGACACGTCCACTCAAGCTGAACATGAACTGCTTGAAGCCTGCCACACACTGTAAGCCGTAGCCCTCATTAAATCCGCGGCCATTCATGGCGTTTACAAAAGCAGCAGGACTGGACAGGTCGGTCTTGTAATAGACACCTGACCCCATTTGAGCCAATTCTTTGTCCACAGGGTCGCAACCTGAGCCTTTATCCTGTGGCACATCTAGTCCCATAATGCCAGCGATTGCCGTCTCACGCTTTTTGGCTAGCTCACACAAGGCTTTTTCGGTTGTTTTAGAGTACTTGGCTTTTGAGCCGTCAAGGGTGATACTGCCGTCCTCTGAGGGCTTACCTATAATTAAAAATATAGATGATATGATGATAACGCCTGCAACTATCAACACATCTACCCGATTGATGATGAAGTTTTTCAGATTTGAAATTACTTTTTTCATTTCTCCACCTCTTTAGCTTGGATTTCTCGAGCCATCTTTTTGTCTTGCCTGTTCTTCTCGCTGGTAACACCTGAGAAGTGTACGTTCACAGCACCTGCGACTAATAGGGCAGTTGCGGTGAGTTGTTTGGCGATTGCCTGGAAGCCCCAGATATCGCCCAGACCCTGCACAACGAACGCGCCGAATGACAGCAAACCAACCGCGATAGACAGCTGCCTTGTAGTTTTCTTTTCTAGTTTCATATTTGACCTCCTTGTCATTTATTTTCTCTTGACCGAACAGTTTCGTTTGTTATGTTCAAATCGGTTTTCAACCGCTCGATTTGCGATGATTGTGTTACATATAACGCCCAAATAACGACAAGCACCAACGCACTACTAAATGCAGCCGCAACATTCTTATCCATAAACCGCTTCACTTGCCCAGTAAAAGTAGCCTCATTGATACCTAGGTTCTTTTCAATTGTATTGAGGCGCCCAGATTGTTGCTCAACGAGGTCAGCCAACTTTTGATATTCTCGCCGGCTAACAGAATCTTGATTGCGCACGATGTCTTTAATTTCAATGACATCTTCTTTAATATGCTCAACATTCGCCTGTAGCGCGCCGAATTCTTTTGCTGATACGTCTGTACTGCTCATGATTTCTCCCATGGCTGATCTGTCAACCAAGTTGCTGACCCGTACCACTCTTGCCGTCCTGGGATAGCAGAATGTCCGGTTATAGAGCCATCCTTAGCAAACCTGTACATGGTATTGCCTGCATATCGCCCTGAGTTAATACCAGTGATTAGCATGTTCGTATTGTTGATTGGTCTATATTTCTTTGGTATTTTTTCACTAGGTGAAAATACGCCTGCTGGAATTTCGTTAATTTGGTCAATTCGAGCTGAAACTGTATTGCCAATTCGAGTAAGCTTCAGTATCATCCCCCAACCGATTTGCACGTCCTCCTCCTTGGCGGTCTTTACGTCAGGATAATCCTTAGCTTCTTGCATCCACTCACCATAAGTGACAGGGGCAGCTGTATCTCCACTTTTGATGATACGGGTATAGAAATTCCCTTCAATGTCGGCATATTGCTGCTTGACGTAACCTTTTGCTTGCGAGCCTGGTATAACAGCAGGGTTGAGCGGTGTGGAGATGAGCCATCCCGGGTTATCTGATGGGCGGTTAGCACAAGCTTTAATTACATCGTTTTCTCGAAATACCCATTTACCAAATTTGAACAAGCGAGCATCATTGAAATCAATGCTCGAGCCTTGTTCTACGAACTCAGTAGCAGAATTTAACGCCTCATACGATACTGATTCAGGTTTAAGTGTGCCGTCTGAGTTGTGAAGATTTAGTAATGCTTGAGCTAAATAATCACTCCATAGCGTAGATGGACCTGGCTGGATAATATCTCCGACCTTATTGCCCTCATCATTGCCACCTAGCAGTACCTTGAAGCCAACAATGTTACCTGTCCCCTTGTTAGCAACTCCTATACAGTCACGAACACTCCCCTCGACTACCTTCTCCGCTGAATCTAAGCGATATGATATAAAATGCATTGCAGTATCTTCACTCCATCCACTCAATCCATCTACCAGCAATGTGTCAGACCCTGGCGCCCGCGGGCTGACAACTCGTGCGACATTTGGATAAGAAGAGCCGTCTGTTGTTCTAGTGATTTTATCTTTTATGCTTGCCATAATACCTCCTTTAACTTAAATCCTTCGTGCCAATATTGACGTACTCGAACACGACACGTGACATTGCATAACTCACTCCTGGATCAGATGAAGACCATCCGTACTGAATCCATTGGGCATCCTCATCTATCTCCAGCTCCACCTCCTCGCTTGCAGAGTTAAAGTTCTTTGGAACAGTCCTGACGTAGCTCCATCCAGCTCTCGGGGTGCTCCAATGAACTCCTGGTTCACTCCAGCCAGTACGGCTTGATGTTGCACCAAAATACCTAGTTTCAGAAAAGGTCTGTAGACCATCCTCTGTTTTTGCAGTAGCAGTGACCGTGATTCTCCCTTGTGGGCGCAAGATAATAAAGATTGCTCGTAAAACGCGTGCCCAATCTCGACCCGTCTCCTCAAACCGCAATTGACCACTCAAAGCACTCGTACTAAAAGGCTTACCATCGTCAACCGTTTTAGCTCCTTTGGACAATTCAACAATCTTGTCCCCTTGGACTATTAATAGATGAGTAATGCCAGAGTTATCGTTATATAGCGTCATCCAATCGCAGCGTATATTCCAAGGCTTCATCCATGCACCTTTACGATCGGTGTCATAAACCCATATCTGGTTATTGTAATCAGCAGCTACTGGCAGTGCCCAATAAACACGCCCTTCAAACGCAACACCTACGGCTTTGTCCATAGTCTTGTTATTAAGGTTGGTGATAGCATCTTGGATGGTATTTGTAATACGACGCGTAGACAGAACGTTTTGCAGCTGCGGAAGAGTTCCTGTCGTGTTAAATCCACCACGACTTGGATATAGCAGGTCATTATTGTAGATAACTAGGGCGTCAGGGCTATCAGTTCCGTCATTGCCAGTGTCCTCTTGAACCTGCCAAACAGTAATAGTCTCCTCACCATATGTAATATTTGTTGGGGTGATGTAAAAACGTTTTCCAGTACCGTTTGTACCTTGGCTGAGCACGGTGGCTTTAGGATCACCTTTACCGTCGCGATACGGTGCTACAGCATATGGTATTTCCTTTGTACCATTACCGACTGGTGTATATCCTCCACCGTAACCAGGTGAAAAATCAAGCTCATGACCATAATCACCACCACGCCATACATAAAAAGGATTCTTCTTATCACCAGTTAGCCAAACTCGACCATTAATAACCTCTGCTCGGGTTGCTGTTGGACCTGCAGTATTATTATCTTTGGGCAGTGGGACCGATACATCTAGACTACGTGAGCCGTTGTCAACAAAGGTTGTTTGATCCATTGGCAGTGCAGTAGCGAGACGATAAAGGGTTGGGTCGCCGCCGCCATCGACACCAACACCACAATAAATATTCCATGATTTAGCCTCTGTGCTGTCAGGTCGTTTGATTGCTAGGCTATGTTTTTCACTATTCCACATATCACGGTCAGTAGAGATTGATTGTTGCAAAATCGGTGAGCCTGCAGTCTCTCCTACGGTAGAGTTAAACGTAACTGCGTAAAAGGCCTTAAAGCCAGTGCCGTCAAGGCCAGTGTTTTTATCCAGGGTGGGTTTTGTCGGGTTGGCGATTTCTCTAAATGCTACAATCTTTGAATTAGCGATATCTAGATAACTTAGCGTATCTTCGCCGTTCATAATGAGCAGATTATTTCGTATTTGTTTAAAATGTCCGCGGGCGGTGCTGTGGTAGTCTTTACCTTCTACCACTTTCCAGGTTTCATCTTCACCACGTGCAATGCAAAGCCTTGTCTTGCCGTTAATTCGCTGAAGACACGCTAGCCAGTTGACCGTGCCTTCTCTCGTCGTACTCCGGAATTCAGCTAGCTCTCCCAATATCATGCCTTTTGGCTGCGGGCCATATTTAGCTGTACCTGGTCGATTTGTTATAACAGAGTCTTGATCTAGGATGAGGTTTTCAGACGATCGTAGACCCCTTAGTGGCGTACGGCCATCATCAAATGCCGTTACCACACCATTTTGCCAGTCTTGAACTGCCAAACGCTGTATTTTTGGTGCCCTCATGTTGTTAGAAGGCTTTAACATATGTCAGACACCCCCGGGACCATGTGTAGTGGCCGATAGCTCGCCTGGGCAGCGTTATTTTCAATCATCTTTTGCATCAACTGGTTTGCTTCAGCGATGAGATTACTATATTGATTCTGTAGGAGAATATCGTTACGAGCGTATTCAGCCGCACACATTGTCACTAGCCACATTGGATTATCTACAGGTACAATGCTATCCGCTTTGGTAAGTAATGGAGCACGCAGGTAAACAGGGACGTTAATAATCCCATCAAGCATGGGATCATCCTCTCTAATCATGTCGACAAACACCAGTTTGTTGCTAGCAATAGTGCAGCAATTTTGTCCCTTGTACATTCCCGCTTGCTCTGGAGGCACTGTAGTGTACTCTCGCACCTGTCCACTTTTTACAACTTTGACAGCATCTCCTAGGGTATCGCTAACCTTGAAAACCTTAGTCGTATCGATCTCATATGCTTGTTCTAGCGATAAAATACCAACGGTATATGACGGCTCATAAAGGGATTGCCAATCAACATTTGGCTCACTTTGCCATACAGGAATATACATATTAGCAATACCTAATATTTTCTGGTACTTCTTGTCGGTTTCTGGTAGGTTTCGTACTTTACCAGTAGCTTTTAGCATGACTGCTGATACAAGCTGTGTAGTGTTCATAGCGTTTTCCTAAATTAAAAACACGGAGCCGGCTTATTATTGCCAGACGCTCCGTGTTTTTTTAGGTCACGCTGTTTTCTCGCTTACTATTATAACACATTTATGCTTTTTTAGTGCGTATTCGTGTATTTTTTCCACTAGTTTTAGTGTTCCACTTTTTGATGGCTGCATTCACCTGCTTTTGAGTATTCATTTTACTAATCAGGTTTTGTCCTATCTGATTGATACTCATACCCCCAACTGACGTTTGACTGGCCTTTGGCGCTGACGATGAGATATTTGCTGCGGCCTTTATTCCTATAGAAGCAACGCCAGAGTTAGCGGACCGACCACTACGACCACCTCGGCCACGACCCGAGCCACCCCGGCTGCTGCTACCAGACCCCTCTTTAGTAATCCTATTACCGTCAACATCAAACTGAGCAGCGTTGAGGGCTCGTGCTTCCCACTTAGTGATATACCCCTCAGCGCGTAACTTATTGACGACGCCGTTCTTAGCAAACATCTGCCCAGTAATACTTTTACGTCGCCCATTAGTAAGTGCTTGCATTAACTCTTCATGGGACGATTCTTGTGCCTTTTGCCTCCAGTAATTATCCATCAAACTCACTTCTTTATGAGTGGTCATTGCCCCGTACTCAATCTGCTCTTTAGTATAGCCAGACTCTTGATAGTAACGTTCCCGTACCCAATCTGGCAAATCCTTGTGTTTGCCCATGAGGATGTCTACGGCACTCTTTGCTTTATTGACCTTCTTCTCACCATTTTCCAGCTTATTAAGGATATCATTAGATGAGTTGAACTCTTTTTTGGTAGTTGAAGCATTATCAATGTTATACGCTTTCATCCAGTTATAGTAGGCCTCGTCACTGACACCTTGACCCTCTGCTAGAGACTTATAGTAGCTTCTCTGTACATTACCGCTCTTATTAACCAATAAGCCGTCTTGGATCTTGTATGTGCCTTTTTTAAGCCCACGCTCAAAGTCTTTAATGGTCTTGCCTGTATCATCACCAGTAGTCGATGTAGTGGCTGATTTTTCGTCTGGACGCAATGCATTCTTGCCAAATAGTAGAGCCTTAGCTTGATTCCATGCATTTCCAGAGTCTACTTCAAAGTTTGTATGCTCCTTACCATTCTTGTCAGTATAGACATCTCCACCGTCCTGTAGGACCTTTATGCCACTCGTGGTTTTCTTTATTTGATTGCCTACGGGGATGAGCCCCTGCAAGTTTTTTTGTGCCTTCTCATTGTCGCCCTGGGTTGAGTAGTATCCAGCACCTATAAGGTTAGCTACTGTCTGCGCTACTCCGGTAGCACCATCAAATCGCCCTAGATCACTTGTCTTACCAAATATCTTTTCACGTTCAGATTTAGGTACCATATTAAGCGATGCGGACGCAATCGGATTTAATTTTGCAAGTTCTGAGCCAACTCGAGCCATTTTTTGTCCTAGTTTGTCATCTTCACCATCATCATCCGCATCATTGCTCAGCACGTCCTTAATAGCATCATACATATTAGCCAATGGTTCACTACCGGTTGCTAGCTTCATCAACATATTCATCCCGTAGGCAACTGCAAACGCTTCTGCGGCTCGTGTTGCCGTGCCGCCCGCGTCCTTGAACTGTAAGCCTCGTATCTCAGAGCCAAACCTCTTTACGTTTGCAACATTATTTTTCCAGCTTTCATTAGTTTCATAGGTGAATTGCAAGAACATTTTGCCCAAAGTTGATTTATATACTTGCGGCATAGCACCAACACCACGTCCACCAACAGCACGTTCGGTCGCCTGATCGGCTGCTTTTATCAGCTGGTATCCTGTTAGCCCTTTTCTCTGAGCACTGTAGTAGTTAGCGGCCCAGTTTAGCTGTATGAATTTTTTCTCTACCATATTCATACCAGAAACAACGCTAACACCGTTTGTAAACTTTTGGTATTTAGACTTAGTAAATTTACCGTCAGTATCCGTGTAGCGTTCACGCAAGAATGGGGATTTACGCATTGCCTCTTTAGTGCTTTTATCAAATGCCGTCAAAAAAGCATGACCCGTACTACGCAATCCATTATCTCGGACCGTTTCTGGTAAGTTTAATGTTTGTGCTAGGGTTGATGATAAATTACCTAAAATCTTATTAGCACCATTGATACTCTCTAGTCGTTGAATGAACTGAACGCCTCTGTTGGTCTGGTCAATGAATGGCCTGTCTAGAGAACTACTTTTGCCGGCCATTTCATTGACAAAGTTCTGTACAGCAATAGTAGCCTTGCTGGATATCTTATCACCTTTAGCTAGATTACTGTCTGGGTCGATGTTAGTACCGCTCTTTTTAGCCATATCGATTGCACGCATAGATGACTCTATTTGCCTACCGCGAGCAATGACCGGTTCCATATGAGTGTTATATAGCATAACATCTGCATAATATTCAAAAGCCTTACGCGGATCTTTTTCATAGCTCACCATACCGCCAAATCGACGCTTCTCATTAGCATTGAACTTATGAGTTGGTTTGAAATCTGCAGATAAACCAGCAATTGAGGCTGGTATTTCACCACGGGCTTGACCTTCCATATCCCCTCTCACGCCTGTTGGAACGGCAGCCAACAGCTTATCCACGGCTCTGCCTAAGATATTGCTTCGCTTTTGAATATGTGGCATGTAGTTCTTGAGGTATGGGATTTCTTCCTTGCCATACATACGCCTAATCGAGTTGAGGTTTGAAATTAAGGCGTCATAATTATTACGCATGAATGTGTTATACTCTTTGACGCGCTCAGCTGCTCGGCTACCATACTTCTTTGCAAATGCAGCGTTCATATTTTCATCAGCACTACCTACAGGGAACTTACCCTCAGTATACAAACCAACATCTTCCCAGAACTTTTTGCTCTTTGCAAAGCGCGGACGTGCTTTATCGATATGCTTAGCTAGTGCAGCATGTTTACCTAGCAGGTTCTCGATTTCATCAGCATAGTTAGCGTATGCTTCAGTTTTTTGGTAGTAAAGGTCTTTAAGCAGTTTTTGGCCCACCTTATCCTGAATATTCTTCTCAACAAGGCGGTTAAAGGTATCCGTGATACCGCCCTTACTTTTATCTAATGAGTTTGTCAGATGATCAGCCTCTACCACATCAAATTTGCCATTAACTTGATGAACCACTCCAAATGGTGTTACCTGGATGTAGTTACCTTCAATTTCACCAGTCCTTGGGTTACGCACAAAACCACCATCGATTGAATGTTCACCTACTAAAGGAACGACAGCGACTCCACCAGCACTATCGGGGTTTTTGTAAGCCATGAATTCCTGGACCTCGCCATCCTGTTTAGCTGCTTCTAGGGCTTTCAGGATTGCCTCGTTTCTGCCTACCTTATTAATACTGTTTGTCTGACTCTTCCAGATATAAGCCGCTCGTGAGGTCGGTGTCCAGTCACCAGGTTCTCCATTATCCCCAACATAACGCCGCTCAAAGTTAGTAAAGCTCTTTTTACCGCCACGACCACGTTTTGTATGAACGCGGTATTCATAATCTCCGTCCCTAAACGGTTTCGTCCAATTATCTAGTATTCCAGACTTGGTCTGTTCATATAAATTACCTTTGGTCAACAGATGTCCGTCTTCCATCGGCACATTAGTGAATGCACCAGATTCTGCTGATTGAGGCGCGGTATTCGTATTAGGTATCACATTAGCGCTGTGCTTTCTAATAAATTGCTGTAGCTCTTGCCGCTTAAGTCCTGCCTGGCGGGCAATCCTAGTGATTTCCCGATTTGCGTCTGCTACATCTTGATTGTTGCCATCCATCATAGCCGCTTTGCGATATTCTATGATATCCTTGAGCTCATTCCATGCATTTTCTTTTGTCTCTTTAGCTACACGAACACGCTCCTGTGTTGCCTGTTCAACATCCTGCTGGGCTAAAGCAATAGTTTCTGGATCTTTTCGTAATTCGGCAAGCATTTGCTTATTTTCACGTACTCGACGGCGTGATTCGGCAGCACGCTGTAGCTCTTGAACAAAGCCATCGATCTCGTCATAGCCCATTTCCTGAGCAATAGTGTCAATATCACGCTTGCCTGTACGACGCCTGTAGGCAACTGGTATGTCTTCTATTAGGTTTCCTAGGTAGTGTTTTAGATCATCAACATGGATGCGTGGTATATTCCAATTTGTGTCACCACCCATGATATTAGTTTCTTGATCCGCAAACAACTCTGGGTTGGTCTCTGCTATTCGTGCATCAATAGCTTGACGCAACTCCTTGGTCATCTTTGGCTTTGGATTATCTTGGATGTCATTAATAGTTTCTTGAAGAGGGTGCTGGTAACGATTATTTGTATTGACATTTTGGGTGTTGTTTGCTACACTATCGTTAAGATTCGTGGACTGTAATTGCCCCGTTTCGGACGTATCATCAAGCCTCGACATATTATATGCAGGATTGGTGCGGCCAGATGACGAATCATTAAAGTAGGTGACGACTCGTAGTTCGTTGCCTTTTTTAATTACTTCGACAATAGCAATTTTATTACCTTCAAGGTTACGCTCCATACGAATGCGCTCCGTGTTTCGTACTGGTTTACCTTTAATAATCACATCTGGATCTTCCAAAACGTATGGCAGCCTGCCCAAGTCAGCGTCGGTCAACAGATTGGCTGGTTTTTTACCGCCTTGCCCATGAGTAGATAGCATATGAACAGCGCCGCTCCTATCCATGACGATACGTGCATCCTTACTTATTGATATGCCAGTCTCTGTTTTTATCCTGTTTGCCAAGTTATCAGATACACGTACTAGTGTGAATAGTGCACGGCGACTATTTGCTAGGTCATCAATACCTTTAATTGCATGGAGTGCTCTTTCAGGATCAATACTCATCGTCCTCACCCGTCCATCGCCGCCAGGTGTTTGCTGTTTGGCGTTCTTAAATTTCCCGGTCTCCATTTGAGCATAGAATTGCTTAATAGCGTCTTGCTTGCCGACAAGTCCCATAATAGCTTCAGTAATCCGGTCATATACTGCTAGGACCTTCTGAGGAACACCTAATCTAGCACCTAGACGTACTTTATTTTCACCGTTCAGTATTCCGTTATAGTAATCACTGAATCCGTCAGCTAGTTGTTCCTCGGCTAGCAGGTTAATGTCACCATCCCCATATTCTTTGCTGTACTTACTAATGAGATAGTCATCACCATAAGACTCGCGGATAGTGTCTAGAAGCTCCTGCTTATTGTCTGCACGCTCCAAGAGCTTGTGTCCCAATTCATGGTTTAGAGTGTCTTCAGACAGCTTGTTCAGGTTTATTTTGTCGGTATTTGGATCGTAATAGCCGAGTGCTTTTCTTTGCATTTCATTTTGCCACTCATTGAATACAAGGCGCTCATCACCTGTTAGTTGTAGGTGGCGTGCTAGGAGGCTACTTTGGCTAGTTAGCTCCTGCATTTGAGCATCTGCCTGACGCTTATACCTTACGTAATCTCGTACTTTTACGTTATTCTCATCAAACACCACATAGTTGGTACTCTCTGCCCTACCAAGGTCTCGATTATTAGCATTAAATAGAGAATCTGCCGGATAAATAATTCCGTCGATACCGGCACGGCTTAAGAACATAGAGGTTTCTTTTGGTGTCATACCCCACTCACTTTGTAATTTGTGATATATGGACGCACCAGACTCATCAGTGTCGAATGGGATTGAATTAGGGTAACTCTCGGTATCTCTTACGCTAGTTCCCCATTTGTCGGTTAAGTTCTCAGCAAGAGCTTGTTGTTTTATCTTATGTTTTTGCTCAGGATCAACAGTGTCATACCAACTTAAGAAATCAAAGTCACGACCATCACTACTAGCAAGATCCACGTTATACAAGTTTCTGCTATTGCCAACATCATTAACTCTTTGATTGATCTCTTCCTCGGCAAGACGTCTCTTTTCTGAGCTATTGCGCACAATCTGTTCTAGTTCGCTAGCAAGATTGTTGTACTTTTCGGATGCTGCTATAAAATCACTATCGAAACCAGTTCCGGCCATCTCGTCTGCCTTTTTGCCATAATACTGACTCTGCTGTCGCAATGAATCAACCTGTTGGGCTAATTCATCTGGGTTCATATTGGCTGTAATATTGTACCCGTTTTTAGATAAGAAACGTTGAAGCTCATCGGGCATAGTGTCTTTATTTACATACAGACTATCCCTGAATTCCCCAGAGATTAAGTCATTTTTTATACGCGCACGATTATTGTTGTTGCCAATATCTGCATAGTGCTCGCCAATACCTTTATTATCAGTAAAATATAGACCCCACCCAAAGGACTGGTTGCCCTCACCAGAGCCAATATTATCAGTAGAGAATTTATTAAATTTATGCGGTGAGCCGTGATATAGATTTGTCCCATTCTGTATCATCTTATACCTCACATCCTGTGCAACTCGGTTTTGTACACCCTGGGTAGCCTGCTCGACAAGATAGCTTTCTAGTTTGCCAGTGGTCTGCTGACGGGATGCTACGGCTTTGACATCACCGCGTTGAATGTCTGACATATTCTGACTAACAGCCTGCTTGAGAGCAGAGCTAGCATTTGGTATGGTGGTCTCTACTGTCTGGTTGACGTTGACCTGCTGGATTGGGTGTGTCTGGTTGGTTCGTGTATTGACCGCGTTGACCTCTGCTGCCTGGCGTAACGATGCTGTGTTTACTGGCCGACGGTAGAAGGTTGAGTAACCAGAATGCTGTGTAGTGCTGGTCGCTGTTGGCTGAACTTGCTCCGCTACTTGTACTTTACCTGTAGTAGCACTTGGTACTTCTAAAGATTGATTAGGCTGGATACTTGCTGATCGATTTCGTAATGTACTGATTGCCTTACCGCCAGCGCCCATCATAACACCGCCCAGTGCCCCTAAAGCACCGGCCTGTGCGTGCTGCTTCCAGTCAGTATTAATTTTGCCATCATCTGCTAGGTCGCCGGCAAGAGATTGAACTGTTTCTTCAGCACCCTCTTTAACTGCGCCACTAGTAATGTTCTTTACTACACCCAATACCCTCTTGCGTACAGCTTGATCTACTGCCTCTTTGGCGACTTCTTTACCGCCTTGCTTCAATGCAGATTTGACTAGCTGGCCTGATGCACCGAATGGTACACCAAATAGGTCAATGGCACCATCAGCAGCACTACCAAGCCGCTGCATACCATTGAGGTTTTCTACTCTACCATCCTCCGTCATGCGCTTACCAACAACAGCGGACGCAAGCTTTTCCGGCCCTTCCGCAGCTCCCTGAATCATTCCAGGCACTAATTTACCCGCAAACCTTACATAATCACCTGGGCTATCGACTTGAAATCCCGCCTTATCATCATATGAATCAATCCATTTATTGACGTTATCCATTCCTTTAACTACAGCACGCCTTGCGCTATCGATCGGCTGAGCTATTGCAGCTACAGGCTTTAGCATGTTTGCCATGTTTTGTGACTGGCGAGCTTCATTTGCAGCAACATGCGCCTCATTCTCTAAACGAATACGCTCTTGACGTTTATTAAGGATTTCAGGCTCAGAAACACCGCGGGCACGCAATTTATTATCAATGGCGTCATTACGAGTCGCTTGCTCTGTCTTATATTGAGCAATATTCTTATTTACTGCGTCTAAAGCACGGGCTATACTATCCCCTTGAGAGTTAAGCACTGAACTACGATATGGACTGGCTACTGTTGATTGTAGTTCAGGCTTTGGTTGTTGGACCTGTTGAGGTTGTACTGGTTGCGGTTTTGGCTGTTGAATAGGCTGAGGCTGCTGCTGGATTGGCTGCTTGACTGCGTTCTGTATCTGAATCTGCTGGTTTTGTTTATTAACCCAGTCTTGTTGACCTTCTGGGGTAAGCATTTTAGGAGCGTCATTTGTTGTAACTTGCGGCTTTGGTTGGTTGTTTTGATTTAATTGTTGATTTGCCTGATTGGCTTGTTCAAGGGGATTAAGATTGACTTTTGGTTGAGACTGGTTGAGCCCACTATTTTGATTGGCCCACGGTATATTTGGTCGTACTTGTAATGTCGACTGTCCATTTAACTGAGGCTGTTGGACCTGTTGAGGTTGCGGCTGCCGTATTGGTTGTGGCTGAGCCTGTTGCTCTTTACGTCGTTTCTCCTCATCATTAACCCAACCTTTTCCTCCAAAAAAGTTACCTAATCTCTGAAAAAAGTCCATATCCTAATCCCCTCCTCGATATTTATAGGTATTGGTTTTGACGTTTACGCTCTTCCTCTTGATTGAGGCGGGTGTTGTAGATACTCAGTGTTGGATCACTTCCAGGGCTAGCTGGATCAGATACCCCAACTGAGGTGTCTCCCCCTACCTTATAGCTGTCTAGATCTTTAGCCTTGTATTCCACCTTGTTACCACTGTAGGTAGACTGCTGACGTCCTAGGTTATCAATTTCACCTGACAGAGCATTTGCGCGACCAAGGTCTGCACGTGCGGCATTAGCACCGTTCGCACCCTGTGCGGCAGCCTTTTGGCTCTTCATCTGAGCTAATTGCGTCAATAGATTCTGACGTGTAGTTTGGGACGCTTGACGGGCCGCGCTATCTTCATTTGCCTTCCAGTCATTCAATTTCTTGTCTTCATCCGCGTAATCGTTCTTAAACTGACCCCATGTTGTGTCAATTTGCTTTTGGTTCTGTGCATAGGTTTGACCAGCACCAGAACGCTGTTGGCTAGCTTGGTTCTGTACCGCACGGCCTGCTAGTTGCATATCTGATCCAACTGCACCCATACTACCGAGCGAGCGCAATAAGCCGCGCAATCCAACAGAGGATCGGTCATTGATGTTATTAATGTTAGTACGGCGTTGCTGCTGGTTCTGGCGAGTCTGATCATTGAACTGACCCTCTGCACGGTTCCAAGAACTGCGCAACTCATTTTTCTTGGTGTTGTACTGGTTGTTGATATTACCCAAACGTACGCCTAGCTGAGTGTCTATACGACCTAGACCATGCTCTAACTGACCAATACCTTGGTCGTATTCTGCAAGCTGAGCAGCACTGGCACGGTTGCCTCCGCCATAGTAGCCGCCTCCACCACCACCGTAGTAGCCGAGGTTGAGATTCTGATTGCCAGTATTGCCTTGGCCCTGGTTTTGACTGTTCCTCCAGCTGTTATACGAGTTAATCCACCATGGAAGAACATTTCGATTAAGGGCTGATGCGGTATAGCCGTTTGATGTTTGCTCGCGAGTCCCCAGTCCTAAGAATCCACCGCGCTGACCCATTAAGAAGTTGCCGTCCAATCTACCATCATCACCAACCTTGTTTAGTAGGGCTTGAGCTTCTGAGCGCCTAACTCCGCCAGGGTTATTGTTGGCGTGGTACTGCAAATACTGACGAAGTGATGCATTTCCGTTCATAAGAAAAAATCTCCTTGTTAATAAGGAGATTTGGGGTTTGCGCTATATGCTAACTGTTATCTTGAGATACAAAAATGCTGAACCGCGTATGTTTTGCTATTGTCACTGTTGCGACTAATGCCAAGCCCAATTTTTGTATACTCTGGGTCTTGTATCGCTTTGCGGTGTGGTTCTGAATTCATCCACTGGTTAAAGGCATCTCTACTTGTCGCCTCAAAACCAGCCCAGTAAAAATTTTCACTAACCGTACGGCAGCCAGCTTTACTCATTAGGTTAGCCATCTCTAATGAATACCAATTATCTGTACCTGGTATATTGTGCTGTTTGTATCCCTTAGCTAACATATCGTCAGATTTTAGCTGTGCGCTCATACGCACGTTATCATCATGTATTAATGGCGCCACGCCGATCCGCGCGCGTTCGGCATTGACCAATTCCAGGATTTCGCCAGCGTCCGCGGGACCGACATCGTATTTATCCTTCTTTGGTTCTGGCGTTGACTGCACTTGCTCCTGATCCGCCTTGGCAGTCGCCTGATCATCTAGATGAGTCTTTAGCCATATACCACCACCAGCACCTACTGCGAGGGCTACAATGACGGTGATGACTATAGCCTTTTTCATGCTTACATTGTAGCACAACAGAGGTGGAATGTCAATCACCTACCATGCCATGGCTCACATGCTATACCATCACCATCTCGGTCAAGCTCTTCCCTATAACCAGGCTCACCTTCCCGTATTGACTCCGCACCATCCGCACGAGCCTCAGAGCAATTTTCGTAGTATACGTCATCTTCGCTAGGCTCGTCTTCATCAATAGGATCGTAATACCTACTGCTTGGGTTGGTAATACCTGAAGAACTACTGCTTTTGCGTTGGGTATGGTTTGATTTTGTCTTGCTAGAATTGCTAAAGTAATAGCTACACGCATACGCTACAAGTATTGCCATTCCTACCGTCAATACGCCAGCAAGAAAGTCGATGACCTTATCTTTCGTACCCTCACTCATACAGCCACTCGCCTACACCACCATGGTGCGAGCAAGCCCCTCTTCCGGTAGCGTATGACCGCCAACCATCACGACAGATCGCTCCGACCCTATGGGTTGCTTGTTGCCGAACTGGCTGTGGTGCTGGCTTTGGCGTACGAACAACGATATGAGCTGTTGGCTGAGTTATAACCTCTACCTTATCCTCATATCCCGATCTGCTTGGTTTGCAAATCTTTTTACTTCCGGCAACACCTTGCTGTTTTACTGTTTCTGTATAGCCGTATTGACCCGTGTCGCCTTCATACTGTGTTTCAAACGGTATTTCTTCCGTTTTACAGTCTGAATAGGTTACAGGTTGGATTACTGGTGCCGGTGCTGCATGCTGTTGTTGCTGATTATTGTTTACTGCTCCAGCAATGCCAGCCAATGCAGCAACACCAATAATGGCGCCGATGACGCCTTTAACGGCCTGTGGTTTTGTTCCCATCTTAGTAAGACTCCCTATTTATTACTAAAGTACCTTTAGCATACACCACAAACCCCAAATCTCCAAATTGTGAAATTACTATTAAAAACGGATACATTCTCGCTATCTATTTGATCAATATTATGGACCATTCTTACACTAACATATGCTTCACCTTCATCATCACTACTGTTCTCACTAAAATATGAGCTTGGAGGTTATTGTCATCTTTGTGACCAGTGTAGTTATTCTGTCTACAAGAGGTCATCAATGTCATATTGCTAACCTCTTCAAACAGAAAAACCCGCTAGCTCTCTACTTCTAGCGGG
>ERZ773070.403-NODE-403-length-32223-cov-5.514704_pt1 | contig 32223 bp, 23 predicted proteins | sample MGYA00580618_ERZ773070 | MGnify/ENA primary metagenome ERZ773070 (study PRJEB29015, sample SAMEA2738023) | human oral metagenome | biome: human oral; feature: human-associated habitat; material: dental | place: China | collected 2019 ... | reverse complement strand
GCGGGCGTGCACCCGCTGCTGGCGCGCCTGCTGGCCGCGCGCGGCGTGCGCCAGGCGGCCGAGCTGGACCCGGCCCTCTCGCGCCTGCTGCCGCCTGTCGGCCCTGAAAGCGGCGGCAGTCCTGAAAGCGGCGGCGGCCTCAAAGGCGCGCCCGAAGCCGCCCGCCTGCTGGCCGACGCCATGGCCGCGCGCAAGCGCATTTGCTTTGTGGCCGATTACGACTGCGACGGCGCCACCGCCTGCGCCGTGGGCGTGCGCGGCCTGCGCATGCTGGGCGCGGCGCACGTGGACTACCTGGTGCCCGACCGCGTGTGCGACGGCTACGGCCTCACGCCCCCCATCGCGCGCCGCGTGGCCGAACGCGGGGCCGACGTGCTGCTCACCGTGGACAACGGCATTGCCAGCGTGGAAGGCGTGCAGGCCGCGCGGGAGCTGGGCCTGCAAGTGCTCGTCACCGACCACCACCTGCCCGGCCCTGCGCTGCCGGCGGCCCACGTCATCGTCAATCCCAACCAGCCCGGCTGCGGCTTTGCCAGCAAAAGCATGGCGGGCGTGGGCGTCATGTTTTACGTGCTGCTGGCCTTGCGCGCCGAGCTGCGCGCGCGCGGCGCCTTCACCGCCGCCAGCCAGCCCCGGCTGGACGCGCTGCTGCCCCTCATCGCCCTGGGCACCGTGGCCGATGTGGTGCGGCTGGACGAAAACAACCGCCGCCTTGTCGCCCAGGGCCTGCGCCGCATTCGCGCCGGGCACATGCAGCCGGGCCTGGCCGCGCTGTTTGAGGCATCGGGCCGCCCGTGGGCCAAAGCCAGCGCCGCCGATTTCGGCTTTGCCCTGGGGCCGCGCATCAACGCCGCCGGCCGCCTGGCCGACATGACGATTGGCATCGAGCTGCTGCTCACCGACGACGCAGCCCGCGCCCGGGAGCTGGCCGCGCGGCTGGATGCCATCAACCGCGAGCGCCGCGAAATCGAAAACGGCATGCGCGAGCAGGCCCTGCTGCACGTGGAAAACCTGTTTGACGGCGAGGCCGCCCTGCCGGTGGCCCTGAGCGTGCATGACGACAGCTTTCACGAAGGCGTGGTCGGCATCGTCGCCTCGCGCCTGAAAGACAAATGGCGCCGCCCCGCCTTTGTCTTTGCCGCCAGCGGCGCGCCCGGCAAAGAAGGCGAACTCAAGGGATCGGGCCGCTCCATCCCCGGCTTTCACCTGCGCGACGCGCTCGATCTGGTGGCCAAGCGCAGCCCCGGCACGCTGCTCAAGTTTGGCGGCCACGCCATGGCGGCGGGCTGCACCATCGCGCGCGACCAGTTCGACGCCTTTCGCCGCGCCTTCGAGCAAGTGGCCGCCGAAGAGCTGGACGCCGACGCCCTCAGCTGCTGCATGGAAACCGACGGCCCCCTGCCTGCCCAATACCGCTGCCCCGACGTGGCCGAAGCCCTTCAGGCCGAAGTCTGGGGCCAGGGCTTTCCCGCGCCGCTTTTCTGCGACGAAGTGCAAGTCATCAGCCAGCGCCTGGTCGGCGGCGAAAAGCACCTGTCGCTCAAGCTGCGCCACGCGGGCGAGGCGGTGGACGCCATCTGGTTCAACCACACCGGCCCCCTGCCCGAGCGCCCGCGCCTGGCCTACCGGCTGGATGTGGACGAATGGCAGGGCCAGCGCCGCGTGCGCTTCATCGTGGAAGCTGCCGAGGGCGAAAGCCTGGAGTAGCCGCGCCCCGCACGGAGCAGACGGCCTCGTTTCGCTCCTTTATTCAGAGCATGAGGTCCCAGAGACTGTTCTCAAAGAGAGAATTTGCGGCAAACGATCATCATGTATCCAAGTGACATAACCGGTGAACAGACCGTCGATAGCGCGCACTACCCAAGGTCTCCCCGCCCTGGAAACAGGTCTACAGCACCTCTGCCCGCTGGTGCGGCTGCGTCAGCAAGCGCCAAGCCCAGCGCGGCCATCATTGACTCCCAATCGGTCAAGACCGTCTCAAATGAGGGCAGCGCGGATATGACGCAGGCAAAAGAGTCAAGGAGCGCAAGCGCCGCATAGCCCGTAGACACAATGGGGTGGCTGCTGGCCGTGGTGGTGCATCCGGCAGGCATTCAGAGCCGAGTGGGTGTCAGGGCTTTGCTGGTGAGGCCGTTCTTGCGCTTTGAGTGCCTCAAGACTGTTTTTGTGGATGGCGGCTACTCGGACCGTCTGATCAATTGGGCGCTGAGCTTGTTTGGCTGGAACATGCAGGGGATCAAGCCAAATTCCGCGCCTACCGGGGCTGGAACCCTTGCGAAACCAGGCGTCTCCGCAGTCAGAAGCAAAGTGGAGACAGCATGGATGTCAAAAAAGCGGATGGGGCAAATGCATTCCGCATGCGCCCCCATCCGCTTTTTTGAAGAATCAGGCGTCAGCGCCCGCCCGCTGCACCGGACGCGCTGCCTTCTGGGCAAGATGTCTGCGTGTACACACCCCAGGCGAGGCGCTCGCCCTTGGCCAGCTGCTTGTCGCTGGCAAACACAGCCACTTCCAGATCACACGCCTGCTTGGCGCTGCGCTGCACGCGCAAATGGCTGACAGGCGTGCCGTCAAGCTGGCAGGCTGGCTGGCCCACCAGCTTCAGCAGATGGCCCGTGCCATCTGCTTGTTCTTGTACTTGCATGGCATGGGCCGCCGCGCCACAAGGCAGCCAGATCAGGCTTTGCGTCTGCAAGGTCAGATTGCCTGCTGACTCCAGCGCGCGGCTCACCGGCTCCCACTCGCCTTGAAGGGCGGCGGGCAGGCTTTCAGCGGCTGCAGGCGCGGTTTGCACAGGCGCGGCTTGGGGCGGGCTGGCGTCCGCATCTGCCGCCGCCCAGGTTCCCTGCGCCAGCGCTGCGGCCAGCAAGCCCATGACGGCAGGCCACAGCAGGCGGCGCGCTTTCATTTGAAAAGCCCTTCGGGCGCGTGGTGCCGCCCAGCCCAGTCTTCCCAGGCCACATCGCTGGGGCCAACGGCAATGTCAATCAGCTTCCAAGCCTGGCCGTCGCGGCGCAGCAGCGCCACGCATAAATCGGACATGGCGCCCGCTTGAGCCGCTTTATGCAGGGCGGTGCCCGCATAGTCAAAGCGCTTGCCTGCGGCATCGCGCAGGTGGGCCTGCATGAAGGCCCAGTCGCCGTCGTAGCGAATGTTTTCTGGCGCCAGCTTCAGCTGCTCCGCATCCAGCTTGAGTGATTGTGCGGCCGCCTGAATGGCGATGGCGGTGATGGCATCGTCATCCGCTTTGTGCACGCTGGGAGCGCCCGCTCCTGCGGCAGGCATGATGGACAAGACCAGCGGCAAGGCCAGCCACTTCACGGGAAATTTCATGTTTTCACTCCGGTTGTTTGAAACGGGGCATTTCAGCATTGCCAACGAATGGCGCTGCAACAGAACGTTGAATGCGCCTTGAGGCGCGCCGCCGCCCTACGAAAAACCCCTGCCCACTGAACCATGGGCAGGGGCCGTTGCGGGCCACGCCAGAAAGCGGCGCGACGCCGCTCTGCTTTGCTGCCGATCAATTCGGCGGCGTCAGGATGGCGGAGAGGTGGTTATGCCACCAGTTGCTGGTGTCGTAAGTAATGCGCTGGCTGCCATCGGCGTTGCGGTTGTTGGAGCCAATCAGCGTGACCTTGCCGTTTTCATTCGACGCCACGATTTCCGTGTGCGAAACGCCATTGCGTTCCATGATGACCACGTCGCCCGGCTTGGCGTTGGCCAGCGACACCGGCTGCCAGCCCTTGCGGCGCAGCGTGACATCCAGCTGGCGCACGGCGTCGGTGTGCTCGCCTGCCGACAGCAGGCCGTTTTTCTGCAATACCGCCGAGACGAAATTGGCGCAGCAGACGTTGTTGGGCACATTGGGATTCATCGGCAGCGCGCCGCTGCGCTTGAGTTCGGAGGCGTTGCGGCCTTCAAAGCTCTTGGCGATGGCTGCCGTGTTGGCGCCTTTCCCGTTGCCTGCTGGCGTGGGCGTGGAAGTGCCTTGCGTGCCTTGCGCACTGCCAGTCCCGCCGGCTCCCCCCGCTCCGCCTGCGCCTTGCGCGCCGGAAGGCAGGTTGATCTTTTGATTGGGATAAATCAGGTCAGGGTTGGCGATTTGCGGATTGGCCGCAATCAGGCTCTTGAGCGAAACGCCATGCGAGCGCGCGATATCCCACAAGGTATCGCCCTTCTTCACGGTATAGGAGCCGCCTGCGGCCTTGGCGGGCTGGCCGCCGCCCGTGCTGGGCGCTGCAGGAGAAGGCTGCTGGCTTTGCGCGCCGCCAGCGCCTGTTGGCTTTTGATTGCCAAACATCTGCGCTTCCTCATTGCGCCGGCGCGTCAGGCCGGGCAGCACGCGCCCGCCACCGTGGTTGTACTTGCCAAATTCGGCTTGCGCTCCGGCGTAATCGCCTGCGTTGAGCTTTTCCAGAATGGTCGATTTCTGGAGCGTGCCCGCGCCGCAGTTGAAGGTAAAGCTCACCAGCGCGTCGAACTGGCCTTGTGTCAGCGGCACCTTCACAGCCTTGCGCACGGCGTTCTCGGCCGTGCCCAGGTCCTTGCGCAGCAGCTCGGTCGCCTGTGCTTCGCTAATGGTCTGGCCTTCACGCACATCACTGCCTGTATGGCCGTAGCCGATGGTCAAAACGCCCACCGGGTCGCGATAAGCCGTGGTGCGCAGGCCCTCGTATTTCTTGACCATATCCAGCCCCGCCTGGCTCATGCTCATGCCAGAAGGCTGCGAGCCGCCCGCACCAGAAGCCGCCGCCGTCTGCTGCACGCCTGCGGTCTGGTTTGCCGCGCCGCCGCCAGCAGCGCCTGCGCCGCCCGGCAAATTAATGGTGTCGCCAGCAAAAATCAAATCAGGATTGCTGATCTGCGGATTGGCCGCCAAAAGCGCCTGAAGCGAAACGCCATTGCGCGCGGCAATGGCCGAAAGCGTATCGCCCTGCTGGACTGAAACGGAGCCTCCGGCAGCGCTTGTGCGCGCAGCATTGGCATGGGAAGAAAAATTGACAGCGGTCATGTTGAGTCCTTTCCTTTGACCAGGGTTGCTACCTGTGCCACATATCCCAAAAGGCTGGCAGACGCATTCATTGTCGGCATCTGTATTTGAAAAAGATAGCTGGGGCGATTACCCTGGGAAAAGCATTTAGAAAACGTGTCGTCAGGTAACGAGACAATCCTTCCGAATATTTATTTTTTTCTGTTTGTCTACATGTACCTGCGATGACAGTCAACATTCTTATTTCGATAATTTCTATTTCGGAAAAATGCATATAGAAACACGAGCTAGGACGCTTGGATAGAACGAATCACCTTTCATTGGAGAAATAGAAAGGTGAATGTAAAATATAATTTATGTGAACGTAAAAGTGCGCTAACGGTAAAAATATTTTTCATGTTATCTGCATCGTGCAATATTGATTTGCAATTTTTCTTGACGGCCTGCAATAAAGACGTTCCATGAAAAGCTGTTTCGGCTCATGCCTGAACCCGTTCGCGGCCCAGCCTCAGGTGCGTAAAAACGGGTCAGGTCGGAATGCGAAGCACAGGTGGTTAGTCGTAGCGTTTTCAACGCGATGTCGCCTTCAAGCTTGAGGCACAAGCGGGAGGTTGTGTTTGTCGGCAGAGTAAGGGCGATGGAAGTTGTCGCGCTGCATCCCACGGCGCCAGCTCATCAATGCAGTGGTCTGAAGCGTAATAGCGATACGCATAGGCCCACTGTCTGAATAAAGTCTGGATGAGCCGCTCGGCCATTGCCGTGGGTTCTGGGCGTGTAGGGCTTGGTGCGAAAGCGCTTGTGATCCTCAGGCGATGCAGCAGCCAGGTAAAGCGCCGTGACTGGCAAGCTGTGCCATTGCCAGCTCATCACCGGCTCAACGCATGCCTCCAGGCTTGTCGTAGTGCAGCGCTGCCAGCAGGTGCTGACAGGCGTTCCTGGCCGTCTCACGGAAAGCGCCGGGCTGAAGCTCACGGAAACACACGCTTTGTGGATGTCCATTCAGGAAGTCCTGACGTGGATGGTTTGGATTGTTCATGTGTGCCAATGTGGCGGAAGGAAGCGGTCGTGCGGGAAGCGGGGCAGGAATGAAGCAGATTTCGGGCGCGCAGGCTGCCGCGCCTTGCCAAAAGAAGAAAATCCGCGCCCATGACTGAAAACCACACTGCCAACCCAACGCCCGCCCTGGCTTTTTCAGACCAGAACCTTGTCTGGCTGGACTGCGAAATGAGCGGTCTGGACCCCGAACGCGAGCGCCTGCTGGAAATCGCCATCGTCATCACCGACCCGCAGCTGCAAACCCGCGTGGAAGGCCCCGTGCTGGTCATCCACCAAAGCGACGAGCTGCTGGCCGGCATGGACGCCTGGAACCGGGGCACGCATGGCCGCAGCGGGCTGACGGACAAAGTCCGCGCCTCCACTCTCACCGAAGGCGAAGCCGAGCAGCAGCTCATCGCCTTCATCTCGCGCTACGTCTCCAAGGGCGTGGCGCCCATGTGCGGCAACACCATTGGGCAAGACAGGCGCTTTCTCGTCAAATACATGCCCCGGCTGGAATCGTTTTTCCACTACCGCAATATTGACGTGAGCACCCTCAAGGAACTGGCCCGCCGCTGGAAGCCCGAGGTTGCAGGCGCCTTCCAAAAACGCCAGGCCCACACCGCGCTGGCCGACGTGCACGAATCCATCGACGAGCTGCTGCATTACCGCGAACATTTCATTCGCATTTGAAAACCCGTTCACAGGCGCTTTTTCCGGAAAAGCGCTTTTTTGTTTGAAAGCGGATTCCGGCGGCGTATTTCAGCGCGGATTTGGGCTTTTGTTCTCTTGCGGCCTTTCATTCTTTGCCGGGGCATTCCGCTCCGCAGCCTTCGCGGCCTGGCCCAAAGCATGGTCCCGACAGGAAGTATCAAAAGCAGGAGCAAATTGAACAGGGCTAAAAACGGTTTCTGCGCACGTTTCACTAGGACATCACGCTCTTGTTTAAGAAGCGGAATCAGCCCTTTGTTTCCACATGAACGGTGGAGACAAATGCAGCCAGGTTTTCCCAAGCTGATGACCGCAATACATGATGCGCAGAGCGCGCTTGTTTCAAACCACAAAAAATGCCGTCCAATCAGGTTTCGGACGGCCTTTATTCTGGTTGCCTATTTGAAATCGGCATCCGTTAGCAACTTGCTGCCCTGTATTTCTGTCACGTTGCGCGTGCCAGCCCGCATCATGTTGATCGTCATTTTTTTTGAACTGCGCCATGACCGAATTGACGCGCTTGCGCACAGCAACCTCACTGTTGGCCTGCCCGTTCAGTCCGTGCCTGCGCTGGGCGGCTGGGGCCTGGGCCTGCTGGCTTTCGCGCTCGGCTTCATGGGCGTGCGCAGCGGGCGCTGCAAGAGTAGCTTGAGCCGGGAGCAAAGCCTGCTGTGCGGCGTCGCTTACGCGGGCCAGCCATTTGTTGCAAGGCGTCAAAGACATCTCGGGCAGGCGCGTGATGGTTCGCAAAGAGAAGCGAACTTCACGCTTTCAAGGTGATGCCCAAACGCTGGGTGGTTGAGCACAGCCTTGTCTGGCTGGAGAAAAGCCGGAGGCTTTGGAAGAGCGGTGAGCGGCTGCTTCGCGCCAGCTTGCCGTTCGTTTATTTGGCATCCTGGCTCTCTTGAGCAAAAGATTTTGAACAGGTTCTGAGAATAAGCGGCGAACGGGCCTTGCGGCTTTCAATGCGTTTGGCGTGGCAGTGGCATCAAGCCGTTTGGAAAACTTGCCAGGCATCTGAAACCTGATTTTGAACTGTTTGTTTTCTCTGCGGGCGCTTCAGGAAAATATTTTATCCACCGCAATGAGAAACTTTTCAAGGACTTCATTCCAGGACTGGCCTTTCAATTTGTCTGGATCAAACATTTCATCCATTACGAAAATAAGCGCATCATTGATCCAGTCAGGCGGATTTCCTTGACTCTGGGGAAACGTTGGCTGGAGCCGGTAGGTTTTCAGCCTGTAAACCTTGCCGAAAAAGATTTTTTCACCCCTTTCTTGCAGGATTTCCAAACGAAATCGAAAAGCTTCCCCGTCGCCCGCTTCGAACGGTTCCAAATCAAAAACTTTCACGTGTTCGCAAATCTTTTTCATGATTATTGGGCATGGTTTTCGTGCCAGCGATGGCGGCGCGGGCGGCGGCAAAGGCTGTTCAACATCAAAAAAAGGAGCGGATTTCAGCCGGCGTAATGCCTTGATGTCCTGGTGCAGTCAGGAAACCTTGCTATGAATGCAGGAGCGAAAAAATCGCTGGCGGGGCAGGGCAGGGCGCTTTCAGGCTGTTTGCGCGGGTTTCTTGAGCGCGCCCAGCAGCACGGCGCTCAAAACTGTTCCGGCGGCAATCGCCGCCAGATACAGGCCCAGATGGGTGACGGCATTGGGGATGGGCAGCACGAAGGCGCCGCCGTGGGGCACGCGCAATTCGCACCCGGCGAGCATGGAAACCGCGCCAGTGAGGGCCGAGCCTGCGGCCAGGGCGGGAATGACGCGCAGCGGGTCTTTGGCGGCAAAGGGAATGGCGCCTTCGGTGATGAAGGCCAGGCCCATGACGGCGGCGGCTTTGGCGCCGTCGCGCTCTTCGGCGCTGAAGCGGCTTTTGAACAGCCAGGCGGCCAGGGCGATGGCCAGCGGCGGCGTCATGCCGGCGGCCATGACGGCGGCCATGGGCGAATAGACCTCGCTGGCGATCAGGCCGGTGCCGAAGGTGTAGGCGGCCTTGTTGATGGGGCCGCCCATGTCGATGGCCATCATGCCGCCCAGCAGCAGGCCCAGCAGCAAGGCGCTGCTGCCTTGCAGGCCCTTGAGCCACTGGGTGAGCGCGGCCAGCAGCGCGGCCACGGGCTGGCCGATCACGTAATACATGAGCAAGCCGGTGATGAGCGTGCCCAGCAGCGGGAGGATGAGCACGGGCTTGAGGCCGTCCAGGTTGCGGCCCAGCCGGATTTTTTCGTTCAGCCACTTGACGGCGTAGCCCGCGATGAAGCCGGAGGCCAGGCCGCCCAGAAAGCCCGCGCCGATGCTGTTTGCAATCATCCCGCCGGCCATGCCGGGCGTGATGCCGGGGCGGTCAGCCACGGAGTAGGCGATGTAGCCCGAGAGCACGGGAATCATGAGCGCGAAGGTGGCGCTTTTGCCAATGGAAAACAGCGTCCAGCCCAGCGTGCCCTGGTGCGCGTCGTCATACACGTAAATGCCGCCCAGCGCGAAGCCCAGCGCAATGAGCAGCCCGCCGGTCACCACAAAAGGCAGCATGAAGGACACGCCCGTCATCAGGTGCTTGTAGGCCCCGGTGCGCTCTTTTTTGGCGGCGGGGGCGGCTTCTTTTGGGGCGGATGGGGCCGCGCCGTGCGGCTGCGCTTCGGCCAGCGCCTGGCGGATCAGGCCTTGGCCGTTTTTGATGGCCGCCTTGGTGCCGCTGGCAAAAAGGCGCTTGCCTGCAAAGCGGCTGGCGTCCACTTGCGTGTCGGCAGCGATGATGACCAGATCAGCCGCCGCAATGTCGTCAGGCGAAAGGGTGTTTTGCGCGCCAACCGAGCCTTGCGTTTCCACCTTCATCTGGCAGCCCAGCGCGGCGGCGGCGGCCTTCAGCCCTTCTTCGGCCATGAAGGTGTGGGCTATGCCCGTGGGGCAGGAGGTGACGGCAACCACTTTGAGCGCCTGCCAGTTTTCTGCGCCTGGCCGTTCAGCCTCTTTGGGGCCGCCTGCCCCCGTGGCCTCCGTGACATCAGCGCGGGCCGCCATCAAACCGGGCGAACCGGCGGGCGAATCGGCGCCTTCTAGCTGCAAGCACTGGCGCAGCACGCCCGCCGCATCGGCCAGCACGGCGGCCAGCGTGGCCACGTGCGCGGCCTTGCCTGCCAGCCGCTGCGCGGGCGCTTCGCCCACGCACAGCACCAGCGGCGCGGCGGCCAGTTCTTCGGGCGCAAGAGGGTCTTGCGCGCCGCTTTCCAGCAGGGTTTCGATGCGCAAGGGCAGCTGCATGGCGCGGGCGGCCTCGCGCAGCGCCTCGCGCGCCAGCAGCGAATGCGTGGCGCGGGCGGGCGTGTTGATGATGACCAGCAGGGAGGAAGGCATGGCTTGCGGCTCCGGCAAGGTGATTACAGGTTGAAATGAGACATCAAATCGCGGCGCAAATCTTCATAGCACGCCGCCAGCCAGGGCACAAAGCCATCGGCCAGCGCAAAGGCGCTGCCATCGCGCATGCACCACACCACCGGCGGCTCCGCCTGGGCGGCAGACACATCAAAGGCCAGCGCGTCGCCCCCGTCCTGCCAAAAGGGCAGCAGGCCCAGCGCCAGATGGCCGCGCTCTTGCGCCTGGCGCAGCAGGCTCTCCAGGCTCAAATGCGGCTCTGGCGCATTGGCCCAGCGAAAACCCTCGCCCACGGCCCGCATTTGCGCCGCATGCAGGGTTTGAAATTCAATGAAGCTGGGCGGAAAAACCACGCTGAATTCTTTTTCCAGCCGTTCAAAATCCGCCCGCGTGGGCAAGCCCCAGTCGGGCGAAAAATCGCCACAGAAATCGGGATAGAGGGATTGGAGGTCGGTGAGGGTCATGAATCAAACCGGCTTGATTGAATGAATTGGGCATTCAAATATCGCCTGAAAGTACATGATGGCGGCGAATTCATCACGATTCATATTGAAATACCACGGACGTGATGCCGACGCCATCAACAGGATTTCATTGATCCCGTATTGGGCGTTATTGAAATCCGCCCAAGGTCTGGCTGTGAAGGAGCGAAAGGGTGAAATCGAGATGGGCAGCAAGACGCAGACCGCAGACGAGCCTTAGCGTTTTTTGCTATCCAGCGAGGACTTGCAATGCCACAGACTGCCCGAGTTCGCGCCCAATTCCATACTTTCCGCACACGCGGACAGATTTTGAACAGGCTCTTTGCCAGCCAGCAGCAAGGACGAACGCAGCATCTCGTTGATACGGGTTTGCCAGCCGTGCCCTGTGGAACGCAGCGCGGCCAGCACGTCTGCATCAAGGCTGATGCGGATGGCTTCTTTTGAGCTGGGCTTGGCACTGGCAGCCGACTTGCTCCGCTCGCGGGCCTTGATTGATCTGGGCTGGTGAACGGCGGCGAATTTTCCGGCTTTGGCGTCTTGAATGGCGGTCTCAAGTTCCGCCATGAATTGAAGCATTTCCGGATCGCGCTCCCCGGCATCAACAGCGGCTTGTGTTGCGGGGTGGAATCTATTGATCAAAATATTTCTCCTTCAGGGTGTTGAGGTAGTCTATTGGCAGATTATCGAATTTGGCTTTCGCATACGCCATCAGCAAAACCACTTGGCTTCTTTCATTCTGCATGAAATAGATGATGCGTATGCCGCCGCGCTTGCCTATGCCTTTGCGTTGCCACCGCACTTTGCGCAGGGCGCGCGTGCCGGGAATTACGTCGCCAGCCTTTGGTCTGCGGGAAATGAAATCTACAAATTCATCCCTTTCGTCCTCGCTCCAAATGGCTGCGGTGCTTTTCTGCCACATGGTAGTTTCCACGACGGTGTGCATGCGCTGATTCATGGCCGGGCCGCTGAAATGATTTCGGATATTTCCACTTTATTTTCAAGCGCGGATATTGTTTGGCGTTCCATTGAATCCGCTCCAGCCAGGCCCAGTTTCGCCGTCGCAAACGCCACGCCATACCGGAGCGCCTCTTGCCAGCCCAGCCCCGCGTGGCGGGCGGCCAGCAGGCCGGCCACTTGCGCATCGCCCGCGCCGACGGTGCTGAGAACCTGTTCGGAGTCTGGCCGTGGGCGCAAAAGCGCGGACTCGGGCGGTCTGCCGCGTTGCAAATCCTCGCCGGGCAGCAAGCCCGTCTGCGGTTTGCGGCTTGCAGCCCATCCCGATCCTCCCCTTTGCTCTTCACGGCCAGACTCCGAACAGGTTCTGACAGGTTGCACGGGCAAGGGTGCGGCCAGCCAGGCGCCTTCGGGGCTGCTCATGAAGGCGCCTTGCTCGCCCAGGGAGACGACAACGGTTTCCACGCCTTGGGCGTGCAGGCCGCGCGCGGCTTCGCGTAAATCCGTGCAAGTGGGCAGCGGGCGGCCCAGCAGGGTTTCCAGCTCGTGGCGGTTGGGCTTGATGAGAGCCAGCGGCACGCCGCAGGCCAGGGCCTGCTTCAGCGCCGCACCGCTGGTGTCCAGCGCAATGCGCGCGCCGCGCTCGTGCAAAAGTTTCAGCAGCGGCGCGTAGCCTTCAGCTTGCAGGCCGGGCGGCAGGCTGCCGGCGGCCAGCGCCCACTGGCCGGGTTGTGCGCGCTGGCGCACGTCTTGCAGCAGGGCCTGCCAGGCGGCGGCGGGCACGGCGGGGCCGGGCAGGTTGATGTCGGTGGTGTCGCCCGTGTCGGCCGCCACAATCTTGATGTTGGTGCGCGTGCTGCCGGGCACGCGCTGGCAGGCGTCTGCAATGCCCTTGCGGGCAAACAGCGCCTCGAACGCCGCCGCGTTGTCTTGCCCCAGCAGCCCGAGCGCCACGACGGGCGCGCCCCAGTCGGCCAGGCAGCTGGCCACGTTGATGCCTTTGCCGCCCGCGTTGCGGCGCGCTTGCGTGGCCACGTTCACCGCGCCGGGGCGCAGGCTGGGCAGGCTCACGGTTTCGTCAATGGCAGGGTGAGGCGTGATGGTGAGGATGGGCAGGGGCATGGCGTTTTTCATGGCGTTTCCGGCAAGTCATTCATTTTTGAAGCGCGTGAATTCAAGGATAGATTCGCTCCTGCTTCAATAGCAGGCTCTCCGCGTGGAATGTGCGACATATGGCTTTTTACAGTGCCTGAATCCGCTCCTTTTTTTGAGGCGATTCCGCCAGCTTCCGGCGGATGGCAGGCATGGCGGGGCAGGGCCGTTTCATTTCCATGAATCAAACAGCATCAGCGCATTGAATGTGGATGCCTGTATGGGCAGGCCATATACCACGGGCGCAAGCCACAAAAAGCCCAGCAGGCCCGCTGCTGCAAAAAACCATGCCCAGCGCCGCGAAAGGCCCGCGCAGGTGGCCAGCCGGGCGCTCATGACATAACTGACGGCCAGCGCCGGAAAATAGTGGTAAATGAACATGGGCCGGTGAATGAAGAAAAACGGCGCGAAATTCACCAGATACGCCAGCGCCAGCAAATAATCGCTTTGCGCGGGCGGGGCTGCCGGTTTGCCCATATTCGCGCCGCGCCAGGGCGAGGGCAGCAGGGCGGCCAGAAAATACAGCGCTCCCAAAGCCAGCGGCCACCAAATGGCGATATTGGCCGCCATGTAAATGCGCTCCGGCGGCTGGTTCTGGCTGCTCCACACGAAAATGCCGCGCCAGCCCCACGGCCAGGTGTACCAGGGGCTGGCATAGGGGTGCCCTGAAACCTGGCTGGAATACGAAGCCATGGCGCGGTGCAGCTCCAGCGTGGCATAAGGGGTGAAAAGCCAGTCGCTGCCTGCCGGATTTTCACGCTGCTCTTTCAGCCGCTGCTGCATGGGGGCAGACATATACGCGTCGCCCGGCCCCGCCTTGGGCAGCAGCGCAAAATGCAGCGCATATCCGCCGCCTTGCACCAGCAATATCACGGCCGCAATAACCAAAAACGCGCCTGTTTTTGCGCGCCATTGCCGCCGGATGTTTTGCCAGATTGACCCGATGGCCGGAAAACCTTCCAGCGCCAGCGCGGCGAAAACCGGCGCGACAAAGCCCAGCCCCGTCCACTTCACGCCGCAGGCCAGCCCCAGCGCCAGCGCGCCCAGCAGCAAATGGCGCTTTTTGCCTTGCCGCCGCCAGGCCGCCATGCCGCACCAGCCCGCCAGGCCGAAAGTCAATAGCGGAATATCGTTGAGGATGAAGCGCGATTCCACCATCAGCACGGTGTCAAACGCCGCCAGCCAGCCCGCGCACAAGGCCCAGCGCCGCGCCGCGCCAAAATCCAGCGCCAGCCGCGCCACCAGAAGCGGCAATACCGCGCCGCACAGCGCCGGAAACAGGCGCATCCATAAATAAAACCCGCCCGGATAATGCAGGCCGTGCGGATGAAACGAAAACCCTTGCGGCACGCCCGCCAGCGCGCCCAGCGCCGCGTAAATGAGCTTCATGTGCGGCGGATGAATATCAAAATAATATTCCCCGCTGAAATAATATGAAGCAAAGCGCCCCACCAGGCTTTCGTCAAAAGCCACTTCGGCAGGCTCGGCCAGCCGCCATAAATGCAGCAGTGCTGAAACGGCCAGCAAAAGCAGCCAGGGCCAGCGTTGCCGCCAATGCTGGCGGATGGGCTGCCCTATTTCTGTTTTCAGACTGAATGGCATTTTTAAAATCTGGCGCGGCCGCTGGGCGAATATGAAACGTGTGTTTTTTTGCGCGCCTTAGCGCTTGACCTGCCTGGGCGCTTGCAGCCTGGCGGCCAGGGCGCGGACGCTGTCGGCGTCGGCGCTGTCAAGGGCCAGCTGGGCCAGCTGGGCCAGCAGGGCGCTGTCGCAGGCGCGCAAGGCAGCCTTGACGGGGGCGATGTCGCGCTGGCTCATGGAGAGTTCGCGCACGCCCAGGCCGGTGAGGATGGCCGCGCCGAGCGGGTCGCCCGCCAGGCCGCCGCACACGCCTACCCAGCAGGGGCGCCCGGCTTGCGTGGCGGCTTGCGCGCCTTGCACGGTGTGCTGAATCATGCGCAGCACGGCGGGGTGCAGGGTGTCGGCTTCGCGCGCCAGTTCGGGGTGCTGGCGGTCGATGGCGAGCACGTATTGCGTGAGGTCGTTGGTGCCGATGGAAAAGAAGTCGGCATGCAGCGCCAGCTGCCCGGCCATGACGGCCGCTGCGGGCACTTCCACCATGATGCCGATGGGCACGGCGGGCGCGTTCAGCTGCTGGCGGATGCGTTCGCATTCGGCGCGCAGCGCGCGCAGCTCGGCCAGGCTGGTGATCATGGGAAACATGATGGAAAGCGGCCCGGTTTTGGCGGCGCGGTAGATGGCGCGCAGCTGCGGCTCCAGCAAATCAGGCCGGCGCAGCATGAGGCGGCTGCCGCGTATGCCCAGGAAGGGGTTTTCTTCGTGCGGCAGGTTGAGGTAGGGCACTTGCTTGTCGCCGCCGATATCGAGCGTGCGGATGATGAGGGGGCGGCCCGCCAGCTCGCGCACCATGCCGCAGTAGGTTTCGCACTGCTCGTCTTCGCCGGGGGCGCTGTCGCGCTCCAGATAGAGAAATTCGGTGCGCATCAGGCCCACGCCTTCGGCCCCGGCGGCCAGCGCGGCGGGCACTTGTTCGGGGCGATTGACGTTGGCGGCCACTTCCACGCGCACGCCGTCTTGCGTGGCGGCCGGTTGCAGGGCCAGCCGGGCGATTTCGCGGGCGCGCGCCTGCTGCGCGTCGCGCCACTGGCGGGCGCTTTGCAAATCGGCCTCATCCAGGCCCCAATACAGGCGCGCGCCGTCGCCGTCCAGCACCACGGTTTGGCCGTCGGGCACATCGAGCAGGGCGCCGCCAGCGGCCACCACGGCGGGCAGGCCCAGCGTGCGGGCGATGATGGCGGTGTGCGAGGAAGGGCCGCCCTGCGCAGTGCACAGGCCCGCCACCTGGCGCAAATCGAGCGCAGCGGTGTCTGACGGGGTGAGGTCGGCAGCGGCGATGACGAGGTTTTCGCCGCCCTGCATCTGCCCGCCCTGCTCCTGCCCGCCGGGCACATCCAGCTCTGGCGCGAGCTTGTGCAGCACGCGCAGGCCCGCATCGCGCAAATCGGCTGCGCGCGCGGCCAGCAGCGGGCTGCCCACGCTGGCCAGCTGGCTGGCGGCGGCTTGCACGGCTTCGTGCCAGCTCCAGGCTGCGCCGTGGCCTTGCGCCATGCGCTGGCAGGCCTGGGCGATCAGGCCGGTGTCGCCCAGCAGCTCGGCTTGCGCGCGGAAGATGCCGCCTTCGGCCTTGCCAATGCGCGCGGCGGTGTCTTGCGCCAGTTGCAGCAGCTCGGCGCGGGTGGCGGCCAGGGCTTCGTCCAGCGCGTCGGCGCCTTCGGCCAGCGGGGCCGGGCGGTCGGGCACGGCGATGTCGGCGGCGCGGCGCACGCGCAGCGTGCCAATGGCCAGGCCCGGGCTGGCGCTGATGCCTTGCAGCGACGGCGGCCGGCCCGCAGGCTGCCAGGCGCTGCGGCTGGCCGCTTGCGCCTTGGCCTGGCGGGCTTTTTCGGCCTCGGCCTCTTCGGCGGCGGTCAGCCGGTTCATCACGCCTTGCAGCGCGGCCAGGGCGGCGGCGGCATCGTCGCCTTGCGCGGAAACATGAAGGGTCTGCCCGTGGGCGATGCCCAGTTGCAGCAGGGCCATGAGGTTTTTGGCGTCGCCCGCCTCCTGCCCGTTTCGCACGCGCACGCTGGCGGCAAAGCGCCGGGCCGTTTCCACCCACTGCTGGGCGGGGCGCGCGTGCAGGCCGTTGGGATAGGGCATGCGCCAGTCAAAGCCTTGCGCGTAGTCGCCGGCCGGGGCTTGGGCAGCGGCGTCAGCGGCGGCGGCCGGTGCCGCAGGCAGCTCCAGCGCGCGCAGGATGTCGCCCGCATCTGCCGTGCAGGCCAGCTTTTGCAGCGTGGCCTCGTCTTGCAGCAGGCGCGTCAGGCGTCGCAGCAGCGCCAGGTGCTCGTCAGACTGCGCGGCAATGGCGAAGATGAGCGTGGCGCGCTGCCCCGCGTTCCACTCCACGCCGCCGGGCGCTTGCAGCACGGCGATGCCGGTGCGCTCAATCAGGTGCCGGTCGGCAATCTGCCCGTGCGGAATGGCCACGCCGCTGCCCAGATAGGTGTTGGCCGTCTGCTCGCGCGCCAGCAGGCTTTGCACATAGGCCGGGGCGATGCAGCCGGCAGCCACCAGCAACTGCCCCGCCTGCCGGATGGCGGCGGTCTTGTCGGCGGGTGCGGCGCCCAGTTGAACCAGTTCGGGGCGGATAAGGGCTTCGGGCATGGCGTTTTTCCTGAATGTGCTTCTGAATCTGAAGTTCTTCTGAGCGGCGCGTGTGATGGCCGCGCAGTCTAGCCGCAGGGCAGGGCGCTGGAGACATCAAAAAAAGGAGCGAATTCAGATATATCTGAATGCCGCTTGGCGCAGTTTCCACTAGGACATCATGCTATGGATAGAGGAGCGAAACAGAGGGCGGAATGGCGCGCTCCGCTTCTTGCCCTTGCGCAGGCCTGGCCCCGCTTTTTTGCCTGCGCGGCCAGCGCTGGCTGCGGGCGCTGAAGGCGGATGAACCACGCTGTGGGCATGGGCAGAACCCAAGTGGGCGCGAGGCGTTGGGCACAATGCGGATTTGTCGCTTTCCCGGGTCTTTTTTCACACTTTGGGCTGCCATGAAACGTTCTGTCTGGTTCCGTCTTTCCCTTCTTTGTTCTGCTCTGGCGCTGGCGGGGCAGGCCCATGCGCTGGCCGTGGCCAGCGTTTCGCCGCAGGGCGAGGTGGCGCGGGTGCGGCAGGTGGTGGTCAAGTTCAAGGCGGATGCGGTGGCGTTTGGCGACGCCAAGCTGGCCGCGCCGTTCACGCTGGCTTGCAATGACGCCCAGGCGCAAAAGGGCGAAGGGCGCTGGACGGGCGCGCGCGAGTGGGTGTACGACTTTGAAGACGATCTGCCGCCGGGCACGCGCTGCACGCTCAAGGCGGCGGCGGGCTTCAAGGCAGCCGACGGCTCGGCGCTGGAGGGCAAGAGCAGCTACGCCTTTCACACGGGCGGCCCGATCGTTCAGGACGTGCTCCCGGGCACCTGGCGCAAGGTGGATGAAGACCAGCATTTCGTGCTGGCGCTCAACGGCGCAGCCACGCCGGAGAGCGTGCAGGCCCACGTGTGGTGCAGCGCTGAAGGCGTGGGCGAGCGCGTGCCGGTGAAGCTCATCACGGGCGCGGACCGCGCAGCGCTGCTCAAGGAGCTGGGCTGGAGCCAGCGTGATGAAAAGAAGCCGGGCACGGTTTTTGTGATGCAGTGCCAGCGGCGGCTCACGCCGGAAACGAAGGTGGAGCTGGTGTACGGCAAGGGCGTGGCCACGCCCAGCGGCATACCCAACACGGTGGAGCGCCGCTTTGAATACGAGGTGCGCCCGCTGTTTCAGGCCAGCATGAGCTGCGAGCGCGAGAACGCGCAGGCCGCGTGCATGCCCCTGCGGCCGGTGACGCTGGATTTTTCGGCCAGCGCGCCGCGCCGCCTGCTCCAGCAGGCGCGGCTGACTTCGGACAAAGGCGAAATTGCGCCCGAGTTCAACGAAAAAGGCGATCCGGATGATTTGCTGGACAGCCTGAAATTTCCTGCCCCGCTGGCCGAAAGCGCCACCTACACGCTCACGCTGCCTGCCGATTTGAAAGACGACAGCGGCCGCCCGCTGGCCAACGCGGCGAGCTTTCCGCTGACGGTGCGCACTTCGCCCATGCCGCCGCTGGCCAAGTTTGCGGCGGGCACGTTCGGCATCGTCGAGCGATTTGCCGAAGGGCCGAACGGCACGCCTCTGCTGCCGGTGACGCTGCGGCGCGTGGAGCCGCAGCTGGGCGTGCAGTCCATGCAAATCAGCCGCGCGCGCTTTGAGAGCGACGCGGACATCATTGAATGGATGCGCCGGTTGGAGGAGTTTGACGACGCCTCCATCGAGCGCGAAAAGGCCGCGCAAGTGGTGCGGGGCGCGCTGCCGCCGCCGCTGAAGGATTCGCCATATTCGGAGAACTATGTGGAAACGCGGGCCATCTCGCTGCTGGAAGGCCGCGCGGACGCGCAAACGCAGCCGCTGCCCGGCACGCAAGAGGGCGACACGCGGCCCTTCGAGGTGGTGGGCATTCCGCTGACCCCCGGCTTTCACGTGCTGGAAATCGCCTCGCGCCAGCTGGGCCAGGCCCTGCTGAACGAAGGCTACGGGCCGCAGCGCACCATGTATGTGCGCACCTCTGCGCTGGTGACCAACCTGGCCGTGCATTTCAAGTGGAGTCCGGAAGGCTCGCTGGCCTGGGTGACCACGCTCGATCACGGCCAGCCCGTGGCGGGCGCGCAGGTGAACGTGTCGGACTGCTACGGCAAGCCCGTAGCGCGGGCCGTGACCGACGCGCAGGGCCTGGCGCGCCTGCCGGAAGTCACTCAATCCAGCCCCTGCGCGCATGAATGGCGCGTGCCCGAAAGCACGCGCGGCTACTTCATCAGCGCGCGCAGCGGCGAAGGCAGCGGGCAAGACATGGCTTTTGTCTGGAGCAACTGGAACCGGGGCATTGAACCCTGGCGCTTCAACGCGCCCACGGGCCGCGACGGCGGCGCGTCCGCCGAAGTGGCGCACACCGTGCTGGACCGCACGCTCGTGCGCGCGGGCGAAACGGTGTCGATGAAGCACTACCTGCGCCAGTCCGTCAGCCCCGAAAAAGGCACGCTGGCGCTGCCGCCCGCCAACAGCATGCCGCGCACGCTGACCATCACCCACGTGGGCAGCGGGCAGGAATACACGCAGGAGCTGAACTGGCGCGACACCCCCACGGGCGGCCGCAGCGCCGCCAGCCAGTTCGCCGTGCCCAAAAACGCCAAGCTGGGCGTGTACCGCATCACGCTTGGCGCAGGCGGCGGCGATGATGACGACAGTGGCGGCCATTCCGCCGGCTCCTTCCGCGTGGAAGAGTTCCGCCTGCCCGTGTATCGCGGCAGCGTGGCCGTGGCCGATGAAAACGCCCTGATCGCCACCGCAGACGTGCCCGTGCAGGTGCAAGTGAGCTACGTGGCTGGCGGCGCGGCGGCGCACCTGCCCGTGCAGGTGTCGGCGGCCGTCAAGGACATCGCGCCGCACTTTGGCGACTACGACAGCTTCAGCTTCACCCCGCCCGACGGGCGCCGCAGCAGCGAAACCCGCGTGGACGATGACGGCGATGACGGCGATGCGCCCAGCTCCGCCAGCCAGAAGCTCGTGGCCGACAAGCAGCCGCTCACGCTGGACGCGCAAGGCGCGGGGCGCCTGGTGCTCGCCAAGCTGCCCGCCTCCAGCCGCCCGCGCGAGCTGCTGCTGGAAGCCACCTACGCCGACCCCAATGGCGAAATCCAGACCCTGAGCCAGACGCAAACCCTGTGGCCCGCCGCCGTGGTGGCCGGCCTGCGCGCCGACAGCTGGGTTTCCGTGGACAAAAACCTGAAATTGCAGGCGCTGGCGCTCGATCTGCAAGGCAAGCCCAAGGCGGGCGCGGCCATGACCGTGCGCGCCGTGGCGCACACCACCACCACCACGCGCAAGCGGCTGGTAGGCGGCTTCTATGCCTACGACCACCACCACGAAACGCATGACCTGGGCGCGCTGTGCAGCGGCAAGACCGACGCGCGCGGCCTGCTGCACTGCGATGTGAAGCTGGCGCAGCCCGGCCGCATCGAACTGGTGGCCAGCGCGGCTGACGAAGCGGGCCGCAAGGCCGAGGCCGCGCAAAGCGTGTGGGTCACACGCCAGGGCGAACTGTGGTTTGACGGCGAAAACAACGACCGCATGGACGTGCTGCCCGAGCAAAAACGCTACAACGCGGGCGACACCGCGCGCTTTCAGGTGCGCATGCCCTTCCGCAAGGCCACCGCGCTGGTGGCCGTGGAGCGCGAAGGCATCGTGCAGACGCAAGTGGTGCAGCTCAGCGGCGACGACCCCACCATCAGCCTGAAAGTGGGCGAAAACTGGGGGCCTAACGTCTACGTGAGCGTGCTGGCGCTGCGCGGGCGGCTGTATGAAGTGCCCTGGTACAGCTTTTTCACCTGGGGCTTTAAAAGCCCCATCCAGTGGTGGAGAGCCTTCCGCAACAAAGACGGTGACTTCGCCCCGCCCACCGCGCTGGTGGACCTGAGCAAGCCCACCTACCGCTTCGGCATGGCCGAAATCCGCGTGGGCGAGCAAAACTACCGCATGCACGTGGGCGTGGAAGCCGACAAGACGGTTTACGCCCCGCGCGGCACGGCCCGCGTGCGCATTGAGGCCAAGCTGCCCGGCGGCCAGCCCGCCGCCCAGGCCCGGGTGGCCGTGGCCGCCGTGGACAAGGCGCTGCTTGAACTCATGCCCAACACCAGCTGGAACCTGCTGGAAGCCATGCTCCGGCGCCGCTCCTGGGACGTGGAAACGGCCACCGCGCAAATGGAAATCGTGGGCCGCCGCCACTATGGCCGCAAGGCCGCGCCCCCCGGCGGCGACGGCGCGGGCGGCGCGCCCGTGCGCGAGCTGCTCGACACCCTGCTTTTGTGGAAGCCGGACGTGGAGCTGGACGCCAACGGCCAGGCCATCGTGGACGTGCCGCTCAATGACGCGCTCACCACCTTCCAGATCGTGGCCGTGGCCGACAGCGGCGCCAACCGCTTTGGCACCGGCAAAACTAGCGTGCGCGTCACGCAAGATTTGCAAATCATCAGCGGCCTGCCGCCCCTGGTGCGCGGCGGCGATACGTACGAAGCCGCCTTCACCCTGCGCAACACCACGGACAAGCCCATGAAAGTGCAGGTGCAGGCCGAAGCCGCCCCGCTGCAAACCGAAGCGCAAACGCTGGAAATACCCGCCGGCCAGGCGAGCGAAGCCCGCTGGCAAGTCACCGCCCCGCCGCACATGGGCGTGCCCGGCGCGCAGGAAATCACCTGGAAAATCAGCGCCAAGGATGAAAACGGCAGCGCCAGCGACGCCCTGAAAGTCAGCCAGCGCGTCGTGCCCGCCGTGCCCGTGACGGTGCAGCAGGCCACCCTCGTGCAGCTTGAAAAACCCTACACCCTGCCCGTGGCCCCGCCCGCCGACGCCCTGCCGGGCCGTGGCGGGCTGCGCCTGGCCCTGCAACCGAAGCTGGCCGATGGCCTGCCCGCCATCAACGACTGGTTTGCCGACTACCCCTACTCCTGCCTGGAGCAGCAGACCAGCAAGGCCATTGGCATGCGCGACGAAGCGCAGTGGCGCAGCGTGGCAGCGCAAATGCCCGCCTACATGGACGGCGACGGCCTGCTCTACTACTTCCCGCCGCGCAGCGGCCAGGAAGACAAAGGCAGCCCCATCCTCACCGCGTGGATGCTGGCCGCCACCCATGAAGCCAGCCGCATCGAGCCGCAATACGCCCTGCCTGAAGATGTGCGCCAGCCCATGCTGGACGGCCTGGCCGCCTTCGTCGAAGGCCGCATCACGCGCCGCTACTGGTCGCCCCGCAAAGACCTGGACGTGCTCAAGCTCGCCGCCATCGAAGCCCTCTCGCGCTACGGCGCCGCACGGACCGCCATGCTGGAGAGCATCACCATCGCCCCCAACCAGTGGCCCACCAGCGCCGTCATTGACTGGGTGAACGTGCTGCGCCGCGTCAAGGGCATTCCGGCCCAGCCGCAAAAGCTGGAAGAAGCCATGCAAATCCTGCGCTCGCGCCTGTCATGGCAAGGCTCGCGCCTGATCTTCAGCGCCGAAAAAGACGACGACTGGTGGTGGTTCATGGCCGGCGGCGACGTGAACACCGCCCGCCTGCTGCTCACCGTGCTGGACGACCCCGAATGGCATGACGACATGGGCCGCCTCATCAGCGGCTTCATCCAGCGCCAGCAAAGCGGCGCCTGGCACACCACCACCGCCAACCTCTGGGGCAGCTTCGCCATCGAGCAATTCGCCCGCGCGCGCGAATCCGCCCCCGTCAGCGGCATCACCCGCGCCAGCCTCGGCGGCGAAAAAGCCCAGGTGGACTGGAGCGAAGTGCGCCCCGCGCCCAAGGAAGAAGGCGTGGACCATGCCAACTCGCGCCTGAGCTACTCCGGCGCGCCCGCCAGCCCCGGCCTCTACGTGAACAACACCATGCAGCTGCCCTGGCCGCAAAAGACGGGTCAGCAGGCGGGCCAGCCAGCAGGCAAGAGCGAGCTGGCCGTCACCCACGAAGGCAGCGGCAGCCCCTGGCTCACCCTGCAATCGCTGGCCGCCGTGCCCCTGAAAGCCCCCTTCGCGGCGGGCTACCAGATCAAGCGCAGCGTCACCCCCCTTGAACAGGCCGACAAGAGCCTGCCTGCGGGCCACTACTCGCGCGGCGACATCCTGCGCGTCACGCTGGAAGTCAATGCCAGCGCCGACATGACCTGGGTCGCCATCACCGACCCCGTGCCCGGCGGCGCCACCATCCTCGGCAGCGGCCTGGGGCGCGACTCGGCCATCGCCTCCAGCGGCGAAAAATCCGAAGGCTGGGGCTGGCTCGCCTACGAAGAGCGCAGCTTCGAGTCCTTCCGCGCCTACTACGAATACCTGCCCAAAGGCAAACTGAAGATGGAATACACCGTGCGCCTGAACAACCCCGGCGTCTTCAACCTGCCCCCCACCCGCGTCGAAGCCCTCTACGCCCCCGAAATGTTCGGCGAAGCGCCCAACGCGCCGGTGCAGGTGCAGCCGTAACGGGCATCAGCGCCGCCTGAATGGAAAAATGGCGAAAAGCGGGTTGCGGACGGGTCTGCAACCCGCTTTTTTCACTTTGTATGCCATGCATGGCTGTTTTTAAAATGGCTCGAGACAAGTTTGATTCAGGCTGGAAAAAATGATTTTTTCGAAACGCCATGAAGGCGCGCCAGTCGATATTCGGGCCTGAAGACAAAATGATTTGATGAAATGGCTGAAAGATAAGGAGCCATGTCAAAAGAATACGGTGAATATGATTTTGTCTGGCTTGCCGCAGCGTATGTGGCGGCCAGCGTGGTGGAGCATGGCGCGATGCTGGTATTTACTTTTGCGCCTGTATTTGAAGGCGGCGAAAAAGCGGCGGCCTTTCCATACGTCTCTCTGCTTGCGTATTTGCGCGGCCTGGCCTGTGCGGCCTGGCTTTTGAAAAGCGCGGGGCGGGCATCGCCGGGGGCATCGCTGGGGTATCACTGGCTTTGGGCCGCATTCGGGCTGTTTGCCGATTTGATGGGCGTGGCGCTTTTTGTTTTGTTCAATGAGGCGCGGCAGCCCCATCGGCCCAAGCCGTCATCGCCAGCCTTTCACCCCGATTGCGAGAAGTGACATGCGCCAGTGGCTGAACCAGCACGGCGAGCGCCCTTTGCTCTGGCTGGCGGCGGCTTTTGTGCTTGCCGTGGTTTTGCGCAGGGTCTTTTTCCACTCAGAAACGGCGCATTGGGGGCCGCAAGCGGCTTTTGCCATCGATCACGCCTATCAGGCCGTTTGCGGCTTCTGGCTGTGGCGGTATGCCGGGCGCCATCGCTGGCTCTGGCTGGCATTGGGCGCTGCGGCGGGGCTGCCCGCCGTTTGGCTGTTTTTCGTGCTGGAGCGGGCCAGGCGTGAGCGGGGGCATGCATGACGGAAGCAGTGTCATCAAGCTCATCTATTCATAGCAATAGGTCCTAGTGGAATAAGCGCAGGGCGGCATTTCAGGCCCTTCATATTCGCTTCTGTTTTTGATGCGGCCAGGCAGGAGCAGGGCGGCCCGCAGCCTTTCTTGGCGTTCCTGGCTGCGCGCCTGCTGGCAGGGGTTGTTCAAGAGCGGGCGTAAACAGGTTTTCACCGGATGCCTTTTTTTGCGGCAGCTAGAATCCCGCCCTTGCTCTTTGTTGCCATGACAACTTTTTCACACTTTTCGTCATTGCCGACGGCCATGCGCATTGGGCCGCACGCGCTGCCCAATGCCGTGTTCGTGGCGCCGATGGCGGGGGTGACCGACCGGCCTTTCCGCCAGCTTTGCCGCCGCTTCGGGGCGGGCTACGCGGTGGCGGAGATGGTGGCGGCGCGGCCTGATTTGCGCGGCACGGCCAAAAGCCGCCTGCGCGGCCGCCATGAGGGCGAGCCTGGCCCCTTTGCGGTGCAAATCGTGGGGGCTGATGCGGCGGCCATGGCCGAGAGCGCAGCCTGGAACGTGGCGCGCGGCGCGCAGGTGATTGACATCAACATGGGCTGCCCGGCGCGCAAGGTGTGCAGCCAGTGGTCGGGCAGCGCACTGATGCAGAACGAGGCGCTGGCGCTGCGCATCATCGAGGCCGTGGTGGCCGCTTGCGCGCCGCAGGGCGTGCCGGTCACGCTGAAGATGCGCACGGGCTGGAGCGCGGCGCAGCGCAACGCCGTTTCGCTGGCGCGCGCCGCCGAGGGCGCGGGCGTGCAGATGATCACGGTGCATGGCCGCACGCGCGAGCAGGGCTACGCGGGCGAGGCGGAGTACGAAACCATTGCCGCCGTCAAGGCCGCCGTGCGCGTGCCGGTGGTGGCCAATGGCGACATTGATTCGCCCGCAAAGGCCGCCGCCGTGCTGGCTGCCACGCGGGCCGACGCGGTGATGCTGGGGCGCGCCGCCTGGCGCGCGCCCTGGCTGCTGCGGCAGGTGGCGCACTACCTGGCCACGGGCCGCCAGCTGGCCGCGCCGCTCACGCTGGAAGTGCGCAGCGCGCTGCTGGATCACCTGCACGCGCACTACGCGCTGTATGGCGAGGCGGCGGGCGCGCGTTCGGCGCGCAAGCATTTGCAGCGCATGCTGGGCGGCCTGCCGGGGGGCGATGCCTTTGTGCAGTCGCTCATGCCCGAGGTCAGCGCCTTGCGGCAGTGGCAGGCGGTGGCCGACTTTCTGATGCTGCTGGCCGAGCGCCACGAGCGCCTGCCAGGCGAAGCGCCCATCAGGAGCCAGGTGGCCTGAGGGCGGCAGGCCGCAGCGGGCTGGCTGGCCGCTGCGGCGCTTTTTTCATTTTTTCTGTCATTTCCATCACACCCATGAGCCAAACCCATCTTGATGCCTGCGTGCGCGAGAGCCTGGAAGCCTATTTCCAGGACTTGCATGGCGTGGAGCCGCACAACATGTATGACATGCTGATCAAAAGCGTGGAATCGCCCCTGCTGGAAGTGGTCATGCGCCGCGCCAACAACAACCAAAGCCGCGCCGCCCAGTGGCTGGGGCTGAACCGCAACACGCTGCGCAAAAAGCTGCTGGAGCACAAGCTGATTTGAGACGGCCCGCCCGCGCTGCCTGCCGGGGCCGGGCCTGCCCGCGCGAGTTGGTTCGCGCGTTCGTCCGCGCATTCGCTGGCGCATTCATCAGGCGATTCATCAGGCGGTCTGGAAAGGCTTTTTTGCTCCTTGATTCATAGCATGAGGTCCTACTGGAATCTGCGCGAACGCCTTTTTCTGCCCCCTTGATTTGCTCTCTTTTCTGAACCCGTCCAATACCTGGCCGCCCTTCGTTTTCATCCCACCCCACTGCCATGAACACCACTGCCCGAAACGCCCTGATTTCCGTATCCGACAAAACCGGCATTGCCGAATTCGCCGCAGCGCTGGACGCGCTGGGCTTTCGCCTGCTGTCCACCGGCGGCACCGCCAAGCTGCTCAAAGACGCGGGCCTGCCCGTGACCGAAGTGGCCGAAGTCACGCGCTTTCCCGAAATGCTCGATGGCCGCGTGAAAACCCTGCACCCCGCCATACACGGCGGCCTGCTGGCCCGGCGCGACACGCCCGCGCACATGGCCGCGCTGCAAGCGCACGGCATCGGCGCAATTGACCTGGCCGTCATCAACCTCTACCCCTTTGAGGCCACCGTGGCCCGCCCCGGCTGCACGCTGGCCGAGGCCATTGAAAACATCGACATCGGCGGCCCCGCCATGGTGCGCAGCGCCGCCAAGAACTGGCAAGACGTGGCCGTGCTCACCCACGCCAGCCAATACGCCGCCGTGCTGCAAGAGCTGCGCGCCAGCGGCGGCCAGCTCAGCGCCAAAACGCGCTTCGCCCTCTCCGTAGCCGCCTTCAACCGCGTGGCCCAGTACGACGCGGCCATCAGCGAATGGCTCTCCAGCGTGGACTTTGACGCCAGCCAGGGCCAGGGCCAAAGCGGCTCTGCCCCATTTGCCCAAAGCGCCCCCGTCCGCGCCCCCTTTCCCGCGCAGGCCAACCCCGTCTTCATCAAACTGCAAGACCTGCGCTACGGCGAAAACCCGCACCAGCAGGCCGCCTTCTACCGCGACCTGCACCCCGCCCCCGGCACGCTCGCCACCGCGCGCCAGCTTCAGGGCAAAGAGCTGTCCTACAACAACATCGCCGACGCCGACGCCGCCTGGGAATGCGTGCGCCAGTTCACGCAAGCGGCCTGCGTCATCGTCAAACACGCCAACCCCTGCGGCGTGGCCGTGGCTCCCAGCGCAGGCCAGGCGTACGCCAAAGCCTTGCAAACCGACCCCACCAGCGCCTTCGGCGGCATCATCGCCTTCAACCGCCCGCTGGACGGCCCCGCCGCCGAACACGTGGCCCGGCAATTCGTCGAAGTGCTCATGGCCCCCGCCTTCACGCCCGAAGCCCTGGCCGTCTTCGCCGCCAAACCCAACGTGCGCCTGCTGCAAATCGAACTGCCCGCCGATACGGCCCAGGCCGCCCCCGCCGCCCGCGCGCTGGAATACAAGCGCGTCGGCTCCGGCCTGCTCATCCAGACGGCCGACCAGCACCGGCTGCAAGAAACCGACCTTCAAGTCGTCACCGAAAAACGCCCCACGCCGCAGCAAATGCAAGACCTGCTCTTTGCCTGGCAAGTGGCCCAATACGTCAAAAGCAACGCCATCGTCTTCTGCAAAGATGGCATGACCGTCGGCGTCGGCGCAGGCCAGATGAGCCGCCTGGACTCGGCCCGCATCGCCAGCATCAAGGCGCAAAACGCCGGCCTGAGCCTGACCGGCGCCGCAGCCGCCAGCGACGCCTTCTTCCCATTCCGCGACGGCCTGGACGTGCTGGCCGACGCCGGCGCAGCCTGCGTCATCCAGCCCGGCGGCTCCATCCGCGACGCCGAAGTCATCGCCGCCGCCAACGAACGCGGCATCGCCATGGTCTTCACCGGCGTGCGCCACTTCAGGCACTGAGAACAGGTTCCCAAGGAAAAAAAGCAGCGCCGCCCGTGGTTCAACGATCCGCTGGCGCTGCACGGCGCCGGGAACGCCAGGCGCGCTTCAGGCGATCAAGCTTCAGCGACGCAAATGGCAAAGAACAAACCGGAATCACACGCAAACCGGCCCCAATAAAATCCGCGCCCTATTAAATATCCATTTTGAGGATTGACTCATGGCAAAAGAAAAGCAAATTGAGCAGGAACTGATCTCCAAACTGAAAGACCTTAAATATACATACCGCCCCGACATACGCGACCGTGCGACGCTGGAGAAAAATTTTCGTGAACACTTCGAGAAACTCAACGCCGTTCAACTGACCGATAGCGAATTCGCCCGCCTGCTGGAATCCATCATTACGCCTGATGTCTTTCAGGCCGCCCGGCGCCTGCGAGAACGCAATAGTTTTGAGCGAGACGACGGCACGCCGCTTTACTACACGCTGGTCAATATCAAAGACTGGTGCAAAAACAGCTTTGAAGTGGTCAATCAACTGCGTATCAACACCGATACCAGCCACCATCGTTATGACGTCATTTTGCTCATCAATGGCGTGCCAGTGGTGCAGATCGAACTGAAGACGCTGGCCATCAGCCCTCGCCGTGCCATGCAGCAAATCGTCGATTACAAAAATGACCCCGGCAATGGCTACACCAAAACCCTGCTGTGCTTCCTTCAATTGTTCATCGTCAGCAACCGGACAGATGTCAATAACCGGACAGATACTTGGTATTTCACCAACAACAACAGCAGCCACTTCAGCTTCAATGCCGATGAGCGCTTTTTGCCGTTTTATCAGTTTGCCGATAAAGACAACAGCAGAATCACGCATCTGAACGACTTTGCCGACGCCTTTCTGGCCAAATGCACGCTGGGGCAAATGATCAGCCGCTATATGGTGCTGGTCGCCAGTGAACAAAAACTGCTGATGATGCGCCCGTATCAGATTTATGCCGTTCAGGCCATTGTCGATTGCATCCACCAGCGCTGCGGCAATGGCTATATCTGGCACACCACGGGCAGCGGCAAGACGCTTACCTCGTTCAAGGCTGCCACACTGCTCAAGGATAACCCGCACATCTCGAAATGCCTCTTCGTAGTCGACCGTAAGGACTTGGATAAGCAGACGCGCGAGGAATTCAACAAGTTTCAGAAGGACTGCGTGGAGGAGAACCTGAATACCGGTGAGCTGGTGCGGCGCATGCTCTCGAAGGACTATAAGGATAAGATCATCGTCACCACCATCCAGAAGCTCGGGCTGGCACTCGACGAAAAGGGCCGATACTTCGACCGACGCCTGCGCGACTTGGCCGATCAGCGCATCGTCTTCATCTTCGACGAGTGCCACCGCTCACAGTTCGGGGAGTATCACCGGACGATCAAATCCTTCTTCCCACGGGCGCAACTCTTCGGCTTCACCGGCACACCCATCTTCGCCGAGAACGCCACACGCAGCAAGGTCGAAGGCCGCGAAGCCTCGGCCCTGACCACGGAAGACATCTTCCAAAAGCCCCTACACACATACGCCATCACCCACGCCATTGAAGACAAAAGCGTGCTGCCCTTCGACGTCTCCTTCTACCGCCTCCAGCGGGATGGCAGCTTCGATCCGGGGGGTGTGCCCAAGGAGATGATCGTGAAGAAGATCCTCGAGGTGCACGACAAGGTGTCGGACAACCGCCGCTTCAACGCCCTCTTTGCCACCGCCAGCATCAACGACGCCATCGAATACTACGAATTGTTCAAAACCATACAGGCTGAACAACGGGCCAAAAACAAGGATTTCCGGCCGCTGAATATCGCCTGTGTCTTCTCGCCCCCTGCCGAAGGCGATAAAGACGTGCAGCAAATCCAGGAAGACCTGCCGCAGGAAAAAGCCGACAACCAGGAAGCCCCCGACGAAAAAAAGGCCGCATTGAAAACCATCATTGACGATTACAACGCCCGTTATGGCAGCAACTATCACATTGGCGAATTCGATTCTTACTATCAGGATGTGCAAAAGCGCATCAAGGATCAGCAATGGCCCAATGCCAATTTTCCGCACGCCCAGAAAATCGACATCACCATCGTCGTGGACATGCTGCTTACGGGTTTCGATTCCAAATACCTGAATACCCTGTACGTTGACAAAAACCTCAAATACCACGGCCTGATTCAGGCCTTCTCGCGCACCAACCGGATACTCAACGACACCAAGCCTTGCGGCAATATCCTTGATTTCCGCCAGCAGCAAAATGCTGTCGATACCGCCATTGCCCTGTTCTCCGGCCAGGCCAGCAAACCGCCCAAAGAAATCTGGCTGGTGGACAAGGCTCCAGTCGTCATCGAGAAACTGCAATCGGCCGTCAAGCAGCTGGATGACTTCATGCAATCCCAAGGGCTGGAAAACAAGCCGCAAGCCGTTGCCAACCTCAAGGGCGATGCCGCACGGGCGCAATTCATCACCCTGTTCAAGGAAGTGCAGCGCCTCAATACCCAGCTCGACCAATACACCGACCTGACGGAAGACGAAAAGGCCCGTATTGAACAGATTCTGCCCAGGGAACAATTGCAGGCATTCAAAGGGGTGTACCTCGACACCGCCCTGCGCCTGAAGCAACAGCAAGACCAAGGCGGCGAAACCGATCCTGTGGTGCAGCAGCTTGAATTTGAATTTGTGCTTTTCGCCAGCGCCGTGATTGATTACGACTACATCATGGCGCTGATTGCCCGCTACACCAGCCAGCCGCCGGGCAAACAGAAAATGAGCCGCGAGCAGCTCATTGGCTTGATTCAGGCAGACGCCAAATTCATCGACGCGCGCGAACTCATCGCCGAATATATCGATACACTGGAAATCGGCAAAGCGCTGGACGAAAAAGCCGTGCGCGATGGTTTTGAGCGTTTCAAGGCAGAAAAAAACGCAAAGGCTTTAGCAGACATCGCGGCCAAACATTCGTTAGACCTGGCCGCCCTGCAAACCTTTGTAGAAACCACCTTGCGCCGCATGGTGTTTGATGGCGACCAATTGAGCGACCTTTTCGCGCCGCTGGAACTGGGCTGGAAAGCGCGCGCCAAGGCCGAACTGGCCTTGATGGAAGACTTGATGCCACAGCTCAAAAAACTGGCCCAAGGGCGCGAAATATCGGGGTTGGGAGCGTATGAGCAATAAGAAAGAGATGGCTGCCATGACAACGGCAGCAGAAGAGTGCGCTTTGGTACCCAAACTGCGGTTTCCTGAGTTTCGGGATGCGGGGGAATGGAAAGAAAAAGCACTCAGCGAATTAGGAAATTTCTTTCGTGGTATTACTTATTCAGCCAAGGAAGTTGTCGAAGATGGTCTATTGGTACTGCGTTCAAGTAATATTCAGGATGGCGCTCTTGTTTTGCATAAAGATTTAGTATTTATAGATAAAACATGTCCAAATGACATCAAATTAAAAGATGGGGATATATTAATTTGTATGTCCAATGGAAGTAAAGCACTCGTAGGCAAGAGCGCCGAGTATCATGGAAATTATGAGGGCAACTTAACCGCCGGAGCATTTTGCTCTATTTTCAGGCCATCCATTAAATTTTCGAAGCTAATATTTCAATCCGAAAAATATCGGAGATTTATTTCCGTTTCGATAGGCGGCGGTAATATTAATAATTTAAAAAACTCTGATTTAGAAGAGTTCAAGCACCCTATTCCTAAGCTCGCCTCTGAACAACAAAAAATCGCTGACTGCCTTGCCTCTATTGATGAACTCATTACTCTGGAGTCGCAAAAGCTCGACACCCTCAAGCTCCACAAAAAAGGCCTAATGCAGCAGCTTTTTCCCGCTGAAGGCGAAACTGCGCCCAGGCTGCGGTTTCCGGAGTTTCGGGATGCGGAGGGGTGGAGTGCACCTATGTTGGCTGAAATATCCAAACTCATAGATGAGCGGGTTGGCGACAGGAAGCTAACGCCTATAAGCATATCCGCTGGAATTGGATTTGTACCTCAGGTCGAAAAATTCGGTCGGGATATATCAGGAGAGCAGTACCGAAGATATACAGTGATTCGAGATGGCGATTTCGTTTACAATAAAGGCAATTCTATTAGGTTCCCGCAAGGATGTATTTATGATCTTCAGGGCTGGGGTGAAGCCGCAGCGCCAAATGTATTTATTTGCTTCCGTCTTAAAGAAGGCTATGAAAATGGTTTCTTTAGGCAGTATTTCGAAAAGAATATACATGGCATTCAACTCAAAAAATATATCACTAGCGGAGCAAGGAGTAATGGCTTATTAAATATTAGCAAAGAAACTTTCTTTGCAATTCGGATTCCGCTGCCCAGCAAAGCCGAACAACAAAAAATCGCTGACTGCCTTGGCTCTCTCGATGATGTCATTGCAATGCAGGCTCGAAAGGTCGATGCACTCAAAACCCACAAAAAAGGCCTGATGCAGCAGCTTTTTCCAAGAATGGATGAGGTTGAAGCATGAGTGATC
>ERZ773070.399-NODE-399-length-32354-cov-7.213381_pt1 | contig 32354 bp, 45 predicted proteins | sample MGYA00580618_ERZ773070 | MGnify/ENA primary metagenome ERZ773070 (study PRJEB29015, sample SAMEA2738023) | human oral metagenome | biome: human oral; feature: human-associated habitat; material: dental | place: China | collected 2019 ... | reverse complement strand
TATGATATTATTAATTTAATAATATATAAATAAAGGAGAATCTGATGTTAAAAAAATATAGTAAAAAAATTGCTATAGCACTAATTGTAATATTATATAGTATTATAATATTATACAATGCAAATATTACGGAAATAGTTACAGAAGGTAAAAAAATATTATTATCAGCACCTATATTTCAAGAAAATGGTAAAACAATATTAAATGTTGATGAAATGAGAAAAGAACCATCTGTACCAATATTAGTTAATGATATGGAAGCAATATATTGGGAAAATGGACAAGAAAAGATATTAAAAGATCCACAGACAGATGTTCAAAAATGGTATGATTATTATTCAGGAAGAATGGCAAATGCAAAAACTAAAGATGGGAGTTATTGGGTTTGGATACCAAGATTTGCATATAGGATAACATATTATACAGATGCTAGTAAAAATACAGTAAAGGGATATTTTACGGATAAGGGTTTTGTAGGACCTGATATGGAAAGCAGAGCAGATGAAAGTTTAGTAAAGACTCAATTTTGGAAGATGGATAAAGAATTTGTTCCAAATTATGAAGATATAAAACCTAAAGGATATAGGATACATGAAGCATTTGGTAAAGCAGGAACTCAAAGAAAAGGATTTTGGATTTCTAAATATATGCAAGGAACAGATGGAAGATTTACTCCATCTAATACAATTCAAAAATCACAAGAATATGCACAAGCATTCTATAATATAGATAGGATGGTAAAAGAAAATAATATGTATGGACTTGATTATTCACTTCAACATACAGCTCTTCCAAGAAATACAGAATATGGTGCATTATATTATTTGATGGGACTTTCAAATCCTTCATCAAATAATAATACAGACAGAACATCAGATCCAAATAGTAATTCTTCAAGTGCAACTTTTGGTAATATAACAGGTGTATTTGATTTGAATAATGGAGTTAGAGAATGGACAGCGGATGTATCATCAGATAATATAAGAGATTTAGATGATCAGATTAAAAATATGTATAGGCGAGATTATGGAGTTGATTCATTATATAATCAAAAAGATCAGAATGGAATAGAAAAAGATAGATTAACATTAATGTCAAAAGTAACTACTCAGATACCTAGAATTGTTACATCGGGAAGTGAAAAAAATTATGGAGAAGCAACATTTGAGTTTATGACTGATTATAGTTCTACAAATGCTGAACTATATGGAGGTAAGAGCATTTATACAAGCAAGAATAATCCATATAATACAAGAACAAGTGATAATTCTGGCAACAGATCTGTATATTCTTTTGAAGGAGTTTCAAATAATAATTCTAGAAACATTGGACAAAGAGCGGTTATTTATTGTTATACACCAGAAGGATTACCAGTTTTGACACCATACCCGATTCAAGAAAATTATTATGCTGGTAATATATTTGAATATATGAACAAAAAGAGAGAATTAGAAAATAATAAAAAGAAACATGATGATGCAGTTCAAGCAAAACTTAATAATTCAAGAGGAAAATATATAAAAGTAATTTTTAAATCAAAAAATAAAATATTAGACTTAATATCTAAAGGGTTTACTAGGTATGGTGATCAAGAAGCAGTATTTTATATAGCGAAAGGAACAAAATTTCCATTAAATCTTTGGGCAGGAACAGGTTCAGCACAAAATGATTGGGATTTTAGTAGTGGATCAACTACTTATAGATTTATTGGATGGGATATAAATCCACAAGGAAGAGAATTGTATAAAGATACAGTAATAAATGAAATTACAGATGAAGCTAGAATATCATTAGGTGGAGTAGCATATGAACCTTATTATGATAAGAAAAAAAATTATGGTGCAAATGTTAGAATAATTGATGAAAATATAGGGTTTATGTATGATGCAGGAAGACTTCCGATAGGAACAAGCATTAAAAGAGCTGTAAGTAATTTAAAACCTAGGTTGTCAGGGTATAGCTTGCAAGAAGAAGCAATAATAGATGGAGAAAAGAAAAAAGTAGAAGAATATTTTATGCCTGCAACAGGAACTTCAAGAGTATTTAATAATGATCTAGTTTTAACATCATTATTATTGAAAAACGAATGGTTAAAATATAAGGAAGTAAAATATTATATAGAAAATCCTAATAAACAATATATAGGTACAGAGTCAGTAGTACAAGGAAATAAACCACAAGGACCACAGAATATACAAGTTCCACAAGGAAAAAGAATAATAGGTTTTTCTCCAAGTTTAGATTTTACAGTAACAGACAATATAGAAATTAAAGTACTTCTTGAAGATGCACCAGTGCCAGCAGAAAATGCAATAGCACTTACAGTTGATTTAAATGGTGGTGGAAGTAATTTAATGCAGAATAGAGAAAAAATTTATGTTGTTAAAAATAAGAGTTTAAGAGATCCGGAAAATCAAAATGCATTAAATAGAATAAGGTCTACAGTAGTTACAAAACTTGGGAATACATTTAAAGGCTGGTCAATTAGGGAAGATATGCCTATAACTACAGATATGAATTTAACAGCACTTTGGGAACCAATACAAGTATCATATACATATAGAGCAACAGAGGCAGATTCAAATTATATTGTAACAGGAAAAGTAAATGCAGGATCTGTCCCACCTCCACCAGAAAATACTCCTAAGAGAAAAGGATATGAATTTTATGGATGGTCACCAGAAAGTCATCTTCCGATATATTCGAATACGGAATATAATGCAATATGGGTAAAGAAAGATGATTCAAATCAAAATCAAAATCATCCAAGTAATGGTAATGATCAAAATAACGGCGGAAATAATAATGGCCGGAAACAATGGTGGAAACAATAACGGTCGGAGGAAATAATGGCCGGGAACAACGGTGGCAACAACAATGGCCGGAGGGAATAACGGCCGGGAACAACGGTGGAAACAATAATGGACGGCGGAAATAATGGCCGGAAACAACGGTGGCAACAACAACGGCCGGAGGGAGTAACGGTCGGAAACAATGGTGGAAATAATAATGGCCGGAGGTTCTAAATTTCCTAATTTATCAGAAGATATAACAATATATAATCCTAAATATAATGTTGAAAAATCAGATTATGATGAATCAACAGTTACTAAAGGAAGAACAAGAATAGTATTTGAATTAGAAGGTGGTAAATGGAGTCATCCAGTAGTTTTTGAGATAGATAATGGTAAATATTTCGCAACACTTGCTGCACCAAAAAGAGAAGGATATACATTCCTTAGATGGGATAAAGATTTTATAGTATCAAAAGGAGGAGTAACTACATTTAAAGCAGTTTGGTTAAAGAAATATAGTGAACCAGCAAATCAAGATCCAAATCCAAGTAATAAGGAAAACGAAAACAATAATAGAGGAAATGATAATAGGTATAAGCCATATAGTCCAAGAGAAACAAATAATGGACCGTCATATGTATATAATGGTAGAGTTATAACAGGAGATCCTAATAATAATAATACGAATATATTTAATAATACAAGACCAGGGCTTACAGGTGTAGATTCTACAGGAAGACCTATTGGTCTTACAGGAAATGTAAATGGGAATGTTAATAAAAGTATTCCAAAAGTAGATAGAGATTATCCTAGATCTGGTGAAAGTAATCTTAAAATGGTTGTAGGTATATTTATAATAACAATCCTAGCAGGAGTAATGTATATATATAAGAATAAACTTAAAAAGATAGATAGAAAGAGCAAAAGAACTATAAAATAACATATAATAATGAGACATAAAGAAATTATTTATGTCTCATTTGAAAAAAGCTTGAAAATATAGTATAATATACATATATATAATATTTGTAATTAGGAGAAATTTAAATGAAGAGGAATATACTAAAAAAAGTTGTAATATTTATGTTTGTATTTATACAATTACTAATTATTTCAAATATAGTATTTGCAACTACTACATCAACAACTATACCTATTAAAGGACAAACACAACCACTTTCAACACAGCAAACAGAACAAACATTAACAAGTAATGATAAAGTAACAGAAAATGTTATATCAATGGCAGATAGTAGTATTGATGTTAACTCTAAAGCTGCAAGAACTATAATAGGAATATCTAGAACATTATTAGAAATACTTCAATTAGTAGGAATATCTGTAGGGTTAATAATGTTAGTTGTAATAGGTATTAAATTTATATTAAAATCAGATAAAGAAAAACCAGACTTTAGAGGTGTTGCTATGAATTATATATTTGGAGCAATATGTATATTTGGAGCAACAACAATATTAACATTTATACAAAAAATAGCTATACAATTTAAAAATGCTGTATAATAAAGTAGATAGAGGTTACAAATGAATAAAAAGATAAAAAAAATTTTATTGGTATTTATTTTAATATTGATATCAGTATTCCCAATTATTATGAAAATATATGCATCTTCAGATTATGATGGGATTATAGGAAAGTTAAAACCTAATGGCAATACAGATACAAAGATAGATGAAATAGGAGGGACAATCCTTCGGATATATACAAATGTTGGGAGTAGCGTTTTTATTTGCAGCTATTATAATAGCTGGTATAATGGCATTAACACAAACTACTGCAGATAAAAAGGCAGATTTAAAAAATGCGGTTATAGGTTTTGCTGTTGGGGCATTTCTAATAATTGCTCCAACAACTGTTATTAAAATAATATTAGAATTAAAAATGCAAGAATAATGTAAGAAGGTAGCAAATAATAAGAAAAAATGATAGAAATAAAAAGAGGTCTAAAAGACCTCTTTTTATAGTTTCGTTTTTAGTTGCTATTTTCCTTTAAACGTTTTCTAAAGATATTAGTTTCCTGAGTTAAGTTTTTCAACAATATCTTTAATACCATTAAGTATACCAACAGCTGCAAATATACAAACTGCACCGATTAAATATGCTATAGCAGTACCTTTAATATCAGCTTTTCCTTCTGGTGAAGCTGTAATATATTTAATACCAATTACTAATAACATAGCTAATGCTATTGCAACAGCTGCGAATTGTAAAATACCTAATATTTGTCCAACTAAGCTTTCAGCCTTACCACCTTGAACTTGTTTAATAGAAGGGATTTTTATACTTGAATTTGCTAGAGCAAAGTTTGCAACTACTGCTAAAACAATAAGTACAGAAATACCTATTTTAATTATATTTTTTTTCATATTTTCCTCCCTTGAAAATTTAATGCTACTAAAAATTAGTATACACAACGTTGTGTAGTTTAAAACTACATATATATATAATATATTTTTATGTTAAATATGTCAAATTTAAGTATAAATATGTAATAAAAATGTTTAAAAAGCTTTAATGTTACAAAATGGTGAAAAAAGCTTCTATTATGTTATAAAATGAGTGATTACGTTGATAAAATGAAATAGGTTTAATATAATATAATAGAATATTATTTAAAGAAAAAGGGATAAAAAATGAAAAAAATACAAGATAAAAAAACATTTAAAATACTTGTAATAGTTATTAATATTATATTTATGATTTGGATTATGGGAAATGTAGTATATGCAAATACTTCGAATTCTCGGAAGTGGGTCATCAACAAACTCTAATTTTAGTTTGCAAAATGTATTTGATTCTGTAAAAAAATTCAATGAAGCAGGTAAAAAAACAGATGGTGGTATTGATGCAAAGGCGATGGGAGACAAATTTGCAGAACAATTAAAACCAATAGGTGATGTAATTATAAGTGTCGGAATGGTAGTCTGTGTGGGGGTTGCTATTGTATTTGGTATTAAATTTATAACAGCATCTCGGAAGCGGGCAAGATATGGCAAAAGTAAAAAAACAATTTTTTGGTTTTGTTTTTGCAACACTAATTTTTGTATCGGCATATCCTATTTGGAGTTTTATTGTAAAAACTATATCAGATATGGTTTCAAAATTTTAATAATAAGTTTTACGAAAGAAGGTTATAATGAGAAAACATGAAATACCAAGAAAAAAGCAAAATGAAACAAGACTTTTTGTTATATTTTCATTAAGATCACTTGTCACAACTGTTATAGGAATAATGATTGGAGTAGTATTAGGGATCATACCACTTATGCTTAATTTTCAAATGGGACTTTTTATACTAGCAGGTATATTTGGACTTATAGGATTTACTATTGGAACATTTCCAGTTATGTATATACCAGGAATACCTATAACAAAAGAGGTACAAGGAGAGTATCTGTACAATCTTGTGTTTAGATATTATATATTCAGAGGAAGAAGGTCATTAAAGACATATATTGAGGAGGAATAAACATTGGACGAAATTATACTAATACTAATTCTTGTATTAGTACTTGCAGTATTTATCGAAATTGCAGTATTTGTAATAAGAATGTTGTTAACTAAGAAAAAAGTAGAAGAAGAAGCTACAATTGATGAAGTTATTGAAGGAAGTAATAAGAGTAAAAAAGATGATTTTGGTAGATTTCATGGTGTACTTAAAAGAGAAAGAATACATGATTTTTTAGGATTTGATTCTGTAGATAATGGAATGATTATTAGAAAAGATAGAAAAGAATTTGTAATGGTTCTTTTATGTAATGGTGTTAACTTTGATCTTAGATCTGAAAGAGAAAAACTTGCAATAGAAGAAGGTTTTTTACAGTTTTTAAATACATTGAAAATGCCTGTTCAATTATATGTTCAAACAAGAAGCTTGAATTTTACAGATATTATAAAAGATTATAGAGATAGAGCACAAGGGTTTAAAAGTGAAATAGAAGAATTAGCAGATAAAATGAAAAAGGCTTTAGCAACAGGACAACAAGAAAATTATAGGAAGTATGAGTATTTATATAATAATAAGAAAAGATTATGGGAATATGCACAAGATTCATTAATGTATACAGAAAAGTTAAATAGAAATAGGAATGTTCTAGAGCAAAAAACGTTTATAGTAGTATCATATTATATGGAAGAATTAGGGCAAAGAGCAGAAAAGTATACACAAGAAGAAAAAGAATCAATAATTTTCTCAGAGTTATTTACAAGGTGTAATAATATATCAAATGCACTTAGAGGTTCATCTGTAACATCAAGAGTGTTAGATTCACAAGAATTAGTAGAATTATTATTCAATGCATTTAATAGAGATGAACTTGAAAATATTAACTTGAAAAATTATTTAGAAAATGAAGCAGACAAATTATATACTACTTCACAAGATGTACTTAATAAGAGAAAGAGAATGTTACAAGAAGAAATAAATATTCAAGGTATAGAACTTGCGACACAAAGTATAACACAAGCAGATAAGAAGAGAAAAAGAGAAATAGAAGAACTTGAAAAAAATAAGATAGAAAAGATAAAGGAAAAAGCAAAATTTACATTAGAACAATATAAGTCATCTTTTGATGAAGATTTATATGAAAGTGCACAAGATATAATTGATGAAACAAAATTAGACAAAGATGGGAAAATAGAAAAAAATAAAAAGTAGTATTAGGATTATATAATTATAATAAATTAAGAGATTAAGAAGGAAGTAAAAACATGTTAATTTTTAATAAAAAACAGGGCATTGAGAAAATTAAAAAAGTTGAAGATAAAGGAATATTAAGGAAGAATGTTAAAGATTTGAAAGATTTAATTTCACCTCGGACGGAATAGATGCATCATATACAAATCATTTAGAAATCGTATCAAATACAACTAGATATGCAAGAACAATGATAGTATCTACACTTCCTAGAACTGCAGTTTTTCCAGAATTATTAAGAGAAATGTATATATATGGTGATGCTAATACATCAGTATTTATAAGACCTATAGCACCTCGGAAAATCACAAACAGATTTGAATAAGGAAATAACAGAAATAGTATCAGAAATAATTGTTGCAGAAGATAGAGGGGATGTTAACCGTGCAAGAACACTTTCAAATAAGAAGGCAGAACTTGAACAATTAAGAGATCAAATAGAAGCAGGTTATAATAGTGTTTTTTCAGCATCTATAATAACAACATTATTTTCATATAGTAAGGAAGATTTAGATACTTCTACAGAAAAATTATCATCTGTAATGGGTAAAACTCTTCTTACACTAAAACCAGCATGGGCATTGCAAGATGAAGCTTTTATATCAAATATGCCATATAATGAAAATAAAATGACAACATATCATACTTTTGATAGAAATAGTATGGGTACTGTATTTCCATTCTTCAATTCAATGGTTGGACACAATACAGGAATACCTTTAGGTTTTAATCTTCAAACAGGACTTCCTATTATTTATGATAATTTTAGTAGACAACTTACAAATTATAATATGGTTATATTTGGAAAGTCAGGAGCAGGTAAAGGTGTTACAATAAAGGTTATAACTGCAAGATCATATGTACTTCAAGGAATTGAAACATTAGCACTTGATGTTGAAGGGGAATATGGTGTTGTTGCAGAATCTTTAGGGGGAATAAGCATTGTTATTTCACCTACATCAAAAACAGTTATAAATATATTTGATTTAGAAACAGAAATTATACTTGATGAAATTACACAAAAGGAAAAAAGAGTGTTAAATGTTGAAAGTAAAGTAGAAGATGTTACACAAGCAATACTTACAATGGCAAAAGGTAGTACAAAAAGTAAAGAAGTAAATGAAATAACAAAACAAATAATATCTGAAGTTGCATCAGAAGAATATAAAGCCCTTGGTATAAATTCAAATCCATCTAGTCTTTATGAAGATACAAATGATAAAAGTATAGCAAATAATTTTCTTGGAAGTAAAAAGAAAAAAATGCCAACACTTGGAAGTTGGTATAGAAGGCTTCAAAAGACTGCAGAAGAATCTACAAATGATGACTATAGATTCCATTTTAGTTATTTACTTAAAGTTATGAAACAATATATAAGAGATTTTGGTGGACAGCTTGCATATTTTGATGGACAATCAACATTTGATTTAGGTGATCATGTACCTTTTATAAACTTAGATATATCACAGCTAGAAGAAAGATTTGCAAGACCACTTGCACAACAAATTTTACTTTCATGGGTTTGGGAAAAATATGTTAAGAAAAATAGTGAAGATAAGAAAAAAGCTAATAAGAAGAGAGTTATAGTTGATGAAGCATGGATGTTATTACCATTCCCAGAAGCGGTAGACTTTTTAAATACAATGGCAAGACGTGCAAGAAAAAGAAATGTTTCACTTGCATTAGTATCACAAAGATTCCAAGACTTTTATGAAATGTCTGCGGTTCAAGCAGTTTTAACATCTTCAGATACGAAGCTATTTTTAGCACAAGATAATGCAGAAATAGATTATATAAGAGAAACCTTTAAGTTAAGTGAAGGAGAAGCTTCGTTTTTAGCTACTTGTACTGTAGGTAAAGGACTTTTAAAAATAGGTGAAGATACAACAATACTTTCTATAGAGCCTACACAAATGGAATTTGACTTTGTAGATACAAATATTAATACAAAGGTTGAAAGAGAAAAAGCTAAAAACAAAGAAAAAGAAGAAGAATAATTAAAAAAGAAAGGGAGGTTATTATTGAAAGATATTAAGAAAATAGGTTATAAGATGGTTATTATACTTATGATAATAGTAACCTTCTTAACACATATAATTGGAAATATATCATATGCTACAAATAATACAACAACTAATACATCTTCACAAACGACTAATAAAAATATAAATAAAGAGAAAAAGGAAGAAATTGGAGATTTAGCTCCTGAAAAAAATCCAATGAATAATAAAGTTGATAGACCTAATATTGGAAAATCAGAAATACAGGATCAAACAAAAAATGCAGATGCAGAACTTAAACAGGGATCTAAAAATAGAGGTTTTGGACAAGATTTGTCAACAGGTAGTTTAAATGTTTTATTAGTAGTTTTGCTTGGGGTAGCTTTTTTACCGATAATTTATGGAGCGGTGATAGTATCTGTAATAGCAGCACTTAATATAAATCCTAAATATATAGAAGCATATGAAAAAGGTGAATCAAAAAGAAAAGAAAAAGCGGAAAAAAGTGAAGAAAAAGTAGAAGATGATACAGTTTTTCAAAATTTTATTGCTAAATATATGTTTACACTTGATAAATTGTTTTTTGGAGATATAAAAGCATTAGATGTTAATATATTTAATTTAGACAATAATAAGGAAAATAATTCAAGAGGGAATAATGCAAATTTGAATTTAAAAAAAGGAGTTGCAGTATGGACAAATGCAACAAAGGGATTTGCAGTTGGTATATCATTATTATTATTTATACTTGGAGCTATAATGCTTATGATTAATTCTGCAAGCTCAAATCCAAGAGCAGATGCAATAGCAATGCTGAAGAATTTTTTAACAGATACTGTAAAAGGACTCTTAATAGCAATTCTTATTACATTGTTACTTGCTGTAATACTAGCATTCCATGATATAGTACTTGCTATATTTAATACAGTTAGATATAAAATGCTTGAAAGTGGATCACAGAGTGTAGAAGTATTAATATATAAACAGTTATTAGGTGATAAAATTACAAGTGGATATGGTTACACTATAACATTTATATCATTTTTATTTATGGCAGCATATCATATTAAATTCTTTATGATATTTATAAATAGACTTCTTACTATTGGATTTTTAGTTGTTGTATCACCAGTTATATCGGTTACATATGCAATAGATAAAATAGGAGATGGTAAAAGCCAAGTACTTACAAACTTTTTTAAAGAGTTTAATGATTCTGTCCTTGTTGGACTAATATATCCACTTTTATATTTAGTTTATATGTATGCATTATCACCTATTGTATCAGTAAGTCCACTTTTAGCACTTTTTGTTATAACACAATTTTCAAGAGCTGAAAAAACAATAAAAGGAATGCTAAACTTAAGAAAACTTACTACAATTAGATCATCAGATGCAAAACTAGATTTGAAGATGAAATAAAATTAGTTAATATAGAAATAAAAAATATAATAAATATTAATAAATCAAAATTTAAATGAAAATTATAAAATAAAGAATGTAGGAGGAAGATTTTTGGGAAAAAATAAAATATTTAATTCAAAGAATATACCAATAATAATTATTATAATATCATTAATTTGTTTTGTAGGTATTATAGTATTTCTTTTTACATTTTTTAATAAAAAAGAAGATACACAAATACCTAGATATAAGAAGACAGAGGAACAAAAAGGTAAAAATTCAAATAATATTAAAGAAAAAGTTGAGAGATTTAAAAAGAATGTAAATATAGATTCTCCAGAGATAAATAAAGTGATTCAAAATCCAGATATAAATGCTGAATCATTAGGAAATTTAACAGCAATTATGGATGAAGAAAAATCATTTAATAATGGAAAATTTAGAGTTAAAGAAAGTTTTCGGAAAAGTTATGTATATGTTTTTAAATTCTACATATGATAAACCAATTGTGAATGATATAAAAATTACTGATGATATGCAAACAGTAATATCAAAATTAGGTGAAGAATCAAGAAAATATATAAATTCGAGAGATAGTATTATATTAGAAGATGATAGGATATATTTATTACTTGATATCAAGAATCATATAGGATATGTTTATTTTAAAAGAGATGCACAAATTTCAAAATTTATGGAATATGTTGATAAATATCTTAAAGATAGAGATATAAAATCATTTGTAAATTCTATGACAGAAACATATAAAGAATATGATAAATTTGAATATAATTCGAGAAAAGTACACTTAGTATATTCAACACTAGGTATTGAAATATATGCAACAAATACTGATAAAATGAATAATGGTATAAATATATATGAAAATTCAAAATATTATGAAATGTTAAAAAATAAATATTTGGGATTAGATATAAATAAAAATAATAATTATGAAGTTATTAAACCTGAAATAGAATTAGGAGTAATATTTAAATCAGAAGATCTTGTAGAAAAACAGATGAAATATCGAATTGAAAGAGAAAAGGTTATAGGAGAAGCATATGTATCAGATATAGAAAATAAATTTAATGTTGCAGTTTTAGGAGATAATACAGATGCAAGGGATTCAGATGGACAAGTTTTTAATAGATGTGTAGTTTGTTTTGATGATCCTAAAATAGAAAGATATAATTTAAATGTTGCAGGTACAGCAGATAGTATATATGTAACTAATAATTACATATATTATACTTTAAATAATTCAGGTATATTTAGGTTAGAGCCATATAGTAGAAAGCTAGAAAAAATAATAAGCTTCAAAGGAAGTGGGATTATAGAAAACATTGAAAATGGTATAATGAAATATAAATTAAATGGTGAAGAAAATTATTTAAGAAATGTATATTAAAATTTAAGAAAGGAGACTAATATAGTAAAAATGAAAAAAATAATAAAAAATATAATAGTTATAATAGTGCTAGTATTAATCATACTTTCTAATTTTAAATACTATACATTTGCTTTCTCTGGAGAAGAGATTATAAATAAGGGAAAAGAAAAGTTGGGTTGTAAATATGTTTTTGGAGCAGGACATGGTAGTGCAAGTAATCCAAATCAAAATACATTTGATTGTAGTAGTTTTATATCGTGGACTATAAGTCAGCTGGGATACAAAGTAGATGGAACAACAGAAACATTGGCAGAAGATTTTAAGAAAGCTGGACTTAATGTACAAGAAATAAATAAAGATAATATGTCTGAATGGCAAGTAGGAGATGTTGTTTTTCTTACACATAGTAGAAAACACGTTGGTTTTTATGCAGGAGATGGACAATTATTACATGCTCCACATACAGGAGATGTTGTTAAAGTAGCTAAATATAATTTTAAGGGTGTAACAAAAGTTGTTAGAATAGCAGATGGAACAACAACAGTTCAAACAGAAGATTTATCAAAGTATAGGACTCCTGTGGAAGAAATGGATAAATTCTTTTATAAGGGATTAGCTAAGGGACAAGCAAAATTACAAGCACAAAGTTCTTTTTTAGGAAGAATAATTAATTTCTTATTTGAAGTTGGAGCATTTTTATTGAACTTCTTTATATATATAATACGTTTAGCATTTGTTGGTCTTGCAACACTTGTAGAAGTAATACTTACATATAGTTTAGAAGGTATTGTAGGGCAAAAAGGTTATATAGTAAATAGGGTTAATTCAGGACAACAAATAGATGAAAGAAGAGCAGTAACACTTGAGAATATTATACAAAATAGAATAGAATTTTTAAATGTAGATATATTTGTTTCTCCTAGTGAAGCTATAGCTAGAATGAAGGGAAAGACTGCAGCAGGTGGAGATATTAAAAAAATAAATGAACTTGCAAAAAAAGGTGGAGATTCAGAAATTGCTAAAAAGTATGAAGAAAAAGATATTACAGAAGAAGATTATAAAAAAACACCTATAGGTCTTATAAGAGCAGCAGCAGCATCTGCATATTATATGCTTATACTTATATGTTTAGCAATAACTTTAATATTGGGACTTGTGTCTGCAATTCAAGCAATGTTTGGATCTATTGGAGAAAAGAAAGCAACAGCGAAAGAAGCATTAATAGAATGGATACTTGCAATAGTTAAATTATTTTTAGCAATATTTATAATTGTAGCAATAGTAAAATTTAATGGTTATATTGTTGATACAGTAGTTAAAATGGTAGAAGAAGGGGCAAAGACAAATCCTAATGTACCATCATTTTCACTATATGAAACAGCGAGAACTAGAGCATATACATATAATTCAATGATAGGAATACCGGCAGCAGCATTATATATTGTACTTGTTTGGTATACAGTTAAGTTTTTAATAATTTATGTAAGAAGATTAATATTATTCTTTATGCTTGTTGTGGCATGTGTAATAGCACCAGTGTTTGCAGCATTCCAAAAAATTGTAACAGGTAAAAGTACGATATATCAAAATTGGTTTAAAGAAATAATGTATATAGTATTTTTACAATCACTTCATGTAATAGCATATTCAATACTTCTTACAATATCAATGAATATGATAGGAGAAGGTGTTGTAAGTTCTATATTTATGTTATTTATAATTGCACAAATTGTAAGTTTACCAAAAAAAATGACATCTGCAGTTCGGACTTTCAGGAGGAATATCAGGAGATAAGCTTTCAAATGTAAGCCCTCTAGATCTAATGAATCCATATATTGCTAAGAAAGAATTTAATAGAGGTAAGAAAAGAGTTAAAAAAATATTTAATAATGAAAAACTACAAAAATTTAAAGATAATATATTAGATTCTGGAGAAGAAGGAATTATAAAAGCATATAATTTATATCAAAGGACAATGGAAAAATTTGGTAAGAATAAGGATAAAGATGAAAGTGATGAAGGAGAAGAACAGAAACAATCTCTAAATTTAGATGGAAGTGCAAATTCACAAACAGGTAAGTTTGGGGAATCTCAAAAGACAAAAGAAGCTATAAATAATTTCGAGACTAATACAGAAAGAATAAATAGAATTAGAAGAGAAAAAGAATTAGAAAATGCTAAAAAAACATATGGAAAAGTTAAAAAGAAAAAACTTCCTTGGTTAGAGATATATACAGATAGTAAAGGAAGGAAAAGAGCATTATCAAGAAAACTATTTTATGATAAAGATTCTCGGAAAAATGATTGGTGGAAGTACAATTAGATCAAGAGGAATGGCTAATTTAAGAAATACACTTCGGACTTGGTGAAGGTGAAATAATGGCTTTATTAAGAATAACAAAACATAGTTTCATTAAGACTTTTGGATGGATTGTAGCAATACTTGCATCACCAATAGCATTAGCAGAGGTAGCAGATGGTGATATGTCAGAATATAGAGAAATGTTAAGATTACTATATTTCTTCGATTATAAAGATGATAAAGGAGAAGATCATGGTAAGTTTGAGATAGATGATGCATATAAAAAAGCAATAGAAGATTATAGGAAAATATTAATAAAAAAAGATCCTGCAAAATATAAAAATGCAGAGATATTAACACCAAAAGGAGAAATTAGAAAGTTTTTTAGAGAAAACTTTAAACCAATATCACCAGGAGGTAAATTTAAATTCTTTGGTGCAAATACAGAAATATATGTTGATACTGTAATAGAAACAAATGAGATAATCTTAAATATGATGGACCAAAGAGTAGATATGGGAAATATTAAATTTAAGCTTAGTAAAAATTATATGCCATTAACTAGTGGTAGTGCTAGAAATAATACTAGAAGATATCAAAGTAAAGCTAATATAAATATATATAATAATAGAAGAAGAATGAATCAAGCAATGGCAGAAAATGAAAATATAGCACTTACAATGATGCAAATTGAAACACAAGAAAACCTTGAAAGAGAAATGAAAGCATTACGGAATGAATGTTGATAAAACATTTTTAGAAACTCATAGAGTTGAAGAAATGAGAGAAATTATAAATAAAATGACACAAGAAATAGATAGTAAAGTTGATAATCAAAAACTTATAGATAGTGTCGATGATTATAATAAATTTATGAAAGATAGTAGTCAAAAAGCTAATAAAACTCTTGAAGAAACAGCAGAAGAAATGAAAAGAAAAAAAGCCATAAATAAACTAATGGCAGATGCTGTAATAAATAGATTAGAAGATTCTAAAGAACTTAGTGATGAAAAAATAAAAGAAGAAACACAAAATCTAATAACAGGAAATAATATAACAGGACTAAGTAAGGAACAATTAGAAGAAGTTCAAGCTTTAGCTAAGAAACAAATTAAAGATATGTATGAGGTTGAACTTGAAAGTAGAAAAGAACAACTTGAAGGTGGATTTAAATATGAAGCTAATACTGCAACTAAAGAAGAAAAAGAAAAAGTAAATGAACTTAGAGATAAAGACTTACAAGATTTAACAATTTCAGAATTGAAGACATTAAAGAAAAATAGAGTAAAATCATATATTGAGCAAGACAGAATACTTCAAAATATGAAATTATACAATACTGCAAATGCAAATTTAGGTAAAAAGGGAATTTCACAAAGTGAACTTGCAGAACATTTCTTTAATAGGAAAAAAGAAGAAAAATTAAAAGAAAATAAAAAACCAAAAAATAAAGTATTTAAATTGTTTAGGAGTGCAGAAGAAAAGAAAGCTAAAATTGAAAAAATACGTACAAGAATGGCAAGAGAAGCAGCAAACACAGCAAATAGTTGGAATACTAAAAATAATACAAATAATAATAACAATAATTCTAATGGAGGAAATAATAATCCATAAGAAATATAAATAAAATAGGAAAGGGCTAATATATGAATATAATTAAACTGAATATTAACAAGAAAAAAATAATAAAGATTAGTATAGCTATATGTATTACTATATTAGCTTTTATACTATTAAATATATATAATAGTTCTTTTGCATCAGGAGAACAAACAACTAATGGATCAACAAATAATGATTCTTTACAAGTAATAAATAAATTAGAAGGAATTGTAGGTGTTATTCCAACTATATTTTTAACAGTTATAAAGATAGTATTAATTGTTGTACTTACATCAATTAGTTGGATAATAGGATTTACAGTAAGTGGAAAAGGAATGCTCACATTAGATAGTATACTTTTTAATGATTTGCCCCTTATAAATCTTGATTTTAATCCAGCAAATGCAGGAGAATATACATCTTTTATGGTTATGGTTGCAGCATCAGTTAAAGTTATAATGTATATAGCAATAGCACTTCAACTTATGATATTATTATTTACAATTATAAAATATATGACTAGAAGCATAGCAGATGATAAGGCGAGTGCTAAAATTATTTTAATAAACTGGGCAAAGGGAATTGCCATAATGTTTGGAGTTATCTTTTTTATGTTTTTAATGATTGCAATAAATAATGCACTTGTAGGTGCAATAAGAGCAGGATTAACTGCAGGACAACATCCATTATCACAGGGAATAACAATGGAAATCCTAAAAAATGCAATTATGAATTTTGGATTTCGGAGGGATTGTATCAACATTTGTATATATTGCTATTTTAGCACAAACAGTATTTTTCTATTTTTATTATGTTAAAAGATTCATAATAATCGCTTTCCTAATGATGGTAGCTCCGATAATAACAGCAACATATGCACTTGATGTAATGGATGACAAGAAATCACAAACTTTAGAGTTCTGGACTAAAAAGTTTTTAAATACTGTATTTGTTCAGTTATTTCATGTTTTTATATATGTTGCATTAATATTACCACTTATAACAGGAACAGCAAATACAGATTGGGTAATAAGGCCTACAGAAGTTGGTAACTATTTAGAAATGGGAATTCTTACTGTATTTGGTATGCTATTTTTCTTTAAAGCAGAAACACTTTTACAAAAAATATTTGGAATACAAGCAGAAAGTACATCAGGTACTGCAGGAGCCACAATGGTTGTATTAAATAAGTTACATAAAGAAGTAAGTAAAGGGATAAAAACTGTAAGCAAATATAAAGATACTAAACTTGCGAATGAGCAAATAAACAATTCTATGAATAGACCTCGGAAAAGATGATAATAAGTCAACTGAGAATCAATCACTTGGAGTTGGTCCTAAATCAAATATGAATAGTCAAAATAAGAAAGATGAATATAATGCTGATGGAACTAAAAAAACAGAGAAGGAAAAACAAAAAGAGGTAGATTTTAAAAAGCAAGCTGAAAAGATAAATAAAGATAAAGAGCCTACAGCAGAAGATGCTAAAAGAGAAAGAGATATCTCAAATAAAGGACAAAAGGAAAAGAAGAAAGAAGATAAGAAAAATAAGAGAAAAGAAATTGGAAAAAGAATATTTAAATCTTTTGCAAGAGGTACAGTTAAAGCAACAGGAGGATTTGTTGGTGCGGCACTTACATCAGGAATTAGAAATGTTGGTTTAATTGAGCTTGGAGAGACAGTAAGAGATGTTTCGGGGCTTGCAGGAGATGTTTATGATTCAATAGAAGCAAGAAATAAGGCGAAGAAACAAGGGCAAATAATTCCAAGTATAGGACAACAACAAACAAAAAAAGGAAAAGAAAAAATAAAGAAAGAATATGATGAGACTGTTGATAAGTTTGCAGCACAGAATGCACAAGTATTAGATGATATAGAAAAATTAACAGGAACTAAACTTTCATCTCAGACAGAAGAAGGAAAACAAAATCAAAAAGTATATTATGAATATTTAAAGAATAATCAAAAACAGATAGATAATGAATTTGAAAAAGCAAGAGGAGAATTAAAAGAATATCTTAAAGAACAATATGGAAATGTATCTGCTATGGCAGAAGAGGTAATTACAAGAATGGAAGAAGAGCTTAAGACAAAAAGGAGTGTAATTACTAAAGATATGAATGAAAAAGCAAAAGAATTTATTATAAAATATAAAGAAAAACAATTACTAAATATGATGGATTCATTTGAAGAGATGACAAAAAGAATTAATGATAATATTGTTCCAGAAAGAAAGGAAGAGAAAATAGGAAGGTATGCAGATGTTGTAGATAAATTACCAAAAATAGAAAAAGTAATGAGATATAAGGATATAATAATTGATGCAAATAAATTGGATCCAGAAGATGATAATGATAATGAAGAAGCTATAAACTTTAATAAAATTGTTAAAGATGTTTTAAAGGGGCTTCGGACAAGGGTAGAGAGGAGGAAGAGTATGAGAAAAAATAAGATTATGATAGAAAAAGTTCAAAAATACATATGGATAATATTGATGATATATATATATATAACTGTTTCATTAATATCAAGTATAAATGAGAAATCTTTAAGTTTAAAAAAAGAAATTATAACAGTAGAAAAAATATCATATTTTTCTTCTACTACAAATAACAATAATAATAATAATAACAACAATAATAATAATAATACATCAACTAAGAATAACAACAATAATAATAATGAAAAAAATAAAAAAAATGAAGAAAAAAAAGATACACAAACTAAAGAAGAAAAGGAAAAAGAAGAAAAAGAAAGACAAGAAGCAATAAATAAGAGTTTTAATATTGATCAAGCAAATCCTATGACAGACTTTTTACAAGATCCAATATCAGGTATAGGACATCTTTTAAATGGTATAATGGGAATACTACTTTTTATTCCAAATCTACTTGTAGCAATAGTAATTACAAGTATAATGGCATTTCTTACAATATTATTACAAGATTCAAATAAAGAAGGTGGAGTAGGAGAAGCTAAATCAGGTTGGATGCTTACACCAGATAAAATATTTATGAATAAGGTTCCAATTACTAATATAGAAATATTTATAAATGGTAATGTTGCAGAAAAAACAAAATTAGCAGGATTTGTAAATTCTATAGCTTCATGGTATAGAGTGGTATTCTTAATATCTATAGCAATGTTATTTCTAATATTATTATATTTATCAGTAAGAGCAATACTATTGTCTGTAGCAAAAGATATAGCAGATACAAAAAATATGTTATTTAATTGGGTGAAAAGTGTAATGATATTATTCTTTATGTCATTTATAATATTTACAGTAATATCATTGAATTCAACATTTGTGTCAATAATTACACAAAGTATGATAAATGAAAGTGGTATATTAGAAAATCAAGTACAACAACTTGTATTTGGAATGCTTATGCCAAATTTTGTTAGAATGATAGTATCAACTGTTATATTATTATTATTATTGGTACAAACTTTATCATTCTTAGCAGTATATGTTAAAAGACTTATAACAATAGGATTTTATATATTAATAGCACCTATAATATCTGTATCATATGCACTTGACATTGCAGGAGATCGGAAAAGCACAAAGTATGAGCAAATGGCTTAAAAAATTTATGGGACTTGTTTTTGTACAACCATTTCATTTACTACTATATACAATATTTGCAGGGACAGTATTTAAAATGGCAGAAAAGACAGGAGGACTTAATTTTGCGTTTATGATACTTATAATTGCATTTTTTAGATTCTTTAGTGAAGCTGAAGGAATATTAAAAGAAATGTTTCAATTTGATAAAGACGTAAGTTTATCAAAAGGAACAGGATTCGCTAAAATGGTATTATATGATCAAACATTTAAGAGAATTGAAAAATGGGGATCAAATAAAAAGAGTGGAGAAGAAGCAAATCAAAAACCTATATATATGAAATCTGATACTTTTGCAAAAAATAATTCACAAGTATCACGGACGGACAAGCTGGAAATTCAACATCAGGAGGAGGATCTACATCTAACGGAGCTGGAAATTCAAATATTCCATCACCAGCAGTTAAACTTGCTAAACATAATTTCTTTGATACAATGAGAAGGACAAAAGAAAAAATTGGAAATAATAAGATTATAAAAGGAGTATCAAATAGTAGAACAGGTAAATTTATAGGAGGAGCATTTAAGTTTACTAATAAACATGTTGCACCATCTTTATATGGAGCAGCAATAGGGCTTGCAGTAGCAGATAATAACCCAGTAGATGAAATGATTGCAGGTGGAATTATAGGTCATAAAATAATGGAAAAAGGTATTCTTCCACAATATAAGAAGTTAAATAATAATTTGAATTTACATATGAACTATATTAAAAATGCAAAAGATACACAAACAAAAGTAGAAAATCAATTTGAAAATCTTGAAAAGACTACAGGTAAGAATTTTGATGCAACAACAGTAGAAGGAAAACAAAATATACAAGATTTATTAAATAATATAAAAAATAAACTTAATACAGGTGAATTAACAAAAAGTTATGCAAATGCAATAGAACAATATAAGCAATATTTAATGAACTTTGAAGGCAAAACTAAAATGGAAGCAGAAATAATTACAATGCAAAAATTAAATGATATAAATAATAATAAAATAGATTATACAAATTTAGATGGAGCTGAGAGAAAACTTGTTGAAGCACAACAAGAGAAAAATATTGCAGATCAAATAGAAGAATTTAGTGTAACAAATATGCCAATAAATGGGGATTTCAGAGATGTTGAAACAATGATGCTTAATGATGCAACAATGAGGACAGGAAAACCAGGACAACAGGTAATTAGTAAAACAAGAGAAGAAATGAGAGCATTTAAACAGGAAACAGATGAAGTAATTAAAGAGATTAAAGAATATATGAAATCATCAAAAGATATTAAAGATGAAATTGAAATGCTTAGAAGACAAGGAAAAACAGAACAAGAAGTAATACAAATATATGAAAAAAAGATGAAGAAGATAAATGACTTTAAAGTTAAAGTTGAAAATAAAAAATTAAATAAATATATAGATCCAAAAGAATATGCAGAATTAGATAAATTGAGTCAAAGAATAGAAAATGATCAGTTAAATACTATTAATAAAGCAGATTATGAAAAATTAGCATTAGATGTTTATAGACCAAATTCTGGAAATAATAGTAATAATGGAAATGGAGGAAATCCATAGAGTTTAAATACTATAATGGAAATGATAAGTAAGTATGGTAAAAAATAATTTAAATAAGAATAGTAAAAATGAAAATAGAAAAATTGGTATATTAATAATAATAATGATTATTCTGATTATTATAACTTTAGCAACTATAATAACAATGATAGTTAGAATATTTGAGAAAAAAGAAGAGCCTAAAGTACAATATGTAACAGGAGTTGAAAAAGATCAAAAATTAGTTGAAAGATTAAAAGGAAAAAGTGAATTTAAAAGAATGAATATATATTTAGGAGATATCGTAAGAAAACTAAATTCAAAAAGATATTCAGAGGTATATAAAAGGCTAGCACAAGGCTATAAAGAAAAATATTTTAAGACATTAGAAGAGTTTGAAAAATATTTTAAAGAATATTTTCCAACAACATTTAGTATAAAAAATGTTAATTTTGAAGCATTGGGTGAATATTATGTTGTAGAGGTAGATATTATTGCAGATGATTCAAAAGAAGAAAATAAGAATAAGCAAGGATTGTATTTTGTATTTAGAGAATATGACTTTGATGATTATGTATTTTCATTTAGTAAAAATAATTAGATAGGTTAGGAGGAAAAATGTTTATAAGGTTATTTACAAATATTAGATTAAAGTTTGCAAAATATATAAGAGAAAATGCTTTTAAAATAATTATTATATTAGTACTTATATTATTTTTTACAAGTATATATAGTATGATAGTAAGTTTTAGTGTTCCAATTAGACCTATAATATCAAAAGATATTGAAACACCTGTAATTTCAGAAGATAAGTTTCCTAAAAAAGTACAAGAAGAGGGATTGAAGCAAATAAATCAATTTTTAGAATATGTAAATCAAGATAAAATTGATTTAGCAGCAGATATGCTTACAGATGAAGCAAAGCAATATGCATTTTTGAATAAAAAAGAAGCAATTCGGATATATAATAGAAGTATATAAAGGAAAAAAATATGATATACAACCATATGCAAAAACAGGAAATGACTATATCTATCAAGTAAAAGTTTTTGATGATATATTAGAAACAGGTCTTACAAACGATATTTTTTCATTTACTGATACAAAGATGGTTATAAAAAATAAAGATGGAAGAATAGGATTAAATATAAGAGGATATATCGGAAAATTTAATAGTGCACGGATTTTATGAAGATAATAATATGAAAGTAAATATAAAAGGAAGAAATACGTGGGTAGAACATGAAGATTTTCTTGTTGAGATAACAAATAGGACTAATAATTATCTTGTAATAAAAGACAAATCAGATCAAACTGCAATGGGAGCAAATCTTGAAGTTCGGATCAAGTCTTAGAAAGATAATAGATACAGGGAATATTGTTTTAAAACCTTTAGAAACAAAAGTAGTATTATTAAGTTTTCCTAGACTATATTTTGCAGACAAAGATGCTACTGGAATTAATTTTGATTCTGTAAGAGTAATAAAAGATTATAATGAAATAGTAGATACAAATTCTGGACAAGAAAATAAAGAAAGTAAAAATAAGGCAAATACATTAGCAGAATATAAGATACGTATTGAAATAGAAAAATAGAAAGAATTGGTAATAAACTATGGTAACATATTATGAGATATTAGAAGTTAGTAGGACTGCTTCAAAAGAGGTAATAACTAAAGCATATAAAGTACTTGTAAGAAAATATCATCCAGATTTAGAACAAGATGAAACAAAAAAAGAAGAAGCAAAAGAGAAAATGGTTAAAATTAATGAAGCATATGAAACTCTTTCAGATGATATTAAAAGAGAAAAATATGATAATAATATTGCACTTTTAGAAGAAAAAGAAAGACGTGAAAAGGAAATCCAAAATAGAAAAAAAGAAACGAATACAAATAGTTTTAATCAGAAAACAAGTTATAGTGTTAATAGGAATTATGGAAGAAATAATGTTAATAATAAAGTAAATAATAATAGTAGAGTAAATGATGAAAATTTTCAAAATGTACATGGAAGTTTAGATAATAATGCAATACTAGAAGAACAAATATTAAGAGCAGAAGAAGAGATACAACAACATAAGCAAAATATAGTAAATCAAATGTATGAAGATTATTATAATCAATTAAGAAGGATGGGATATAGAGTTGTAACTAAAAGACCATTAAAAGAAAGAATAAAAACATATTTTTGGGTAACTGTAATTATATTAATATTATTAATAATATATAATATACCTATAGTAAGGGAAATGATATTAAAAAGTACAATAGATACTATCTTTGAACTTCCAATGAAGATGTTTGATATATTTCTAACATTACCAATAAGAATGATAATAAAATAATATGTGGAGTTAATATGGAAAAAAAAGAAAGAAAAATATTAATAATTGGTATAATAATAGCAACAATATTATTAATAGGATTAATTATTTTTGGGATTATATATTATCAAAATATTATAAATAACAAAAAAAATGTTGAAGAAATAAAAAGAAGAAGTGTTAATGAATCAACAATTTCATCAGATAAAGAAGCACAAGAAAATAGAGATGAAAGTGTGGTTATAACAAATGGTAATATAAAAGATACTACAATTAAGAGTTTGTCAGATATTGATTATACAAAACGGTGGTTCATATCAATTTAGAGATATAAGAAAAGGTGAAGAATATTTAGAAATAACTCTAGATAATGGAGAAAAATTAGAAGCGAGACTTTTTCCTGAAACTTCAAAAAATGCTGTAAATGAATTAAAAAAAGCTGAAAGTACAAAAATATTTAATAACTTTAAAATGTCTTTAGGAGATTTAGGAGAATTAATACCGATTTTTAAAAATGGACAAATACAAAATAGTACATTCACAAGTGGACATACAGATGAAATAAATTTAAATTTAGTTCCATATAAAGGAGCTATATTAGTAGAAGAATATACAGATAGATTTCGGAAATCCATCTGGAGGATATTTAAAAATAATTGGAGATACTACAGAAGATTCAAATAATTTATATATAAAAAATAAGAATATGAATAATACAGTATATAAATATTTAGATCAAAAAGGTGGAGTACTAGAAGGAAGATATTTAAGAAATACTGTTATAGGACAAATAACTAAAAATATAGAAGCACTTGAAAAAAGAGTAAAAGAAATAAAAGAAAACAAAAAAAGAACAAACAATGAAGATAATAATAAAAATAATTATTTAGGTATAAAAGAAATGGTTATAAAGAAAAAATAGAATACTAAAGAAAAATGAAAGAGAAAAGTATATGAAAGAATATGGAGAAGTAGATTTTTATAGAAATGATATTATAAAGTTTTATGATTTAGATAAAATATTTAGAGATCAATTAAACTCATTAGATACATTAGATCCGTTTACAAGAAAACATTGTGAACATGTAGGAAATTTAACTTGTAGATTATGTCAAAAATTAAAGTTAGATAAGGGATTTACTATATATACTAGTATTTGTGGATTTATACATGATATAGGTAAAATGTTTATAGATCCAAAAGTATTACAAAAAGAAGGAAAACTCACACAAGAAGAGTTTGAAATAATGAAAACACATACAACTATAGGTTATGAAATGTGTATGAATGAACCCAAATTAAGACCATATAGTGCAGGACCATTATATCACCATGAAGCATTAGATGGTACAGGATATCCTAATCGGACTTATAGGTGATGATATTGTGTATGAAGGACAAATAATAAGGGTTGCAGATGAATTTGATGCTATAACTTCTAAAAGACAATATAAAACACATATAGGAGTTGTAGATACTCTTAAAATTTTAATAGAAAATACTAAGCCTACTAAAAATAGTAAGAAAATGGGAAAAGGATTATTTAAAAAATCAGTAGGAAAGAATAATAAACAAATAGTTAGAAAATTAATTGAAATAGTAGCAGAAGATACAGAATATGAGATATATGTAAAATCAAAACATATTGAACATATTAAGAATGAAATAAAAAGATATACAGATGCAGAAAAATATTTTAAGAAGGCAGAGAATACTAAAAATCAAGATAAAAAAGAATACTTTACAGAATATGCAAAAGGATATTTGATAAGAGATGAAAAGTTTGAAGAAATACCTATATATTTAAAAGAAGCATATGAAACATATAATATGAGAGAAGAAGAGATATCAAAACTTAGAATTGAATATAAAACAATTAGAAAATTAAGAGTTTAATAGAAAAATTAAAATAGATGACATATAATATAATTGTGATGATAAAAAACTAAGGAGGTATTTATGAAGGCAGTAGTAGTAAATAATTTATCGACAGGAGTTGAAATTGTTGATAAGCAGTTAAGACCATTAGAAGAAGGCGAAGCTCTTGTAAAAGTAGAATATTGTGGAGTATGTCACACAGACTTACATGTTGCACATGGAGATTTTGGTAAGGTACCGGGAAGAATATTGGGACATGAAGGAATAGGTAAGGTAATAGAAATACATAAAAATGTAAATACATTAAAAATAGGAGATAGAGTAAGCATAGCATGGCTTTTTGAAACTTGTGGTATGTGTGAATATTGTACAACAGGTAGAGAAACATTATGTAGAAAAGTAAAAAATGCTGGATATACAACAGATGGAAGTATGGCAGAATATGTAATAGTAAAAGCTAATTATGCAGTAAAAGTTCCAGAAGGATTAGATCCTGCAGCTGCAAGTAGTATAACATGTGCAGGTGTTACAATGTATAAGGCTTTAAAAGTAAGTAATGTAAGACCAGGAGAATGGGTAGTATTATATGGAGCAGGAGGACTTCGGAAATTTAGCAGTACAATATGCAAAAAAAGCATTAAATATGAAAGTTATTGCTGTAGATATAAATGATGATAAGTTAAATCTTGCAAAAGAAGTAGGAGCAGATTATATAATAAATTCATTACATGAAGATCCAGCTAAAAAAATATTAGAAATAACAAATGGTGGTGCACATGGTGTTGTTGTATCAGCAGTTGCTAAAATAGCATTTGATCAAGCGATATATTCAGTAAGAGCAGGTGGTAGAGTTGTAGCAGTAGGCCTTCCTTCAGAAATGATGGATATTCCAATTATAAAAATGGTAATAGATGGAATAGAAGTAGTAGGATCAATTGTTGGAACAAGAAAAGATTTAGAAGAAGCATTTGATTTTGGAGCAAGAGGAATAGTAGTTCCAGTTGTCCAAACAAGACCTATAGAAGATGCAGTGCAAATATTTGAAGAAATGGAAAATGGAACGATACAAGGACGTATGGTTATAGATATGGACTATCATAATAAAAATAAATAAAAAGGGAAATTATATTTCCCTTTTTATTATTATCTATTAAAGCTATTATCATCATAATCTTTTTCAAAATCTTTTACATCTTTTTTAGTTCTTGCTTTAAAGTTTTTTAAGAATTCATCCATGTCATTTTTAAAGTTTTGGTTATTCTTAAAATCTTTTGCTTCATAATGACGATTATTTGTTTTTTGATTCTTATTTTCATTTTGCTCTTTTTCTTTTTGTTCTTGTTCTTGTTCTTCTTTTTCCTTTTTTTCTTGTTCCTCTTTTTGTTTTTGTTCTTCTTCTTGCTTTCTTTGTTCTTCAGCTTCTTTTTCTTCTTGTTCTTTTTTAGCTTTAGATTTTGGTAAATATTCTTTTACTTTATTAATTATTTCACTTAATTTATTTTTAAATCTATTAAAGAAAGAAGGTTTAATAGGTAAGCCTGTTTTAGCCTTTTCATCATTTTCATCATCTTTGAATTTTTCATCATCATCTTTACTTTGAGAACCTTTATTATCATTATCAGAATGTTCATCATTTTCTGGTTGTTTATAAGTTCCGTTGTGAATATCATCTATATCAGTATAAGCTTTAGCTTTTTCAAGTGTTAAATTCTTTATATGAGAGGAACAACTATTTATTACTACATCAAGACCAAGGTGAGTTTTTTCAAGCTTATTTATAGCAAATGATAATTTTCTATTTTCTATAGTTTTTATTTTTTGTTCTATAGGTTCTGTAAATCTATCTTCAGCATTAGATTTTTTAAGAGAAGCTAAATCAGTATTTAATTTATCTAGTTCCTTATCATAACGTGCTAATGTTGAATTATTTTTAAATAGTTCTTGTCTAATATCATAAGGAATATCATTAATTGATTTAATTTCTCCTTCTAATACTTTACCGAGTCTTGCTTTAGCATGTTTAGCATCTTCTAGTATATCTTTAACTCTTTTTTCTTTTTCTTCAGCTGAAACAAGTTTTGCTTCTGGATGATCTGCTATTTGTTTTTGTAATGATTTATTTTTTGAGTGTTCTGATTGAAGGGATGTTTTTGCAGTATCAAGATTTAATTTATTAGATTGTAAATTTGAGCCTATCTCTTTAAGTCTAGTATCTAGTACAGCCATTTTTGCTTTTAATCTAGATACTTTAATTTGATCTACAGATTTTGTAGAATTTTTAATTGCATCATATTCCTTAAGAGTATCATTATAATCAGATTTTACATCAATCTGTTGATCCTGTAATTCTTTTATTCTTTTTGAATAACCTAAGATTACTGCTTTGTAGTTTCTTATTGTTATTTTTTGTTGTTCTTGCTCTTTTAATAAAACTTCTAATTCTTCCATTATTCTTCTCCTTCTAATATTTGATTTATTTCAGTTTCCATTTGATTTATTTCAGTTTGAATTTGATTTATTTCGCTTTCTAAACTTTCTATTTCAAGACTTAATTGTTGTAATTGTATGTCAGATTCTACATTAGAAACATATAAGTCTAATATTTTTTCCTGTGTATTATTCATATTATTCTCCTTTACATAATGTTAATGAATTATGTATACATTATACTATATTTTTAGCTTAAAGTAAAGAAATGACCTTATAAGTTGTAAAAAAGTAATAAATCTAGTATAATATGTTTTAAGTGGAATATATAGGGGAAGATTATGACAGATGCAGTAGTTAAAGGATTAAGCACTTTTCAACAAGTTTTAATTTGGGTTATTAATATATTTTGGGTATACCAATTTATAATAAGTGTTACATCCTTAATTAAATTTAAAGAAAAACCATTACTTATAGATAAAAAACACAGATTTATAATAGCATTACCTGCAAATAATGAAGAAACAGTTATAGGTAATTTAATAAAAAGTTTAAAGATGCAGGATTATGATAAAGATCTTTTTGATATTTATGTTATAGCAGATAATTGTACAGACAATACAGCTAAAATAGCTAGAGAAAATGGTGCTATAGTATATGAAAGATTTGATGAAACAAAGAAAACAAAAGGATATGCATTAAATTGGTTTTTATCAAAAATGAAAGTTAAAAAAGATGATTATGATGCATTATTAGTATTTGATGCTGATAATATTGTTGATAAGAATTTTTTAAATGTTATGAATAAGAAACTTTGTCAAGGTGAAGTTTTAGTACAAGGATATAGGGATATTAAAAATCCAACAGATACATGGGTATCAGGAGGGTATGCAATATTTTATTGGACAATGAATAGATTATATCATTTAGCAAGGTATAATATGGGATTATCACCACTTATAAATGGTACAGCCTTTATGGTAAAATGGGATATGCTTATAGATGAAGGTTGGAATACAAAAACTCTTACTGAAGATATAGAATTTGCACTTATAAATATTTCAAAAGGTGTTAAACTTGGATGGGCAAAAGATGCAATAGTATATGATGAACAACCTTTAACATTTAAACAAAGCTGGAAACAAAGGGAAAGATGGAGTGTTCGGACATCTTCAATGTGTAAATGGATATTCAAAAGATTTAGCAAAAGCAGTATTCAGAGAAAAGACAATGATGAATTTTGATTCATTTTTATATATATTAGGTATACCAATAATGATTCTTACATTACTATTATTAGGTGTAAATACAGTATTTTATTTAATGGGAGAAATGTCTTTACAAGATTTAGCAATGAATTATATTAAATATATTTTCTCAACATTTATAACACCAATGCTTGCAGCAATAGGAATTATAATTTTAGAAGGTAAGAAATTGAAACCAATGTGGAAGGCGATATTAATGTATCCAATATTTATGGGATCATGGATTGTTATAAATATTAAATCACTTATATTTCCAAATAAAAAGTGGGATAAGATTGCACATATACAATCTGTTAGTATTGATGAAATTAATAAATAAGATAAAATAAATAGAATAATATTATAAGTTAGTTGTAGTTATTACAACTAAAATGCTGATATGGCGGAATTGGTAGACGCACAGGTCTCAAAAACCTGCGAGAAATCATGTGGGTTCGAGTCCCACTATCAGCACCATAAAATAATAAAAATAGCTAGTAATGTAAAAATGTTTATATTACTAGCTTTTATTTATATATCAAGGGATTAGAGAGCTTAAAATAAAGATTTTTATAATATTGAGCTAATAAGAGAAGTGAATAAATGCTTAAAAGGAGGAGTAAAATTATCTAATTATAGTAGAATGTGAGATAAGAGAGGATAATAATTTTAATGTTAAAATATTAATAAATATAATATGTAATGAAATGTTAAGAAAATATATATCTAAAGGTTCAAATATTTCAAAATATAGTGCCGAAGATTTAGATAAAATAGTATCAAAATTAAGTAATTTAGGGATAAAAATGATGAATTATTATACACCATACATGAAAATATTAGAATAGTATGATAGTATAGAAGGAACAGAGTTATTATTTAACTTGCAAACTGCAGTAAATACCTAAAAAAATAAAAGTAATGGATTTGATATTTTATTATAGAATAATGTTGCACTTTAAATGCAAATTAACCTATTCATGAGAATTTGACTAAAGAAACCTAAAATGATATAATTTTTGTTACATTATCCTAGAAAGAATTAAAAAACTAAAAAATCTAGGAATTTTTTTATGGGGAAAGTATGAAAAAACAAAAGACAGTAAAAGTATATTTAGATGAAAGTGGACAAATGCATAAAAATAGTAATTGTAATTATTTTGCAATAGGAGGATATATGTGTTTTCCAAAAGATGATATAAAAATTAATAATGAATTTAAAAGAAAAAATAAAGAATTTAAAGATAGAAGAAAACAATTAGATTCAACTTTTGATATGAAAACTGAAATAAAATCTTATGATTATAGCCAGGAAGAAAGAGTTGAAATTATAAATTTAGTTCAAGACTATAATAGTTTTATAGGTATTAGTAAAATATTTAAAAAATCAGAAATGAAAAAAGAAATAGTTGATGAAAACTTATTTTATAATTTTAGTGTGAAAATATTGTTTTTAGATTTAATTAAGAAAAATATAATGGACTATGATTGTGAAGACGAATATTTAATAGAGTTAAATTTGGATAATAGGAGTGTCAAGTTAAGGAATCAAAATAATTTAGAAGCATATTTAAATACTGAATTTATATTAACAAATTTTAAATTTAAGGTAAAATATTATGATTCAAGAACAAATTATAAAATTCAATTAGCAGATATAATAGTAAATTCTATATATAATAATTACAAAGAACCAGAATTAGTATATGAAATAATAAAAAGTATGAAACCTAAAAATTTTAAAATTACTTCTTTTCCTAATAATAAAAAATGGTTGACATTATAAAAAATAAAATATATAATTAAATTACACAAAGACCTAGTAAAAGTCACTCAATGTTAACCGATATTTTTGAATACGGGGCTTCTAGGCAGAAGAGAAGGCTAGTACTTCTCTTTTTTTAACAGAAAAAGAAGTGATTTTAATTTAAAAGTATTATATAGTTATTTACAAAACTTTCTTTCGAAAAGTGGTAGATACCTTAATAGAGTGTATATTTTTTTATATAAAAATAAAAAGATCTAGTAATATTAAATTAATTATATTACCAGATCTTTTTTCTTTAATTTGTGGTGCTTATTATATAAATTATTTTCTATTTCTCTTTTTAGCTGCTTCTGATTTTTTCTTTCTCTTTACAGAAGGTTTTTCATAGTGTTCTCTTTTTTTAATTTCTTGAATGATACCATTTCTAGCACATTGTCTTTTAAATCTTTTTATTGCATCTTCAAGATTTCCATTGTTAACTTTTATTTCAGGCATAATCTCACCTCCTTTAATCCTTTTTAAGTGTAATATATTTATAGAAAAAAGTCAAATATTACAAAAATTTGAAAAAATAGTTAGAGACTCAAGTAAATGTTTTTTTTGTGGTATAATATAATAGATTAGGAAGGATATCAATAAAATGATAAGATATATTATAATAATAAATATAATAACTTTTTTTGTATATGGTATAGATAAGTATTTAGCATATAAGGAAAAGAGTAGGGTGTCTGAAAAACTATTATTAACTTTAGCATTATGTTTTGGTATAATAGGGGCACTTTTAGGAATGAAGATTTTCAGACATAAAACAAAAAAGAAATCCTTTAAAACATCTATAATTTTAATTATAATAATACAAGTAGTCACAGTATATTTTTTAACTTTAAATAAGAATGTTTTAGATGAAATCATAAAAATAGTAGGGATATGGTAGTAAATGGATAATAATGAAGATAAAAGCTTTGATGAAAAAGATGAGAGAGGTTCATTTGATAGTCAAAAAGAACAACTAAAATCAAGGATAAAAGAACAAACAGTAGATAGAGCAAAAGAGAATATTAAAGAAAAGGCTCAAGAGAAATTAAAAGAAACAATAAAGAATGTTACACAAAGAGGTAATGGGGCTACTGGAACAGAAGGAGCAAGTACAGCAGGAGCAACAGGAACTGCAACAGAAACAGCGGGAGCCGCAGCAGGAACAACAGGAGCTGCAGCAGAAACAGCAGGAGTCGCAGCAGGAGCAACAGGAGCCGCAGCAGGAACAGCAGGAGCAACAGGAGCTGCAGCAGGAACAGCGGGAGCCGCAGTAGGAGCAACAGGA
>ERZ773070.398-NODE-398-length-32380-cov-8.578902_pt1 | contig 32380 bp, 31 predicted proteins | sample MGYA00580618_ERZ773070 | MGnify/ENA primary metagenome ERZ773070 (study PRJEB29015, sample SAMEA2738023) | human oral metagenome | biome: human oral; feature: human-associated habitat; material: dental | place: China | collected 2019 ... | reverse complement strand
CTTTGCAACATTCAAGATGATACCTCCCTATCGCGGCTTCCACACGCCGCATACTGTGACTACCATTATAGCATACTCATTGAGGTGATTCAATTTTTGCAAAAATAAAAAGATGTCAGCGCACCGAAAAGCACGGACATCCATATAATCTTTTATGCCTCGAAAGCAGCTTTGATCTGATGTATCTTCCAACCGTCGTTCATCGCGTAGACCTCGAGAACATCAAAACGGCAAAGGCAGCTTTCCATATGATGTGCACGCAGGTACCAGTATGCCGTCTGTATAATCTTTTGCTGTTTTCGGTAGTGAACTGCCTCCGCAGGCGTTCCACAGCGTACGCTGCGGCGTGTTTTCACCTCGATAAAGACCAGTGTGCCGTGATCGTCCGCGATGATGTCAATCTCACCGATCTTGGTGCGATAATTACATGCTAGAATCCGATACCCTTGCCGCCGCAGATACTCTGCGGCACAGGTCTCGCCTCGATTGCCAATCGCCTTGTTGCTCACGATGATCTCCGATCGCCCGCACGGCGGTCGATGCGATAGACATGTGCAAGAACCTCTGCAATCGTACGGTAGAGTTCCGGCGGAATCTCACGGTCGATCTCAAGCGCCATCAACATATTGACGAGAGATTTGTTCTGATAGACAGGAATGCCGTTCTTGCGCGCCTCTGCAAGAATGCGATCCGCAACGAGCGAACGCCCCTTTGCCGTCACGCGCGGAGCCTTGTCGTTCTTAACATCGTACTTGATTGCAACGGCCCGAGGTTCCTGCTCTACCGGTATCTCCTCGACAGGTGAAGTGTCATTATTCCATTGTTCCGCCATCTCTCACCCATCCTTATTCTCTATACAGTCCTTTGTATTATACGATTCTCACGCTTTTCCCGTCAAGGAAAAACAACTGTTTTGATTGCATCAGTTCGTGAAAAAACGCCGCTCTCCGATCGCACCGATCTGGATCCCTTCGATGACGAGTGAGGTGCCGTCCGCCGTTTCCCGTATCTCATCGAGCACATGACGAAACTCCCATGCGGCATCGGCGTCCGAGAAATAGAGGCGCATATCCACATGATTTTCCTCATAGATGCGATTGATGAGCTCTACCGTGCCGATGTTGTCCGTGAGCACACAGATGCGCAGCCACGTTTCCTTTTTGATGCGATCGGTCTCCTCATCCTGATGTGCTTCATCGTAGACATGGATATAGGCGGGATACTCGGATGCGCCCATAAAGAGCGGCATGACGAAGTTCATGGATCGCTGTCCCGGCTGCGGTGCAGCATTTTCTCCCTCAAGCGCATTGCGCATAGTGAGTGCGAGTGCCGCGACATCCCTGCCCGCACGCTTGTATTGCTCTGCCGTCATCCTCCGTGTCTTCACAATGTCCGCCATCTGCATGAAGGCCCACAGGCGCGGGAGATCGGGCAGCTGTTGTTCGAGTGCCGCCTGACGAACGGTCCCCGGAATGTTCTGCTGTAACAGCTGAATCAACTGCTGCAGCTGTTTTGCATCTCCTTCGTTCAGCGTTTGACCGCGTCCACTGACAAAGTTTTGCAGCAGAAGCGCTTCCTTCTGACTCAGATTTTCGTTTTGGAGGAGCGTCTGTGCGAGATTCCGCAAAACGTTCATCGTCTGCGGTGTATTCTCCATCGTCTGGGTAAAGAATCTCTGCATCTCAGGGACCCTCGTCTGTGCCGCACTTCGCACCGACGTATTTGGCGCATTCGAAAGCTCCGCCTCACGTCCCGCCTGTGTGCGAGCAGACTGTGCCGCTGCCTCCCCTTGCGCATTGGTCGTTGTTCGTGTACCGGTCTCCGAAGCAGCCTGTGCGTCCCCCTGACGCAGCATCGAATTTGCCGTTTCCTTAGCATTCTGTGCAGAAGCCTGCGGCGTTCCCGTCGACGCCGCTGTGTTTTGCCCGCGTTCGGAGGAATTTGCTCCCGCAGCAAGTTCACTTGTCATCCCCTTCTGAAGGGTTCCCGCCTCACCGGATGATGGCTGTGTTCCCTGTGTAGCGGGTGCGTTTGATTGTGTGGAGGCGTTTGCCTGACCTGTGCTTTCATTCGGGAGATTTCCTGCCTGTCGCAGCATCGTGGCGGTATTTTCCTTCGCCACTCCATCCATTGTCGATGCAGATGTTTGTGCGCGGGACATTTGCTGGTCCGGCACGGCTTCCTCCGGCATTGCCGTGTTTGCATTTTGTACGGTTGAAGACGTGCGTGCCTCCGGTCCGCCCGTCGGGTTCTGAGCAGCGGTCTGTATCTCTCCTTCCTGCATGCTCCCGTTCATTGGCATCGGCTGGGAGGAAGATGCCGTTGCACGCGGCATCAAAAGCTGAACGAGCTGATTCAGGAAGGACAGTGGTGTTGATCCTGCATTGCCTGAGAGTGCTGTTTGTGCACTTCCCTGTGCATTCAGTTGGGTAAGAAAGGCCTGCAACTCCTTTGGCAGGAGTTCCGCATTCCCCGTATCGAGGAGTTGGAATGCTGCTTTCGTCAGCATGATTGGCTCAAATGTTCCACCTGCCTCTTTGGCGAGTGCCGATTTCAGTCCTGTGAGCAGTGCCGCAAGATCATCCCCGATCTGTGGGGCACTTCCCTTCTCTGCCATTGTGCCAAGCTGATTGAGCATACGCGCAAGTGTTGTCAGCTGATCGGTCGAAAAACGCTGACTTGCGGCAGTACTTCCGAGTCCCTGTCCCAGTGTCGTTTCGAGGGAAAAGGACTGACGTATCATATTTTGAATGACTTCCTTGAGCTCCTGCGGCATCTGCTGGACATTTGTCTGCTGGCGTCCGCTGATCTTTGAGAGGACATCCGCCATATGGTCGATGGCAGTCTCAAGCGAGACATTCGTCCGCTGACTGAATGCGGCAGATGAGTCCCCCTGTTCTCCGCGACTCTGGACACCCTCGGTCATTCGTCCCTGCGAGATTTGAGAGGCGGCGGGAATTGCAGGAGATGCTGTTGTTGTATTTGCTTCCATCGACACAGTATTCACAGCCTTTTCTATTGAATCATAGATCGTATGGGTTCAAACGATTTGCGATGCAACGGACACACCCCGTATTTGCGAATTGCTTCGATGTGCTCACGCGTTCCATATCCTTTGTGCTTTGCAAAGCCGTAGTTCGGATATGCGGCATCGTATTCATTCATCAATCGATCGCGTGTTACCTTCGCTAAAATAGACGCTGCCGCAATCGACGCGGACTTTGCGTCCCCCTTGATGATGGATTTTGACGGCATGGATAGTTTCGGCAATTCCACAGCGTCGATCAGCACCTCATCCGGCGTCGGGGACAGAGATGCAACTGCCTCATACATCCCCATGCGCGTCGCCTGCAGGATATTCATGCGATCAATTGTCTGTGCATCGATCAGTGCAACATAATGGGAAACGGCACATGCGATAATTTGGTCGAAAAGTTCCTCACGCACAGCGGCAGACAGCTTCTTTGAGTCATTCAAACGGGGAAGTATGCATTCCTGCGGCAGAATGACAGCAGCAACAGCAACGGGCCCCGCAAGAGGACCGCGTCCTGCCTCATCTACACCCGCGACAATCGTGCGTCCTTTCGCTGCGGCGACACGTTCATACACATACATGTGATGCAGACGCTCGCGTTCTTTTTCTGCTCGCTCGTAACGGCGAAGAATCGTTTGTACCGATTTTCTTGTATCGTGTTGGCATGTCTCGATGAACTCCGTTGTCACACTGCCTTGAAGAAATATGTTTTCTATTTCTTTTATCGTCAAATTTGTCATTTCCTTTACCATACTTCCTAGATGGTGGGAATGGGCGGAAAATCATCCAGTGTGACGCGCCCCAGCCGCCCGCTGCGAAAATCCGTCAGCACAATCTGCTCTGCCTTTTCATAGTCAACCTTGCCTCCCGCGCGCAGACATCCACGCTTTCTCCCGATTTCCTCGAGCAGTTCCATACCGCTCGGCAGTTCCTTCTCCAATCGGTAGCGTTCCATAAGATCGGACGGATACCTCATGCGAAGCGTGTCGAGGAGCAGCAGGACTACACTTGCCACATCATAGACATTGTCATTGATTGCACCCGTAAATGCGAGATGAAGTGCCGCCTGCCGATCCTCAAACTTCGGCCAGAGAATGCCGGGCATATCGAGAAGTTCGAGCTGCGCACCGATGCGGATCCACTGCTTTGCACGTGTGACGCCGGGACGGTTCTCCACCTTCGTCTTGCTGCCGCCCGACAAGCGGTTGATGAGTGAGGACTTCCCTACGTTTGGAATCCCGAGGATCATGCACCGTGCTGCCCGCGCCTTTGCTCCATGCTGAACGAGCTTGTCCGTTTTTGGCTTCGCACATTTCGCAATCGCCTGCACGAGTTCCTTGACACCGCGCCCCTTTACCGCATCTACAGGAACCGCCGTAATCCCCTGTGTGGCGAAACAATTCACCCATGCGCGCGTCGCCGCCTCATCCGCAAGATCCGCCTTGTTTAGCACGATGACCCGCGGCTTGCCACCCACAATCTCACGCAGCACGGGATTTGCCGAACTCATCGGAATCCGCGCATCCAGCAGCTCTATCACAACATCTACGAGCTTCAGATTTTCTTTAACAAGCCGCTCTGCCTTCCGCATATGCCCCGGGTACCACTGGAGACTTGGAATATCGATTACGTTGTTGTTTTCCATCTATAAAATATCCTCAACTAGGGAAGCACTGATAAATTCAGCACCGCCATCTTAGCACATCTTTTTGTCCGCTTTTCGTTAGCAAATCCTCCACATAGCTTTGGCTATGCGTCCGGTTTACTACCTCAATCAGACGAAAAAATCTGCGCCAATCTGACGGACTTCATTTTATCAGCGATTCCCTAGATTTTCTGATAATAAGAGCAATATTTTCGACATGCGAAGTGTGTGGAAATAAATCTACAGGTTGGACTTCCTGCGTGATATATCCGACACCTTTTAGGATGGCGAGGTCACGTGCGAGGGTGGCGGGGTTGCAGGAGACGTAGACGATGCGTTGGGGCTTCATATTGGCAAAGGTGCGGAGGACAGTTTCGGTGCAGCCCGCGCGCGGCGGGTCGACGACGACGACATTGGGGCGGACGCCCTGCTTGTATAGCGCCGGCATGACGGCAGTCGCGTCACCGACGATGAATTCGGCGTTCTTGACATGGTTGTCGCGCGCATTCTTCCGTGCGTCAAGGATGGCGGGCTGAACGATCTCGATGCCGTAAACCTTGCGCGCCTTCTGGGCGAGGAAGAGCGTAATCGTTCCCGTACCACAGTAGGCGTCAATGACAGTCTCTGTTCCATGCAGATCGGCATAGGCAAGTGCCTGCTCATAGAGGCGCTCCGCCTGCCGTGTATTGACCTGAAAGAAGGAGCGCGGGGAGATGTGGAAATTCAGTCGACCCAAGGAGTCAATGATGGTCGGTCTGCCCCAGAGCAACTGTGTATCACGTCCCATGATGACGTTGTTGCGATAGGTCTGGATGTTCTGATGGACGCTGACGAGGTTCGGCAGGCGCTCGCGCAGCATACGGACAAAATCCTTTGCACGCGGGAGCTGCTTGGTCGCCGTGACAATGACCGCCATGAGATCATTGTTCCGCCCGACACGCCCGACGATATGGCGTAGGATTCCCTTGTGTGTGTCCTCGTTATAAATGGGAATATGCAGTTTCTCGGCAATCGCACGCACGGCATTCGCAAGATCGTTGTTCGCGGTATGCTGAATATGGCAGTTCTCCGTATTGATGATCTTATGGCTGCCCTGTGCAAAGCAGCCGACCATGATTTTTCCCTTGTTGATGCCAATCGGAAACTGCATCTTGTTCCGATAGTTCCACGGCCGCTCTGCACGCATGGTTTCTTTCACGGGAATCTGCAGGAGTTTGCCGATATGCGTCAGCGCGTCTGCAACCTGTGCACGCTTCGCATCCAGTTGGGCATCGTAAGAGAGGTGTTGGAGTTGGCAGCCGCCGCATTCATCGTAAATTTCGCAGAGCGGCGCAACTCGCTCCGGACTCGTGTGCAGGATTTCCTTCACGTGCCCGCGCGCATAACTGCTTTTTACCTCTTCGATGAGGACGGAAATATTCTCGCCCGGAAGTGCGTTTGGGACAAACACGGTGAAGTTCTCATACCGTCCGACACCCTCACCGCTCGTCCCGAGGCGATCAATCCAAATATGATATGTCTGCCCTTTTCGGACTGGAATTGTCTGCGTGGGATGCTTTATCTTCTCTTTCGCCTTCATCGCTCTACAAACGTCACCTTTTCAAACAGTTCCATGGGATGTGTGAGGAGCACGTCAGCTCCATGCGCAACGAGTTCTTCCTTTGGGCGAAATCCCCAGAGCACCCCGACGGCAAATGCCCCCGCGTTGCGCGCGGTATCCATGTCCACACTGGTGTCGCCGAAGTACGCCGTATGCGCTCCTGTGACACCGAAGTTGTTCATAATATGGAATACCTTCTGCGGATCCGGCTTGCGCGGCAGTCCATCCTGATCGCCGATGATGGTACGAAACATATCATGCGGAAACAGCGCCTCCATAATCTTCTCTGCCGCAGATTGATGCTTGTTTGTGCAGACAGCCATAGGGATATTGCGCCTCTGAAGCTCCTTGAGCATCTCCATAATACCATCGTACGGTTTCGTCTTATGAAGCAGATTTGCAGCGTAGCAATCCTTGTATTCCGCGATAAAGGAATCCACAAACGACGGCTTTGCTGTGTGCTCTTGGGGCAGGATACGCTCAATCAGCCTTCGTGTACCATCCCCCACGAAATAGCGATATGCCTCTACCTCATGCACGGGAAATCCGTGTGCATAGAGTGTGGCATTGGCGCTGTCCGCGAGATCGGCCAACGAATCGACGAGTGTCCCGTCCAAATCAAATATGGCAGCTTCGTATTTCATGGAAATGCCTCCTTTGACAAGACAAGGCTGTTGCACGAAGTTTTCCGGCTTCGTGCAACAGCCTTGTTAAGGAATCGCTGATAAAATGAAGTCGTCAGATTGGCGTAGATTTTTTCGTCCGAACAAGGAGGCAAACCGGACGCATAGCCAAAGCTATGTGGAGGATCGCGGGCGTAGTGCGGACAAAAAAGATGCGTCAAGATGGCGTGGCTGAATTTATCAGTGCTTTCTTGGCATCATATTTTCAAGGAGGTTTTTTCATTGGCTCTTGCAGGAGGAATTATTGTCATCATCGCCTTTGCCGCCATCATCAAGAAGTACGAGGCGCGCATGGTACTCTTCGCCGCAGGTCTGCTCATGTGCTTCATCGGCGGCGTTGCGGGCAACGCCATCACGACGTTCAGCAAGACGATGGTGCACGGCACACTCGTGCCCGTCATCTGTACGGTCATGGGCTTCTCGTTCGTCATGAAGCTCACGGAGTGCGACCGTCACCTCGTCGAGTCCATCTCCGGCGTCATCACAAAGGCGCGCGTCATTCTCATCCCGCTCGCCGTGTTGCTGACGTGGTGGATCAACATTGCGATCCCGAGTGCAGCGGGCTGCGCAGCTGCGGTCGGCAGTATCCTCATCCCCGCCCTCATTGCGGCGGGCGTGCATCCGGCAATGGCGGCGGCGGCAGTCCTCGCAGGGACGTGGGGCAGTGCGATCAGCCCCGGCACCTCACACAACCCGTTTGTCGCCGATCTCGCGGGCACGGATGTCATGTCCGTCATCATGAATGAAGCGCCCGCTGCCATCATCGCATCCTTTGTCTGCATTATCGCGCTCACTGCAATCTCCGTCATCCGCAAGGAAGGGCCGAGCGATGACCGCCGCCAAGCATATCTCGCCGAGCTCTCCGAGGAGGAGCAGAACCGAACGTTCAAGATCAATCCCATCTATGCGCTCATCCCGCTTGTCCCCCTCGTCATGCTCGTGCTCGGCAGCAAGCAGATCGCGATCCTGCCGCTGACGGACGTGCCGACTGCCATGATTACGGGCTCGATCCTCGCACTCATTGCAACGCGCACGAATCCGCAGGAGGTCACGAAGAAATTCTTCGACGGTATGGGCAGCGCCTATGGCAACGTCATGGGTCTCATCGTCGCGGCAGGCGTCTTTACCGCCGGTATGGCGGCAATGGGACTGACCGATGCACTGATCGAGACGATGAAGGGCTCGGAGTCGATTGCAAAGTTCGCGGGCGCATTCGGTCCCTTCCTCATCGCCGTGATCTCCGGCTCGGGTGACGCAGCAGCACTCGCCTTCAACGGCGCGATCACACCGCAGGCGGAGGCGTTCGGCATGAGCATCGTCGATCTCGGTTCGCTCGCACAGATGGCAGGCGCGATCGGACGCTCGATGTCCCCCGTCGCAGGTGCGGCAATGGTCTGCGCAGGGCTTGCAAAGGTCAGCCCGATGGAGATCTCCAAGCGCAACGCAATCCCGATGCTGCTCGCGACCATTACCTTTATGATCGCACTGTTCATCTGAGAAAGGAACAGCCTCATGATCGACAAAAAAAGAGTGCTCGATGAATTCTTCGAACTCGTTTCCATCCGCTGTTCGACGCTTGCGGAACGCGAAATCGGCGACCTGCTCACCGCACGCCTGAAGGAACTCGGGGCGGTGGAGATCCACGAGGACACGGCAGGGGAAAAACTCGGCGGCAGCTGCGGCAATATCATCGCAAATTTCAAGGGAACGATCACGGGTGTCCCCACCGTCATGCTCACGGCACATATGGACTGCGTCGAGCCGTGCGCGAACATCAAGCCCGTTCTGAAGGAGGGTGTCATCCGCTCTGACGGCACGACGATTCTCGGTTCGGACGACAAGGCGGGCGTGGTCGCCATTCTTGAGACACTGCGCTGTCTGAAGGAACACAATATCCCGCACGGCGATCTCCAGATCGTCTTTACCGTTGCCGAGGAGGGCGGTGTCAACGGCTCGCGCTGCCTCGACGCGACGCTTCTCCGTGCTGATTTCGGCTATACGCTCGACACGCACGGGCATCCCGGCATCGCGGTATTCAAGGCACCCGGCAAGAACCAGATCGAGGTGCGGATACACGGCAAGGCGGCTCACGCGGGCATCGAGCCCGAGGCGGGGAAGAACGCCATCACAGCGGCGGGCAGTGTACTCACCGCTGTCCCGCAGGGGCGCATCGACGAGGAGACCACCTGCAACGTCGGCAAGATCACGGGTGGCACGGCGACTAATGTCGTCGCCGAGTTCTGCACGGTGAACTTCGAGTCGCGCAGCCGCGACAAGGCAAAGCTCGATGCCATCACGCAGCGTATCGTGGACGCTGTGAACGGTGCGATAGCAGGAACGGGCTGCACTGTGGAGATCGCAGTCAATAAGGACTACGATCCCTTCGAACTGCCGAAGGATGCCCTTCCCATACAGTATCTGCACCGTGCCGCAGGAAAACTCGGTCTCCCCGTGGAAATCTTGGAGGAGGGCGGCGGCTCGGACGCAAATCATTTCAACACGTATGGCGTACCGACGACGGTGCTCGCTGTCGGTATGACGGACTGCCACACGAAGGAAGAGAGCATCCGCGAGCAGGATCTCTATGATGCGGCAGAGCTTGCCCTCGCCATCGTGCGCGAGGTCGCTGAGGACGCATAGAACAACGGAAAAGGGGAATACGATGGAACTGGATGCAAAGATCACACAGATGGCAGATGCGATGGCAGACGAACTGATCCGGCAGCGGCGGGATCTCCACCGTCATCCGGAGCCGGGCTGGACGGAGTTCCGCACGGCGTCCATTGTCGCAAAGACACTCTCGGAGCTTGGCTATGAGGTGCAGGTCGGTCGCGAAGTCATGGAGGAGAGCGCACGCATGGGCGTTCCCTCGGATGACGCACTCGCGCGGGAGAAGGAGCGCGCCCGCAGCGAGGGTGCAGACCCCGCATGGCTTGATCGCATGGACGGAGGCTTTACAGGCGTCGTCGGCACCATGCACTTTGCGCGCAAGGGACCCGTTGTCGGCATTCGCTTTGATATGGACTCCAACGATGTGACCGAAACGGATGCGCCCGAGCATTTCCCGAACCGCGAGGGCTTTGCCTCCTGCCACGCGGGCGCAATGCACGCCTGCGGGCACGACGGGCATACCTCTGTCGGGCTCGGTGTCGCACGCATCTTTGCCGCACTGAGGGACGAGCTTGCGGGAACTGTGAAGCTCGTCTTTCAGCCCGCCGAAGAGGGTGTGCGCGGAGCGCATGCGATGGTGGAAAAGGGTGTCGTGGACGATGTCAACTACATGCTCGGCGCGCATTTCGGCTTCAAGGCGAAGGAGACGGGCAGCGTTGCGTGCAACGTCGTTGGCTTCCTCGCGACGAGCAAATACGACGCGCACTTCGTCGGTGTACCCGCACATGCGGGTGCCGCGCCCGAGGAGGGCAAAAACGCCGTGCTCGCGACCGCGTGTGCGGCACTGAACCTTCATGCGATCTCGCGCCACTCAGGCGGTGCCTCGCGCATCAATGTTGGCTATATGGAGGCGGGCAGCGGGCGCAACGTCATCGGTGACAAAGGACTGCTGCGCATTGAAACGCGCGGTGCAACAAGCGCGATCAATCGCTACATGGAACAGGAAGCCGAGCGCATCATCAAGGCAGCAGCTGCCATGTACGATGTCAATGTCACAATCGAAAAGGCGGGCGGCGCCGCCGGCGGCAACAACACGCCGGAGCTCGCCTCCTATCTCGAAAATCGCGCAAAGGAGCTCGGACTCTTCCGCGATATCATGAGCGAAACCAACTTCGGCGCGAGCGAGGACTTCTCCTACTTCATGGAGCGCGTTCAGGAGCGCGGCGGACAGGCGGCCTACATGATGATCGGCGCGCAGCTCGCGGCAGGACATCATGACTCACGATTCAACTTCGACGAGAAGGCGCTCGTCTACGCTGCCAAAATGATCGCTGCAAGTGGTGCTTCCCTTCTGCTGGGACAATAATCTTTGCGGTCCTGCACACTCCTGCACGCGATTATCCCGCACAAACGCATCGAACCTGTGGTATAATGGACGTGATGAGGAGGTGTGCGCATGGAGGAAGTACGAACGTGTAATCCGACAAACGACGTGGTGTTCAAATTTGTCTTTGGGCGCGAAGAACGAAAGCGTATTACACTTTCGTTTATTAATGACGTTTTGGGGCGCAATGATGAGGACGCCTTCGTCGATATTCAAGGAATCGCTGATAAAATGAAGTCCGTCAGATTGGCGTAGATTTTTTCGTCCGAACAAGGAGGCAAACCGGACGCATAGCCAAAGCTATGTGGAGGATTTGCCGACGAAGTGCGGGCAAAAAAGATACGTCAAGATGGCGGTGCTGAATTTATCAGTGCTTCCTTAGTTTCGGAATACAGAACTCACGCCCGATAAGCTCTCTGACAAATTGGGGCGACTCGACGTATTCGGCATTCTGAGCGATGGCACGCGCGTCGACATTGAGATGCAGGTCATCAACCATATGAACATGGAAAAACGAAGCCTGTTCTATTGGGCGCATATGTATCTGCATTTCGATGCACTCCGTATAGGTGCGGAGTACGGAACGCTGAAACCTGCGATCGCGATCAACATTGTACGCTTTTGCTTTTTACCGCAGGAGGATCCCCATTCCCGCTATGTAATCTTCAATCCCGAGACGGGACATCAGCTTTCCGATGATATGGAGCTGCATTTTTTGGAGATCCCGAAGTACCGGAAGAAAACGGTTGCCAAGATGAACCGCATCGAGCGATGGCTGGCGTACTTCGCGGATACACTGAGCGAACACGAAAAGGAGGAGATGAAAATGGCAGCACCGGCCGTAAGTGAAGCGATTCAAGCGACAGGAACATTCCTAATGGATGAAGCGGCATACCAAAACTATCTTGCGCGCGAGTCAGCCATTTGGGACTATAATACCGACGTCCGAGAAAATCGACGGCGCGCACGGGAGGAAGGACATGCCGAAGGGCTGATCGAGGGGCGTGCCGAGGGGCGTGCCAAAGGTCTAATCGAAGGAGAACACCATGCTGCACTTCGAATTGCTCGTATGATGCTTGCCGCGCATAAGAACGTCGCCGAGATCGAACAACTATGCAGCCTGTCGCGAGATGAAATCCTCGCATTACAGAAAAACGATTCAAGCATGTGAGCGCAGCGAATTTCCGATCGATGAGGTCTCCCGCAAATTAATACCTGTTGCTAAGTCACCCTCTTCATGATATAATCTCTACAATGTGTCATCAGCCACTTATAAGTAACTCGTGACATATTGTCCATTTCTTCTTTGTTCATAAAAGCACTCCCTTTCAAAGATCAAAATAAAGAAGAAATACCTATACTCATTATACTTCCATAAAGGATATTTTAGGAATAAAATTTTCCTTAACAAAAGTCAGTTTTTCGCTCTCACCTATGTTACAATATTGTCCAAAAATAAAGAATGAAAGAAAGCAGAGGAATATAAATAACCATTGGACATTAAAAAAATGACAGAATTAGTTCAGCAAGAATCATCAACATTCAAAGATTGTATTTATCACATCTTTGAGTTTATAAAAAGTAAACTATTCGCCAATCGCGGCATGTATGAAGCATTTTATCTTGAACCCAAAATCGGCGACATCGCAGGGTTTCCTCATGTAAGACTTCAACTGAAACCATTGAGCTTTCAGGTAGACGATAAAATAGACATCCTTAGCAACGCAGAGCCGCATCCAAATTCGCACATTGTTGAGTGCGACAATATGCAGGATTATATCTTAGACAAAGACAACAACATTGTTTACATCTTAGCGGCAAAACTGTATGGCAAAAAAGGCGATGAGGATTACTCGTTGGTCGAACAAGAGCTTATTATGCAACGAAGAGACAAGATAATGGATGAGATTGCAGGAATGTATATGGAGGGTAGAGTTGATGAGAAATTTAAGTATGTAGGCATTAAAGATAAGACAATTGAGAAGCTGGATAAAGAAGATAAACTTAGTTATTCAGACGCAAAAAGCAAAAAGAATTAACAAAAGTTAATTTTAGAAATATTTTTGTGAAAACTTAGATACAAAGTATTATACTGAGGTTGTAATTAAAACAATTTCGATTTCAATTTTTCAGATAGGAGATGATATACGAATGTTTTCAAAAAAGAAACTTCTAAAAACAACAATCACACTCAGCACTGCATTTGCACTTTGTGCACCTATCGCGGCACCTAAGACTGCACATGCGTTCAGTTTTGATGCTGATGATGTTTCTACTGCAATCATGCTGTGGCAGATGTTATTCCCGCCGAAATATCCGCAACCCGCTGAATCACCGCAATCAAGTCAAGGTTCAAGCGTAAACCATGAAAAAACATTTTGCGACCCAAGAGGCAATAGAGCCTCTGATTGCGCAAACCTTATTCTGCCCATTGAGCATTGGTATCGCCATCAGCATAAACCCGTTACTGTTGAGCCAGAAGAGGCAAAAACAGCGACGCCGATTTCTGACAAGGTACGTATTCGTAGCAACGTAATCGCCACGATTATGGTTAACGGCAGAAAGTATGCCGATGTAACCATTGATGAGTACGACAATGGGAAGTATAAAGACTCAAAGAACGTCCTTCTTGACGTGTATCATGGCAATACAAAAAATCCTATGGATTATGAAGGGGTTGTTCGTGACAGATACGGAGAAGGAGAAAAATCATGGGAAGAGTCTCTTAAAAGCGCGGAGACATATATCGAACAAAACCTTGGCTACCCGTATAATGTTTATGACCCCAGAAATTTTATTGACGAGGATTCAAAATCAACGTACACACCAACAGACCTCCAAAGCGCTGTTGCATCAGCATATAAGGGTGTAGAACAGCTTGCCCCACAGGTGATTGAAGAACTCAAACACCAATTTGACAACAACGAGCGTGGAAAGCGTTCTGTGTACGAATATGGAAGCAAGATTGAAGCGCCGAAGTATGCTAACGCTTTAAAAGATGCGCGTGATATAGCTGATTGGAAGCAAAACAAAAGAGGAGATGTAGTTCACAATGAGATATCATCTATTATAAAAGCCTATTTAGGTAAACTACCAGAAGAAATCTATTTCGAAAATCTTGAAAATCTCACATGGGATGACTTTACAACAAGTGAAGATGGGCGAAAAGGTTGGATTCCTAACGACAAAACAGAACTTGATTTGCATTGGTTGATTTCAAAACCGTGGTATATTGACGCTTATGTGATGAACCCAAAAGATATTGTCGCAAATCACATGGTTAACCGAGAAACTTTTCTGCAAGGACACTCTGTGATGCGATTTATGCCTGTCATGGGGATTCCAACCGACGAAACACATCGATATAACATCCTTCAAATGTTCGATGTTACGTCTAGTGAAGAATTCTCCAAAACAAACCTTCCCCCTGATTTTATGAACATTAAGGATAACACGACAAAGAATGGTAATTATTCCTCGCCCGCAGAAGGCAACAAGTTGACAACAACCGACGTCATGGGCGGGTTGACAGGATTTGGACATTCGGAAGTTGAGCTAAACAATCCTCAATTCCTCCTTCCTTACCTTGACTATGAGGCGATTAACGCGGGAATGGAAGGATGGCATACCAAGATGGGTTGGCTATATCCTTACTTCTATGAGTGGGAATATGATGGTGCGCAGCCGAACCAAATCATCCTCAAAGAAGTCTTCGACCCGCAGAACTATGCAGGACATGAAGACACCGACCAAAAACAAGGATATACACCTCCAAGCTATCCGTACTACACTGGGCGCGTGATTTACCTCACAAGAGCGAACGAAACGGCGAACTAAAAACAACATAGGAGATGGAAGAGGGTGACTTTTTGGCGGGAAACAAGACCTATCGCAGCGGCGGTTCGCAGGAAATGGGCATTCCTGCGCGGTGTGCGGAAACCGCCCCCGGCAATGTGCGCCGTATGGGCGAGGTATCCATGAGCGTACGGCAGGACGCCATTACGCCCGAATATTTCATCACCCATTTCTACGAATACCTTCCGCGCTACATCGCGGGCGGTGCGCCCACAGCGGACACGCGCGACACGTACGAACTGGCGATTCGCCTCTTCCTCCACTGGTGCATGGAGCAGGGACTCCACCCGCTCAGTGACGTACACGATTACCAGATTCGCGTCTACATGGAGGAGATGCGCACGCGTGGCTACAGCGCGGCAACGCTCATGATCAAGGGCGCGGCGATCCGCGCCTTCTACAAGGTCGCACAGCGCCTCTCCTTTATCGCCGAGAATCCCTGCGCCGATCTGCAGCTGCGCAACCCGCAGCACCTCGACGAGGACTATAAATATCTCACCATCGATCAGATCAAGGAGATCTGCGAGGGGCTTGCGGCGGACAAGAACGCCCTGCGCCGACTGCGCAACCTCCTCATCGTCTACCTCATGGGCGTCGAGGGACTGCGCGTCGTCGAGGTCATGCGCCTCTCGGACGAGGACATCGACTGGCAGCGCGGGCGCATCGAGATCCGGGGGAAAGGGCATGCGGGGATCATCTATCCCTGCGAGGAGACGTTTCAGCTTCTCAAAGCGTACATCGAAACGCGCGGTGCCATCCCGCCCGAGAATCGCTTCACACCGACCATCATCTCGTGCTCGCCGAACAATCGGAACGGGCGCATCACGCGCGTCGGCATCCGCTACGTCATCAACAAGGCACTGACGGATGCAGGGCTCAAGCAGCCCGGCTACGCGTGTCATCTCTTTCGCCACAGCTGCGGCACGAACCTCTATCAGGAAACGAAGGACCTGCGCGTCGTGCAGGAGACGCTGCGCCAGCGCAGCCCCAAAGTCACCGCAAAATACGCCCACGTCCACAACCGCATGGAGCGCCGCTACACGCGGGGGATTACACCGGGCGTGAGCGTGGAGGATGTGCAGAAGGAAAATAATTAGCATATACGAACGCCCGACCACGGAGTCTTACGCCGATGGTCGGGCGTTTTCCATTGTCTCACTTCAAAGTCGCTGCAACACGCTCTGCAACCTCGCGGTCAATCTCATCCAACATGGCAAACCGCCGTCGGTAGACCGCACGCTTGCGTGTCGGCACCTCTTCCATCGTCTTGCGCATCTCAATCAGGGGCAATTCCATAAAGCGTCCGTCAACTGTTTCGGTACCGCCCACCTCCCGCCAGAAATCGCTGAAGTCCGTCTTGAGTTTCCGATCCATGCGAACATGATTGTTCGCGTAGTAGCCCTCGTTCGTCACGGCATAGATGTGCCCGACTCTAAGAGTGCGCGCAACTGCCTGCGCAATGTAGAGCACGAGATTCTTCGTCCGATAGCTGTGACACGCCTTTGTCACGACCTTAACCACATCCCGCGCATTCCCCATATTCGGTCCCTGCATCGCACCGATCCACATGGCAGGTGTTCCATCCTCTGCCGGAGCAATCCAGAATATGATCTGATAGAGCGAGGCCGATCCGAGTCGCAGAATGACAGACAAGAGCCCCTCCTTTCGCTGTCCCGGCTCAAAGAATAGCGTCGCTGTCATGGGTTCTCCCATACATTCGAGTCCCGACCACAACATGATGGGATCCCGTCGATAAAGACCGAGAAATATATCCTCGCAAATATTCTCCCGCAGAAACTGCATATGCGCCTCTACAAGACGTACACGGTCATCAAAGGTGGATTTATTGTAAAAAAAAGCACGGGTCGGCTGCTCATAGACAAAGGGATATATTTCTGCCAGCTCTTTCAAAATGGGATCTTTTCGAAAGAATGCATCGAGATGCCGCATCTTTGTACGATGAAGCCACGCACGCATACAGAAGATGAGCGCACGCCGCACTTCGCGCGGGTTCTCCATATCGTAGATCTGTTTCGATAGTTGATAGAAAGATTGCACCAAGTCACCCTCCAGATTGCTCCAATAAATGATGGATGAATTTTTTTCTGCTGTATTTCTCTGCAGCAGCCTGTAGCTGCGCGGTATAGCTCTCCTGCCGTTCAGAAAACTGATTGACGAAGGCCTCCATCCCACGCAGAAATTCCTCATAGTTCTCCATATCTGCAATCGTGCCGATATCGAATTCTGTCAGAATCTCCGGATTCAGTATTGAGGTCGTGATAACAGGCTTCTGAAAGCCGATCGCCGTAAAATACAGTGCGCTCCAGTTATAGAGGTAGCGCTCTGCCGTATAAGGCAGGAAGAGCACGTCGACGGCGGCGATCGCCTCATACCACGCGTCACCGATCAGTTTCTCTGTAAGCACGGTGATGCGCGGATGCCCTCGATACTTCTGCACCAGTTCCGCTGTTTCTTCTGCGTCACGCTCCGTTGTCGGAACCGACTGCAGAACGAAGTGCACCGCACGCGTGAACTGTCCCTCCTCGGCAACACGCAGAAACCATGCCAGCTTCTTTTCCCCTTTACGATAATGTCCGAAAAATCCGATACGCAGCACATCATCCATCCGCTTCGTTCGCACATCGGACGGAGACATGACCGGCGGCGCAATGAGGCGCACATTGTCGGGACGATTTTCCCCAAAATCATCCCGCAGCGTTGTCACGCGAAGACGGATGTTCCGATAGGGCTGGCACGATCGTGCTGCCTTTAAGAACTTCGGCATTTCTCGCGGATTTACACCGAGAAAGATAAAGTAGACCGGCACGACGCTGTATCGCAATGCACTCTTTTTGAGTGCACGCAGATAGCGATATGTCGCCGTTGTAAGCAGGACGGCATCGATCTGCACACGGGTGATTGCCTCTGCCATCGCGTCGAACCATCGGACACGCCGACGTTCCCTTTGCATGGAGAGCCAAAATTTTTTGAGACGCCCCGCCCCATCATAGCTGACGATGCGCCCGCCCTCCAAATAGTACACAGGTACATGAAACTCTCGCCCCAGAACCGTATCCTTTGGCAAAAAGAGGATGGGCTCATGCCCCTCCTCTTTCAATGTCTCTATGATGATGTGATCGAATTCCAGCTCGAAGCCGCCATCCGCTTTCACCGTTTCCAAGATTGCAACTCTCACATCGTCCCTCCCCAGTCAATACAGCACACAAATCTTCATTGTTTCACATGCAGATAATACAGCTTTACATATTTCACCATCGTGTAGAATCCGTGGAACATCGCAAGGATAAATCCAAGCCGTCCGTCGAGGAAGCCGCGCTGCAGGATGTAAAAACGAAAGAACGCAAACGGAGGATCGAGCAGTATCTTCAGGAACGAGGCACGCTTCCCTTCCGCATGTTGGCGCTCTGCCATAAGGCTCGTATACTGATTGAATTTCTGAAGATAGCGATCCCAGTCGGTGTAGGTATAGTGAAGAAGACTGGCCTTGATGCGGCAGACGGGAAGCTCGGACGCCGTGCGCTCGTGGACAAGCCCCTCCCATCGCACGGCGTCGCGCGGGAAGAAACGACGCGGGTAGTCCGGCTTGTGCCCACCGTGGTACATCCGTTGACCGAACGCAACGTTGATGCGCGTCACCTCGTACACGGCTCGCGCATCCTCCGCCATCACACGGCGCAGCTCCGTCTCTGCCTCGGCATTTACGCGCTCGTCTGCGTCCACATAGAGTACCCAGTCCGCATCTGTCTGCGTGAGTGCAAAGTTGCGCTGCCCGGCAAAGTCCCCCGCGAGCGGATGTGCGACAACGCGCGCCCCTGCCGCGCGTGCAAGTTCCACTGTGTGATCCGTGCTCATGTCATCAATGACCAGAATCTCATCGGCAAACGCTGCGCTCTCGATGCACTCCTTGATATGCCGCTCCTCGTTGTGTGTGAGTATGATAACGGCAATTTTCACCTGCTCACCCCTCTTTAGGGAAATACTGATAATTCAGCACCATCATCTTGACGCATCCTTTTTGCCCGCTTTTCGCCCTCGATCCTCCGCATAGCTTTGGCTATGCGTCCGGTTTGCCTCCTTGTTCGGACGAAAAAATCTACGCCAATCTAAAGGTCTATTTTATCAGCGGTTCCTTAAGAAATCAGTTTCTCACATAACTCTACTACAAATTCTGGTTTCCCCTCCCATAAACATCTTGGTTGGGGGGCACTGGGACATTCATTGGGTCGATAGGTGCAAGGGCAACAGGATTCCTCCGTGCTCAACACCAGTGCCCGCAAATTGATTGGATGCCATCGCTTCGGGCTGGTGCAGCCATACATTGTCACCATCGGTACCCCCGTTGTCGCTGCAATGTGGGCGGCTCCTGTATCCACCGTCACAAAAAGGTCTATATATGTGAAAATGGCCGCTAAATCGACAAGATCCGTCTCCCCACAAAAATTGAGAATTGGAATCCGGGCTCCTGCTATGAGTTCATCTGCATATTCCCGATCACCAGAGGTACCCACAACAAAAAAAGAAGCAGAGTACCGTTGTGCCAGCTCATGCACTACTTGAATAAAATATTCCTTCGGCCACGTTTTCAGATCAAACGTTCCCTTGATACAAAGCGCAATCTTTTTATCTGCAGCAGGCAATCGATTCAATAATTCTTTGGCCTTTGCATAATTTCGTTCTTCTATCCGAGCAAATACAGGCTCTGCATGATCTCGAAGCCCGGTAAACCCCCGAACAATTTCCTGATAGGTCTCTGCCTGCAGAGTATTCTCCAAGCTATGTCGTATCGGTATGGTGTGTGTGTAGAGCCATGTGACGCGACTGGGTTTATCCTCAAAAACTCGCTCCGGCCCCACACGAACAGGGATCCCCGCTAAGAAAGTCAATAGTGCAGGGCGCAGCTTTCGATCAAAGGAGATCGCAAGATCAAACTTACGAGCTCGTAGTTCCGAAATCATGGAGAGCATTTTAGAAAAAGAATTTTGCTTTGCCTTATATTCAAAGATCAATACATCATCAATGACTGGATTGTTTTGCACGGCTTGCCGAACAGCGGGCTTCACCAGCATAGTGATCCGCGCTTTGGGGTAGGCTCTCTTAAGAAGTGCAATCGCACTTGTAGATAAAACAACATCTCCCAGATTTACAAGCGCATTAACTAAGATGTTCTGATATTCTCTCATTACAAGATACACTCCACATTAAATTTATGGGATCAAATATCTTTTCTATAATGTTTCCACCGCCGCCTGCACGCATTCAAGCAGACTCCCGCCCGTGTAGCGTACTCCCTTTACACCCGCACGCTCAGCGGCTTCGATATCGCGCGCGCCATCGCCAAAGAGGTACGAGGCAGCGGGGTCGATATCATGCTCTCGGATGGCGCGCAAGATCATGCCCGGTGCGGGCTTGCGGCAGTCACAAGGCTTCCTGTAGGCGGGGATTTCCGCCTCCGGATGGTGGGGACAGTAATAGAACGCGTCGATGTGTGCGCCGTGCTTTGTAAGCTGTGCATTCATCCAGTCGTGCAGACGCAGCACGGCGGCTTCGTCGTAATAGCCGCGTGCAACGCCGCTCTGATTCGTGACGACGACGACGAGGTAGCCGTGTGCGTTCGCCCAGCGGATCGCCGCAACCGCGCCCTCCACCCAGATGAATTTTTCCGGCTCGTAGAGATAGTCCACATCCTCGTTGAGCGTGCCGTCGCGGTCGAAGAAGATCGCCTTATTCGCCATAGGAGAAGTATCCGCCCGCCTTCAGGAAGTCACAGTACTCCCTGACCGCCTCCTCCATCGGGGTAAAGCCGCCGTCGTAGCCCGCCGCGAGAAGTGCTGTTGTATCTGCCTGCGTATAGTTCTGATACTTGCCGCGCAAGACCTCCGGGAAGTCGCGGTAGACGATCTTGCCCTTGCCGAGCGCGGCAATGACGGCGTTTGCCGCCTCGTTGTAGCTGTGTGCGACGCCCGTACCGCAGTTGTAGACACCGCTCTCGCCACCATGCTCGAAGAAGTGGAGATTCACGCGCACAACATCGCCGACATAGACGAAGTCGCGGCGCTGCTCACCGTCCGCGATGCCCTCCGTCCCGCGAAAGAGACGTGCCTCACCCATCTCCATGATCTGATGATAGAGCTGATAGAAGATGGACGCCATCTTTCCCTTGTGATGCTCCTGCGGTCCGTAGACGTTGAAGTATTTCAGTCCGACAATGGGACTGCGCGCCTCGGGAATCACCTGCCGCACATAGCGATCAAATGCGAGCTTCGAAAATGCGTAAGGGTTGAGCGCGTCCTCACATTTCCCACCCTCGGTGAAGCCGTTCTTTCCACCGCCGTAGGTCGACGCAGAGGAGGCATAGAAAAACGGGATGCGCGCCCCCATTGCAAAGTGCAGGAGCGCCTTGGAGTAGGAGTAGTTGACCTTCATCATGTAGTTGACATCGTACTCCATCGTGTCGGAACACGCGCCCTCATGAAAGATCGCGTCGATGTCCGTGCCGTCGAAATCCCCCTCCTCGATGAGATGGAGGAAGTCGTCCTTCTGCTGGTAGTCGATGAAGTGCAGCCCGCGCAGATTCTTGTAGTTCTCTCCGTCCTTCAGATCATCGACGATGAGGATGTCCTTATGCCCGCGTGCATTGAGCGCGTGGACGAGATTGCTGCCAATAAAACCGGCACCGCCGGTAACGATAATCATAGATTTGCCCCTTCCTGACGGTCGAGCACCTGCAGGAGCTCCTCGCGGTTGACCGCGTACGTTCCGAGTTTCGAGACGACAACGCTCGCCGCCAGATTCGCAAGATACGCTCCGTCTGCCGGCTTGAGTCCGCCCGCAAGAGCAAGACCGAAGACGGCGATGACCGTATCACCCGCACCGGAGACGTCGAAGACCTCCTGTGCACGCGTCGGGATATGGACGACCTCCTCACCGTGGATGAGGGACAGCCCCTTCGACGAGCGCGTGAGGACGACGTTGCGCAGGTGGAATTTCCGCATGGCGTAGCGTGCCGCCTTTTCGATGTCGAAATCATTGTTGGTGATCGGCTCGAGGAGGATCTCGTTGATCTCCTTGATGTTCGGTGTAATATAGTCTACTTCTTTGTACTTCGCCCACTGTGCTCCCTTTGGGTCAACGATGACGGGCACGCCGTGATCATGCGCTGCACGGATGATATGCTGGCACGCATACTCCGTGCAGGCTCCCTTGCCATAGTCGGAGATGATGACGCAGTCCATACTCTCGTTGAGTTTTTTTTCGATATAGGCAAGGTACTGCTCTGCATAGTCCCCATCGATCGGACTCGCATCCTCGAAGTCGAGGCGCAGCATCTGCTGGTGTCCGCCGATGATGCGGATCTTCGTCGTGGTCGGGCGATCTGTCCGGACGAGCCCCGCATAGTCGATGCCGCGCGCCACAAATTTTTCCAGCAGACTCTTGCAGTGTGCGTCATCGCCGACATAGCCCGCAATGCTGACATTCGTCCCAAGGAGCGCAAGGTTGTGCGCGACGTTCGCCGCACCACCGAGGGTTTCACGCGTGCCTGTCACATGCGTGATCGGCACAGGCGCCTCGGGCGAGATGCGCGTGACCTCACCGGAGTAGTATTTATCCAGCATCACATCGCCGACGACGAGGATGTTGCTGCGCACACTCTTCTCCGCGACCGTTTCGCGGATTTTTGCCATATCCATGAGAACGCTCCTATCTGTAACCATCAAAAAACAAACAATCAGTCAAATCCGTGGGCTTTGATCCCTGTGGGCAGGACGGGCCGAACAAAGCGTCCCGCCGCCCCCTTTGGAGCAAGTGCAAACGCCCCATCCACCTGCTCCACCACACGCGTTTCGAAATCCTTCCCGCGCGGCAGTTCGTACGCAGATTTCTCCCCAAACTCAGTGAGCATCTGATCGGCGTATTTCAAAATCAAATCGGGCGGCATCCGCTTCATACACTTCATATATTCCTCGCCCGCAAGAGGACATTCGTGAATGCGGCAGGGATGGCACGGCACGGGCGCACGGACGGAAATACTCTTTGCATCGTATGGGTAGAAGCCGGGGATGGGGGATGCGCCGAACATGCAGAGAACAGGCACATTCATCGCAACACCGACGTGCATCGGCCCCGAGTCCGTCGTGATGAAGAGGATGCAGCGGCGCAGAAGGCCCGCGAGGACACCGAGGCTGACCTTCCCTGTGAAAATGTGCAGGCGCGGATGGTCCTTTTCCTTCATCTGTGCGCGGCATGTGTCGACAATCTCCACGTCCATCGGGCCGCCCATAACAGCGATATGGTACCCGCGCACGAGGTAGTAGTCTGCCACCTCCGCAAAATACGCATCCATCCACCGCTTCGTCCGCCAGCTCGCGCCGATGTTGAGCGCAATCACCTTGTCCTCCGGCGCGAAATGCTCCGCCCAGAGCCGCGCCGCCTCCGCCTCGGCGGCGGGCGGAAGCCACATCTCAAGGCCTGCGTCATCGATCTCCCCGATCACGCCCGCCGCACGCAGCGCCGCATAGTGTGAGTGAACCTCGTGCATGATCGGGTGCTGATCGGGACTCACATGATCAAAGAAAAGAGAGAAGCCGGGCTTTGCATAGCCGACGATTTTCTTTCCGCCGCTGAGTGCCGCGAGCGCAGAAGAGCGCTCGTTGCGATGCAGATTGACGACGAGATCGTAGCGCTGTTTGCGCAGGCGATGGGCAAAACGCAGGATGCCGAGGAAACTTCTGTCACGTCCCTTCTTGTCGATCAGCAGACACGCATCGATGTGCTTATTCTCCTGCACAATGTCCGCGAGGATCCGATCCGCGAGGAGTGTGATGCGCGCTGTGGGATAGTTGTGCCGCAGTGTGCGCAGCACGGGTGTCACGAGCATAAGATCACCGAGATGCATGAGGTTGATGACGAGAATATTTTGGTACAAAATCACTGTCCCTCCAGCGTATCGCCGTGTTCGATGAGCTGCCATGAGAGTGTCCGCAGGATCGCCATGCGCTCCTTCAAGAGGTCACGGGCTGCCGTCTCATCGCCCGTGACCGCGCCGGGCAGGAGTTCCGTACGCGTTCCGCCGACCTCCCCCATGACATCCCGCGTGAGGAAGTAGTCGCGGTTGAACGCCGCGCCCATATTGTTCTCCGTCAAGGGTGGGGCAATGGATACGTAGGAAAACCCGGCAGGTGCGATCAGCTCGATCAGCGTCGGCACGATGTTCGTATGTCCGCCCACGACATCGGGCGGCAGAATACCGGGCGTGACACCCTGCCCGCAGAGGACGAACGGAACGCTCTGGAACTCGTACATCGTCGGCGTACGCGACGGATTCATGCGCACGGCATGGTCGCCCGTAAGAACGAAGAGGCTGTCCGGATACTTCGCCAGCGTCTCATGCACGAAATTCGTCACGATCTTGTCCATATAGTAATAGTGTCCGAGTTCGAGTGCAAGCTGATCGGGATCGTCCACATTCGGAATCTTCGCAGCCTGTGCGCGCGCATTTTCGAGATCAAAGCCCTCCGCAGCAACGTCGATGTCGTAGGGCGGATGGTTCGACACGGTCATGATGAGATGTACCGTAGGCGGTTCCTCGGCGAGATGCTGACCAAGTGCCGCAAAGAGCTGTGCATCCGACGTCCCCCACGCATTTACCTTTTCCGCATGAAAATCCGGATAGCCGTAGAAGTGATCAAAGCCCTGCGCACGGGAAAAACGGTCCATTCCCTCCCATGACGGCACGCCGCCGTACCAGAAATCCACCGCATAGCCGAGGCGCTTGAACTGCGGTGCCATCGCCGTCGGATAGACCTCGCGCAGGCTCCGCGGCTCGTAGTTCACATGGCGGGTCACCTCGGACAGCCCCGTCACGAGTCCCGTGATCGCAATGGAGGTAAAGTCTCCGTTCGGCATGAAGCGACGCGAGTAGTAGGCATTCGGCTCTGCCGTCAGTGCCTTGATCCCATCGGCAGCATGCAGAGCGGCATACTTCTCAAGCATCGGCCACTGCGCGTACGTCTCGCCAAGGACAATGAAGATGTGGCGCGGCTGCGGAATGCGCGCCCCCTGTGCCGTGCGCGTCAGATAGGGCGTCAGCGTATCCGATGTGAGGTCGCCATGTCCCGCCGCCGCACGGGCAAGTGCACGCACATTCTCCTTCTCCACCCCTACGACATCCCCGCTTTTTAGTCTCTTCCGCATGGAATGCACACGATAGAGCGCCTGCCCGTCGTCCAGAATGCATTCATTGAGGAACGCATCCCCCGTCACACCTGCATTCTCCCAGTTGACACCATGCGCATAGGTAAAGCTCCCGCCAAAGCGCACAAAGACGAACAGCACGGCGAAGATCAGCAGAAAACAAAGCGAAAAACCTACGCTCTGCGTACGCGAACGGAGTGCAGGAAGCGGATAGGTCCCGCGCACGCACAGGAGCTTGTGCAGGAGATAAATCGAAACCGCCGTCAGCAGGAGTGCAAGAGCAAACCGCCAGACAAAGCCGTATTCCTGTACGAGCATCGAAAAGATCGTGGGGATGTCATCGTTCATCCCTGCCGCTACCTGCAGGTGGAATCCCGTCTGATACTGCCGATAGAACGGGAATCGCGCTTGAAAGAGCACGGCAAAGGCGAACACCGCAAGAGATCCCCAAACGAGTCGCAGACGCAAAAGTATGCTCGAAAGGCGTCGAGCGATCAGAAGCGGCAGTGAGCAGAAAACAAATGCGGGCAGGGCAATCGCCCCCGCCGTCTTGAGCGAGAGTCTGAGTCCCGTGACGAGCGCAAGCACGATATCCGCCACGCCCGTCGATGGCATCATATAGCCCGACATATAGAACATGAAATAGGCACGATAGACGCAGAGTGTCAGCAAGATGAACGCAAACAGCTTCAGATCACGCTGCGCCGCATCGCAGAACACCGCCAATCGCCCCGTCTGCCGTCTGTCATATCGCTCTATGCGCACTTGCTGCTCTCCTTTCCTTCCTCATGATTCCATAAATTGCTACCGTCCGCTTCACCGTGAAAGAAGAGGGCGCATCTTCGCCACAACCTCATCTACGGTAATTGCCGCGAGGCAGTCGAGCCCCTTCGGGCAGACGCGCTTCCAGCAGCCGCGGCAGGGACGGTCGACCTCGATGGCATTTTCAAGCTGACCATAGGGACCGTTGCGGTTCGCGTCCGTCGGTCCCATGAGCATCACCGTCGGCACGCGAAGCCCTGCCGCGAGGTGGACGGGTCCCGTATCACCGCCGAGGACGAGCGCGGCACGCGAAAAGATGTGCGCGAGCTGCTTGAGATTCGTGCGCCCGACGAGGTTCACGGGCGGGATCTCACTCGCGCACATGATGTCCTGTGCAAGCGTCTCATCGAGGCGACCGCCGCCGACAAGCACGGGAATGTAGTGTGCGCGATAGAGACGGTCGGCGAGCGCTGCGAAACGCTCCACCGGCCAGCGCTTGTTCGGCCAGTTCGCGCCAATGGCAAAGGCGACAAATTTGCGTCCCGTCTGCACCCCCTCGCGTGCGAGCAGCGTTTCCGCCGCCGCTGCGTCACGTTCGGAAACGGCGACGGGGAAGCGCACCTCGTTCACCGCACAGCCGAGTGCCCGTGCGACATCGAGATAGCGCTCGACAATATGCCCCTCGGCGTGCGCTCCACGCACGGGGCGGCTCACGAGATCCGCACCCTCGCGCATATTCGCCGTACCGATGCGCAGCTTTGCCCCCGCATTCCATGCAATCGCCGCCGACTTAAAGAGCCCCTGCAGATCGAGCGAGGCATCATAGCGGCGCCTGCGCAGACGTCGGCGAAACGGCCCGATCTCACGCAGAAAGCCGCGGACACTGCGGAACTTTGCCTTCTCAAACAGAATGAGCTCGTCGATGTAGGGATTGTCTTCGAGAATCGCATACGCAGCCTGCTCGACGACCCACGTCAGATGCGACTCCGGAAACTGCTCCTTGATGGCATACGAAACGGGCAGGGCATGAATCACGTCGCCAATCGCACTCAGCTTGATGACGATGATATTCTTCATGCCCTGCCCTCCTTTCACTATTTCCGCCCTGCCCGCTCGATGATCCCCGTCGTAGACTTGCCCGCGACAAGCGGGATAAACGCAACCTCACCGCCGTAGCTCTCCACGATGCGCGCCTCGGGCAGCGTCTCGCGCGTATAGTCGCCGCCCTTTGCGTAGACGGCGGGACGCACCTTCGCGATCAGATTCTCTGCCGTGTCCTCACCAAAGATTACAACATAGTCCACGGACTTCAGCGCGCCGACGACCTCCGCGCGATCCTCCGCCGTATTGACGGGGCGCATCTCCCCCTTGAGGCGGCGCACGGACGCATCACTGTTGAGCCCGAGGATGAGCACATCGCCAAGTGCCCGCGCCGCTGCAAGATAGCGCACATGCCCCGCATGGAGGATGTCAAAGCAGCCGTTCGTAAAGACGACGCGTACGCCTGCCTCACGCAAGGCGGCGGCGAACGCCTCGATCCGTTCGTTTGGAATCAGCATATCAAACGTCTCCCTCCAACGCAGCAACAGCAGCACGCAGTTCCTCCTGCGCCACCGTCGCCGTACCGCGTTTGCGCACGGCAATACCGGACGCAATGTTGCTGAGACGCGCCGCCGTCAGCGGATCAATGCCCGCCGCGAGTGCGAGGATCATAACGGCGACACAGGTGTCCCCCGCACCCGATACATCGAAGATCTCGCTGTGGTCGCTGACGGGAATATTCGTTGCGGAGCCATCCGCAAGGAATAGTGTCATCCCCTTATCCCCGCGTGTGATGAGCACACCGTCCGCGCCGAGCCGCTCGCGCAGTTCACGTCCCGCCGCATGAATTGCCTCCTCGGAGCGCAACTCACGCCCAATCGCCGCAGAGAGTTCCGCATCGTTCTGCTTGACGTAACCAACACCTTCATAGGAGAGGATGTCGTAGCGTGAGTCCACAATGCTTGGGATGCCCGCCCTGCGTGTTTCCTCGATTACCATGCGGCGCACGCGCGCCGTCACCGTCCCCGAGCCGTAGTCCGAGAGCACAACGCCCCGCACACGCGGCAGAAGCTCCCGGATGCACGCGAGCAGATTCTCCTCCGTTTCCTCGGTGAGCGGCGTGTGCCACTCGCGGTCAACGCGCACAATTTGCTGACTGACCGTCGCGCGCCCGCCCGCAATGATGCGCGTCTTGGTGATCGTCGGATGCGCCTCTGCACGCACGAACGACTCCGTATGCACGCCGTTCTCATCGAGTACGGCGAGGAGCGCATCACCACTGCGCTCCGTACCGCAGACCCCCACGGCATACGATGTGCCGCCAAGCGTCGCCGCATTGCTGGCAACGTTCGCCGCACCGCCCGCGACAACGCGCTCCTCCCGCTGTTCGAGGACAAGGACGGGCGCCTCACGTGAAATACGCGAGATCGCACCGTCAAGATAGATATCTGCCACCATATCCCCGATGACGAGGACGGGCGTATCCGCCATCTGCGTGAGTGCATTTACCATGGTGTGAACTCCCATTTGACTTTCCATCCGTCCTGCTTGGAACGGTAGCGCAGGATGATCTGCGAACAGTGCAGATCGTGGAACCAATAGTAGTCCACATCCGTCCACCGATCCGGATCGACGGCGTACTTCGTTCCCACCGCGACGCGATTGCGCTCATCAATGCGATAGCTGAGCCCCGTCTGCAAAACCTTGGAGTACTCCTCCTGATCGAAGTCAAAGAGCGAATTCTGCTTCGAGTTCTTCGTATAAATGCCGCCGATGTACGCCGCAAAGCGGTCATTGAACGCCTTCGTAAGATAGGCGCTCGTATTGAACCCCTGCACGCGTGAATGGTCATAACTTTCCCGTGTGATGGAGTAGCCCGCCGCAAGATCAATCTTGAACCCGTGGAACGGGATCGTATCGTGCGCAACCGAAATGCCGTACTGCCAATGATTGCTGTGGATGCCGCTGCCATACCAGCGTCCATACTCGGAGTAAAGGCGATAGGTGATCGGAGTCTTACCGAGACGTTTCCCATAGCTGAGGATGAGGGACGGCTGCTTCTTGATGGTTGCATTGTCGCCGTCCTCAAAGACACCATAGGTGAGAAGAGCACTCGTCGCACCATTTTTCCAACCAAGATCATAGTGACTGCGCCAGCCCTTGTTCGTCGTCACATAGAGCGTCGCACTCGCCGTCACGCGCGGAGCGACATCATATGCAAAGGTCTGCTCCAGCCAGAGCCCGTCGTCGCTGTCATAGCCCGCACGCGGAAAATTCCGCTGTATGGGATTCGCCGTGTCGACCTCATAGCGCTTTTTCGTAAAGATGACCTTGTTCTTCAGCCAGAACTTCACATTCGTCAGCACCATGCGATTTCCGGGATAGAGCTCCGCGACATCGGCACTGAGATGATAGTCCGGCTTTTCAGCCGAGCACTTCGTCTGTGTGCCGTCGTAGACAACAATCTTGTCCGGATAGAACTCAAACCGCTTGCCCGTCATATAGTAGCCGCCGACCTTGCCCGCAGCCTCTGCCATCGTGCCTTCATGCGTCTTATAGTTGTACTGAGCGCGATAGCCGTCGAGCGTCACGCGCGCCGCGCCCTCCGTGAGCTGAAGCATATGCGCGCGGTCGGGAACGGAAACATCGCCCGAGACGGTGTTCCCCTCCACATAGTCCCCCTGAAAGCGCCGTGCCGCAAGCTGTACGATATCCACGTGTCCCTTCGCCACAAAGTCGCCCGTTCGCTCGTCATAGGTGAGATCGTCGCCCTCGAACGCGATCGGTGACGGCGCATCCTCTGTCACCGGATGGCGAAGGTGCTTTTCCATCTCCGCGACATCCGCGAGCAGTTTCTCTTGCTCCGGTGTGAGCCGATTCTCACGCGCCTCCCGCCGCTCATTCTCGATGAAATCCAAATGCTGAAAGCCCGTATCCGCATCTCCGCGATAGGCGGCATCCGCGTTCGTCGGGAGCACGGTACAGGCAGCAGTCAGCGCGAGTAGGATGCGTATTTTCATAGGATCGGTCATCGGCGCGTTCTCCAGTCTTTATATAAAGCAGTCCAGCGTTATTATACTACAGTATAGCATACTGAAAAAAACCCTGCACTAGTATAATATAAAAAACATTGAGCGTCCATTCATGCATGTTCCTCCTGAATGCTGTATAATTATCTGAGGAAGACAAGAAGCAGTAAAAGCTGCCATCGGGGCGGCAGGAGGCTTTTCATGACCTATTCAGCGGATTATCTCGCCGATCTCATGGTACGCATGGCGCACCATTCCACCGCCATTGAGGGGAATACGCTCACACAAGGAGAGACGAAAAGCGTACTCATTGACGGCTATATCCCGCGTGCGATGGATATGCGCGAACTGCACGAGATACTGAACTATAAGGCGTTCATGCCCTTTCTCATCGAGCGCACGCAGGAAGCCGCGCCGCTCTCGCTCGCCCTCATACGTGAGGTGCACGCGCTTCTTTGCAGGGACGCAATCGAGAGTGTTCCGGGGCAGTTCAAGACGCGCCCGAACCTCATCATCGGCGCGGATTTTACCCCTACACCGCCCTATCTCGTCCCCGCCGCGCTCACGGATTGGATAGCGAACCTTGACGCGCAAATGACGGCGGCGGTATCCGATTCAGACAGGGTACGCGCTCTTTGCCGTCAACACATCGCCTTTGAACACATTCACCCCTTCCCCGATGGGAACGGTCGTGTAGGGCGTGCCCTCATGGTATATAGCTGCTTCCTCGCCGATCTAACGCCTATTGTGATCCCCGTCGAGCGGCGCAAGGAATACATCAACTACCTCAACACAGGGGACTTGAACGGATTCGCCGCCTTTGCCGCCGATCTGCAAGCAGAGGAACGCGAACGCATTGAAGCATTCTCATAAATAAGCCCCCTCATCGAATCTAAATTTGACGCAAAAAATTTTTTCATCTATAATAGACGCGACTCGGACAAAAGAATGGAAAGGAGGCGACCCCCCAATGCAGCGTTTCACAGCAGGTGGATTTGTGCTTGCTGCTCTCGTTTTTCTTGCGAGCTTCAATGTGGGCCATGCAGCTGAGGACATGCGCTTCGTCGATGCCGAGGATGACACGGGCTACTATGTCGACGCAGCCAGCGTCGTGCGCATCTCGGATACGGAGCGCGACGCCGTTGTCGCCGTCGTCAAGGCAGCGGAAAACCGCCGCTACCTGTACCGTACGCGCCTCAACCCACAGGCGGGAACCTATCAGTTCGTTTCCGCGCAGGTGGAGGTCTACGATACAAAGGAAGTCCTGCGCACCTCGAAGGGTATGGATGCCCCCCAGAAATATACGCCGGCTTCCCCGCTCAGAAGCATTGCGGACTTTATTGAGGAGCTGCTGAAAGAAAAGCAGCCGACAAAGTAGAGGAGGATCATTCATGCGACAGAAAATCTGCGCACTCGTTCTGACCTTCGTGCTCGCACTCACATCCTTTGGCACAGCGCTCGCAGCAGAGCCGCCCAACGCCGTCCAGACGAAGCTCGCCCTCATTGAGCAGGACACTTACGGACAGGAGCAGACGGGTGCACTCGTCGACCGCATCAACCGCCTCGAACGCGACTACGACGGCAAGCACCGTACGGGCAGCCTGATGGCGCGCATCGATGCCATCTACGATGAGATCTATACAAACAGCACGGCGCCGTCCGTCCTCATGAATCTCAACGCGATCGAGTGGAACATCAACCACGAGACGAGTCTGCGCCCCGTGCAGGAGCGCGTCAGTGAGATGGAGGTCGCCCTCCTCGGCAAGACCTCCGAGGGCACATTCCAAAAGCGCATCTCCGCGCTCTCGATGGCATCCTTCGGCACGAAGGAGATCCCAGTCACTCCTGTTTCCGTCCCTGCCAACACACTTGTCAAGATTGCCCTCGTAACGCCTGTCAATGCAAAGAATCTCAAGGTCGGCGATACAATTGAGTATCAGGTCGCAGACGACGTCTTCGTCGGTGATGTCCTTGTCTTCACGAAGGGCTCGCGCGGCGAGGGCACGGTCACAAAGGTAAAGCAGGCAAAGAACTTCGGGCGCAATGCGCAGGTCGAGATCGACTTCAAGAATACAAAGGCGCTTGACGGCACCTATGTCACCACCTTCATGGGCGAGGAGGCAAAGAAGGAGATGCAGCATCTCGCCATGGCGGCGGGCGCCTCGCTCGCCGGCATCGCGGTGCTCGGACCGCTTGGCGTTGTCGCGGGCGCATTCGTGCACGGCAAGAACGTCGACCTCCCCGCAGGTACGGAGGTCTACATCCAGACACAAAGCGAAACGACCGTCTACGGCGTGCAGACCACCTATGACAGCGCCGCCCCGTTCCAAAGTGAGGCGGCACATGCGTCCGCCGGTACCAATGTCAACGGCAGCACAGTATAACGCAACAAACATAAAGGATGATCCGTGATCCTTAAAAGGGGGCTGTTGCACGAAGCTAAAACTTCGTACAATGCCCCTTCTTTGTACCCCTTCCACCGCTTGCGCGGTCCCCCTTCCCCGTCAAACGGGGAAGGCTAGAAT
>ERZ773070.397-NODE-397-length-32429-cov-7.370884_pt1 | contig 32429 bp, 50 predicted proteins | sample MGYA00580618_ERZ773070 | MGnify/ENA primary metagenome ERZ773070 (study PRJEB29015, sample SAMEA2738023) | human oral metagenome | biome: human oral; feature: human-associated habitat; material: dental | place: China | collected 2019 ... | reverse complement strand
CATTGTTAGATACATTTTTTGCTTAGTTGTTACTAACATAATTACACCACCTTATTGAGCAATATTCGTATCAAATGTAAGGAATGCGGTAATAGTACCCGCAGTCATGTTATTAGCGTTGATTCTAATAAACTTTTTCGCACCAGCTGGAATACGCATCACACGTTCTTCACCAGCTTTTGCATTTTGCGGGAACGTAATACCGGTTAACAACTTGGCATCTGCCATATTTTCCTTATCAGAAGTATAGACATTGAATAAACCTGTACCGGTTACATCCGCATCAACACGAATAACCATCCAAGGAGCGACAACTGCGTCGCCCCCTTCACCATTCATTACAACATCAGAGTTTGTATTTGCCGTGATAGCTTTTTTCCAAAAGAATACATTTTCTTTATCAATCATCATAGTTTGGTTACCCCCTATTATTTAACTTGTTGTTCGCCAATGATCAATGCATCAGTTCGACGTACTGGAATGCCGTTAAAATCAACGACGATTTTGCCCGGTTCTTGACCTGCTGCAGTTTGATATTGATGTCCTTTGTTAAGTTGCTTACGTAAGAAACCACGAACAGTTTTGTTCATGTACCATACCGGACGACCCATACCAAGGTTAGGGATTTTTTCTTCCGCATCAATCATCAAGTTGATAAGGTCAGCGCCTGCAGATGCATCTTTTGTAAGTTTAGATACATCAATGTTCGCAATACGAACAGCGTAGCGCCAGTCACGTACTGTTAAGCCCAAGTCCCAAGAATAGTGAGTTTGGTATGCTTTGTACTTTCTACCATCGCTATCAAGTGCATCAACTACACCATCTGGGTCAATATTAAAGCCAGCCTTGCCACCTTTAGGGAAGAAACCATACATAGTGTTAGGACCCCATACGCAAAGCCAAATGGATGTTAATTGATTTCCGGTACCACCTGCATCAATAAGGTTTTCTGCAGAACGAGCAGTTTTATCATTGTATCTTGGAGATAAACCAATAAACTTTTCAGGCTCAGCTTTAGAACCATAGAATAAAGTAGATGCCATTTCTTGGTTCATAGATTCCAAGAATGCACGATCTTCTTGTAAACGGAATTCAGCAGCATTGTTAGAAATATCTACTAATTTACGGTCAACAACTGCATATGCTTCAAGCATACCGCAGGCATCTGTAATTTGTGCTGTTTTGGATTTATCTTGGTTAACACCGCTGTTGAATAAACGCCAAGTTGACTTTGGTAAACCAGTACGAATAGTAGTCATATTACCAGTTGCAAGGTTACCTTCAAGCATTGTCATATCAGTTAAAACTTCATTGGTTTGGTTCATCATTTCAACAATTTTGTCGAGATGACCATCACCTTTTACACGTTGTGCTACATCGAGCAAAGTAGGGTTTAATGTTCCAATTGCCATTTAATTTCTCCTTATTTCTTCATGTCACTATAAATAGATTCAGCCAATTGTTGTTCAGTTGTAATTTCATGACTGCCTTTAGAATTACCAACACCCGGATCTTCCTGAACCATTTCACCAACGGCAGCAAACACCTTAATCATGTTGATATTGTTGTCGATATGACTATTAACAAGTAATTGACGTAATTCCGGTACCGCTTTAGTTAGTACTTCGATGCCTTTGCCTGCGAGGGCTACAGTTTCATCGAATTTACCGCCTAATTCCTTTTTGGCGTTTTCGTAATCCGCTTGTTGCTTTTCAACAATCGCTTGCTCTTGCTGCTCTTGATAAGCAGTTAAGATGTTCTGTGCGTACTGACTACCGAACTTGGCTAGCTCAACAGCCTGTTCCTGTGTAGCACCGACTTGGTTAAGCAGTTTGCTAAAATCAGCAGATACAGTTTCATCAAGTTCAGTACCTTCAGGGAATACATCCTTGAAATCATAAACCGTTGGTTCAGCAGGTGGCGTATTATCACCGCCTAGTACAGATGGATTACTACCTTCACCATCTGGTTTAGCAGGTGGTTCAGTAGGTGGCGTAGGATTATTTTGGTCCGGATTCGCGCCCGGTTCATTGCCAGTCATGCTATTGTTAGCTCCCATATTTTCTTCAGCCATTTTGTTTCTCCTTTTCGACTAAATTATTAAAATATTCTTGTTGCCCAATATATTCGAGCTGCGCTTGGTGGTACTGCTTAACGCCATCGATGCCTAATTTGTTTAGGTCACCATGGAATAACAGTCCCACCTTGCGTTTTCCCTCGTTAAAATATGTTTCTGAATTACCAGTAAACGATTGCTTTAATATGCCTGAGCGGTCCATGAGCCTACAAAAAAACCACCTACCTAGCTCTGTGCTAAGTACGTGGTTAAGTGCTTGCTTATCTCGCTCTTGCATATAATCTTTAATTGTTTTCATCTAAACACCGTCCATTCCTAGCCACTGCTGTAGTGCAGGATTGCCATCATTGGCGGCGTCTGTTGCTTGTTTTGCTGCTCCAGCCAATTGAGGTGCTAATTGTGCAGCCTGAATCAATTGTTGTTGCTGTTCCTGTTCAGCCTGTGCCTGTGCCTGTTGCGCTAAAATTTCTTGATACTCGTCATCGGAGCGAATAATCTTAGCCGGTACACCTAAGTTAACTCCATATGTATTGGCGGCCTCTTCAAAGTTGAACTTGTTGACGATATTAGGATTAGCCTGTGCCAAACTCATGATGAATGCAAAATACTGTTCAATATTAACTAATGAACTCATCTTTTGCGCTTGGGCTAACGGCGAGATATATTCAATCTTCACCTCTTGGCCGTTCAACTGGTCGAGAAGTTCCTCATCCTCAACAGGCGGGAATACACCGGCACGATCTAGCACCGCATACACACGTTCAATGATTGGGTTCAAGAATTCAGATAGTAGCCGTTCGACCACAGGACCTAATTGTTGCAGTTTCTCTTGAGTCCTCTCCATTACCTCACGAGCCGTCATCTGGCCCTTGTCGATTTGGTCTAACATCAAAAATAAATCAGCACTATAGGCTCTCTTGATTGAATCCTCTGTTACTGCAATCTTATTTTGAATATCCTGTAAATTAGACTGTACAGCAAACATCGGTTCAACTTTATGTTGCCCCTCAATTTCTGTAATGCCACCCGGATACAAGTTAACCGTACTGATAACATCAGATGGTGCTTGCATAGGAGGTTTAACACCTAACTCAACGGCTGTTAGATAGTCAAATTCTAGCTTCTGCAGCATTTGTGAATCTGGTTGAGCAAACCATGCGGCACCCTTACCGTAGCCATTCAAATCCATTGACGTATGTCGAGCGATTGGAATTGGCCATTCTTCAAAGCCCCCATGATACAACACTTCATCGCTATTGCTACCATCCACCCAGTAGATAGATGAATACGGCATATTGCGACGTCCCAACTTATCCTTACGGTCCTTGTTAGGCTCAACCAACCAATTGACTGTGAATGATTGTTGCAAGCTGTTTCCATTGTCGTAAATATTCTTAATGTTATCTGGGCAGTTATCATACCCAAACTGTTCGACAATCTGATCTACTGTCATTTTGTATTTACGACCAAAGATATTTACAATTTCCTTGCTGTTTGTGCTAATAGCATAGGTACCTATTGGATACGATGTGAAACGAACACCAGATTCACTATCAGCAAATATCCCCATTGGAGCTTGCCCAATAGGCAATTCCATGTAGATTTGATGGACTACGCTGTAGAAATTGGATTTAGCAAGAACCGCATACAAGATTTCCTCTCGTTCATCCAACAGCTCAGCAACTTGGCTATTAGCTGCTACGTCGATGTTCTCCATGGTTAGCTTAAACCATTTACGGCTTGGAGGCGTTAAGCCGCTCATGACACCACTGGCGAATATTTGGCAAGATTCCCAAGCTACAGGATTTAGAATTTTACCATTGTAAGGCTCTGATTGGTCGTCCTCACCATCAAATTGACCTATGAACGGCAACTGATAGTCACGCAACTGCTTCCACTTATTAATGTATCGTTGCTGCGCATTAAATAGTTGAGAGAATTTCTTTCTCAACTTCGTATAATCACGCTTAACAGGCTTTACACCTTCCGTAGGTTGTCTAGCTAGTAAAGATTCCATTTCCGCCATGCTAGCCTCCTAAAATTGATTTTTGACCACTTCCTGTTGGTCCTAAAATAGTAGATTCAAAGCCACGTTTGAATTTACGTTTAGTTTCTGCCATTTCCTCACCAGTCTGATTGCTCATATTCGCTTGAACAGTCGGAGCCGGAGCAGGTGGTGTATAGTTAGCAGATGCACCTTTCATACACATCTCAATCCCTCACTTTCTACAATTAAAAAGGATTGTAACTTGTATTAGCTACAATCCTATTGCCTGTTTCACTTTTTTTAACGACCCGTGCAGCAAAGGTCAAGGCGAGAGCATCCCCTTTGTTTGGAGATGGTAACCCTCTGTCTTTCATATCTTTTTTACTTTCAAGCTGAATATGACCATTCTTATCAATGATCGCTTCCGGCCCTACGATGTCATCATAGAGTGCTTGGTCATTCGGTGGTATCGAGCCACCCTCACGGAGCCATTCTTTCATCTGTCCCCACATGTAGGCCCTCATATTGAGGTATACAGGGTCATTACTCTTACCGCCAAACTCAATCAATCGCCATTTGCGCCCTAATTGCTTACCGATAGAATATATCCCTGTTCCGTACCCCATATCAATAAATACGGCATCAGCTTTGTATTCGTCCTCGAACTGAGCGATGAGTTGAGCCATACGCCAGTCATCGTCATTCTTAGGAATAGACGCCAGCGACTTCATATAGTAACCTTGCCGCATTACTATTTCTAAAGAGTCTGAGCCAGTCCACGCTGGGTCAACACCAATGATTACCGGTAAATGGTCAAATGCTCCCGGTTTATAAGATTGTTTTTGTGCCTTATCCGCAATTTCAGTAGAGATAAACTGCAAATCTGATGCGGAAGGGAACACACCTCGAACACGGATTTTTACAAAGTCAGAATCTTCACCGTAAGCATCAACCCATTGTTGCAATTGTGCTTTATTGGATATTTTCACTGTACGGCTATCAATCTGATACGTTTTCCAATAATCTCTATACTTTCTAAAACACTCACGGAACCTTCCACTATTTCGAGTAGGGTTACCAAAGACACACCAAAGAATTTCCGTATTGGAATCCGTAAGAGCCCCTTCAGTAACTTCCCAAATCTTATCAGAAATAGCAGAAGCTTCATCAAAGATAACCAGTATTCGATTTCCTTGGTTATGAAGACCTGCGAACGCTTCCGGATTTGAATCACTCCAAGGAATAGCATCAATACGCCAAGTTTTCTCATATTTTTTATCACTGCAAAATATTGCTGTTGCTGTGTAGGTAAATAATTCTTTGCCAACAAACATGTTGTACCACTTGCCAAGTTCCGCCCATGTTTTAGATCGCAATTGTGTATCGGTATTTGCCGTTACAACACCACGAGTATTCTCATGAGTAGCTATTGCAAATATAATAAGCCATGATACATCGGCAGATTTACCGATACCATGGCCAGATGCGTGAGCAGTACGAATGGCAGTCTGTAAAGACTTGCCTTTCTTTAATTGCTCGCCTAGATATTTCAAATGTTCTTGTTGCCACTCATCAGGCCCCTCCATATTCTCCAATGGCGTCCCGGGCTCTCCCCAAGGAAAGGCAAAGTACACAAACCCCAACGGATCATCAGCAAATGATGCAAGTGCGTCAATCAGCTGTGCTTTGTTGTACTTCATTAGATCTACTCCGTGCTTTTTTCATACGGTCAGAAATATCAATTTCTACTTCTGCAGATAATTTCACCTTATCAGTAAATAGCATATGCCGTTTACCTAACAGTTCAGCTGCTTTCGTTTTATCGGCAACAGATACATCTAAACCAAATGCATCTTTTTCTTCTCCACGAACGACCCTAGTCAAGTATTCCAGTACTTCATCAGCCGTTGCGATTGTGTCTTTGCTGCGTTCGTTCATGACTGCATCTATATATTGGCGCACGTTTACTTTTGTCAACAACTGACTAGCTTTACTTCTTGCCGTCTTTTCTGAATATCCAGCCGTAATTGCACTCTGTGTTCCGTTGGTGGTCTTAACGTATTCATCAGCGAATATGCGTTCTTTCTTAGTTAGTTTTTGTGCTAATTCTTCTATATTCGTCAATGCTACTCACCACCTTTATATGTCTTAACTAAAAATAGCAACACCTCATGTTGTTTGGTGTTACTATACTCGCTTTCTTTTTTATAAAGTTGTCCTTGTTTAAAGGTCTTGCCTTTTTTGTACTTATGAGGGAATGTTAGTTTGTACTCTTCCTCTGTGTACATTCGACTGACAATATATATCTTGCAAGGCTTATCGTATTTACTCCATGATTGCCTTGTATCGACTACATATCGTCTACCATTCATCCGTAATGCGGTTAATAGCTTTCTTATTGTTGGTTGATAATTCACATCCAACACCACGCTCCAGATTGTTTAATCGCTTTAATCATTTAAGTACTTCGCCACCTTTCCTTTTTAACTTGCCATGTGATCTAACACATAAGCCACATTTATTTTTGCTTGCACTACTATGTGTAATATATGTTTGACACCTGCCGTTGTATTCGATTGTTTTGGCAGTACATATGCCATGTTTGTCATTGTTTAAACAATGCTTTCTATCGCAATGTATCTGTGTCATATGTTCCCCTTTTGATAGATTTATACAAAAAATGAGATATATCCACGTAGATATACCTCATTATGTGATAGTTTTATTCATTTTGATTGCATTAATCACTCAAAACTAGGTGCTTTGTTTATGACATGACAATTTACGCAATTTTAGGTTTCAACTATGAAAAACAAAGTTAAAAAGATAAAAGCACCTAGTTTTCAATGATCATTACATACTCAATACCAACAACTAACTATGATGAATCGTACTTGTGTTAGGTTAAGTAACAATAGAATATATGACTAATCTTTGGAGGCCCAGTTAGTTGTCAGTATTCAATATGTAAGAACCAATTAGGGTAGGTTCGTATTTAAAGTCTATAAGCTATGTTGAAAATATTCGACCTACCCATATCAGTTTTGCAGTAAATTTTTACAAGTTTTCTCTTAACATATACTTTAGTTGAAATTAGAAAAAAGTATTGTATTTCACTCATCAATCAGTATATGGTTGCGCTGCTACTCTGTGTCCATCGATGAATTGTCCCACACCACATTTCACCCATATACAACAAAGGCGCACTCTTATGTGGGTGCGCTTGTTGTTGTGTTTTGATTTACCTTTACAAGGAAAGAGTGAGTAAAGTCGCTTAGTGGCAACTTCTACATATATATTATACCTAATAGCAAAGTATAGGTATACTGACATTTACTGACATTTACTGACATTTACTGACATTTTGTGATATCTTTTTGGCTACTTCAATAAATGCTTCATCTCTATATCTCAAAGCTTGTCTTTCTTTAAAATGTTCTTCGTAAATTGCACATGCTTGTTGTGTAGTCATACCTAATATGTATTCTGCTCTTAATATCTTACTACCAATAGCAGCATGCAAATCGAATAACAAATCAGTTGCATCACATTTATACTTTTTTAACTCATCAAGCCGTCTACGGTGTTCCTTTTCTATGTCAATAAATCTTGCAACGCTATTTTCCAATCCACAAGGAACACCGCCACCACTTACCCTATCTTTTGAGTAATCAATAGCACTAATCGTTGTTATGTTACTTTGTAATTCCTTTATTTCCATCACCATTAACTCAAGGTCTTTATCTACTGTTTTTAACGGCTCTAGGTATTCCTTAGCACTATTTATTAATCTCTTTTCTTCCTTTGACAGTTCGCTCAAATACAAATCACCTCAATCCTTAAATGCGCCATTAATAGCTAGCATATAAACCAACACGATCCATGTTACAAATATAATTGCATTTGCCCATCCATCTTTAGTATTACCTACTGTAATTAACAAACAAAAGAATAAAAAGTACATCATGTATTTATACCTCTGCTAGTTTTGCGTATTTCCAAGAAAACACATAATCATTGTTTTCCGTAGTCCATGATGTTGTACCACTCAACCAAGAATATACTTTTCCGTTTTTATAAAACGCAAAATGTCGTTTTTCCCAATCATCACCACCACTCTGTTTTACCAGTATAGGTGTATCAACTGGTACTTTATCCCAATCAATAATACCTAACTCTTCTGCAATGTTTATACACTCATTTTGTTTTAACTCAGAAAATATCGTCTTAATAGCAGTTATACCAATCGCCTTTTCACAACTACTTATTCTGATTTCGTCTACATCATCAAACATGGATGGCTTTTCATTTGTTAAATATAAATTATCGTAATTATCCATTACCAAATACCGCCAGCCATCATCATATAGCTTTTGAAGTAACCACTCTCTACCTTGTTTATCTGTGATCATTCCCTACCCACGCTCCTTTTTCCTCATTCCAAACAAACATCACTTCATCTTCCAAGTCAAAATCAAATCCATCACCTACAACTTTACCGATATAAAATGTATTCTCATCACTCCCTACCGCAAGCTGGCACAAGAAATTAAATGCATCTTGATAGCTTTGAGGTCTTATGTAAAAGTCAGAGTGTTCTACATATCCGCTATAATTTAACATTTCCATTGGTATTTCCCCCATTGATAATGAATTGTATATTTGATGTTTGATTTTAAGTCTTATTTTATCCACAAAAAAATCCAACCTCATGCAATGTTCAATCTCAAACATTGTTGATAATTCTGTAATAGTAATATTTGATAGCTTATATATAATTTTTATGCTACAATCCTCTCTTTCAACATCAGGTTTATAGATTGCATCACCAATAACGATTGTTAAAGCACTAGATAACAACTCTAAATTAATCATACACACCACCATATTGTTTATCGATTTCATATCTATATTGTGATATAACTTGTTTCTTTATATCCAACGCAAGCTGCTCTAACGTAAGATTTAAATATTCTAATTTAATCAATGGTAATTCTATACCTATATTGATATCACCATATTTGTAGATAATACTAAATCTATCAAAATCATATGTAACTTTAGGTTCTAGCAACTCATCGTTATAAACAAAGGTCAACGCACGTTGTAATGTGTAAATCGTATCTTCCATACCAATTCTTTTTATATCGTTATAAATCCTCATACTCACCTCTTATAACCCTATTTCTTCACATTTAAGACCTTTGGCTACAACACGATCTATAAATTTAATCATCTTGCCATATTCTTTTTGCGTGATAAAACCATCATTATATGCCTTATCTATAAATTGTTTATGTTTTGTAAGCATCTGAAAGTCAACGCAACTATATGCCATTTTCTTTAGTTTTAAATAATAAGACCGCATAATCACCTCTTATGATAGGGCGGATATTTCACCGCCCATATTCTAATCATCAACAAACATTGAATAATATGTGTTTAAACATGATAAGTGTCATTCCGATTAATAATGTAAAAATCCAAACGATCATACATATCAACAATGCATTGAAAAATCCATCTTTCTTACACATTATTTGCCACCCATATCCTCTATAATCTTTCACCAATCAAAATTACATCATCACATTCTTTTTCAATCGCAACACACATTACATCAACAATATCATTATTTGCCGTTAGCAATTTAACATCACTTTCTCCAAATTGATGTTCATCAATCAGATCGATTAATTCATTCCATGTCATTTTATTATCCTCCAATAATTAACCAATACAATATAAAAGCTATACTAAAAGCCACAAATACTATTAATGCGATTAAATAAATTAATGCTCCTATATGTGCTGAAGCATGTATCTTTTGTTTTCTTTTATGTTCACGTCCCAATTCCAATAACTCCTCAATAGAGATATTGCACGTACGCTTTTCTTTTGGGTTATACATTGTTTGCTAAACACCACCTATTAACGCTTGTTTAATCATTTGCCAGTACTACCATAACCGCCAGCGCCTCTTTCTGTTGCGGTTAATTCGTCTACTTCTAATACATCTACCATTGCTACTGGTACGATGATTAATTGTGCGATGCGATCGCCTCTAAATATTGTGTAGTCATTGCACGATATATTTTCATATGCAATGCTTAGTTCACCTCGATAATCAGCATCAATAATACCTACACTATTGGCACATCGTAGTGGTGTTTTGCTCATGCTACTTCGTGGCACAAGTAAACCCATATGCCCTTTTGGTATTTCCACCGCCACTCCTAGTGGTATTTTCTTTTGACTATCTGCAGGCACTTTGATGTGAAATGGGCAATACAGGTCTAACCCAGCTGCATCTTCACTACCTCTTGTTGGAAGTTGTACGTATTCATTCATCAACTTTACATTCATGTTTCACCTCGTCGCTCCACTCACTTTCTTTATATATGCGGAAGAAATCATCTGCACTAATTACGACTAACCACGGCTTGTTGCTCTTCTTCCAAGCTACTATAGGTATTGCGTCATTGTCTGCTTGTTTTGCATCGTGTTCCGCTTGCTCGTATGCTTTACGGACATTCAAGTTTTCAACGAATTTCACTTCTTGGTGTATATTCGGTAGTCCTACACAGTCCGATGCATCACCTGTATTGCCGCAATATTGTGCAGTTCTACGTACTTTATCGAACCCATTAGTATGGCACACATCACGCCACATTCGTTCACCCCTAGCGCCCTTTTGCTTACTGTTTATTGGCAATGATCATCACCGCCATCTTTTAAGCATTGATTACTTGCTTTTTGATACACATCAACATAAACCTCTTGTTTATCTCCATTATATGTAACCTCGATATACTCTTTGATATGTACACCGCTTACCAATGCTTTCCAATTTTGTAATGTTTTGCAAAACCAAACTATATACATATCCATAGGTGCTATTTCATTAGCATTATAACCAAACTCATTAAATAAAACTGTTCTTGCTGCATTAATTGCTTTTTCTTGAAATTCATTCATAGTTATCTCTCTTTTCTATTCTGCAAACTCCATTAAATTTGTTTGTACTTTTACATCGCTCAACATTTCCTCTTTAGCTTTAGCGTACATTCTTCTATCGATTTCAAACCCATAAGCACTTCTTCCTAGCTCCATAGCCGCTCTTAATGTGCTACCACTACCAGCTACTGGGTCAATTACTACATCACCCTCATCAGTAAATATTTCTATCAACTTTTTCAATACGCTTACTGGTTTTTGTGTTGGATGAATGCTAGGAACGATATTTTTGTTATCACGTTTCCATTCAAAGTGATCAAATATCATTTTCTTATTGTTGTTAAACTTCGGAAGTTTTTCACGATATAACACTAATGCGTATTCAGTAGCACCAACTATTCGCATATTAGCTTTTAGCACTTGCGCACTATAATTCTTGTTGAATGTTATAGGAATATAATTCTTAAACCCATGTTTATTTGCGTATTCAATCACCATTGGCATTTGTTGAAATGAACAGAACACAATCATGCAAGGTGCTTGTCCACGTTCTTTAGGTTCTTTTTTTAGCAACCGATTGCAAAAGTGAAAATACTCTGCAATGTTAAAGTTGTAATCAGAATTAAAGAATGCTTTACCAGCTTTTTTGCTTTCACCATTCTTGTTATCACCGTCTACATACCACATAGGATTGCTGGCATAAGCGTTGTTTCCTAGATTGTATGGGATATCAGCAATCACCAACTGTGCTTTTGGTATTCCATATCTTTTAAAATTCTGAAAATTATCATTAAATAACTCGATTTTCATAATTGTTCTATTTACTTTCTTTTAATCTGAAACTTTCAGTAATAGGCACACCAGCCTCTGTTGGAATGTAAATGATTTGGTCTTTACTATCTTTTAAAGTATCAACCCATAACCAATGGATATATGCCTCATTACCTTTTAATGATTGACCGATAATTTGATTAGCTTTTGCAGTACCCTCTGCACGTTTTACTTCGGCTTGTGCTAAGCTTTCAGCACTATCTAGTTTTGCCTTAGCCTCTAATACTGCAACTTGTCTATTTTGTTCCGCTCTAGCAAGTTCTGCCTCACCTGCCTTTTGTTGCTGCCACACCATGTACATTGGAACACCAAACGCAAAACTCCAAACTACCGCACCAATCATAACTACTACTAATAAAGCTGATACAATTTTATTCATTTTTATTTCTCCTTTTCCTAAAAAACACTAACCATTTATTTTCGTTATTTTATTCAAGCAAAAAATCACCACTAGCATAATAATCTTTATATTTAAATAGTTTGGTTTCACACTTTGCACAAACGCACCATTCGTCATAGTAGTAATCTAGCCCTGAATACATTTCCGAATTATCACACTCTTCACCATCAAGATTTACAAAATAAGAAACTTCACCATCAACCTTTGAATTTACAACAAACTCCTTGCATCCACATTTAGGACATTTACCTATTTGTTTAATAAGTTGATATTCATTCATATGTTAACACTCACTTTCTGATCTCAAATGGATTTATTGTTTCAAAAATCACGAACGATGTATTTTTATATCCGTTACGTTCTTCCCATTTGTGAAATACTTTTGTTAATTCTTCTTGCAACTCATCTATATGTTCTTGCTTTACATCTAGTAGATAATCTTCCGACCATTCTGCTATTTCATCGTCAAGATCATAATCTATAACATCTTCAATTACGTGGTCTGCATCAACAGTCGGAATATAATAATATGGATTTGCAACCCTAACTTTTGGCACTTCCCTATCTGGATAAGTTTTCGCAAAATCATTAACCGCATCTTCAATGCTTTTTTGGGGATATCCTACATACCCATTAAAACACCAGCACCACTCATTCTCGTTTTTTACTAGCATTGTTACTCACTCCTCGCAATCTTCACATTCGATAACGCAATTAACAGGAGATACGGCAACGAATTTTCCAAATTTGTCTGTAAAAGTAATTAACTTCTTATAGCCATCATTCACATTTTCAATATCGTTTTGAAACATTTCTTTATTTTTATATGTTTCTGTTTTATATGTAGCAGTTCCACAACTCGCCACAACTAATAATTCAACCATCTTTATCACTCCTTAAAACGGAACGTTTTCATCGTTGCCTTTATCATCTGCAAAACTATCAAAATTGCTTTCCGCTGCCATATCATTTAAGGCGGATACACCAACGAAACCGGCGATAACTTCCGTAACATATTTCTTTTGTCCGTTGCTATCTTCGTAAGAACGTGTTTGAATACGCCCCTCTACGAATAAGCGGTTTCCTTTGCGGTAGTTCCCTACTGCTTCGCCTAGCTTTCCCCATGCCACACAGTTGATGAAAGCAGTTTGTTCTTTCGTTTCATTTGTTGTGGAGTCAATATAGGTGTTAGTTGCTGCTACCGTAAAAGTGGCCACCGCTCGACCACTTTGGGTATAACGCACTTCTGGATCACGTGCTAAATTTCCTAAAATCTGTACTGTGTTCATTCAATTCTCCTTAGTAGTAATACATTCCATTCAATGATGTCTCTGTATCATCAATGTACACATCATAATCTTCGTGAATGTGGCAATCGACTGTTGCCTCATTCCGCATAATTTCAAGTAGGTTATCAATCTTTACCCTTGCTTGTTCCTCGCTAGTTGCTAGTACTGTAAAGCTAACATTGAACGATACATTACAACTCACTTCAAATTCCTTTGGGTTTTGTTTCATCTATCCCCCTATTGCTTGTTTCAGTAACTCTTTTCCTTTGTCAGATATTTTGCTTTTGTTGATTATTTCTGTTACATCAACTGGTTCTTTTGCTACCTCTACCAAGTTTCCTGTAGAGGTCATTTCTATTTGCTTTTGACCTGCACTTATCAAAGCTTTCTCATGTTGTGCCTTTTCTCGTGCTTTCAACAACACATGATTATCCTTGATTGAATTTGCCATACGTTGGCGGTGTTGCTCACGTTCTACCAGTTGCTCGTAGCAACGGATGAATTGTGATCTACAACTTGCCTCGTTGTATTCATGACCCATTCTAGGGTCAAAGGATGACCATATCGTCCTTGCAGCCGTTAAGGTTATTCCCTCTAAATGCTCCTTTCCTTTGTCATTTCCATAAGTGCCTACTACTTTAATCACTTTTTCCCATGCAGTTTGTGCGGTTTCCACTTCATCATGCATATTCACATATGCACTTAATGCGGAACATTCCTCTCTGATTTCTGCAATCGTTGGTAAGAATTTACATCTATCGATTAAATTATTCACCGCTTGTTCTAACGTAACTGGGTTAATATCTGATAGCTTATAAACATATAATTTCATGCGTTCCTTTGGCATATCAGTACTGTACGCTAGCTGTAACATCGATAGTGCTTTCACTATCTGTTGCTGATTGTTCATATTCTTCCATCAACTCCTTTACTACGTTCATTGCATCTTCCTTGCTATTCTTTTTAGAATTAGGTTTTCTGTATTCGCTACGCTCCCATGTTCTAACTGCTGCTTTCCAATCTTTCATGGAGTTTTTACCAACTTTCCAGCCGTTGCTTTCATAGTAATCAAAAAAATGTTCAGCGTTTACATTATTGTTTCTTTCAATGCAGTAGTCTTGTATTTCATCAATAGTAGGTTTAGTAAAAGTTTTACGCTTTGGTGAATGTGGTTTCTCACATTCGCCCTCTATAGTCTTATCTAACCTAACCTTACCTATACTAGACTTACCTAACCTTACCTTACCTACGGATACATCTTGTATACATTCTGTATCCATAATGGATACATTGCTTGCGTTTAATTGATATTCCTTGTTTGCAGTAATTTCCAGTAACTTTCTTTCAGGTTGTAAACTTGGTTTGTAACGATCGCTTTGAATGTAGTTATGTATCTTCCAATGTTTTATTACGATAACTCCACTACCAAAACCGATTACAAATTGTTTAGCTACAAGCAACTTCATATCATCTTCTTTAGCACCAACTATTCGCATGATAGATTTAGGTGCATTTACAAACCCATCATCATCAGCATCTAGCAACATATGAAAGTATAAGTTTTGTGTTGTAGCTGGCATATCAAGGAATTGGTCTGATTTAATAATGGACTTTGCCATCATCCGTCTTTCAGCCATAGACTATTCTTCTTCCACGTCTTGCAATCGTTCATTAAGTTTACTTAGGCTATAAACAAATGCATCAAATTTATTAGACTCTTGGCTTTTTTTTGATGTATTCACTTGATTAATTACATCCAATACATCATTTAGTTCTGTAATTTCTTTTGCATTTACTTTGTATTCACCTTGTGTTTGTTCTAATTTCTCAATGCGTTTCTTAACATATAGTTCAACAACATCAATTCTTTTCATATTGTTTCATCCTTTCCATAATGATTATTTCTAGCTTTAATTTTGTTTCCTTTGCAAATACTCCGTGTGCTAAGTTCTCATGGCAATATCTACACAAACACGCTAGGTTGTTTAGTTCGCTTGTACCGCCTCTACCTCTAGGCAATATGTGGTGTACCTCAGTAGCAGGTGCTCCACATATTACACAACATGGATAGCCATCTATACTATCTCGTTCGATAGCTTGCGGTCTTGTAATTTTATAGAGTTTATCATCATTCCTTTTTCGCTTGTTCATTCCCCCACTCCTTAACCAACGATTGGATATAATCGCTATCATCAAGTTTTATTCCAAGCTGATTGCACTCATCAACCAAGCAATCAATTAGCCTTTGCATTTCTGCAACTGTGTATACTGATGATCCGTGGTAGCACATGATGTTGTGATAACCTCTGATGCTTTTACACTCGCCAGCATCTTCGGCTATCCAGCCAAGGCCATGCCCTTTCCATATGTTTATATAGCGTTCAACTGCATCCTCTCGGACTGGAACATATGTGAAATGACTACAATCTTTGATTGCTTTTCTATATACATCTTCCTTAGACATATACGAATGGTTACTCATGACTTCCGCTATCTTTTGACATAGAACCCAGCAATAAGCATTAGCGTTCATGCTGCGTGATTTTGATTTCTTTTTGATTTCAATCACGTATTCTTTTTCTTTATCTAATTTCGCTAGATCATTGTCATGTGGTGCTGGTATTACTACCATGACACCTAGCGGACTACGAAGTATATCAATATTACTTGTTGTCCACTTCATAGCCTTTTACCCAGTCATAAAGTTTTGACATTTGATTTCTTGTAACGTTATCAATCACACCAACACCAAACATTTCTGTTAATTGGTGTGCTACTTGTTCTTCACTTAACCCATGTTCACTTGCCATCTTTAGCACGATTGCATACGCATTGTGAGGGTCAAATTCTTTTTCTTTCTTTTCCTTTTCTGCCGCTGCATTGATTTTGGTATCTTGTAAACCTCGATATACATCAGCGCCTACACCAATCATTTTTGCTGCAGTACCTAATGCATCGGTAACCGCCATCTTGAATGCCTCATCATTTCCGTGGTAACCATTTTTATCTTTGTAGATTAAGAAATCACCACCATAACCCGGAATTGGTTTACTCCACTCATCGCCATCTTTGATATATAGATTTACTTTTACATAAAGCATCGTTTCGCCAGTAGCTTCTACCAATACTTGTTCCGTATCTACAATGTCAAAGTACCAACCAACACCACACATACCATAAACTTCGGTTAATATTTCCCATCTCCATTGTGGAGAAATATCATACTTGCCTTTAAGTTTTCCAAAGTCAATTATTTTTAACGCTGATTGCGGTACAGTTTTTACCGCATTATATCTACTATCCATCTATACCTCTTTGTACTTGTAACCACGCATTTCTAAGAAATCAGTTAAATCTTTTACATCATCTTCTGTTAAGTCATAAACAGTTACTTTGAAACCAGATTTTGTTTCTACAACTTCGATTGGTTCTACTGTTTCATTTGTAATGCTTGCTCGTGCAGCCTCTTCCATTTCGTTACGCTCTGCAAATTTTGCATTGATTAATTCTCTAGCTTGATCTAGTGGCATATCTTTTACTGCATCCCAACATTCATTAAATGTGATTGGTGTTGCAAGTTCGTATTGTTGGTTACAAGTATCTACAACAAACTCAATCATGCCTTTTTTCTCTGCTAAGATTTGTTTATAATCATCATCTGATTGTTGGCGCTTTGAAATTTCAATCATCATTCCCTCAATGGAAATTTCAATATCTTTCATCTTTGCAGTTTTATTTAACCAGCGTTTATCATGTTGAAGTTGATTTACATATTCTTCACGCACGTTGTATTTTTCAACCATCTTTTCGATAAACTTATTGATAGCATCTGTTTTTGCTTGTACCTCTTTTTCATCAAAGTATTTGATTTGTTCTGCAAGTGGTTTTTCTGCATCGTAAACAACTTTCAATACTTCATTTACTTCTTCCTCAAATAACTCAATTGGTCTTTTGAGTTCTCGTTTTTTCTCTTTACAGAATTTATCAAGCGTTGTTCTATACTTAACGATTTCGTTTTTAGCACTTACCATGTCCTTATAGTTTTCTTCTGTTACTACAAGGCCTTTATACTTTTCTAACTGTGCCTCAAAGTAAGCTTTGATTTCGTCTTTGTTCCACTTGAATACTTGTTCATTTTGACTAACAACAGGTGTTAAATTAATTTCCATTTGTTTTCTCCTTTTCAAATGTATTAAGCAAATCATTTATAAGAGCCAGTTCTTTTTGCTTTTCACACATATCTTTTGTAGCTTCTAAAAATGCTATAAATTGCGTAGTATCAAGATTTTTATAACCGAAGTTATAAGCAGCTGAAACCAAAAGAGCAGCAATTTCTATTGCGTCACCATTAAATTCATCTTTATTAACAATAAATTCCATGTTATGACCATTGCTATTTTCTTTAGGTGTTAATATGATTTCGATTTTTTTTTGCATTTTTCTTCTCCGTGGTATAATTTTTATAGGTACAATTTGCCTACGCCCGCTAGTCTTTCCATTTGCTATTAGCGGGCGTTTTCTTTTTCATATACGTCAGCGAACACCCAAATAAGTCCGCCTATAATGATTTGCAATAAGAATTGAATAAACCCAATTCTATCGATTTCTAGGCTTCCCATGGATCCAATAATCCATATGAAAGCCGCCCATTTTAAAGCAGTAATCACAACTTCAACTCCCCTCCTACCATAACCAGTAATTCACTGGTTATTTTTCTTAAAGCATTTTTGAGCTTTTTGTTTTCTTCAAATAAGCAATCACGTTCCTTTTCTAACTTCCTGTATTGCAGCGGACTGTATTCATCTACAATCCCTACAAGGGCTTCAACTTCTTTTTTATTGAAACGAACACCCGGAAGTCCTTTTACTTCACGGAGGATGCCACGCTCCCTAAGATTGTTGACGCTGCTTTCACTGCATTGGAGCAATTCAGCGACATTTTTAGTTGTATAGACTATGGGTTCCATACTGGTATCCCTGATTCAACTTTTGCCATTCTATCTGCTTCACGGCATTCTCTAATTTTGCCGTGGATAGATTTTTTATAAAGTTTGCTTGTATGCCGCTTTGCGAAATAATCTTTAATGATCTTTCGCCAGTACTTGGCATACTCAGCATTTCGACCTGCCCATCCAAAGACAGTTGCTGTGTTTCCATAAACTGTATTGGCTACTAACAGGTCTTTTTGATTTTGTACTAGCATTTAAACCACCACCTATTAAGAAATCGGATTAAAGCAACGACCATATACGTTTTTATGAGAACCAAGCTTTCCGTAGTGCCGACGAAGTACGTCGGATTCGTTTTCACGAGCCTTATTTATGGCTTCATCCTGAAAACATTCCCAACCATAGTTAGTAATATTTTCTATCCCCCATATCTCCCGTTTGTAATCAAGTTCGTCATTCATTACAGTTAAAAAGCTGTTGTTTAGGACATTATTAAATTTTCTGTTGATGAACTGTTTCATGTTTTTCTCCTTTTCTACTTAAAGTAGACTAATAAGGCAAAAGAATATCATCCATGGTGACGGAATATAATCGACATAATTCATTCAAATTTCCATAATCGATCTCTGTCTTCCCATTTTCCCAATTATTGATTGTAACCTTGGATTTCTTCATTTTCCTTGCTACTTCTTCTTGCGAGAGATTTGCGTTGACTCTCGCCGCTTTTAAAGAAATTTTCAATCGCTTCAATTTATCCCTCCTTCCTTTGATTATTAGTATAGTTTACTAAAAGTAGAATGTCAATACTAAAAGTAAACTTTTTTATAAAATAGTATTGTATTTTACTACTTTAAGTATTAATATATAGGTACGCAGGAGAGGAGAATAGGAGCTTATTATGGATTCTAATTACAAGAGAGTGTTTGCTCAAAACCTTAGCAATTTATTAGCAGCAAACAAAAAGACACAAGCGGATTTAGTAGCTGATTTGAAGTTAAACAAATCAACTGTTTCAACATGGGTTAATGGAACCAAGATGCCTAGAATGAACAAAATTGAACAGTTGGCTCATTATTTTGGCGTAGAAAAATCAGATTTAATTGAAGATAAGTCAGATGTAAATGATTCGTATTACATAGATCCTGAAGTAGCTGAATATGCAAATAGATTGAAGGACAATCCTGATATGCGATTGTTGTTTGATGCAGCTGAGGATATGTCAAAAGATGATATTGATTTTGTAGTTAATTTAATTGAGGGGTTAAAGAAACGCGAGGGGAAATAAAATGAATAAGAAACAGATAGCCTTATTTATAGTATTAATTATTGCTATTATTGCACAAAGTATTTATATTGTTACACTCACGCAAAGAGTTGATAATCTTTCCAATGCAGTTTCTAATATTTCTTTTAATAATGATTCAGATAAGTTATCTAAACGTATAGACGAAATAGAAAGTAAAATAGCATCATTCAGTGATGATTTACATTCTCTAAGTAATGATATTGATGATAATACAGCTGAAATAGTATCTATTAAACGACAACTATCTGATGTTGTTTATAAAATTAATAGTTTAATTAGTGATATAAACTTATATATTTTGTCACGATAACTAATTCTATTGGGGAGGGGTATGGTTATGTCTATTAATTTAATTTATACGCAATTAAAGAAAACACAAACAGCAGTAGTACGTCTTAATGAAGATGGCAGTCATTCTATACTGGTTAATTTAAATAAGCCTTTTGATGCTCAACGAGTTAGTGTACTACACGAATTAGGACATATTAAACACGATGACTTTCATTCTAAAGAACATATCAATCTAATAGAACGGATTGCTCATGATAGAGAATTAGATGAAGATATAGATGAGGAATTCTTTTATCACGTGGTTAATAGCAAGGACGTGTAACTATGCAATGCAATATGACGGTTCGCAAAAAAGATGGCAATTACCAAATAATTGTCAGCTATAAAGACGGTATAAAATGGAAGCAAAAATCCAAACAGGGTTTTGCTACTCAAAGAGAAGCAAAACTTTATGGGCAAAAAATTATTGAGGAATTAAAAAAGACTGTCACCAATCCGCTTGATGACAGTCTTAAAAATATTACATTTATTGAATTGTGTGAATTGTATATGCGGGAAAAGATTGGTATATCAGAAAATACAAAATTAGTATATCAATATATCATTAAAAATCTATCTGTATTGCATCAAAAACGTGTTAGGGATATATCACATCAGATAATATTCAAAACGCTCTCTGACATTGAATTTGCCAATCGTACAAAGAATATGCACATCACTTTCCTAAAGTCTATTTTTAATTTCGCTATTAAACCATATCGAATTATACGATCTAACCCTGTAGCAGATATTAAACGTTTTACAACTAAAACATATAAATCATTAACAACTTTTACCATGGATGAAATGGATTTATTGTTAAAAACATATATAGATAATAAAAAGCTATATACCCTACTATGCATTGCTCGATATACAGGGGCTAGATATGGAGAAATTTTAGCCCTAACATGGCTTGATATAGACTTGGCTTATAATACCATTCGAATTAACAAACAATGGTCTAGGACGTCAAATAACACATTCGGAGTAAAGGAACCGAAAACAAGAAATAGTATTCGAATTCTTCCTATTCCACCTATTCTATCAAATATATTATTAGAGTATAAATCAATCTCTAATACTGAGCGATTATTTAATATTAATACTAGCAGTACTGGTAATGTTAATTATGCTATTAGAACGATAGTTCCCAATAAAACTATCCATGCATTTCGTCACACCTATGCAACAACACTTCTTGCGAATGGTGTTGATATTAAAACAGTAGCAAGTTTACTTGGTGACAATATCAATACTGTAATGAATGTCTACGTCCACTATTCAGATGAGATGCGCAAGAACGCCGCACAGGATGTATCAAAAATTTTTGGATGAATTTTTGACGAATTTGTGACGAAATAAAAACAAACCTTATAATATCAAGGCTTATTAGCTTAAATCTCATATCTAACTTAGTATACCATAATATGACAGCATTTTAACATATATAATTAAATTTCAGTAATAATCATTGTAGCCAAGTTTTTACATAGTACTATTATACGCAAAAATCATCAAGAATAACATATAAATTTTGACGTTTATTTGACGGCAAAAAAAATAAGGGGTACCGATTGGGTACCCCTTTTGTTGTAATTTACTATTCAATATTATGTTTAGTGGTAAAATTTGCGATTTTTACTTCTAAACTAATTCAGTTAGTCTAAACAATTTACCATTTCTGAAGAGCATTTCACATCGATGGTTGTTTTCATCGACTAGTGTTGCTTCAAATAAACCTTCTTCCGGAACTTGAATATCTTCTGCGAAATTGTAAGTCTTTCCGTTAAATTCAAATGTCTTTGCCATAATTTTTCACCTCATTGTAATATTGCGCCGCCAATATCGATATTGTAAGCGTCAATTATCTTTTTTCGTAGTTTTCTAAATTCTTTACCATGACCTTTAAAATGGCACTCAACAGTAGCATGTGCCAGTTCATGATAGATTGTATTTAATTCAATATCTTTATCGTGATTATTCTTACTTAACTCAATCAAGCAAGAGTCATCATTATACCAATATGTTATGCCTAATAGCTTTTTACTTCTTCCGATGTATTTATGTATCAACAAATCAGGTTTAAAAGAATACCCCAATGCCTCGATATCGGCTATTGCTTTTAAAAATATATCAGCATACGGCATCATGTCATCGTCGAGATATAGTGTACTGATTTTATCACCCCCATTAACTATCATCTAATAGTTGACTGTTGCAAACCGTGCAACTCGGAGATAATTGGATCACCATTCCTTTACTGTATACAGAACGCTACCACCTTCAAAATGCTGTCCGTCAAAGTGTGCTAGTATTTCAACCTTGCCTGCTTGATAGCCAATCGTTTCATAGGCTTTACTATCTAATACCGTCACACCAGCTTTTATCTTATGCGCCTTATTTAGGTTAATTTTATAAACGTCCACCTTTTGCTTATCTGTATTAGCAACTACTGCGGTTCTATCCGACTTTTCCGTTGCTGCTTTAGGTAATGCCGGGTCCTCATGTTTTATAGCCTGTTGTGTTTGTTTGGCCGCCTGTTCAACCGTAGGCGCCTGAACATAATAAGTGGTTACCGGTTGAGCCGTTTTCATCTTGGAAACAACTTCTTGTGCTTCATCTTTGGTAATATGAATAGCATTAGCTAATTTGACAGAATCCTTTACTTGTTCCTGTTTTAATAACACAGGCTTTTTGATTTGATATGAATTATATATAGACACCCCTACAATAGCTAAAATAATTAAAATTAGCCCCCCTATGAGGATTTTATGCCGTTTTAGGTAAAACAATACCTTAAAAGTCCAAAGGCTCATCATAGACCCCTTTCTTGCATTTCTTGCGAGAACATTTCTAATGCTTGTGCTTTTTCTGCATCGAACCGTTCAACAAGATTTTCACGTAACCAACTAGGATTACCTTCATAGTTCCATGGATGCAACTTTCGCTGTTCATATGCACCATTAATTAAATCCCAGTCAAACTTAATGTCGTTTACATAAGATAAGTTCCAATCAGGCTCCCAACCCGGAACATATTGCATTGCCTCTTTAAAAAGATTAACAACTTCACCGGGACCATACTGAACAGCTGCAGAAAATACAACATCACGCAATGCTCGACTATGGATATTGACATCAAATAATTGATTAGATAATTCACTACACGCCACATCATAATAAGCATATTTAATGTAGTCGTGCTGCATTTCCATGAAACCGTTAGGATCCACAGTTCCTAGTTCTTGCCATTTACTAATGAACTCATCAGAGTTAATAGGTCCTGCACTTTGAAGGGCTCTTGCATAATCTTTATAGAATCCATCTTCTTGACGCAACCCCCAACCAAGAAACGCATCTACACTTCCGCAATTACTTGCTAATTGGTAAGCACCATACGAAATTCCCCCACGGTCTCCCTCACCTGTTGATACAATAGCTGGGTCCCCATTGCTTTCATATGCCGCACTTAATTTTCCTAGTTCCATTTGTTTTGCTCCTTCCTATTTGATTCACGTCCTCCTAAATAGCCAACGAGTCCGGAGGAAATACTCATGGCCAATTCGTTATAACCATAAAGGACGGCCATTACATTGACCGCCCCTAGGATGAGGATTGTTAACACCTCACGAATACTAATTTTTTCAATCATTTAATCGCCTCTTTTACAGATTTAATAAATGCTATTAATTGCTGAATTAAACCGATCGCACGTTTGAACCACCTCGATTCTACTAATTCAAGCTCGATCATATTTTCAACACAGGATGCTAACTCAATTACAATGGGAATGAGATACATTCCTGTGCTTAAAAACGTATCTAACCTACCTAAGAAGATAAATTCTACATCTGGCAATGTAAGTAAGATAAACGACAATACAAATAACCAAGGATAAGATTTGACTAACTTCTTAGTCATATCCGCTCGTAGTTTATTGCTAACTAAAAACCGTCTCTTTTTCCCGTTAACTTCAACGCTTGACCATCCACGCCAAAGTATGGCCAATATGGTGTTGGCAACTGTACAAGGCCTATTTGTTGCGATATTAAAATTGCGCACCTCTACCAAGATGCGCAATATCGTATCAACAAATACCAATATCAAAGTACAAAATATAGCTAATGATATTTGTACAAGTTCATTTTCATTTAATCCCACCATAATAGATGGTGGCGGAGCGAAGATTTCAATCATATGTTCCCTGTCCTTTCAATTACTAAACGCTTAATCCCCTTATCAATGAATTCTTTCCTAGAAATTTGATTGTCAATATTAAACCTAATGAAATCATCATTATTATTGTTCCTATATGTTGTAATTGTGATTTCAATATCTTTAGATGTAGGAATCGTTAATTCATAAGCTTTTTCTGTCATTGCAGTAATTGTTACTCTATATTTACCTTTTGGTAAGTACACATACCATCGGTTAAACTTTTCTACATGCCATGCTTCCCACTTCCATGTATTGAATCCTATAGGGTCATATTGCACATACCCTCTATCTCCATTTGACTTAACAACATTTAATGGCGTTACATTCACTGAAACCCTTGCATAAAAATCTTGGTCATTAAAACGGACACGGATGTAATTACCACCCGTGTCCTTAGAATTATCTGTTAAATTGTATGTTTGTATTTGCCCATTAGGTGTCTTGGTTTTGATAACTGCCATTATTCCACCCACAATTCTGCACCGTTTGCAAATAATAAATGTCCATTTAATTTGAATGTAGCAACTCGGCGCCATTCTAACGGAAATTCAGATGAATCATTATCAAACCGTATATACATGTCGTTTGAATTTGCGAAATATAGTTGACACCCTAATACACGATTATCATTAGAATTACTCCAAGGAATAGAAATACATGTGCCCCAACATTTTCTCCCACCAATCATAACCTCGTTAGCCTCACCAACTTTTAGTCCAGTAATTTTTGATGGAGATTTTACAAAATCGTCAGGGTTGTATTTAGGTCCACTAATAATATCTACAACTAAATTACCATTTATGGTATCCCCGCTTTTCTTTACATACGTTTTTTCGGCATCTTCTTTTAACATTAGTCCGCCAGTATTGGTGCCGGATACATCGTCCTCAGTTAATACTTTAAAAGTTTTGTTTTTGTTCTTGTCGTAGTAGCCTAACGATGTGCCGAGAAATACGGTACGGTTATCACTCATGCCAAATTCCATACTATTGCCAGTAGACATCTTAACCGCATGATGTGCTGCGCCGTTTGTATCTGTTACTTGCACAGATGTATTATTGGGCATGATAATAGGGCCCTTCATCTTGCCGCCACTCAACCCTAAATAATCAAGATTTTTCAACCGTTGCATATTGATTGAGTTTTCAAAGTCGTAATTTGGGTCGCCAACATATATGTCCACTTGGTGACGTTTGTTAGGCTTTTGAGTAAGCACAGAAAAATAGAACTTGCCATTGTAATACGCAATATCTTCAATTTCAGTTTCACGATTGATTTCAATGATCTGTTTAACCGTCCCAAACGGAGTACATTCAACCAAACTGCCTAGTGTTGCTGACATAATAGCTCCATTGAGCATGAAGGCGCCGTTATTATTCATGTCTGGATAGATATAATCGACTTGGTAAGTCTTCAGCTTTTTGAATTCATCATTATATAGATTGATGGTTCTGACTCTTTGGTTACCAGCGATAGGGACAATGGATACGTATGTTCGTGTAATCGGATCATAGTCAATGTTAAATACCTTTTCTTGTAATGTAATAGTATTTTCGATTGCCATAGTATCGGCATTGATAACCGTCAAATTATTGCCATTTTTAAGCCCATTGGTAATGTAAATCTTATTTGTATACCGATTGTATGTCATGGTATTACAATGCCCTAGACGCTCAGAATCCTTGAATTTATAAGTACCTACTTTTTCAAAAGTATCTGGGTTAAGCTCGTAAAGAATTTGATTAGTACCTTCACCATTGATACAAGCCAGTACAAATACATTCTTTTTAGAATTGTAAGTAAACCCTTGGCATTGGTTAACTTCTGCATCATACGTAATGTTTTTCACGAATGCTATGTTGGATGCACCTTTTAACATTGGTGTTTCTGTAGGATAATATGGCTTGATGTTGGTATATACACCCATATCCATGACAGAACCTACTGTATTAAAAGTTAAATGTTCAGTCAGTTTATATTGCCCATTTGGCACTAATAAGATTTTATTCTTTAGATTATCATTAGCTCGTTTAAATGCAACCGTATCATCTGCTACACCATCACCAACTGCACCAAAGTCTTTAACCGACACAATACCATTTAGTGATTCTTTTCCAATGTATTTAGCATCAGCTTCTGTTTTAGTTACAATCCCTTTACCGCCGGGAACGGCTATTTCCTCGGCTTTCGATGCTGCTATTTCAGCACGCTTGGCAGCATCTTCCGCCTTTTTAGCATTACCTGTACTTGCGATTTGTTTATTATCGATGTCTGATTTAATCGTGTCTGCTTTAGATATTAAATCATTAATTTGTTTCTTATTCGATTCTGCCTGCGCAGCATATGCTTTCGTATTATCTGCAAGTACTTGGGTTTTCTCAAATGTATCAGCACTTTGGATAAGAGCTGTATTTGCAGTCGCTAATTTATCATCCACCGTTTGAGATAATGCATTAATATTGTCGTTAATAGCTGTTAGCTTTGTTGCATTATCTTGCACTTCATTTGCCTTAGTCTCTGCAGTTAATGCAGCTGCAATTGCTTTTTTAGCCGCCTCAATGGAATTATCGACTATATCACGTGCAACTTGATTTGGATCTTCATCAGCGCCTACACGAATTTGCAATGTGCGATCTAATTGTTCTTTTAATTCTTGTAGAATCAAAATAACCTTATCGCTCATATTTTCAATATGGTTATACGGCCATTTATTAGCAAGTTCTGTTGTTTGTGAAATTGGTGTTTGTCTAAACAATATAACTTTGTAATCAGCCGATAATGGATCGCCAGTACTTGGATATGTCAATGTTTTATTTTTTGCATCATATGCAATATTTCCTGTTTGCTTAAATTGTTTACCATCACTATCTACTAGAATAATTGAAACGTCTTTAATATTATTAAAGTCATACGGCCAAATATAAGTCTTGTTAACCCCATCACATTGATATTGAACAACTGGATTGTTGACTTGTGGAATCACAATATCCCGCCTTTCTTTGCTGCATATAAAGAGGACTACCTGAAATTAGGTAGTCCTTACTTTTATTTTTTCTTCTTCTTTTCTTTTTTAGTCTTTAAACGCTTGTCTAACAAAATTGACATGAATACATCTTCAATCTTGGCATCCGTATCAGTTAGCCCTACACGCAACAATGTCCAGAAAGCATCGGTTACGGTATCACTAAAACCAGTTACACGATTAGAAACCTGACTGAGCGAACGGCCTACATCAACGATATCTTTATTGTCACTTGAGATAGCTTGACCGGTATCCCATAATTTCTCAAAGATACTTAATCCCATTACGGTATTACCTTTATTGTATGGACGTTCTCCTAAAATAAATTTCATACCCATAGTGGCTATATCTCTCACTAACGGAATACCCATGGTTCCTTGTTGTACAAATTCTTCGGCAAAAGACTTGGCGATAGATTCCGGATCATCATCGTCACCATTCGTCAGCGATTTATAAATTACCATGCCAATTGCTTGTGATACAACTGTCCACCATAGCATTCGAGCAAATTGTGTCCAGTCCCCTTTATCTTTTCCTGCATACCACCCTTCAGCAATAATGTTGTATAGGGTGTTTGCGTATGAATAAAATGGAACAAATAGCTGCGTTAATGGATTCCTTGCTCGTTGAATAGCTGCGGCGTCTTTAGTGTCGCCACTTCCGAATATATCTCGTATTGCTCGGTCACCTGCTTCAATTGCTTGTTGATTAATCCACTCAGTACTTAACCCTTCCTTGGATTGGAGTTCAGCAATCTTTTGATCATAAGCGAATTTCCATACCGGGATAGATAAGGCGAAGTCTGTTTCTGTGAGCAACCGGAATCCCATGTTATTAATTTCATCACGGATTGCAGCACCTTTTTCAAACTTATACCCGCCGATATTCTTGTCATTAATGCGGAGCCCCTTTCCTTGGATGCTTAATCCTTTTTTGAGGTCTTTATCTAAAGTTTGAATACGTTCCCTCATGAATATGGATTGCTCTATAACAAAATCACGAGTATTATTGTAGGTTTCTGTACCATGGCCATAGAACCCTACCCCTGCATGGTTAACAGCTCGAAAGACATTACCCGCACCAATACGATATACGGCAACAGGAATATTCAAAGTATTCTGAATAGCAACTGATACACGGCCAGCCATAATGGCCATTGATGTATTCCGTTTTAATGTTGTTACAATCTTACCAAATGCATCAAGCTTAGCCGCTTCATCCTTCCAATTATCACGAACCCAAGTCCGCAAGAATTGATAGGAATTCATTCCAAATTTCTCAACAATATAGTTTTGAAACTCTCTATTGGCTACTAACCGATTCACATCCGTCACAGCTTTACGCATAGTTATATGATTGATTGATTCGGTAATAGCATTCGGAATAACGTCAAAGTCTAACAACAATGATTTATCCTTAACTACATCTAACCGTGATTTAGTAGCACTCATACCAGTTCCTAATATCGCATTACTGCTAACCATAGTCTTAGCAATATCTTCAACTTCCTTATCAGATATACTTGCATTGACTTCCGGATTATAAACAATCGGATAATACTGACCGATAATAGTTCGGCCACCAATAGAGAATGTAATGCCTTCTTCCTTTTTTAATGGATTCCCATATAACTCTTCTTGAACTTTGCTACGTTCTTTGTAAAATGAATTAATATGATCCCATGTCCGGATTATGAATTCCCAGTCTTTATCAGTGAGGATTTCTTGAAAGGCCTTTTCCATTTCAACTTCAGTTACCTTGGCCGTTTCCATTGCCCGTTGTCGGTTACGTTCTGTCCCCCAGTTTAAAGCTAATGCAATTACTTGCTCTTTGGTTAAATTGCGTAATTCCCCAACATCGTACATATGCTTATTTCGGATGTTAAATAATTCACGCTTGCCATATACAGAGGATACATCTTTGGCTAACCGGCGCATAGACACTTCCTTGCGTTCGTTAAATGCTTGTGTTGCACGGCTAATCGGATCATAGATATATTTCACAGCATCTGGTCCTAATCGGCGTAAGAATGTTTCAACCTTGAGCAATGATAAATTGCCTTTATTGATAAGTCCTGCAACAGCTTCCAACCCAGTTTGATTGTTTTGTGCATTAAATACATTCCCATTAACTTTACCAAATGTATCGATTGCTTCCGTTAATATGCCATCTACTGCATCATCAAATGTAATTGATTCACCTTTATCATTAAGAATAGTAGAGCCTTCATAGGCATTTCGTCCATTCTTATACATGCCTGTCATTAGTTCTTCCAATGTGTTCAATTGACTCACTGTAAGATTTTTAAATGACATAGGCGTATTACTAAAGAATAGCTGTACAATCCATGGGTCAAGGAATGTAATACTTTGGTCGCCTAGAATATCCGCATCAGGATCTAATGCATTAATAACCGCATTCATATTGAATCCGTCTACTGGTTCCAGTCCGTCGTATTTAGTAAGTCCCATTTGGTATGCCATGTGTGCGTAAAAGTAACGCATATTAGGTTCAATCGTAATCGGATTCTTAGGACGTGTCATTCTATTGAGATTATCAAGTAGCTTGGTTCGTAATTTCTTAATGCGAAGTGCATTGTCAAACGCAACACGGGCCCTCGCTTGATTTAGAAGTTGTAACTGTTTAGCTTGCAAAGCCTCTTCCAGTTTATTAACTGCCAACGCCCTATCAGCACGCTTACCTTCACGAATGGCTTGGCTTTGATATTTCTTATATTGGCTAGCTTGGGATAAGGTCAAATCGCCCAATTCCTGTCTAGCACGGTTCATATAATCAGATACCACACCTACACCACTATCTCGGATAGCTCTTACATTATCGATTCGTTCTTGTAAAAGATCTTTTAGTTGTTCAATGCGTTCCAATGTACTTAAGGATTGATTATCCATGCGTTCCTGCATCCGCACTTGTAATCGTTCTTTTTGCTCTGTTACCTTATCAAGTTGATTTGTAATCGATGTCAATCGCTTACTTAATTCGCTATTTTCATCTTTCAATTCAGACTCACGATTTTTAGCTTCTTCCTTCAAGTCATTTCGTTGTTTCTTTAAACGTTCGATTTCATCATTAGCTTTATCTAATTCTTTAGAAACAGAACCGAGCTCTTTATCAACCTTTGCTTTTTCTTTACGAAGTTTTTGCTCTTTTGTTAACTCTTTTTCAATTATTTCCAAATCAGATTCAATTGTTTCTGAATTAGCGTCAAGTCGATTTAACCTATCGAGCAATTTCCAGTTCTTCGCAAGATCACGATTGGTTTGTGACTTAATGATTTTAGCTTCCTCTTCGGTTAATTTCATTTGACCATCATAAGATAATAACCATTCCTCAGCAATTTCTATATTAGATTTGCCAATATGGTTATCTTCAATGAATGCCTGCTCGGCAGATTCCATAGCCTGATTAACAGCTTCATTAAATGTAAATCCAGTTTGCTTACGTTCGGCGGCTTCTAATTCTTTTAACGTATCATATCGAGTATTGGCTAATGCATCCTTACCAAATGCATTATAGCGTTGATGGTCTTTGAATATTGGGTACTGTTCCATTAAACGCTTTTCAATGTCAGCTTGAATAGAATCTTTTTCATCGTTCCATTCTTTGATTGGGCGACTTTCCAATTCTTTCATATACCGCTTCATAACACGCTCTTTTGCCATTTCCCCGACGTCGGCAATATAGCTTTGAACCTTTGCTTGCTCAGCTTCATCGAGTTGTTTAAATAACTTACTGGATTCAAATTGTTCAAGTGCCTGTTCTTTTGTGTAGGCATCAATATCTTCTTGGGTAGCGATCATTCGGGCCATAATGTCTTGGATTTCCTTAGGTGGCAAACCGCCTAAGCGTGATACTGCACGATAGATACGGGTTAGCCATTTAGAGAACATTCGGAATACACGTTGCAATCCTTTAGTAGGTGCATTACCTTCACGAAGGTAAGCCTCCCATCCACGAGCAAATTTTTCATGTGCCTTTGTATTGTCAGCACCTTTCGCATCATCCCATTCAGACCACTCTTTCAACTTGTTCCAATCTAGAACAAGTTGCTCTGGGGCGTTTTCCATCTCCGCTAGGTTCTTAATATCGTCAAAGAATACGTGTCCCATTTCATGGAGGAATGTTGACCGGTCAGCCGTTTTAAAGATTTGAATAAGGCGGTCAGTAGGGCTATTAATTTCTGTCATACCATTAATAGATTGATTGTATTTTTGAATTACTTTAATAGCCTTGTCATTAAACACTACATAGCATCGTCCATCTTGCGCACCAATATAAGTAATACCTTTGACACCATACTCATTAAGATGTACTGACGCTTGCTTTGCACTACCTAGCGCTTTTGATAATGCCAGATAAAAATCTCTACCATTTATACCACCATCATTTAATAGTGCAGAAAAATCTTTTTTATACTTACCCCAATAGCTCTCCCTATATTTTTCTTTAGTCGTACCAAGTTCTACCAAAGCATTAAACCACATGGTATCCAGTTGATTTTTTATATCTTTTATAGTATTTGGGGTTTCTTTTAATGCATTTAAATCGATATTGTATTTTTCGGACAATCTATTTAGGTTTCTTTGTGTAATCGTGTTAAGATCTTCTTTAAGAAATTCATCAAGGTATTTATCTTTGAGTAAACGGTATTCATCATCTAGTTGATTAAACTTACTATCTAACTCATCAATTTCTTTTTTAGCATAATGGTTAAACAAAGGACTATTTGTATATTCATTGATAAATACTTCTTTTTCTTGTTCTGGCAAAGCATTAATTGCTGCGTTTAAATTTTCTTTCGTTTCTTTACTTAAAACATTTAACGATTGTTGCTCATCAATCATTGTTTTAGTATCTGGTATATCAACTTTAAACAATGTGCCTTTATCAACACCATGAATTAAAGATAGTTCACTCCTATATAAATCAGATACTTTTTTATCTTTAGCAAAATATAAACCCCAACCATGAACTTGATTTCCTTCGCCACTACCGATAGCGCCTAAATCAAACTCATCAAAATTATGTGGTGAACCATGCCATG
>ERZ773070.396-NODE-396-length-32481-cov-18.381176_pt1 | contig 32481 bp, 34 predicted proteins | sample MGYA00580618_ERZ773070 | MGnify/ENA primary metagenome ERZ773070 (study PRJEB29015, sample SAMEA2738023) | human oral metagenome | biome: human oral; feature: human-associated habitat; material: dental | place: China | collected 2019 ... | reverse complement strand
AAAGTTCACTAAGGCTACGAATCCTGGTGATACTTATTGGTATTTTTTGTTATTGATGGTTATTTCTGTAGAGTCGCCAACTGATAGATCAAGTATGGCCTTTGCTAATAGGGCTAAATATTGTCACGCCTTTAACATCACTGCGTCCGCAGAAATCCTTAACATCATGGGTTGCGCCAGTCACAAGAGTCGTTATAATGTTCCCAGTTTTGTCGTATCTGATATCGACAACACTGCCAAGCGATACCGTATTGCCTTCGGTTTCATCCGTGGATAAGTGCTTCGTTTATGGATTCGTGGAGGGCATTAAGCTTCCTTGCAGCCAATGCAGGGTTTTGATACCTTTCATGCTGTGTCATTGCTAGTTCTTCAGGGGTTGTCCCGAAAATGCTGAGTTTAATTTACTTGGTTTTCGGTCGCAATCCCCGGCCCCATCGTCGTGGCAATAGCGGTCGACTTAACGTAACTGCCTTTCAAGCTAGACGGCTTTTGGCTCTGCAAACTAGCGAAGAACGTTTTGGCATTCTCTTCAAGCTTGTCGACACCAAAGCTAACTTTGCCAATACCGAGATGGATGATCGCTTGCTTGTCAACACGATATTCAACCTTGCCGGCTTTGGCCTCGGAAACGGCCTTAACAACGTCAGCAGCGACAGTACCGCTCTTTGGGTTCGGCATTAAACCTTTCGGACCAAGCTGACGGGCGTACTTGCCAAGTTTTGGCATGTAGGCGGGCGTTGCGATCAGCACGTCAAAGTCAAGCGTACCTTTGTCGAGCAATTTCACAACAGCCTCTTCACCTGCAACGTCGGCGCCGGCTTCCTTTGCTTTAGCGGCATCAGCTTCTGGTGCAAAGACGGCAACGCGGACGGTTTTGCCCGTGCCGTGCGGCAACACGACGGTAGCGCGAATGTTTTGGTCGGCTTGACGCGGATCAACACCCAAGCGCACATGAACCTCAACGCTAGCGTCAAACTTTGCTGGATTGGTTTCTACTGCAAGCATAAGCGCATCATGCAGGTTATAAATCTTATCTGCCTCAACTTTCTCAGCGACTTTGCGATAGGCTTTGCCACGGCGCTCAATCAACGGACGGACTTTTGGCGCAGGACCTTTTTTAACCGCTGCGTCAGCGTCGCCTTGCGGCGTAGTGTCGCCAGCTTGTTTGCGGGCTTCTTTTTCTGCTTTTGCTTCAGCCTCTTCAAGCGCCTTAGCACTGCGTTTGCCGCTTTTTGCCACGACAGCCTCGCGCTCTGCGACAACGCCGGAGTCTTTAGTTGAATCATTTGCAGCAACTGACGCGTTCGCCGCATTAATCGCTGCTTCAATCTCTGCGATCGTGTTTTTTGCCGAAACATCAAGTTTCAGCTTAGCTGCCTGCTCAAGCAATTCAGCTTTCCTTGCCATAGTTTAGCGATTCCTTTCTGTGGTACGAACGATGAGCCATTTCCTTGACTAATCTCCCAACCTATTGAATTATTACACATTTGATTGTACCAAAAAGCGCATCAAAAGTCTAGGTATTTTATATCTGTTCTTTTGCCATATTACGCAAAAAATCGTTGACAGTATATTTTTGGCGTGCTAGTATCGGCTTTGCGTGTTTGCACTTTGCTATTGACATATAAGCGTAAGCATTGCGTTCCACGGTTTGATAATTTATAAATTTTATTACCTTTTGCCGTGGGGGTATAAGGAGGAAACGATGCGTTTCAACAAAGCATTAGCGGTGTTGGCGGTTGCCATTGCCGCAGCGCTCTGGAGTGCTCCGGCGTTTGCCGAATCTGCACCAACCACATCGGACGACAAAACGTCAACCGATAGTAAACAAGAATCTGACAAAAAAGACAAAGAGCCAAAAAACGATAAAAAAGATGTTATCGTAACGGTGGCGGAGGGCGACTCGCTGAGCTCAATCGCCGAGGCAAACGGTACGACATGGACGCGTTTATTTGATGCGAACGAATCAATCGCCAACCCAGACGCGATTAACCCGGGCGATAAAATTCGCGTGCCAGCTGCCGACGAGCAGCTCGCCGACCGCACGAGCGCCGCGCTTGCCGCCCAGCAAACAGCCCACGCACAGGCGGCGCCTACACCTGCCGCTCGGCGCAGTACATATACAACGCGCCAGTACACGAGCAAGCCGGTCAGCTCAAGCAGCTACTACGTTGGCAACGGCATGTGGTGCACCGACTACGTACATAGCCGCCGTCCTGATGTTGCAGTGTACGGCAACGCCGGCTATAACTGGATCGGTGCTGCACAGCGCGCCGGCAAATCTACCGGCACAGCACCGCAAGCCGGCGCAGTCGCCGTCACAAATGGGCACGTCGCTTATGTCGAAAGCGTTAATGCCGATGGCTCGTATACTGTGTCCGAGATGGGCTGGAACTACAAAGCCGGCAATTATAATAAACGCACGGTGCGCCCTGGGACGTTTGGACAGTTTATTTACTAAACGGCGCGAATGTAAAAAACAAAACATACTCCTTTATTTATGAAGGAGTACGTTTTATAGTGAGGTGCATTAGACTATAGAATTGTCAGATACTATTTCTCTAAATTCTGATAATAGTTTAATATATTCTTTTGGCTTGAAAGCATGAATAACATGATTAGCGGAAACTTTTTTATATATTATTTGCGGAGCTAAGGAAATAGCATGCTGAGCGTCATCATCATCAAATGCTCCCACAAGCCCGTAATTTTCGTATCGTTTCCAATCGGCTTGAATAAGCAATATGGGGCATTTCGTTTTCTCAAAAGCCTCTGCATGGTCAATACCATCATAAAATCTACCATCTACAAAGGCTCTGGCAAAATCTGGGTCAAACATAGACAATGATTTAATTAGCAAACGCAAGCTGTCCGGGAACGGGAATCCGATCTCGACCGGACTGTCAGGGTATTTATCTTGAAACTTCTTTATCTTTCGCGACAACCAGCTGACAAACCAATTTGGAATTCTTTTGATCCTCTTATCAGAGGCCGGTACTTCCATATCTTTAAAATAATTTGCCAAATCTCTATCTTGTATATTCCCGATTTGATCAACGAGGTGTTTCAGCCCGTCATATACAAATTTATCTTGTTCTTTAAACCGCGGCATTTCAGCAGAAAAAATAGGCGCGTCCTCAAGAACAATCCCGGAAACATATTCGGGAATATTAGCGGCGCACCAAAGAGCGATAATGCCACCCGATGAATTTCCGCTGATAATTACTTTTTGTTTTATCACATTTTCTATAAATAGCTTTATGTCCTCACCAATAATTTTCCATGAATAATGTCCAGGTGTCCAAGAAGATTTTCCGTGACCTCTCACATCTATGGCATATACTTGAAAAATTTTCGATAGTGGTAAGAGTACTTTCCTATAACTTTCCCATATGCCAATTTGAGCTGGAATCAACAACAAACTTGGTCCATTATTAGGGCCAATGACATAGTTCAGCTTGACATTCCCTGTATCATAGGTTTTTTCTGAAAAACCGGCAGCAATCAGTTTTCTATCATTTAATTTTCCAGACAAATGCTCGTATGGATTTTTATATTTATAGTTCATTCAACATTCCCCCTAATTATAATAATTGGAAAGTCTTATTTGATGGCAATTTCGTAAATCATTAAATCAAGATATTCTTTTAATGTCTTCTTTGAAATTTAAAAATAATTTTACTTGATTTTTCCGTACCAAAAAAAACTGGTCGGGATGACAAGGCTCGAACTTGCGACCTCACGGCCCCCAGCCGTGTGCGCTACCAAACTGCGCTACATCCCGATGACTCCATTATAACACTTGCGTGTTTTTTCGCGTGGCATGAAACAGCATAATATATTTCTTTCTGTAAAGTGTTCACGGCGACTCATCGCATCTTCGCAGATAATAAAAAGCGCTCCAGCCAAAGACCAAAGCGCTCTCACTGTTTACATTACCGTCTAAGTCTAGTCGACAACTTCCACGCCCATGCTGCGGGCGGTACCAGCAATAACTTTTACTGCGCCGTCTAAGTCAATCGCGTTGAGCTGATCTTTCTTTATTTCGGCAATTTCTTCTAGCTGCGCGCGTGTAATTTTGCCGACTTTTTCGGCGTGCGGTTTACCGCTGCCTTTTTTGATACCGATTTTCTCGCGGATCATATCGTCAACCGGCTGCCCGAGCGATTTCCATGTAAACGTACGGTCTTCGTACACTTGGATATGCACAATAACGTCTTTACCCATATCCTTTTTAGTTGCCTCGTTAAACGGGTTGATGAAATCCATCATATTCAAACCCCACTGGCCGAGTGTGCTGCCAACCGGCGGACCAGCAGTCGCGCGACCAGCTGGAATACGGAGTTTCAGATTACCAATAACTTGTTTTGCCATAATGTTATTCCCTTTTCTTGTGCAATTTGCAGAAAGCAATAATATGTAAGTGCGTAACAGGTTGATTATACGCTATTTCGCGTGATTATGCAATCAGAGCATACGCTACCTACGTGTCCATACAGTGCCATGAGGTACTATACCTTCTTCACCTGTAGCGCATCCAGCTCTACTGGCGTATCACGCCCGAACATGCTAACCATAACCTTGAGTTTGCCTTTGGCAGTGTCAATTTCACTTACTGCGCCCTCAAAACCTTTGAATGGTCCGTCAATAATATTGACAACTTCGCCCTCTGAAAAATCAATTTGATGTTTTGGATCTTCCACGCCCATACGCTTTTTAATCTTATTCATTTCCGCATCGGACACGGGCGTCGGCGACGTGCCGCTGCCTACGAATCCCGTCACACCTGGCGTATTGCGCACAATATACCACGTTTCGTCGGTCAATTTCATTTCAACGAGCACATAACCCTGGAAAATCTTTGCGTCAACAATCTTTCGCTTGCCGTTTTTGATTTGGATTTGTTTTTCTTTTGGCACCATCGCGTCGAAGATTTTGTCTGCCATGTCAATGGTTTGTGCGCGCTGTTTGATACTATCCGCGACCTTCTCCTCGTAACCCGAGTATGTGTGGATTGCGTACCACTGCCGTGCGCTGTCGTAACGATTTTTTACCATACTAATTGATTCCTTTCTTTCCTACTTTGTGCCGATAATTAATTTGAATAGCCACGAAAATCCGTAGTCGATCAATAGAATAACGATGACAAACACAACAGTAAACGCGATAAGCGCGCCTGTCATCGCCCAGGTGCTGCGGCGGTCAGGCCAGCGGACTTGCTTGAGCTCTTGCCATGCACCAACGAAATAGCTACGAACAGCGCGCAGCGGATTACGGCGCGAACTTGTAGATTTTTTGCTGCCTGCTGCATTCTTTGACTTTCGGGTGCCGCCTAAGAGTTTTTTGACTTTAGAGGCGGACTTCTCTTTCGCGCTTGGCGTGGATTTTGTTGCCGCGCCCGCTGCCGCATTCTGTTTGGATTTTACTGCAGCTGTGCGTTTCGGCGCGCTGTTATCGTTCGCCTTGATACGCGTTACAGTTGGCTTATTTTTTTTGCCTTTCGTTGATTTTGTTGATGCTGCCACGATGGTTTCTCCCAATTAAATAAGTCTGGTATGAACCAGACTGTCAAGCTTATTGTACGCTGTACATGTCAAAATTGCAAGCGGTGCTACTTCCTACGTTTCGTCGACGGCAAACTGAAGCTAAAGGTTGAACCGTGGTTCAAACGGCTTTTTAGCTCAATCGTCGTGTTTAATTTTTTCGCAAGTTTATGTGCGACATACAGTCCCAGCCCCGTACCACCTGTTTCGCGCGTGCGATAGTCCTCGCTGCGCCAGAACTTCTGGAATAAATGCTGCTGGTCGCTGCGGCTGATGCCGATACCGGTGTCTTTCACGGTGAATGTCAGCAACCGCGGCGCTGAACGTTTTACCGACACAGTGACGCCGCCCGTTTGCGTATACTTGATAGCGTTCGTAACGATATTTTGCAATAACTCTTTCAAATAGAGGCGACTTTCGTTAACGGCGCCAAGCTGCGGGTCAAGGTCTAAATCGAAATAGAGTGATTTTTCGGTGGCCTCAGGAGAGTATTCGGCGTATAGTTCGCTAATTAACTCAGCAACGTCAATTAATTCTGGCGTGTCAGCAACACCGCGTTCGGCGCGGCTCAGCGTAGATAAGTCATTTGCCATTTTCGCGAGGAATACGACTTGCTGGTGCGCTGCGTTGACGCCATCGTGCAATGTAGACTGCGGAATGTCTGGGCGCTCCATCATGAGCTGAACATTGCTGAGCGAACCTTCGGCGATGGCGATCGGCGTACGTAGTTCATGGCTGACAACCGATATGAATTCGTCGCGCTCGTCTTCAAGCGACTTCTGCTTGGTTATGTCGCGTAGAATAATAATATAACCGTCCCTACCGCTCGCATGCGTACTGTTGGCGTTCCGAATCGGCGAGTAGACGACGCTTAGATGGACAACTTCTCCGGATATTTTAGCACTCAGGTCATCGCGCATGCGAACGCTGTGAATACGATGCAAAAGCTGCGTAAATTTAACCGTTTCGCCCTCGTTATTTTTCATAGTGAGCACAGCGTCGATTTTCTTTCCGGTCAGCTCGGAGTTGGTGTCAAGCAAATCAAGCGCTGCCGCATTGTACAATTGAATTGTGCCGCGGCTATCAACACTCAAAATTGCGTCCGCCAAATTATTCACAATCGTCAGCACGCGGTCGCGCTGCAGTTTTTCCTCGGTTTGCGAACGCAGCAACTCGCGCTGATCAATCGCCTGCGCCGTGACAATCGCATTCATAATACACGCCACTATCAGCGTGCCGGCAAAGTGCAGCCCAATTTGAAACACGCGCGTTAAATCGTCCGCCGAAATGATAACACTCGCGCTCGCCGCAACAAACAACATCGCCAAACTAAGCTTCACGCCGCCTGCGCCAGCGTGCACAGCGCTCGCCAAAAATAGCACCGACCACACGTAAATAAACGGCATGTCAAAGCCCGACACAAACAATATATACAGCAACGCGATAATATGGAATAATATAATCCGCGCAATCGCGCCGTGCCGCGTTTTCATTGGCGCAAAGAAATGATAAAGCGCTAGAATGACCCACGAGGCGTTAATCGCAATAATGAGCGGCGTTAGCGGATAATGCCGTACACCCGGCACTAATTGCAAGTACACGCTATACGCGACCAATAACAGCGGCAAAAACAATCCGGCGTAACGCAAGATCTTAGCACGGCGTACATTTACTTCCAGGAGAATATCATTATTCTGAGACGGCTCACCCATAATTATTCTTAGTATAACCGTAAGCGCGACAATTGCAAAGAGCTAATAGGATGTAGAGTTTCTGTACGCCGGCTTCTCTAACTATCGCCCTCGTCAACCGCGACTATGCGCTACAATACAGGCGTGTGGCGCTTGATCTGCTGGCGGTGCGTGCGGTAATGCGGGTCGTAGCGCTCCACTTCGCGCCAAAACGCAGTTGAATGATTCATATGGCGCGTGTGGCATAACTCGTGAATTAACACGTAGTGAATCAGTTCGTCTGGCAATTTCATCAATGCAATGTTGAGGCTAATTGTGCCCGTGCTGCTACAACTTCCCCACCGGCTGCCGGCATGACTAAAGCGGACGCGAGCGTAGTGAAAATTATACTGCGCCGCAAGTTTCGCAAGGAGCGGCGGCAATAGCTGCTTAGCTTCTTTGCGCAACGCGCGCCCGACCGCATCGCGAATCTGCTGTTGCACGGCGCCGTCTTCAAGTGTATACGCGGGCGGCAGCTTCACGATAATATGCTGTCCGCGGATTGCTGCACTTGGTGCTTCTACCATTTGCGTCGGTACAACGGCGATACGATGCTGCTTGCCGATTGTCTGCCCATGCTGATACGGCGAGGCAATTGATGTCCGCACTGCCATACGGCGCAATTCGCCGCGCGATTGATCGATAAATTCGCGAATGAATTTGAGTGGCGTCAATCGCCCGCACGATACCGTAAACCGTCCGCCCGTTCCCAAATGAATCCGCACGCTGCGCGCCCCCGCCCGGCGCTTCACGATAATGTCGCCGAGCTCGGAGTCGTGAATCGTTTGCGGGCTACGCGGCATATATAGCCCCTAATATTACTGCACAAATGCGCCTCGTCATTGCACGCGAATCGGGCGCTGCACAACACGCTCGGCAGGCTGCACCGATGGACGTGCGGCAGAGCGGTTTTCACTGCCCAGGCGGCTCAAAACAGTACGCGCCTGCGTGGCATACGTATGCTTGCCGCTAATGACGATTGGTTTTTCGTGGACGTGCGGTTCGCTGAAACGCTTGACGGCGCTGTCAAATTGTTCGGCGGTCATAGTTTGCGCTTTTAGTATGCGGCGGCGGCACGTGGACTCGTCGACCTGCACCCACACAAAAAGCGGCTGGTAATTATGCATACGCGCCCAACGCGCGAAGTCGGTGCGGTGCGTGCGGCTAAGGCTATCGCCTTCGTAAATGAATGTCTGATTAGTGCGTGCTATTTCGCCCAGAAACATTGCGTTCAGTTCGCTTGACGCTTCCTCGTCGCGCCCGCGCTCTTCCACGTACGCCGCGTTGATAAACGGCGCGTTAAAGGTCTCGGCGAATTGCTGCGCGAAAAACGTTTTGCCGCTGCCGGGCAATCCTACCATCATGATAGCGTGCGGACGAGATAGATGAACTGGCTTCATGCAGGTATTATAGCACACTGATTTACAGATGAAGCGCTTGAGGTTTTGCGGACGTTGATTTTGCTTAAGATTTGTGGCAAAATGTAAAGAAGAAGTATATAAAACGTGCGAGTGGTGGGGCACGGTAAGGAGGGTATCTATGCAGATCGCAATACTAAGCCGTACGAAACAAATGCTTCGTACGTTAAGCGCGTCGCGCCAAACGGTTGCACGGCGGACAGGCATGTCGTTCGTGGCAATTGCGCTCGTGCTACAATCGTTCGTGCTCGTGATGGGCGCACAAGCGCAGGCGTCGAGCGACGATATGATTTCGGGCGGCGTCGGCAGCAAAGAACAAATTTTAGCGCACTACGACGCGAACACAAATAACTTCCGCGATGTCATGACGTACAATGGCATTACGCGAGCAGAGCTAGCGAGTATGTCGGCAATGAAACGTTTCACGGTTGACTCTAGCTCGTATTCGTGGGGCTGGACGCCGCGCTTTAGCGAAGCGCAAGGTCAGCGCGAGCATTCGGTAGCAGGGCGCACGGTTTATTCGCGGCCACATAGCTTGTGGGATTTTAGCTGGTATAACGGCTGGGAGGGCAAATCAGCGACGCGCGGCGCGTTCCGTATCGTGTCGGCGTGCGGCAATTTAGTGACATACAGCGTGCCAACGCCGCCTGCTCCGAAACCAACACCAAAGCCGGAGCCGAAACCGCAGCCTGCGGTAACGTGTGATAGTTTGACAGTCACGCCGATTCAAGGCTCGCGCACGAAAGTTCGTATCAGCGGCAAAGCGTCCGGCCAGAACGGCGGCGTTGTAAAAGAGCTCCGCTACTATGTGTTTGACACGAACGGTAATACGATCATTCAGGCTTCGGCGCCTGGCGCAGAAAGCTCGACAACGATTGAATTGCCAGACGCTGCCGGCACGTATAAAGCGCAAGTCTACGCAATAAGCGACCTTGGCAATATCACAAGCACGTCGTGCACAGCGCAAATCACCGTGCCGGAAAAACCAGTCACACCGACTCCGACGCCCGACAAACCAAGTATTACAATTACAAAAACTGTCAATAAACAAAAACACGCCGCAGTCGCTGTCGGTCAAGAATTTACCTACGAGATTACCGTCACAAACACTGGCAAAGTCGCGCTAAAAGACGTCGTCGTCACCGACAACGCGCCGGCAGAAGTGTCGCTAGTCAAGGCAGACGCGGGTGCAGTCAAAGACAATACCTGGACATATACGATTTCTGAGTTCAAAGCGGGCGAAGCAAAAAGTTTCGTGCTCACCGCAAAGTACAGCAAGTACGCTGCGGGTACGCACAAAAACAACGTTTGCGTTGATACGCCGACTATCTCCGGCGGACCAGATGCTTGCGACAATGCAACGACGCAAACCGACGAAACCATTGAGGTCTGCGTGAAAGCAGAAAAAACGATTCGTACGATCAAGCGCAGCGAGTACGACGCCAGCAAACACGTCGACAAAAACTCAGACGAGTGCAAAACTAAACCGGTAAATCCGCCGTCAACACCACAGACCCCGCCGTCGACTCCATCGCAGCCGACACCGCCTGCGCCGCAGACACCATCAACTCCGGCGCAGCCCTCAACGCCAGCGCCGTCGGCACCGACTGTGACAGTCATGCCGCAGACTGGACCGTTGAATGTTGCGAGCGGACTATTCGGCGTCAGCGGTATCGCCGGCATGGCATATGCTTATGTCGCGAGCCGCCGCAGCTTGCGCTAGCGCATGGCTCATGGCTCATGTCTCATAGCTCATAGCAATTAGTTAAAATACACCCGATGTTTCGGGTGTATTTAGTTGCCACCTGTTTATCGCTGCATCCTATCAAAGCAATGAGAGTCAAGATAGAAAAAACAAAAATGGCCCCTGCTAAGAGCTATTTCCAATAGACAAAACCTCATTTGGGCACATTATCCGCTTGGCAGGGGAGACAGGACTTGAACCTGCGACACCCGGTTTTGGAGACCGGTGCTCTACCAACTGAGCTACTCCCCTATACGGACGGTGGTATTATACCATGAGCGACGGCGTTTTGGCTAGTTCTTTCGGGTTGACGGGTGCGGTTCGCGTGCTGGCTGTTGTGCGCGTGTACTGTTCTTACTACCAATCGTACGTAACCGCTGGTTGATGTAAGCATGCACAGGCGTGCGTTTCGTGCGGCGTGCAGATTCAGACGATTTACCGTTCGATGGCGTCTGCGGACGATCTCGCTTCACGCGGACAGCGCGTTTCAAGCGCTTGTTAGCCGTTTCGTCGGCGTTGTGCGATATGGGCGGCAGCGACAATAAGCGTTCGCTCGGCTCTTTATCTTCATCAAACGCGCTCACGGCATTCACGAAAAACTTTTCGATCAGCCACTCGCGTCCCGGCGCCGTCTGCCCGACGACGGTGATGTGCCAGCGGTTGTCTCCCCACTGGTTGATATCGGTGATATGCAGCGGACGCGCCAGCATGGCTGGACCTTTTGGAATTGCGGCGATGACGCGCTGAATTGCGTTAACGCCGCGGTCTTTATCGCGCACAAAGATGTCAACCGCGATAGTGCGCACGCCGCGCGGTGCTACGCGCACACCGGTAATATTTTGATTGTGCACCGTGATAAGCTCGCCGTTGAGCGAGCGGATGCGCGTCGACCGCAACGTAAAGCGCTCAACTACACCAGACAAATCCGAATACGGCTCAAGTTTCACATAATCGCCGATTTTATACCAATTTTCCGAAATCATAATTGCGCCGGCCGTCAAATCGCGCAAAATAATGCCGATCGTCTGCCCAGCAATCAGTGCAAACATTGCTCCGGCACCGATAGCCGCTAGCCCGCTCGCACCGGATGAGTTATTCCCCGCTGTCGGGCTCAGCAAAATCCACGCTATATACCCGACTACAATTACCACGAGCGCCCGCACGATGGCGATAAACATGCTTAAATATGTTTCAGTTTGGCGCAACCGCATAGCGCGCGCTTCGTCCGACTCCTTGTCGCTACGCGAGGCGATGCGCTGAGCGATAAAAATCAAGCCTCTCGCTAAAAAGCGGCTCAGCCAATACGCCACCAATAGCGACATAATCAAAATGAAGACCGACCGAAACGAGTGCGGCGATAATACGATCTGTTTGATTTCGTCGATAATCGACGAGGCGGTTGGCGTGCTTGCGTTCATGTTTTTCTCTGTTAATAATTGACAATTTCTATTGTATACAACTAGCGGTCGCGCTGTCAAATTGTGTGAATATTTCGCGGACGCGCAGCTAATCTTGCGCGCCGCGCCGCTGCCGGTTGCATTTCGGCGCTAAGGGGTGTATAACTATAGGTGAGATAACATAAGGGGAATCAACGGACCGCAAGGTGTATACATGAAGATTTTGATGCTTGGGTGGGAACTTCCACCGCACAACAGCGGCGGATTAGGCGTAGCGTGCTACCATCTGTCCAAGGCGCTCGCACAACACGGCGCGTCGATTGATTTCATCCTGCCCTACTCAGCTCGGCATTCAAATGTCGACTACATGAACGTTCATGCGGCGACAAAACTAACGCCATTGCATCGGTTCGGCGCGATGGGCGCGTATGACAATAAAGGCGTTGATATACTTGATCTTGACCAGGTCGATATGCGCGATCTGCAGACAATGCGCGGCTTGCAAAAACGCTACATCAAGTACGTTGAGCGTTTTGTGCGCAAGACGGGTAGCCCTGATATCATTCATGCGCACGATTGGCTTACAATTGAAGCAGGCTTGCGCGCCAAAGAGCTGACCGACGCGCCGCTGATCGTTCATGTGCATGCTACCGAATTTGACCGCGCTGGTTCGCACAATGGCGGCAATCCGATTATTCATGAGATTGAATATAATGGTTTGATGATGGCGGATCGGATCATTGCTGTAAGCAATATCACCAAGCAAATCATCGTACAGAAATACGGCATTCCAGCAGACAAGATTGAAGTGATTCACAACGCGATCGACATTGATTCGTTCGGCGATTACGAATATGACCGCCGCACGTATCGCTATCTTGAAGTGCTAAAAAACGAGGGCTACACGGTAGTGTCGACGATCACGCGCTTCACGGCGCAAAAAGGTTTAGTGCAATTGATGCGTGGCGCGGCGCGGGCGTGCGAGCGCTACGACCGGTTCGCGTTTTTGTTTGCCGGCGACGGCGATCAGCGCGACGAGCTTATTCAGCTTTCTGCGGATCTTGGTATTTCCGACAAAGTATTTTTCAGCGGATTCGTGCGCGGCAAGCAGTGGCGCGATGCGTATAGCGTATCGGATGTGTTCGTGATGAGCTCAGTGTCGGAGCCGTTCGGGCTAACGGCGCTTGAAGCAGCGCACCATGATACGGCGCTGATCATCACTAAGCAGTCCGGCGTCGGCGAAATACTACAAAGCGTACTGCGCTATGATTTTTGGGATACCGAAAAGCTCGCCGACCAGCTCGTGGCACTTGCGACGTCACCGGCGCTGCGCGACAGTTTGAAGCGTAATGTCAAAAATGAATACGCGCGTATCAGCTGGAATGATGTCGCTGAAAAATGCATTCACGTCTATAACAACATGAAAACAGGAGAAGTCAATGAGTAGCAAGCGCGGAATCGTATTATATCTGCACGTTCACCAACCGTGGCGCGTGCGCGAGTACACAGTGTTTGATACGGCGGTCAATCATGATTATTTTGGCGAATGCAAAGAGCCGCACCGTAATAACCGCGCAATTTTCGAAAAAGTCGCCGATAAATCATACCGCCCAATGACGCGGCTACTTAAGCAACTGCTTGATACACATCCGGACTTCAAAGTATCGCTATCAATTTCCGGCACAATGCTTGAGCAAGCCGAAGCCTGGGCGCCCGATGTGATTGACGCATTTCGCGCGCTCGTTGAGACTGGTCGGACCGAAATCGTCGCTGACACCTATTATCATAGTCTTGCGTTTTTCTTTAGCCGGGCAGAGTTTGAGCGGCAGGTCGCGCTGTACCGCGCGAAAATTCGCGACTTGTTCGACGTTGAAACGCGCGTTTTTCGTAACACCGAACTCAGTTACGACAATAATCTCGCTAAATGGGCGGACGACAACGGCTTCAAAGGCATTTTAGCAGAGGGCTGGGATCCAATTCTAGGGTGGCGCAGCCCGAACTACGTGTATCGTCCAATTAATACGAAGCACATCAAGTTGCTGATGAAAAACTACCGCCTGAGCGACGACATTGCATTCCGCTTCGGCAACCGCGATTGGGAGGAATTTCCCCTGCGCGCCAGCAAATACGACACTTGGCTGAATAACGCGCTTGGCAGCGACGGGCAAATTGTAAATTTGTTTATGGATTTTGAAACGTTCGGCGAGAACATTTGGGAAGACACGGGTATTTTCTCATTCTTCTCAGATTTCGTCGATCGGTGGCTGAAGAATCCTGCCAACACATTTTACACAGCAAGCGGCGCGTGCGACGCATTCGACGCAGCAGACGAAATCGATTGCCCGTACACAACCACGTGGGCAGACACGGAACGCGACCTCACGGCGTGGCTCGGCAATAGCATGCAGCACGAGGCGATGCGCCATTTGTATGCGCTGGAAGACGACGTCATGCGTACCGACGACACCGATCTAATTTCAGACTGGCGGCGTTTAACCACGAGCGATCACCCGTATTATATGTGCACGAAATGGTTCTCCGATGGCGACGTACACGCATATTTTAGCCCGTACAATTCGCCGTACGACGCATTTTTGTACTTCATGAACGCACTACGCGACATTCGTTACCGCGTATATGAGCACCATCGGCACGGAGGATTTTAATGGCGCGACCGATTATCCTGAGCAACGGCGAACTTCACGTCGGGCTGAATACGTTCGGTGAAGTGCACGATTTCTACTTCCCGTATGTCGGACTTGAAAATCATACTATCGGCAAAGAAACGAGCCATCATATAGGGGTGTGGGTTGACGGCAAGTGCTCGTGGTTGCACGACGGCTCTTGGACGTTTGTATTTAGCTATCCGCACGACGCGCTGGTCGGGCATATCGTCGCGAAAAATCAGGCGCTCGGCATTATGCTTGAGTTTGACGATACGGTCGACGGCGAACTCAACGCGTTTATGCGAAACGTGCATGTCGTCAATCTTGACGCATATGATAAAGATGTACGATTATTTTTCCGCCAGGCGTTCGTCATTGGCGACTCCGCTAGCATGACCGATACAGCACAGTTCCTACCAAACGACCAAGCAATCGTTCATTATCGCGGGCGGCGCACTTTCGTTATTTCCGGCACCGACGATCAGAAACGTGCGTTTGATCAGTACACGATCGGGCTATTTGGTACCGAAGGACGCGAAGGTACATTCCGCGACGCCGAAGACGGCGAATTATGGAGCTGCCCTGTCGAACATGGGCGCGTCGACTCGACGATTCGATTTAAGTTAGCGCTTAAAGCGCATAGTTCCGCGCGCGTACACTACTGGATCGCGTGCGGCACGACGCTGCGCGAAGCATTGTTTGTGCATAAACAACTGCGCGATAATGGTCTAAACGATCGCTACATTCTAACAACAAAATGGTGGTACCGCTGGCTGCGCCCCGCCGAAAAGGTTTCACGCAAAATTGATCCAGCGTACCGCGAACTATTCCTGCGGAGCGTCATGCTGCTCAAAGCTCACATCGACAAGCGCGGCGCGATTATCGCTAGCACCGATAGCGGCATGCTGAATTATTGGCGCGACGCATACGCCTACTGTTGGCCGCGCGACGGCGCCTATGTGCTGTGGCCGCTGATTCGCATGGGCTATTACGAAGAAGCGTACCAATTTTTCGATTTTTGCCGGCGCGGGCTAAACTCTGGCGGATTTCTGATGCATAAATATCGGGCAGACGGCGCGGTCGGTAGCAGCTGGCACCCATACATTCACGATGATGGTTCAGTGACACCGCCAATTCAAGAAGATGAAACGGCGCTGGTATTATTCTTGTTCGGCCAATTGTATCGCAGTGCAAATGATCAGCGGCTTATGAAACGTTTTTATGAGCCGATGGTCGTGCCGATGGCAGATTTTCTGGCGAGCTACATTGATTCGTCGACCGGCTTGCCGAAACCATCGTACGATTTGTGGGAGGAGCAATACATGACGACTACTTACACGACGGCTGTCGTCTACGCGGCACTATCGGCAGCAGCAGATTTAGCAGACGATAATCATGATGATGGACATGCGGTCGCCTGGCGCTCAGCGGCGTCGGACATCGCCGAAGCAGCGCAAAAATATTTAGTCAATCACGACCGCGATGCGCTCTACAAAGGCTTACGCCGGCATGCTGACGGCTCATACGAGCCGGATCAAACGATCGACTTATCGAGTATTTACGGCGCATTCATGTTCGGACTTTTTTCTGCTGATAGCGGCATTGTCGAGCGCGCAGTGCAAACGGCGCGGCGCGTATTCAACGTGTCGCCCGATCGCCCGGGCGTTCCTCGCTACGAAAACGACAACTACCGCCGCCGCAATCCAGCGAGCCTCGGCAATTGGTGGTTCGTCACGTCGCTATGGCTTGCACAGTACGACTTAGAAAAAGGCGATGCCGCATCGGCGCACAAGACGCTCGCATGGGTGCGTGCTTACGCTCGAAAGACCGGCACGTTGTGTGAACAAATCGATCCGGAAACAGAAGCAGAAGAATCAGTTTCGCCGTTATCGTGGAGCCAAGCAGAATTCGTTTCGACCGTGCTTGACACAATCACGAAAGGAGCAAGCAAATAGTGTCTGGGCGCGACCGCCTAAAGATTAGGCTTGCGCGGGCGCTGCGCCACATGACGCCAGCGCACGTTGTGCGGACGCGCCTGACGAAGAAAACGATTCAGAGTTTTGCCGATCAAGTCGGGCTGGTTTATTTTGGCTATGTCGACCAGCGCGATGGCGACCGTCGCCCAGTGCGCGGACACACGGTATCACACACGCACATTGATAATCACGTTTGTATCGGTACAGTACGCGGCTACGATGCGACAGTGCTTATTCGCAATGATGTCGTGCAGCTTCACGCGCCGAACACGGCCGCAAAAACCAAGCGCCAGCGTTGCCATTGGCTCATCGTGGCGATTGACTTGCATACTCCGCGGACAATTCCGCACACTTACATCGGGCTCAAGCAGCACGATGCCGTATATCGTTCGTCGTATTCGCACGTGCGGCCGCTCGCGATTGGGAATCTCGCGGCGTACGCGCCCCAGTTTTTGAGCAAATATACAGTGTACGGCACGCCGACGCATGCACTCGAAATTGAACAGTTGATATCGCCGCAAATCGCCAGCGTCATCACTTCGCATTTTAGCAAAATGAGCATCGAAATCGATCGCGGCACGGTGTACGTTTATTCCGAAAACGAGCAGCCGAACGAAGTGCAACTTGAGAGAATTCTATCGAATGCGCTATGGATCGCCGAAGCAATTGATACGGCGTATGGCGTCGAATTGTGAGGGCGCAGTCATTTACGGTCCACTTACTGCAGATAGCAAAAACCGCCCGTGATTTTAGGCGGTTTTTTTATTGCATAAAACAGATTGTTAGCCCTTGCGCGCTTTTACCTCGTTGCGGCCGAGCGATTTCTTCGTTTCAGTATACGTTGCGTGCTTGCGCGCTTTTGGATCGTATTTGCGCAACTTTAATTTATCCGGCGTATTCATCTTATTTTTACGCGTAACATACGTACGATGCCCCGTCAGCTCACTGACGAGCGCCACAATATTCCGCTTGGTGTTATTCTTCTTTGCCATAACTCCCCTTTTTACCTTTGTACTAAGCTTCGACTATACAATATAACAGATTGAGGGCGAGATTTCAAGATAGAGCCGGACACTATTATAAATTGTAAAAAACCAGCCAAGGCTGAGCTGAAATAAATCAAATCTGGAGCGTTTTTATACTTTCGCTAGAACCCATTTCAGCGCTGGCGAGCCAGAGCGCTGGAAGCCTGAAGATAATTTAATTCAAGCCACGAGGCGCAAGCGATAGCCCCGAGCCACTCCACCTGTGCGGGTAAGCCCGCACGTAATTCACCAGAAAAACCCTTTTCATATTTTTAAAATTTCCCCCGCCGATTTTATTTTTTAGTTGTAAAGGGTTTTCTGGTGGGTTGCCTACCACAAATGGTAGGGTGTCGCGGCTTTGGTCGGCGGGGCCGACGCGCTACGCGCCCCAAATCTTGAATATTGACCTAAGCCGGTAAAGTTTTTACGTTCTGATCATAAGTTTTCTGAAGTTCGTCAGCCAGAGATTTCTCCAAAGCCTCATCAGACAACTCCATGAAATACTCGTATTTGCTGCGCAACTCTTTTTGTATATCGACAGAGGCTAGGCTATAGTAGTAGCTGTTCTGGATAAGGTCTGCTGCGCGAATAGCCAGTACATCACTGCCAAGTTGAGCCGCTCGCGCAAAAGATTGTTTGACATCTTGATAGTCAGGTATCGTCAAGGATTCGACATATCGTGCAACCTGTTGACCAAATTCACGCTCTACATCAGCAACAGTAATGTCTGTATCTTCGACAATATCATGAAGAATGGCGGCAATAACCGTGTTTTCAGAAAAGTCTTTTTCCCAGATCATCTGAGCAACCTGAATTGAATGCAATAACACCGGCTTGGCGTTATTGCCAGACTCTTGCAGAGCATTCGAAAGAAAGAATAGTGCCCTCTCAATCTCGTGCCTGTCGTATTCAAATTCTGAAATATGCCTTTTTTCCATAACATCAATTCTCCTTTTTATACGCTGGATACGCCAACCGATTATTGATTTGTAGCTTGACTATATCTTCGTTGTTAATTTTTTCATTTAGCATCTCTCTTAAATCTCGATTATGGTAGCTAGCAAGTATCGCAGAAATCGGTCCAGAATGTGTCACGATCAACACGCACAGTTTAGAGCTTGCGTCATATATGTAGTTAATGGCATCAATAGTTCGTGTAGCCATTATTTCGTTTGATTCTCCCCCTGGAAAGCGTTTCTGCATATATCCGCCCTCTACTTTAGGAATGGCATCATACGGCAGCCCCTCATATTTCCCAAAACCGATCTCGCGCAGTCTTTTGTCCGGGATAATTTCTATGGAGCCAAGTTTGTCCGAGATAATCTTTGCAGTTTGCATGCATCTACCGAGGTCTGAAGCATAGATACAATCAATTTTATAGGGTAATCTCTTCAGCGCCAGGGCTTTATTGTGTGCTTGCTCCACGCCAAGAGGAGTTAATGCGCTATCGCGCTGCCCCATAGTGATGCCCGCCACGTTGTCTTCAGCCTGACCATGTCTAGTGATGAGTAGCTTCATAGTTCCATTGTCTCACAGCTAGGTCAGATTGCTGTTGTATTTCGTCGGTAGCCGCTTTTGCATTGTCATTATCGTCTAGGTACGTGACGACTCGCATAAGATACCAAGGGAGTATTGATTCGGCAATGCGATATGAGGAGGTTTGACCTACCACGTGTTCGTGCCTCATTAGGATATCAACCCATAACTCTTTCGTGACGCGATCCGATGAGCTCAAAGGTATTGTATCTATCAGGCTTGGCGTGTTGGCATATATATTCATCGCTTCAAACTTTCTTTCTGCTATAGCATCAGCGGAAATAGGCTCTGCCTGTATGAGCACCGGGGCATCAACTTGATCTAGGGATATGTTGTGTTTTGCCTTGCTCGTTAGTAGCTCCTGAACCGTCTCGTAGTAGGAAGTTGCGACCTCTCGAAACATAGGTATAATTTTATTAAAACTTGGCTTGTGAACTTTCTTGCCGAGCGGTATTTCCGTGACCTTGAGTCCGCTGCATAGAGCATGGAGTGTTAAGAAAATATCAATACCGTATCCATAAGCGTAATCATGCCACCTTTGCTCCGTCATATACCGAATCTTCCGAGAGTGACAGCCTCATCAAGCGAACGAAAAAGACCGGCGAAGTGCCAGCCTATCGTTCGTATCAGTATGCTGCCCGCGCTTGAGATTCTACCAGCTGCAGCTAGGAGCGGGGTTTCACCGCCAGCTTCCGGTGCAAGCAGAGGAAGAACAGTCCACCACAGACTTCGAGACCTCTGTCGCACTTACGCCTTATCTTGCGTTCGGGCAAGGTACTAATACCAACAAAAAAGACCGACATTTCTGTCGATCTATGATGAAAAACATTCTGGAGCCACGACCGAGGTTTGAACTCGGGACCTACGCCTTACCATGGCGTCGCTCTACCAGCTGAGCTATCGCGGCATCAAATTCTTAACTATGCCCGAGTCTGCTGATAAACTTTACCATGATTCTCTACGAAGTATTCGTGTTTCCATGAAAGCGCTCTACCAACTGAGCTATCGCGGCACATATCACCACGCTTCGCAACATACCCGCGGAGCATAGCACTTCAAAATTATACCAAACTCCACAGCCCCTGCCTAGTGCGCCAGTTATTTTCGGCGGGGAGCTCTAGCAGATTTAGCTTCGGGGTTTGGTAATTTCGGCGAAACGATAGAGTCAAGAAGCAGCCACATGACGGCATTTGCAATGTACACGCCCGCTATACCTACGGCAGAAAGCACCAGTGCTCGACTGACATCCGTATTAACTAGCACAAACATGCCTGCAACAGTAGACAGCAGTACGGCTATTGTTATGTACGCCCGCTGCAATTTTGTACGCTGGTTCCGGTCGCCGTTCCACTCGGCAGCAAATTGCCGCAAAAACTCTCTCATGCCTTTATTATAGCATAACTTTATGTAAAAAGCAATCGAGCATATCTATACAAAAACAAAACCCCCTCGGGCACGGAGATAAGAAACAAAAAAAATGGTACCGGAGGTAGGACTCGAACCTACGAAGCTAAAAAGCGGGAGATTTACAGTCTCCTGTCATTGCCACTAGACGACTCCGGCGTGACGATATATAACGCAAGCTCATAAATATGAAAATCTTGCATAATATGGAGCCGCTTCAGGGATTCGAACCCGGGACCCCCTCTTTACAAAAGAGGTGCTCTAACCAGCTGAGCTAAAGCGGCACGATAATATCCAAAAAATTAGAAAGGTACTAGCTTACGCTCAAGGTATAGTGTAGCGTATTTGTGCGGCGAGAGCAAGCCCTTTACATCGCAACGCGGCGAGGCTGCTTGATACGCGCGGCGGGCGGATTTTTGCTGTTGATCGCGCGGTTAATTCGCTTGCGTAGCGCGTCAGCTTTTTCGTGCTCGCCATTACGCTCGTAAGCGTCTGCTAAAATATTGTAGCTTTGCACGCTCGGCTCTAGCTCAATCGCGCGCTCTAGGTGCTCAAACATTCGCTTTGGATGGTCAAGCTTTTCCTGCACCTTTGCATACGCAATATGGCGCGAAGCGACCGTTTCTTCCATCGCGAGCGCCTGTTCAAACGCCAGCGCCGCTTTTTCGTAATTTTCAGTTTCATAATAAATCAGACCAACGTTGTGTAAACTTGATGCGCTCGGCTCTAAGCTCTGTGCAATCTCAAAACATTCAATCGCATCGCTGTACGCTTGCTGCTTGGCGTATAAAATACCGAGCCGGTTGTAGGCAGTAGCATTACGTTCGTCGATACGCAGAATAGTTAACAAGGCTTTTTCGGCGCGCAAATACCGCTGCGACTTCAATGATTCCTGAGCAATTTCCCATAATTTATCAAGTTTCGCCGACAGCCTCTGCGGCAAATCCCGCGTCGCTTCATTTGGCGACTGCGTATACCACAGAGTAAAAATCCCAACCGCAACGACAAACAATAGTCCAAACATGTTGCCGTTATTATACCATTAACTGCGTCAGGGCGACAAGTTGCAGACGTACGTTTCCGTTGGCGGCAATTCGCTCGTATGCGTCGGCGATATGCTCGCTTTTATGGATAAGACTGTGCGACGGATTGCGATGCAATGTATGCGTAATGATCGCGAGACAGTACGATAACAACTGCTGTGCCGCCTGCCGGTCGGTGTAGCGCATAGCGATTACAGCGCGTTGGTAGTTTGATCCGCGAATAAACTGCTGCGCGTCGCGCACGATATTACCAATCTTCTCTAAATTCACCGGTTCGCGCGCGAGCCGCGTAAGTGCAGCCGGTTTTCCGGATGCTAAAAACAAAAGCTGCTGCTCGATACGCGGGTCATCGACGCCAAGCTGTTTAAGCAGCTTGTGCGTTTGGCGCAACGAAATCGGTCTAATGCTAAATCGTTCTACGCGCGACAAAATCGTAGCGAGCAGCAAATGCGGCTTGTGCGACGTTAGAATAAAGTGAATGTGCGGCGTTGGCTCTTCAAGCAATTTCAAAAATGCATTCTGCGCCCGGTGGTTCATGCGGTCGGCATCATCAATGATAAAAATCGTTCGCACAGCAGCTCGTCCCCTCGCCTGCTGGCGCAGCTGGCGAATTGAATCAAGCTTAATCGAGCCCGCAGAAGCAACGGCGCCATCTTTATCGGTCGGTTGAATTATTGTAGCAATATTTGCACCAGCGACATACTTTGCAGCAGTGAGCAGTCCAGCGCCGTCAGCGCCAGTTAGCAATGTTGATTGCGGCAAGTCAGCGGCGAGCGCGTCAAGCTGCTGTTTCGTTGTGCTTTCAAATAGCAGGGTTGACATCATTCGCCTCTGGGAATAACTCAATGAACTCGCGCGGAACTGGCGCGGTAAATGTGCGGCGGTCGCCTGGCGCGATGGTGATTTCAAGAGAATACGCATGCAAAAATAGCCGCGCGGCTGGCACGCCGTACACGCGGTCGCCAGTGATCGGCGCGCCGACATGCCGCAAATGCACGCGCAGTTGGTGGGTGCGTCCAGTAAGCGGGCGAAGCAAAACGAGGCTTTTGCCGTCGCGGTGTGCAAGCACCTTATATATCGTTTGCGCCGGCTTGCCATTCACGTCTGGACGCCAGATGCTCGGAGTAGCAGGATTGCGGCCGAGCGGAACGTCGATTTTTGCATGCGGCTGCTTCAGCACACCGTCCACGATCGCTAGGTAATATTTTTTCGTTTTACGTTCGGCAAATTGTTTTTTAAGCCGCACTGCCGCTTCCGGCGTCCGCGCACCAATTAGTACGCCGCTCGTGTCGCGGTCGAGCCGGTGGACGATGCCGGGGCGATTCGTATTCAGTCCAACAGTCGTATAGCGCCGAAAAAAGTCAGCGGCTGTGAACTCGTCGTTCAGCGCGCCCTTACTGTGCGTCAAAATCCCTGCAGGCTTATTAATGACGATAACGTCATCGTTAATATACAAAATCGGAAGCGCTTGGCTACTGTAGTCTGCTGCACTCGGCAGATTAATTTCAATCCGATCCGCTTCGGTGACTTCTTGCTTCGGGCTTTTGGCGGGCGAATTATTGACAAAAATATTACCAGATTTGATATATTTCTGCCATACACTACGGCTATATTCAGGATGGCGCTCAGCGAGCACGACGTCAAGACGACGTTTACGGCTTGTGAGCTGAAACAGATATACGTCTTTACCTTTGAACGGCAAACCGTAGGTTGTCAAGTCGCTCGTCGGATTTTCATAAAGCACCCCTTCAGCGTCGCTCTTTGCGGTAAATATTTGCTGCATGATATACGATTCGCGGTCTTCGGCCGTCTCGTCAAACAAAACAAAAAAGCGCTTGCGGTCAAATCGAAACGAGACGAGCCGGTTGATCGGGCTAGGATTCGTGACATTAATCTGATCAATATGGCGCGGTACATTATCGTCAGTTGCCACATCAAACCGGCGCAAAATCGCTAATAGGTCGCTTGCGGTGACTTTCATTAGCGCCTCAATCCGATGGCTTTTTGCACGCGCAAAAGTGTTTGGTTGGCGGTTTGGTTGGCGGTGATCTCGGATGATTCAAGTTTACGCAAAATAGTATCATCGTTGACCTGCGCCAAGCGTGCTTGAAAGTTTGCAAGAAATTCTGACATTTCATCTGCGACAATCTTTTTGAAATCGCCGTAGCGCTCTAGTCCGGTGAACTCGTCAACGGTCTGCTTCAATGAGACCGCACGACCGTTTGCCTGGCGCACAAGCGTCAAAATTTCTAGCAAGTTGCTAATACCAGGTTGTGCCTCTTTATCGTAATGCACCCGCCCGAGCGAATCGGTTGCCGCCGACATGATTTTTTTGCGTGCAACATCTGGCGTATCGTTTAGGAAAATCACGCCCTTGCCTGTCTCGTCCGATTTACTCATTTTTTTCGTCGGATTTTGCAAGTCTTTGATACGCAAGCCCTGGTCCTTACCAAAAAATTGATGCTGTTTCGCGACCGGCTCTGGCACGGTAAACAATTTGCCGAACTTATGGTTCATACGCTCGGCAATGTCGCGTGTAATCTCCAAATGCTGCGTTTGGTCGTCGCCGACCGGCACATAACGGGCATTATAAAGCAAAATGTCGCTCGCCATTAGTACGGGATAGTCAAACAAACCAACTGACACGCGGTCATTTGACTTAGACCTATCTTTGAACTGTGTCATACGCTCCATCTCGCCGAAACCGACAAAATTATTAAGAATAATCGTCAATTCGCTATGTGCCGACACATAACTCTGACGATATAATTGAATCGTGTCGTCATCAAGCGGCAAGCCGGCCGCCGCGTAGACACGCGCGTTATTCATAATGCTATCAAACAGTTGGTTGTGGTCAATCGGCGTTGTAAAACTATGCAGGTCTGGAATAAATAAATTAACAGTATACTCAGCCGAACGGCGCCGCGCCATATCGATAATCGGCAGTATCGCACCAAAATAATTGCCAATGTGCAAATCATTGTTGGCGCGAACACCAGTGAGGATAACGGGTTTAGTCATAAGTAACTCCTATTATAACAGGTATTTTTATTAGAAAAATAATCAGCTCCAGTAGTGCTACGCGGCGACCTAATTAACCGCCGAACAGTAAAACCAAAAGCCAAGCCCGCCGATCGTGTGACGGGCTGATCAGTAATCTCCAGAAATTATCTACAAAGCACAGAGCAAACCGCCACATAATGTGCCGATGCGCCAAGCGAATGTACCTTGTGATAATACCATGCGTCTATTATATCATAGTCACGAAAAAACCACCCCTGCCTGCGGGGGCGGTTTTTTGTAAGTTCGCCGAACAAAACAGCGCGGAAAGCCCTTAGCGCTTTGAGTACTGCTCACGTTTGCGAGCGCTGCGCAAACCGTATTTTTTGCGCTCCTTCTCGCGCGGGTCGCGCTTCATGAAACCGGCTTTTTTCAGCGGAGCACGCAAGTCTGGTGCACTGACAGTAATCGCTTTAGCAATTGCCTGCTTGATTGCGTCAACTTGTCCGCTTAGGCCGCCGCCTTTCACGAGCACGCTGACATCAAATTCCTTTTGCTTGCCGACAAGCGCAAGCGGATCGGTGATTTCAGCGAGCAGCGTTTTATTATCCGATAAGTAATCGCTGGCAGATTTGCCGTTAATCGTCACCTTGCCTTTGCCAACGGTTAGGCGGGCGCGTGCTGTTGCGCTTTTGCGCCGGCCTAGCCCATAGTCGTATGGTGCAGTGTTCGTAGCCATTAGTTAACCTCTACTTTCTCTGGTTTCTGTGCAGCATGCGCGTGCTCGCTTCCAGCAAAAATCTTCAGGCGAGCCAAGCGGCCTGCCGCGAGCTTATTTTTTGGTAACATACCTTTAACCGCAAGTTCAATGATGTTTTCCGGGCTCTTTTCACGCAACTCTTTAAGCTGCGCTTCTTTAAGCCCGCCCGGAAATCCGCTGTGGCGGTAGTACATTTTGTCGGTTTCTTTATCGCCTGTTACCGGTACTTCAGCGGCATTAATGACAACGACATAGTCGCCACCATCGACATGCGGCGTGTAGGTCGGCTTATATTTGCCAATTAGATACTTAGCGATTTCGGTCGACAAGCGTCCAAGCGTCGCGTCTTTAGCGTCGATCAAAATCCAACGCCGGCTGACATCAGCTGGTTTTTGACTGTAGGTGCGATCTACCATTACTTCGCCTCCTTCTCTGGTTTCGGCATGTCTTTCAGCTCGTCGACAAACTCAATAACCGCCATTTGAGCACCATCGCCCACGCGTAAACGCGTGCGCTCAACGCGAACATGACCACTGGTGCGGCCAGTTAGCTGCGGTGCAATTTGATCAACCAATTTAACGGCAGCAATCTGCGTGCTGAGCCCGGCAATAACCGCGCGGCGGTTTGCAAGGTCGCCTTTTTTCGCCTTGGTAATTAACTTTTCAATATAGCGCACGAGCTCTTTGGCTTTTGGCAGTGTCGTTTCGATCCGCTCTTCCATCACCAAGCTCGTCGCTAGACCTTTCAGAAGCGCTCTGCGCTGATCGCGTTCGCGGCCAAACTTGCGCCCTTTATATCCGTGTCGATGCATTTATTAGAGCTCCAATTCTGCTAATTTATCTTTAACTTCGTCAAGCGCTTTACTGCCGAACCCTCTGAGTTCGCGCAGATCTTGCTCACTGAGCGTGACTAAGTCGCGAACCGTGCGGATGCCATTGTTAGTAAGCGCGTTTACCGTACGAGCACTCAAACCTAGATCTTCAATTGACCGATCAAGCTCGTCTACGTCGTCTTTAGCCTCAGTGCCAAGCGCCGGTGCGGCTTCAACTTTCGTACTGCCCGCCAGCGCGCTATATTGGTTTACTAAAATCGCGGCAGCTTCCTCAAACGCTTCGCGTGGCGTGAGTGAACCGTCGGTTTCGATCGTAAGTTCCAGTTTGTCAAGGTTCGTCTCTTGACCAACGCGGGTCGGGTCAACCTTAAACCGCACGCGTGTCACCGGGCTAAACATTGCGTCGACAGCGATCATATCGCTATGCAAACGTTTTTCGCTTGATTCTTCAATCGTTTGGTAACCGCGCCCGGATTCAACCACGAGATCGAAAACGGTCGTTCGGCTGTCATCGTCAACAGTACAGATGACATGATCTGGATTCATTACCTCAACATCAGCGTTCGCTTGAATATCAGCGGCAGTGATTTCTCCCGCACCATGTTTTTCGATACGCAACTCAATAGGCTCGTCGGTCGCAATGCGGAAATTCACGCCTTTGAGGTTTAGCGTGATGTCGACGACGTCTTCTTTGATGCCCGGAACGGTCGTAAACTCGTGCGTTGCGCCCTCAATGCGGAACGCCACGACGGCGCCGCCGCGAATACTCGAAAGCAGCACGCGGCGCAAGCTATTACCGAGCGTGTTGCCGTAATTGACATGCAGAGGCTCAACAATAAACGTACTCGAAAACTCGCTATTGTCAATAATCTGAGCAAGTGCTGGATTGTGAATTACTTTAGACATTTTATATCTCCTTACCCTTTTTAGCGTGAGTAGTACTCAACAATTAGCTGCTCATTAATATCCGCTTCGGCTTCCTCGCGCTTCGGCACACCAGTGATTTCAATCTTTAGTTTTTTAACATCACCCGCCAACCAGCTGAGCGGCACTTGCGACGTATTGCTGTAGACATCATTTATGTTCGTGAAGTAGCCCGATTTGACGCTCTTTGGACGAACGGTAATGATATCGCCGGCTTTAACGCGAATCGACGGAATATCAACACGGCGACCATTGAGCTCAAAATGCCCGTGGCTCACGAGCTGACGCGCTTGGCGACGGCTCGTTGCGAAACCAGCGCGATATACAGCATTATCTAAACGTAACTCCAGGAATTTCAGTAGGTTTTCACCAGCGAGTCCCGGCTTGCGAACCGCTTCGTTCATCAACTTTGCGAATTGCTTTTCAAGCAAACCGTACATGCGGCGCACTTTCTGCTTTTCACGCAGCTGTGTAGCGTACATGCTCTGCTTGCCTTGGCGTCCATGAGCGTGCTCGCCCGGAATACCACTTTTACGCGCAAGAATCTTATGCGCTTTCGGGTGAAGCGCAACGCCTTCACGGCGGCTTTGCTTCACTATTGGGCTTCTATCTCGCGCCATTACGCCCTCCTTGCCTTTCGCGGACGGACACCGCCGTGCGGAACGCCGGTCACGTCTTTTATGCTATTAACTGTGATATCAAACGTACTGAGTGCACGAATCGCTGCATCGCGGCCCAAACCAACGCCTTTGACGAAAACGTCAACCGTGCGCAGACCGTAGCTGCTTTTGGCTGCTTCAGCCGCTTTTTCGGCAGCGATTTGCGCAGCATAAGCGGTACCTTTTTTACTGCCGCGAAAACCGCACGCGCCAGCGCTTGACGCAGTAAGCGCATTGCCCTTACCATCTGCAAATGTCACAATTGTATTGTTAAATGTTGCTTGTACATGCAGCTGACCGTTCGGAACAGATCGGCGCTGCTTTTTCTTTGAAGATTTTGCTTCTGCCATAAATCTAATCCTTCCTCATCAAGTCTTGCTTGCTGCTTTTGGTTGCGCGCCGCCCACGGCGATTGCCTTACCCTTACGAGTCCGTGCATTCGTACGAGTACGCTGACCGCGAGTCGGAAGACCAGCCTTGTGGCGCAAGCCGCGGTAGGCATTAATGTCTTTCAGACGCTTAATATTATTTGTCACCAGGCGTTGCAGATCGCCCTCGGTGACATAATCCTTGTCGATAATGTCGCGAAGCTTCTGCTCTTCAGCCTCGGTGAGATCTTTCACCCGAGTGGTCGGCTTGATTTTAGCCGCCGCAAGGATGTCTCGAGAGTACTTCGGCCCAATACCATAGATATAGGTAAGGGCGATTTGTACCTGCTTGTCACTTGGGATAACTACCCCAGCAATTCGAGCCATGCTTAACCCTGCCTTTGCTTGTGCTTAGGGTTTTTCTTGTTGATAACGTAGATACGGCCTTTGCGGCGAACAAACTGATCACCCGGACCTATCTTCTTGACACTCGGTTTAACTTTCATGAGCGTACAACTTTCTACAGGAAAAACCTGTTTTTAATGAGAGATGCTTGATATCAGGAGCAACTCTGCGTTATTAATCGCGTGCGCGGAAGACGATTCTACCCTTCGTGAGATCGTAAGGGCTCAACTCGACTTCTACGTTATCGCCTGGGACCAAGCGGATGTAATGCTTGCGCATCTTGCCGCTGATGTAAGCGATAATTGTTAGGCTATTCTCTAGTTCGACAACAAATTGAGTATTAGGCAGTGCTTCCACTACCTTGCCGCGCAGTTTGATGACTTCCTTTTGACTCGCCATAGATATACAGCTAACCATTATAGCGGATTTTACATCATTTGTAAATGTATTTTGGCAAATTTGTTAAATATAATTAAGAGGTGGTGGCCCAGTCCCGGCCGGGAGCTATTGAGTATATAGCTCAACCAACCGGGACCGGGGCTTTAAAATCCTCTCTATTTTCAGGAAAGAGAGGATTATACAGATATATTATGATGCAGGTATCTTCAAAATGCAAATTGCAGATTATGCTGCTCGGCGCAGGCGCAGGAGTTTGCGCCGATTTTTCTTTGTTTGGCTGCCGTCGTCGAGGTCGTCAATACTGAAGTCGTCGTAGGTCACCATCAGAGCGCGCGAATTGATTTGCCGCAGCGTCTCGAGGCCGACAGTCACTACAATCAGTAGTCCGGTACCGCCAATCGACAAGTTCGAAACGTTAAGTCCGAGCTGCGCAAAGATATAGTCAATGGCGAACGGCATGATAGCAATAATACCAAGAGCGATTGAGCCAAACAAAATCAAGCGGTTAACGGTGCGCGTTAAATACTCTTCGGTTTGTGCGCCTGGCCGAATGCCGGCGATGAAGCCGCCTTGCTTTTGCAGATTTTCGGAAATTTCGTTAGCGTTAAAGACGATACCTGTGTAGAAATAAGTGAAGGCGATAACCAGCACAAAGTACAAAATTGGATAAATCGCTACCGTCCAGTCGCCGTTGCTGAAGCTAGCTGCCGTTGGCGTTTGGAACCACTTGATTAGGTTGTTGGCGATAGTGTGGTTGGCGCCAGGCATAGCGCGCATAACTTGGCCGACAAATGCTGGCAGGCTGAGGAAAGCCACTGCGAAAATCACTGGAATAACACCAGCAGCGATCAGCTTAATTGGCAAAATGCTTTTGACGCCGCCGTAGCTAGTGTTGCCAGCGACTCGCTTAGCGTAATTGATGGTAATGACTCGCTGCGCTTCGTTGATCTTGACCAAGAAGTATAACAATACCAAACCGACCGTACCGAGAATTAGCAGTAGCCAGAACGTTGTTGGATCGACTGGTACATCAAACCAGCCAAAGATGCTAAGTTTGCCCTTGGTGGTGCTTAATAGCGAGTTAATTAGCGTACCAAAAGTATTTGGCAGCTGGCTAACAATACCAGCGAAGATGATAAGCGAAATGCCATTGCCGATTCCCTGTTCGGTAATCAGCTCGCCGATCCACATCAGCAAGATTGAGCCGGCAGTCATAGCGGTTACCGAAATTGCCCACTGCCAAATCGAGGTGCCAGTGGTGCCGGTTGACGAATTCGCCAGTACGGATTGCTGCAGAATGTAAACAAAAGCGATAGACTGAACGATAGCTAGCGGCACAGTAACGACGCGTGTCCACTGGTTAATTTTGCGGCGGCCTGATTCACCGTCGTTATGCAGCTCTTCTAGCTTCGGGATTGCTTTGGTGAGTAGCTGCGTGATGATACTGGCAGTGATGAATGGACTCATGCCGACCAGAACAATACTAATCTGGCTGAGCGCGCCGCCGCTCATGAGATTAAGAAATCCGCCAAAGTCGCTGCTGCCAATAACGCTTTGAATGACGGTGCGCAGCTCGGTTGGATTAGCCAGCGGCACTGGTACGTGCGCCATGAAGCGAAACGCTACAATTAGCCCGAAGACGATTAGCAAGCGCTTTTGCATATCTTTATTTTTCAGTGAGCGGAAAATTATTCTCCAATTCATTATCTAGCCCCTCTAGCTACTAACAATTCATTAACTTATCACAGTATACAGTATTGGGCTAATAATAGCAAAACGCCCTCCAGAGAGAGCGTTTCGTTGTGAGATTGCAAGCTGCTGCGAGCTATCTTATTCGGCTGGGCTAGGCAGCTCTGTCGTCTGCTTCGGCTTGCTTGGCAGATTTTGGCAGCGGTGGTACGGCAGCTTTTTCGAAAGCGCCGCCGGCTTTCTCTAGCATAGCGACCACGCTTTGCGAGGCGCCCTGCGTTTGCAGAGTAATCTTAGCGGTCAAGTCGCCGCGGGCAATCACCTTGACGTTGTGAAACGGCGTAGTTATTAGGCCGGCTTCGTATAGCGTAAAGTTGTCGACGTTGCCTTTCAAATCATTCAAGCGGTCGCTGTACACCACCTGAGCTGGTATGCGCAGGCTTTTGAAGCCTCGCGCTTTCGGAATAGCGGTAACAATGCCGTTCTGGCCGCCCTGGAATGTGCTGCGAAGCTTTTTGCCAGTGCGAGCATTTTGACCTTTGGTACCACGGCCAGCGGTCTTGCCGCCGCCAGCAGCGATACCGCGACCAACACGCTTGCGGTCTTTATTCGCCGAAACTTGGAGCTGATTGTACTTCATATTAATTCTCCTCCTTGGCGGCTACCTTTGCTTTTTCGGCTTTTTTCTCAGCGCCAACCCACTTTTCGCGCGGAACTAAGCCAGCCAGCGCTTCGACAGTTGCGTAAGCAATATTGACTTTGTTGGTACTGCCCAAGCTCTTAGACAGCAGGTTGCGGATGCCAGTCACGCCTATAACTGCGCGCACCACGCCGCCGGCAATAATACCGGTACCTGGCGCTGCTGGCTTGATGAGGACGCGGGCGCCGCTGAGCTTAATCTCCATATCGTGCGGAATGGTTTCGTTGACTACCGGGATAGTAACCAGGTGTTTTTTGGCGATGGCCGTAGCCTTGGCAATGGCTGCCTGGACATCAGCGCCTTTGGCTACGCCGACGCCGACCTTGTTCTTGCGATTACCGACGACGACTAGCGCTTTGAAACGGAAGCGGCGGCCGCCCTTGACGACACGCGCCACGCGGTCGATATTGATTACTACTTCTTCGAATTCTTTAGGCGCGTCATCGCGCTGGTTGCGCCGGTCATCGCGGCGACCGCCTCGACCTTGACGGCGGCTGCGCGGGGCGCGTTTGTCGTCTCGGGGCGTGGTTTGTTCTTTGGCTTCGGCCATTTTAGAACTCCAATCCTTCCTTGCGAGCTGCGTCGGCCAGAGCTTTCAGGCGGCCAGCATACTGGCGGCCGTTGCGGTCGAATACAACTGCGTTAATCTTTGCTTTCTTGGCTTTTTTGGCAATTTCAGTACCGATTAAGGCGCACTTTTCGGTCATCGTTCCCTTAGCTTTGCTGCCGACAGTGGTGGCCGCTGCTAGGGTGTTACCAGCAGTATCGTCGATCAGCTGAGCGCTAACGTGCATGTTACTGATAACCACGCTGAGGCGCGGGCGCTCTGGCGTGCCGTTAACTTTGGCGCGAACGCGATTCTTGCGCAAGTTGCGGTTCAATAGCTTGTGCGAAAGTGAATTAGACATTATTTCTTACCTGCCTTTCCTGCTTTACGCAAAATTTGTTCATCGACGTAAGCGATACCCTTACCCTTGTATGGCTCCGGCTTCTTGAGCGCGCGGATTTCGGCGGCTGCTTGGCCGACTTTTTGCTTGTCTATACCAGAGACGACAATAATCATCTTCTCGTTGCTCACGTTGACGCCTTCGGGTGCTTTGTACTTGACCTCATGGCTGAAACCTAAGCTCATCGTCAGCTCGTTGTTGCTTGACGACACGCGAAAGCCGACACCTTTAACTTCGAGGCGTTTCTCGTATCCCTTGGTAACGCCGATTACCATGTTGTTGATCAGCGCGCGCATCAGACCGTGCTGGGCGCGAG
>ERZ773070.392-NODE-392-length-33044-cov-4.512231_pt1 | contig 33044 bp, 34 predicted proteins | sample MGYA00580618_ERZ773070 | MGnify/ENA primary metagenome ERZ773070 (study PRJEB29015, sample SAMEA2738023) | human oral metagenome | biome: human oral; feature: human-associated habitat; material: dental | place: China | collected 2019 ... | reverse complement strand
TAAGACTCTTTAGACTCCTTATAGGAGCGACCGAGATTCACTCTGAAAAACCTCCCCACCACATGGGGATTAAGACGCGTTAATCAGTTGCGCTTCTACTTCGTTAAAGACTCTGAAAAACCTCCCCACCACATGGGGATTAAGACCTGATTGTGCCAGCTTGTTCGAAAGATATTCGAAATCCGGTAACTTCTCTTTGCTAATGGGATAAAAACTTACTTGTTTGAACCACATCTTTATTTCCTTTCTGTCATATTCAAAATTTACCTTTTCTTCCTAGCCGATTCCGCATGTATTTTCCTTTGCTTACTTCTTCAAACTCGGTTTAAATATATCGAATTGATCCTTATCCCCCGACTTATGTTTGCGGTTATAAGCTCGTCTAACCTTACTTACCGTCGATGGACTACATTTCAGTGCAGAAGCTATCCCTGTTATACTCACGCCGTTTAGAGTGAGTTGGATAATACTTTTGTGTAATTCCTCATTTGCAGGCCGGCCTTTCATCCGCCCTTCTTTTTTTGCTCGTGCAATACCTTGGTTTGCACGTTCTCTTCTTGTCTTCCAATCTTCATGAGCAATACTTAAAGCCATACGCAAGAACATTTTTTGCAAGGCTTCCATCAGAGGTTCGGTTAAATATTTTGGAAGAGAATCACCTTCCCCCATAAGTTCATCTAAGTTACCGAAAGAAAAAACGTCGGGTACATGCAGCTTGGCTCCTTTTTCTGTGATTCTTTGAATCAGTAATTCTGCCTCACGAGGTGGGAGGCGAGTGATTCGATCAATTCTTTCTGCAATAACCCAATCACCCTCTTGAAGATCATCGATGAGTCGATTCAATTCGGGACGACTTGCATTTACCCCACTCGCCTTTTCCTCATAGATTCCAGCTATGTAAAATCCATTTTTCTTAGCCTCATCTATAATTTTGCGTTGCCGCTCTAAATTTTGTTGTAGTGTACTTACTCTAAGATAAATCCGTGCGATTTTGAGGTTACTCATGTATTTTAAATCCTGTAATTAATCCACTGGATTTTAAGTTATTGTATTTATATTTTACAGTAGTATAATGTGTACTGTAAATAACCTATGGTCAAAATACAGTATTCAGCCGAAAGTTTCAACTTTGCAATAATAATTGCTGTTCTCTATAATTTTGGTTATGTCTGTATATGGGCCGGTCAAATCTAAAAGAGAGAAGAAAAAAATTGCCCTTTAGTGGCAAACAGGATATATAGAATGTTATTGTTGTCTTATTCTGATGATGCTTTTCTTCCCAAAGGATTTTAATCGTTTGAAAATTATTGCTTATACGAGTCCGGATGGTGATGAATGGTTAACTGCACTGGAAGCAAAGCTAAAACACCGGGAAGGAATGATCTACTACAGCCGTCATCGCCCCGGCACAAGAAAGAAAATGGTTTTGACCAGGAGGAAGGCGACCAATTTTTTTCGCTATTACAGTGAAGCCGACTCCGGCGGTGCTTCTGCCCCCGAGTCTCTAACCCACTTGCTTTGCAAACAAGTGCTGAACGAACTATCCAATTTACCCAGCGGACTGACGACTGTTCTAAATTACACGGAACATGCCGAGCCACAACTGCCTGTCACTATCAGGCTGAACCGTGCATTATCCGAATATCGGATAGAGATAGACGGCAAAACTTTTTATATCGATGTTTTACTGGAATTTGATCAGCCGGGTAACTCTTCCCTACTCAGGCATGAGATAAGGTGGCAGAGAAAATTGGCGGTTGAGATTTGGCATTCATCACGATTGGCTTCTAATGCGCCTAAATGTTTGGCCTTATCGAAAATAGGTATCCCGGTGATTCAGATACGGGCAGATAAGGGTTCATTTTTGTATATTGATGAAGACGAGCTGCTCAATTATGATAATGAAGAAATCAAAAATCGCATAAATCGCCATGTAGAGAAACTTCGGAATACCTTTCGGAAACAAATTTTCTGTACCCTACTCCGCAATCCTATGAGTACGGATTTTCAGACGGCCTTGACACTACATAATCAAATAAGGGCCGATGAACAACAAGTAGCACAAATACAAGAAGAGTTTGAGGAACTGAGGAATAAACATGTTTTATTGGAAGCTGATTATTCGGCTTTGGCCGCTCAGTACGCAGCCTTATTAGAACATCAGAAATATCAAGTTATTCCCGATAAAACGGATATTCCGGAAAAGCATGGGATTCTACGGCGTATGGCCAATAAGCTGCTCAAGTAGAAATGAGCTTTTGAGGCTGATACAAAAATACCTAAAGGAGATCTATATATGAAGAAATTGTTGCTACCTACATTGTTGGCTACCGCCTTATTGTCACAAGCTGCTTGCGTTAATATGGCTGGCAGCGTGGCTCAAGAATTGGTAAGTTCCTATTTGGTTGATCGTACCATTTATGGCCGGAATGTCGTTATGGGTACATCTTGGCCAAACCGTGACAAAGATATTCGTGATACACAAAACACAGCAGTGCCTGGTGATTTGTTGAATTATGTGAAAGATGGAGGGTATCTGCGTGTTGATACTGATACAGGCAGTATTGTTCGGTTCACACCTGAAGAGTTCCAGACTTTACGGACCAAAAATGGAATTATTGATCCAGCAACCAGTAATTATAAAGACAATCTGATTTTAATGAGTTTAAATCTCAAGAAAGAACATAACTATAAAGAAGTTATCAGGCTTGCAAAGCGAGATAAGAGTATTATCGTATTGAAAGGCCTCCTTAATGATTCCATTCCTGAGACAGTGACCGAGGCCAAACGCTTTACCGATGAGGGCATTACCGTATTAATTGCACCGCAGTTGGTTAAACTCTTTAGAGGTTATGCCGTTCCGACATTTGTCCAAGCTAATGTTTTGCCAGATGGCAAATATGGCTGCGACAAAAATCCGGAAGTGAAATGTAAAACATATTTTGGGACAGTTGGCTTGAGTCATAAAGCACTGTTTTCATTCGGCTCTAAGCCCCAAGAATAAAAGGAGAATTATCATGATCGGATTCGTAAAATGGTATAGCTATGAAAGAAATTTTGGCTTTATCTTTGGTGAAGATGGTCATGAATACTTTTTCCGTAAACCCACCGGTTCAGATATACAAGAAAAGATAGTGAATTTCGAACCCTTTGAGCATAGTCGTGGGCCACGAGCGCGAAAGGTTAGTGATATACATAATCCTGATCCTGAACAGATCCAAAAATTGAAGACCTCATGGGAAGACTTTCAGAAAGTTGAAAAAGAACCCATTGCTAAAAATGACAAATTGCTTTCAGCAGCCATAGTATCGTTGTGTTTAACTATGTTCATAACAGCTGGTTTTTTCTACATCTTAGCCGGCCTTTTTGATATTGATAGGGAGACTAACATAGCCTTGCTGTTTGTCTTCCCTGCGATAACATTTTCCGTGCTGACAGTCTTTCTCAATAAGATATTCAGGAATATGAAACTGGGGTCTGACACTGATGTTGTCACTAATGATGAGTGGTTAAACGATTTCTGGGAGGATACACTTCGGCACAATCCTTCTTATTCACATGATCCGAGAAATATTTGGCATTTATCTGATTAAAATAGGCAGCTTGAGCTGCCTATTTTTTCATCTAGTCTTCTTCTAAAACCCCCTCAATTGCTTCAAGGGTTTTATAAAACACGGTCTTTGCCTCGTCCGACTGCAACTCTGTACCACCACTGTAACTTAACCGTACATTGCAGTCATCTAAAGTCGCAGATTCCTCAATTTCAATGACAATATGGGCAATGCTCATAATCTATACCTTTCTCTATTTGATTTTACCGATTTCATTTAAGGTTTTTCCGCGATAGGCACTCACAGGTAAAATTTTACCCGATGGAGAGTACAGCATAGCATCAAGATGCGGGCCTGTTACCCCACCACTGGCACCAAGCTTACCAATTTGCTGCCCTTTGCTAACGACTTCACCAAAACGTAGCGGGCTGGCACTATTCATGTGAGAGGCTCGGTATCTTACGCCATTTGGAGCTTCAATTACGACAGTGTGTCCCCAGCCGACGGTTTTACCGTTGACTGTATTCGCTTGATAGCGACTTTCCACTACTCTGCCACTAAACGGTGCCAGCAATGGCGTATTGATAGCGCCACGATAGTCTTCGCCTTTATGATTGATGACTTTCTTCAAAATAGGGTGAACCCGTTTTCCAAATGGGCTGATGATAGTATGTGCGCCCGGTAATAGTGGACCCAAAGTTTCATTTCCTGAGCCATATGACTTTGCCCCATTGCCGCGATAGCCAATACCGGGCGGGGCTACTTCTTTGGGCGATAGTTTCGAGAACCACTTCCTGGCCGCCCTTCAGTCTTACCATATTTATTTTTCGCTTGGTCATATGCTTTATCGGAATAGAAAGTTTGTGTAGAACCCATAGCAAAAGTGTTTACATGATTGAAGGTGTCTTTTCCTTGGGCATTCAGGTTGTTTTTATTTCTTCCATATGCTCCCCTACCTTCATCAAAAACCTCCTGATTGTAGTGATTCGCAGCTTTACTTCCCTGTTCTAGAGTTTGTTGCCAACCGTCAATATTTGCTCGAGCTTCATTTCTATTAACGCCGTTTCTGCCAGCTTCAGCTTGGATAGTGGCAAAAGTTCTAGATTTTTGGCCGTTTACCTCAGACTCATAATTACTATAAGCAGCAGCTACGTTATTAGTAGGACGATCAGAGGGATTAACCTCTCCTGTACTGTCAAAACGGGTACCTTCAGCTTGCTGTCTTAAAGTTGAAGCTTGAGAAACAGCTTTCTCCATTACCGCAGCTGTTACAAGAGACGGATTATTGTACATGTCGCTGTAGGCTATACCATTCTTATCAGCATATTCTCGAATGGCTTTGGCGTTATCAATACTAACAGTCGCCCCAGATTGTGCTGTACGGGAAGCAGCTTCACGATGGCTTTGAGCCTCAGCATAGCTTTGTTGTTCGCTGATACTGGCCTGATGTGCTTTGTTATAGCTGGCTTGAGCTTGAGAAGCAAGGCTGCTACTGTCAGTTTGAGCCTGAGTGAACGCATTACTTTGCCCGATGTTTTCAAGAGTATTTCTTGTAATGCTAACACCTTGAGATTCAAGAGTTTTGGCTGTTTCACTGATATCATGTGATAGTTTGTTTGAAGATCTACCTTCACCCCTAATAGATGCTCCTCCACTTACTGTGGCACTACCATGGAGACCTGTGCCAGGCGGCGTTGTTGCTCCGCCTGACAATCTTGCACCCAAATCAAGCGCAATAGAGCTGACTGTCTGTACATCATTGCCCATACCGTTTCTTTGAGCAATATCTTTTGCTGATTGCCAAATTTGATCCAAAGATTTAGCGGTAGAACTACTCATGCCGTTGGTAACTGAATAATTCACACCGTTTTGACCGACAGTTTGTAAGCCGAAAGCCAAAGTTTGTGTATTACCCAAGGTTGTTTGTTCAACTGAAGATGCGGCGTACTGTTTGGCTGCCGTCGTGCTTCGGTCGGCTGCTTGAGTGTAAACATCAGACATACTGACAGTAGAGGTAGATGAGACATTGCCAAAGCTGTCCGCCCTTCCCTGATAGCGATTTTCGCCAGTTGCCATATTCCGCCATGATGTTCCGGCTGCAGATTGGGCAGTCATCATTTGAGGATCGGTATATACAGGGTTTAAACTATGTTTGTTGGCATTGCTATTGTTGTAGCTCATATTGCCGGCAGAGTAATTCCCCGCCCCTACTTGAGCACCTGCAGCTTCACCAGTTGTCTTGGCTGATGTTGTCATACCCATCATACCGTTTAATAGACTACGACCGCCCATAGCAAGAGCACCGGCGATAACTGGGATCAGCCACATTGCAGCTCCAGCAGCTGCTTGTGCATCGGCTGCTGCCATCAATAACGCATCACCTGTTCCCGGTGTAATAACGCCGTTGGCGGCTTCTACACTAAATAGACGCTTCGCATTCATAGTCATAATCATATTGATGATACTGGCCACAGGTGCCCAAAGCTGAATCCACAGCATACTCATCATGTAGAAGCTCAATAACCGGAAGGCCATGATGCCGCCTAACATGGCGAGAATCATTACAAAAGGGAATAAACCAATCAGAATGGCCTCAGCAGCAGAACGAATCAAAGGAAGATTCCAACTTGCCATTGATGAACCGGTTTTTTGGGCTGCAATATACTGATTACGAGCTTGAACTTGAGCAAATGCCTGCTGTACGGCAGCCGAATTTCGGTTTCGTTGGCCATTTATAATGCCTGCTTGACGAATAACCTCAATCATAGCTGCCTGTTCGATATTTTTCAGAGTATCGAAGCGGGAATTGTCCAGTAGATACTGGAATGAGCTATTGCCTAACGTGGCCAGGGCATTTACCCGGTTAATTCCTGCCGAATTTGTACCCAGACCTGCAAAAACACGTTCGGCAATGTAGCTAGGCAAATAATTTTTACTATAAAACTCCGTGCGTTCTTTCAGTAGTTTTGCCGCTTCATTGCAGGTCATAGTTGTTGATTTGCCGTTGTACTTCAGCCTTCCGTTATTTTTCGCTGTGGTTTGTGAAACATTAGTAAACAAAGCTTGGTTAGTATTACTTAATGTTGCAAGAATATCTGTACTTTGTGCTAAATCTTGCACTGTGTAGAAGTGATACAGGTTCATATCAAAGAATGAACACTGATTCATGAACAGTGCCCAGTCTTGAGTCAATTGTGCATCTGGGATGCGTGCTTCACGGATATTTTCCATCAAGCGCGTTCCAAACAGCATGCCGGTGCGTGAGTAATTGAGGTCGTCCGGCAGGTGGTTAACTTGCTCGGCTTTGCGGGTAATACTTTGGCCAAAAGAACTGACAAAGTAGCCCATATAAGCAAGGCCGACAGGTACATTGCCAACAGTATATTGACGGCCTGTATATCCATACCCACCAGATTCAGTAATGAGTACAGTGGTTTTAGGGACCATCATACCCATCCAACAAAATAACACGACAAACAAATAACTGAAGCTTTCACGCAAATCCAATTTGAAGGCAGCAACAGCAAGAGTGACCAGGAACCCAAATAAAGCAGCAGCCTGCATTGCGCCACCCATCATCGTGGATCCCGATATTGTGGCAACGCCATTGAAAACCGCCTGTACAGCTTCTCCGTTACCAGGGAAAGTAAAGTATTCGACAGCCATCATCTCTCCTTAGAAACGGTTCATCGAATCAAAATTCATGGAGTTGTTGGTATCCACAAAGGCTGAACGCCATTGTGTTTCAAACTGCTCCATAGCCCTCATCATATTTTCTTCGATCTCAATTTTTTTCATTGAATCAATACGCTCCTGGTAAATTCTGTTTCGTAATTCACCAAGGTTGGCAAATAATTTGCGAACCGCGTCTCCACTGGCTTCATCTGTCTTGTTATACATACCCAAGGTTGAGCGTACCTGTCGTTCCGATTGGTCCAAAATATTGGCTACAATATCAACAGCAATAGCATCTAAAACTGCTGTTTTTTTCAGATAGCCAGTTCCAAGGAAGGCATCGGAAACAGCCATTTTTAATATAGGTAACTTACTATTATTGACAATGGCTACGATCTGCTTGCGTGTAGATAAATCCCAACCTTGGTTATTCCTTATCGAAGTCGGAAGTGTTTCAAGGCGTTTATGAATCATGTACCGTAACGAAGGTACTTCAACATTATTCTTCTCAGAACAGCTCTCCATTAATTTCTTTGAACCATTCTTACATGTCCACATGTCCAGTACGATCTTTTCGCGGATTTCGCTGCCTGCATTATTTTTACCGTTCAATAAATCTTGGATACTTAAGATTCGTGGTTCAAAACTTTGGATACCTACCTTGTACTTATCTTTGTCTTCATCTTCTCTTGATAGGGGAGTAAAAACAACTGTGCCCAACATGCTGTAGTAGAAGTCCATGTCAAACCCTAATTTAGTACGCTGGCCGGTATAGTTTTTCATGGCTTCATAAGTTAAATTACCACCGGTAAAGCTGATAGTGTCTTGAGGTTTGCCAGTATTCCGAACTTTATTGGCTTCTTTGACTAAATTGTCAGCTGCTTGGCAATACCATGCTGCTTCGCCACCATCGTCTGCCGAGCCGGAATCAACAGATGCTGCACGACAGTTTGAACTGGCCAACGAACCCAGTTTTCCCATTACGCCTCCGACAATATCCTGACTCAGTTTGCAACTATTTAAACTGTTTTGATTAACATAATTGACTATATCGCGAATACCGCCGATTGCATCTTGGATCATCGGATCAAGGGCTTTAAGTGCCAGGTCGAAGGCTACGCCTGCTGCGTTATTACCCAAGTTTCGGGTAAACTGGATAAACTGTTCTTTACTTGCAAAAGAGAATGAACCGGCAAAAAAATCTATACCGCCGCAACCGGCACTTATTGAAGGTAATTGGATGTTAGCAAGGCTGAGATCTGACACGGGATTTCGAGTGGTAAGGCTGCCTCCGGTATATAGGCTGCCGCCTTGCCCGTGAAATGCACCTGCTTCAGTATAATTGGATTCTGCGCCCATTGAGTTGAACATGTCTGCCATATTCTTCTCAATGCCGGCACTACTATTGATTGGGAGAGACAGTGATGCTGCCAGGCATAGGTATTTTGTAGAGGAAGCACAAACAGCCAGCACTTTGGCCGGCTTTGGAAATCGATAGATGTGAAATTTCATAACCGCTCCGATGAAGCGGTTATAGTAGAGGGGAAATCCTTACTATAACCGAGATTAGTTACAGTAAAGACTTGAGATTAAGGAAGCTTTATTTTACCTAAAATATCTTCGTTGTCAACCGGTTAATACATTGAAATATAAATATTAAAGGCCCTATATAGGGCCTTTAATTTGATTAATATAATGTCCCGACAGGGCGCGAATACGCTAAGAAACGATCCTCAAGCGTGGTTTGTGCCATTACCCCAAATCCAATAGGTGTAAATTGCTTGGTTTTTGTGTCCATGACGTAGATGGCGGGTACAGTAGTAACATTCAACCTTTGTGCAATACCATTGTTCGGTAAAGCACGCGGGAAATGATTAAGACCACCACCATCAAGACTGACCGGCATAACTTTAATTCCGTATTGGTCGGCAAAGTTTTTCAAGATTGGAGCCATGGTATGACAGTAAGGACAATCTGATTTGAAAACAAATAGAATACCGTTCTCTCCTGCAAGTTTTCTGATTGCTTCAGCCTTTTGTTGCTGACGGTTATGATCATATTGTTGCTGGGCCAGTTGGTTGTTCGGACGACCACGTTGGCTGTAATCCAAATTTGGGTTTTGCCAAATTACCCTTTGCCATTGGTCTGTAAACGCCGCAGATTTGTTCATCACAACTTCTTGAAGTTCAATATACCGCTTCAAATTTTGAGGTGTGGGATTCATGACGGCAATTTTACGCGACTCATCCAAATTTTTTTGCAGCATTTCAAATTCTGCAAGTTCATTACGAACCGGAGTATTTTGAGGCTGGCTTTGTCTGGCTTGTTTGGGCTTTTTAGCATCCGGATACCATAAGAAAGCACGGTTTTCATTTTTCCAAATATCTTGGTCGTACCATCCCATACCCTCAGCCGCAGCCTTCAAAAAAGAGGCAGACATGATGATTGAAAGGATTGTTAAGATTAGAGCTTTTTTCATGACTTTTATCGCTTATTAGGACAAACTTCAATATCGACTGATTGTGTTGGCGCAAGGCTTTCATATTGCGGTGTCGTTTTGAAAGTCAGACGTACTTTGTTACAGCCTGGCTTGTTTTTCAATGCCTCTTGTCTGACTGCCTCAATGTAGATAGGCACTTCTTTCTTGAACTGTTTGTGCACCGCAGCAGCAGCCTTCCCACTAAAATGCCCTCTTGCTGAGCCATGGCGCATTGCCAAAGCTAGAAGTACATCCGGCTTACCATCCGGCAGGGGGATAGACGATTTGACCAACTTCTCGGTTTTGTCTAATGAAATACCGCCATTAAATGTTTCCGCAGCTTGCAAAGGCCCTACTACCATGCTCATGAATACTGCAACCAACGTAGTGAGTTTTGATTTATTGTTCATAGTAGTTTTTTACCTCGTTAGAACCTTTTTTGATATTTTCAACCGCACCTGCAATGGCATGGTTTGATTGCTGGGAAACATTGGCCATATTTGCATAAACGTCATCATAGAAACCGGCAAGGTCCATTTTGGAAAAATCGATTTTCTCCATATCTTGAGCGGTGAAACCTTCACAGCTTGGATTTTCAGGAGTACCCCACCCTCTTCCTAATTGAGCTTTACCTTGCACGTTTACGATTTTGGTTAATTTAGAGATATAACAGCACTGAGTCTCCATTTTAGTCACACATCCGCCCAGGGCTTTGGCACTACAATATGATCCAATGTAGTGGCACAAATCGGCTTTGCGCTTCATTGCGACCAAGATTTCTTTTTGATCGCATTTCAACCATTGCTGTAATGCCATGATTGCAATTGCAATCGCAAAACTCACTGGATCGAAAGTAACTACCAACTGACCGCCTTGAATACCGGCTGTAAAACCAAAAGCACTCAGCCCCGTTGGTCCGCCTGCCGCCGCCCCACCTGCTGCTGCCGAAGCACCTGAACCACCTAGGCCGGCAGCACTCAACGCTGTCGTCAGAAACTGAGGCGCGTTGGTTTGCAACAAAGTATAGGTATAGTGGCTGGCTACGCTGGCCAACAGCTGTTTCGCGGCATATTCAGTACCTGCTTGAACGACAAAGTCGATCATTTTTGCTGGGTCAGCGTCTGTTTTACAACAGTCACCACCGAAAACGCCGTCTAAAGAACCGCCTAATTTAATAGAGCATTTATCAGGCTCTCCTTTGAAAAACTGTTGTTTCTCTGGATCATAAAACCGTTGGCTTTCTCGAGCCATTTCCATGGCACTAATAGTCCTAGCGAAGTCTTGATCCTGACAGCTTGAAACTTCTCTTGTTGTTTCAGGAGAATCTATACATTCGTACTGTTTGTCACGCGCCTGGCATGTACCATCAGGCAATTTGTGAGTACATTTATCTTCAATTAACTTACAGTTTTTATTACGGTCATAGGCACTGCATTCGTCGGCATCGTCACCGGTCATGCACTGCATGGTGCGCTGTTCTTTCCAACATTCGCGCGTAACAGGAACACCATTAATTATTTTCGTGCTTCCAGGCTCAACACATTCTTTGGATACAACCTTGCATTTTTTATCCTTGGCGTGACAAGATGATTCATCCCATTCAGTCGTTATCGCATGGGTATGCTCCAACTCTTCCACTTTTTCGGGCAGACGGCCATTGTGAAGTGTCTTCAGATTCACATCGCAGGAATATTGGTGCGTGTATCGCAAACACTCTCCCTTGTTCGACTGTTCCAAACAGGTTTGTCCCTGTACTTCACATTTGGCCGAAGGGTCTTTTAACGGTGCGCAATAATCGGCAGAATCCTTCTCAAGGCACTGATACTCTTCTTTGTATTCCCAACAGTCTTTAGTTACGTCAACCCCGTTGATGTTTTTGGTCGACGGGCCATCAACACAAACAGAAGCCGTCCGGGTACACGCTGCACTTTCCCTGAGTGCAGCAGCAGACGCTGAAGTGATTAACATAAAGTGGCAGATAATAACCAGCAAAGACGTTATAGCCCTCATTGTCTTACCCTCTGCTCATACTCCAAACAGCCGTTTTCCCATTTATCGTGACAGACGGGATCGCAGTATTGGTGTACATTGAATAAGATGGCACTCTCACCGCCGCCTCCGACAATGGTGCGGGTCCAAATGATATTTTTACCCTGATGCAGATACGGACGTATGTCGATGTTCAGGTTTTTCTCCCAGGATTCGTCCCTTTCCGCCCTACCCAGCACAGTACCTTTCTCATTACGCACCGGTGCATACCTTCTTCCCTTACCTGCAGTATAATGTACCGCAAACATCTGATTGTTATAGCTGCTGTACACAATTTTCCCGTTGACTTTGACGATCAGCCAGTCATCGTACTCAACCCGAGTCAGAGTAAACAGCGTCAGTTTTTCCGGATTTTTTACATTGAGCGTCATCTCCCGATCATATTGCCCATCATCCCAATAGTTGTCGCCAATAGTACCGAATAACAGCTTGTGCATCCTTCCCGAAGGCTTCAAACTGGCCGTCATATCACCCTGAAGGCTGCCTGCTTCTATACCTGAACTGGTACAGTTTGGTCCTGTTTCCTCGCATACCACTTTTAATTTCCTGCCGCATTGATACAGCTGGTTTCGATATTTGCTCTCCAGGCAGGAATAGTTCCAGCTGGGATCGACATTGACCTTAAGGGCTGCCTCGCACAAGAACATCTCTGCGCCATGGTATTCATTGCAATGTTTGATGGTTTTTACCGCCGGAACAGTAATGGTTTCCGTAGGACAAGCCGATGAGGGAACTGTTCCGACGCTGCCATCTTCATTGACGGGATATTTCCATTTGTATTTCTCCAGTGTTTCTGCCGGATCGCCGGCGATTTTCTGTGTTCCTGTAACCAGTTTCTCATTTGGAGATACCGTTACATCAGGTCGTTTGGTACGGTTGCCTGCAATCAGGTTTACACCTTCACATTCTTGGCGCAAATACAGATCAGGATTGGCCGGTAGATTCTTACAATCATTGAATTTTGCATCTCCGAACTGGGTGGGAAGCGACAAACCCCCGCCATAATATTGCTCGGCCATAGGCACATTGTCCGTATAGCGCGGAGTATATTGGGCTGGTTGCATCATATTATTGACCGTGCCTGAACCCAAACTGCCTCTCAACTCGCTGGCGTATTTGCCAAAGTCTTCTGCATGGGCCGATTGGTATAAACAGAGCAAAGACAAGATAATTACTGAATACTTCATTTTCTGCCTTCCAGAACGGCTAATTTCGCATTTGCAATATCGGAAAGTTTTTTATCTTTAGACTCTCGGATCAAGTGTTCTAACGCCGCATGTAATGACACATCACCTTTTACAGCAACATGTTCTGTACACATACCTAATTCTGAATTTACAGCACAACCGTCTAAACCATCTTCGCCATTTCGGGCTATTACCGTAACAGGGACTTCAGTAATGCCGTAATGGTCGAAGAGTTCCGGATGAATCAGCATATCGCCTTGTAAAGCTGCAAGTTCTTCAGCAGCCTTAACCGTGGCTTTCAGTGAGTCATCCTTAAAACCACGGATAACCATTACACCCCCCGCCTTTGCCGTTTCATGGGCAATCCGTTTCAAGCTTGCTTCAGGCATTGAAAATGATACGAATACCAACAAATCGGCTTTTTCCGCAGCTTGTCGAGCTTCTTGTGAAGCAGGACGGTATTTTTGTGCAATAGACATTGGATCAGCCTTGATTTTTGCATTACCGTAGTCACGAATATCGGGCACACGGTGCTTGATACCTTCCAACACTGGGACTTCAGGTTGCTGCCGATTGTCACCGACATTCGGGTTTTGGCCTTGGGTAACTTTACCCATGGTTGTGCGCAGACGGTTTCGCGCTGCCTCTACATCAGCATCGGCATATGCACTACCTACTCCGGCCAAACCACCTAAAAGACTGAGGACGACACCTCCGGCTACGATTACATTGCGTAAAGACTTGTCCATCACTCTAGCTCCTGTCAATCACTCTTAAATTTATATGCACCGCAGCAGTCGCGCTTACGGAAAAGTTGGAAGGCAAACTGATTCCCTTTGTAAGGAAAGGCTTTGCCACTGTCTCTGACTAATGTTGAACGACCAATAGGGTCACAACAACGACCTTTATATTTTCGTGCAGCTACGGGATAGGTCATGGCCATTTTGTAGTTCTGCTTATCCATTACAGGATTAAGTTTGTACCCACATAAGGCATCCTTGCCTGATGCTCTCCAAGCTACCAAATCCCTGTGCATTTTTGCCTGCATTCTTGCCACCATTAATTTGGCAGCCTGTACTTCAGAAAAATGGCCAGGCATCCATCCTGATAGTGGGTAAATCGATCCGTGACAACCTGCACACCAATACAATTTACTAAATGGAAAGCCAGTTGCAGCTTTTACACAGTCAGCTGCACAGGCTGCTTGTGCAACCACATTGGCAAAGAGCGCGGAATCAGGAGCTTCATAGACGGCCAGTGACGGATATTTCCAAGTTGGATCCAGTTCTGTCATCCAACCAATATCCAAAGTACCCTCTTCTATACAATCGTTATCCAATAAGGCTTCCAACCAAAACACAACCGGATTCTTGTACCAATGAACTTGGTAAAAGGCATTGTGTTGATCATGTTGCTCATTTCGGCCACGCTTATGCGCGCCGCCAAAAAGTTTTTGAATCTTATTTGATGTATCTGCCTTACCCGCTGTTTCAGACACATCCACTTTTTGTTGCTTTTTAAGAGAAATACCACCCAGGCTAACCATACAGAACGGTGTACGCACGACTTCTACCAAGTGTGTCGGCTCCCAAAAGGAAACCGTTACACCTGCACGGGTAGGCGTACTACACGTACAAAACCAATCATTTGGGGTGGATTTATTGTCTTCCTGATTTGAGTAATTCAGATTGATGCTTCCACCAATTTTGATTGGGAACATACAACTCCAACAAATATCGTTTATCGGATTAAGCATCTTCCCTTGGCAGGTTAATTGATTTGAATTTGAAGTAGTAGATACAGCCTCAGCGGCATGAGACAAAGAGAATGTGGGTAGTAGCAATAATGGAAGCAGTAATTTCAGTTGAGATAAAAATTTTTTCACGGTTTCATGGCCTCTACGCGGAGCCGGTTCCCTTCTTGGGTAACCAAACTTGGAACTTCAGACAGCTGAAAACTTTTTGACATACGTCCTTGTTGGTCGTAATAAACTGCCTGGTCCATTTCTGCTGATAACTCATACCAATCGCCTGCAGTCAGAATAGGCATAAATGATTCACCATATTCTGCTGCAAGTTTCTTGGCTAGATCGATTTGATCAGGTTCTCGGCCATCAAAGAAAAACATTTTGAATGGGATCGGGGCTACTTCCAAAGGTTTAACCACGGTACCGGCAGGCGCAATAATTTGGCCGTCTTGGTCATAAATTGTTTCAGTCAGGGTATAACTTGGATCAAAGTAACGAACAGAGCCTTTGGTTGCCTTCGTTAACCCTTCTACCGGCGGTAAATTTAAGGCAGAGCGATTTATTCTTTCTTGAACTTCTTTCTGCATTGCAGCCAATTGGCCACTGTCTTGTTTAGCCTTTAAACGTGCTTCAATTTCGCGAATTGCATGTTTTTCCGCTATTGGGTATGTTGGGCCAATTTTTGCACTGGCTTGCTCACCGGAATGTGTCGATGCGATTACCCATGAGGAGATTCCTGTTGCGAGTATTGCAACCAGTGTTACCGAAGCTATCTTTTTTTTATGGGACATACTCACTCCTAAAAAATCGGGACCGCCTTACCAATAATTTGCCCTGAATGGATTAAACCGGATAACTCGTAGCGACTGTCCAAGCTGTCTTTGTGTCCTGTTTTAACCCACATGTACCGTTGGGGAATTTTCCCTTCGAATGGATTGATTGCCAGCTTCATGCCATCTAGGGAGTATTCTTTGGCAGTACCTACCTCTTTACCATCAATGAAAAAAGTACGATTCGTCTTCGCTACATGATTTCCGGGAAGTCCGGCAACCTCTTTGATGACCTGCGTCCCGATAGGGTAAAAACCGCCTTGCCATGCAAAGGCCACATAATCGCCCTGCTTCAGATCACTTAGCTTGTTCACATCTTTTTTGATGAGGTAAAGATGATGAGGCAATGAATAGGAAAGATTTAATGCCAAAGCATAATGTTGATTGAATACCAATAAGCAGACGACAACGGCTAAAAAAGGGGTTGCATATTTTTGACAAAATTCCTGATAAAGACGTTTCAGAACTGCTTTGTTGCTTTCTTTTTGTGCCATTTTATTGCTGTTCCAAATATCAACGCGCCGCTTCTTCTTCGGTGACTGGAGTACCTTGACCCTCTTCCGTCATCGGTGCCGGAGCAGTCTGTTCAACTTGTGGATGTGCCGGTGCCGCAACTACAGCTGTGGCAGGAATACGTTTATCCAACTCTTTCATGATGTCAGCCGTAATATCAACTACCTCTGTATTCCGTCCGACCAATGCAGATTTGACAAAGATGTTACAGCCGCACTGGATTACCTTTTCTTCGATAACCTGTTGCAAGGTATTCATTTTTGCTTGATAGTTTTGGAGAATGGCGGCTCGTTGCTGGTCGGAAATTCCATTCTGCAGCCCTTGGTTTTTTGCCTGTTCCTGGTAAGTCATGGAGATACCGGCTAAATCAACAATATGGACAGGTTTCTCATTGGTTTTCATGAAATTCCATACACCCAAACCCAATGCAGCAATAGAAATTGCGCCGATTACAAGGCTGCCCAATGAAACCTCTACACCGTTATCCTCCGGATTCTTTTCCGGAGCGGTATTCGCTGTGTTTTCTTTCTTTTCTTTTGCTTCAGTCATCTTAATATCCTATCCTCTGCCTAATTAGTGGGTTGCAGCCCGGTCCCTTAAAACTGCTTCAATGGCCTCGGCTGTATTCAATCCCTGATTTCTGTAATGGTTCACGGCTTCAACGTCTTCTGCTTTTGAACTTGAGGCAAGAACGTTGAATGGGTCCGAATACAACCTACCTACTCCATAACCTATCGGGGTAGAGACAAATATTTCACTGTAGTAGTCTGTTTTGCTCAAAGTTCGGAGAATCTGCATAATTCCATCATTGACTTCAAAAGGTTCTTTTTCTTGAATGGTTTTGAGCGATTTAGCCCCGGTACGCAATTGGAAAACAAAGTCGGCGTTCTCTAACGCTGCCTCAGCCGCCATGGTCTTGTAATAGTCATTTGCACCTTGCGTCAGCGTACCGCATGCGCCTTTGTATTTACGGACTCGGCGGTAGCCTTCCTCAATAAAACGAGCAGCTGTACCTGTATCACCCAACAAGGCCCAAGCCTCGTCAATCATCATGATTTTGTACTGACTGCGTGACAGGTACATACCCTGCATAATGCGGTACATAATCAGCTGCATGATGATCTGTTGCAGATCAGGCTTGGTTTTTAACTCTTCGAGTTCCAGTACAACCAAGTCATTTTTAAATTCGACATTCAATTTCCCATTGAAGTAACTGCCATAGATACCTTCTGAACAGTATGTGTACAGTTGGTCGGCAACGGCCACCATAGACAGATCTCGTTCGCCAGGTTTCCCTCCTTCATTACTGCCAGTAATCAAACACTTGAGACAGCGTTCTCTTACATGATCAACCGTACCTTCTTGTCCAAATTCGTACCATACTTCTTCGATAATTCGTTGAAGCTTGGCTTCCTGCTGTTCAGTTAGGGAATCTGACGGAGAGGCCATCAATGAAAAGATAAGTTTCAACATTTCAATATCTTCATTGATGTCTGTTACCATTTGGAATGGTGGGAAGCACAGCCCTGCTTCATAGGTAAATTCGATATATTGACCGCCAATCATTTGGCAGAATTTTTTATACGAACGGCCAACGTCGATAATCCATACCTGAGTTCCCAGTCCCATGTAATTGCGCACAATTTCATTGGCAAAAAATGATTTACCGGAACCGGAAGCACCAATAATGGCAAAGTTATAGTTACCGGCTGGGTTGGCAAATAAGTCGATTCCCATGGCCTGGCCACGTTTGCCAAACAAACCGATGACAGGTCTTCCTAAACCGTGCCACTCGCCGATAATGGGAGACATACAGACAGCATTGGTCATGGTTTTGGTTGACCATCTTTTCTTACTGTCCAAGTATTTTTCAACCTCTTTGTCGATAGCCATTGGGAGGGCAGTCAAATATGATCCAAGTTGAAGATATTGGTCGCGATAAAGACCAAACCCTTGAGCCTGCCAAATCGATACTGCCTGGCTTTCTGCCAAGTTGATGTTTTCAGGTCTTTCCCAAATAACAACTTGGTGCAACAAACTCACCAGACCACCCCCGCCTTTACCGAACGCTTCAAGGCAGATGTCGTAATCACGTTTGATTTTTGCAGCCTCCGGCATAACTGCGGCCATCTTTGATTCCGCTGTTTGTTTGGCACGAGCAGCCTTTAGTTTCACGGTATTACTGGTAGTATCATAATCACGTTTGAACATCGCCATGGAAATCAGAAATGGTGATGTGTAATTCATGTTTGCTTCAATGGCGTCACCGATCAATGCACCCATATTGGACAGATGAAACTCTTCAGGGTAACGATTGGCCGAATAGCATTGAGCAATCACGCAATCCCCCGCAGCACGGTTGCCAAAACGCAGCCCCGATCCACTATCAAGAACCTTGATAGATGTGCGGGTCTCAATCATTTGTTCACTCAAAAATTTAGTTTCGTCCCAAACAGGATCGATTTCATCTCGTTGTCCGGTAAACATCCTATTAGGATTGAGTAGTAGTGTTGTCCAACCCAATAAATCATTTGCACCCCAAGTGTGGTGATAAATCTTCATGGAGATGAGTGCATCGCGCATACGGGCAAGGAGAGAAACGGCCTTACTGACTTCAACACCGTTGTCAGGCGAAATATTCAAATTTACACTGAGGATACAGCGCAGATTTCGTAAACGAATGGCCGTATTATCTACTAAGACCTTCTGTGTGCCCTTATTCCAAAATTCAGTACGTTTCTTGGCCAAAGTTTCAAAGGTGCTTCGCATCGGGTCGTCGATAGGACGTGATGCTTGGACTTGCTCATATTCAGTGAAGTAATTTCTCAGATCAGGGGAGCCGAAAATCTGAACTTGTATCGGCGTTTTTTCAGGAAGCAGCGCATACAGGTTGCCCCATTTACTGATCAGGTCATCACTGCCACCTAAAAATGGGTTGAGTTCAAAAACAAAGCCCATACCCAACGGTTTGTCGCCTTTGACGGACATCAGAGTAAACAACTCTGTTTTGGTATCGTATGCACCATAATTGAGATAGTCGCTCAAATGGTCAAAGTCAGGATCAACAGGGTCGTTGTGTAAGGCTTCCATCGGTTGATCGACATCGTCCGAACCAGCTAACCAATTTTTAAATTTTGACAGGACACCCATTACATACCTCTAGCGAGTGGTACCGGGAATACCCGATGTTTCCTGTAGATTAAGATTCACACCAACATCTGGGATACGGTCATTTGTGTTATTTGAATTGGTTGAAGAAGTATCAACCGTACTGTCTGAAGTTTTGGCTCCATTACCCAATAAGCGGATCGGACGGTACTCGTCTATGATCTGTTGCTGATTGTGGGCTATTAACCAATCACCCTGATTCAGAACGACATATGTGAAACTTTGATCATTTAAATCGCCATCCGTATCAAGATAGGGAGCAACCCAAATACGAGCAATTTCACTTTGAGAGCGAATGGGCGTACCGGAGGAATAAGCTTGCGTTAACATCAATGTACGGGCACTTTGATCTGTGTAAGGTTGTCCAATCTGTCTTTTCATGCCGTCTTGTAAAACACCTGCAACAGATGCTTTATAGTTACTGCTTATTGATGCGCAATAAGGATCATCACTGTTCCAAGCATTTGAACATCGGAATTTTTCACTACCGCCGATACCGGACATCGTTAAAGTTGAACATCCGCTTAGAATCAATATTGCAGCGGTAATTGATAAGGCTTTCAAACTCATCATTCTGCTCCCGCTCCATTTAACCATTTTTCCAATTCGGCACGCGGCATTGCTCCGGAGGTACGGCGACCATCTTTATGAATCATGCTTGGCGTACCGCGTACTTTAAGCTGTTCTGCGAGGGCAATATTCTCTGACACAGGGTTCTTACAGTTACCGGCTGCCGGTTCTTTATCCATCAGCATGTAGTTATTCCATGCTTTTTCACGATCTTTACTGCACCAGATATGCTCTGCCTTTGAAATTGCCTCCGGATGGAGGGATTTAATCGGGAACAGAAAAACATATGCGGTATAGTCTGTCATGCCTGCCAATGTTTCTTCCAAACGACGGCAGAACGGGCAATCCGGGTCAGAAAAAAGTGCAAATTCACGTTTGCCTTTACCGCCATTGCCTTTAACGATTTTGATGGCGTTTTTGAATGGCAGTTGGGAATAACTTTTTTGCGTTACCGCTGAACGAGCCATCTCGGTCAAATCTTTCTGCTCTTGCATATCGTACAACGCGCCAAAAATGAAATAGCGACCGTTTTCTTGTACATAGGCAATGTTGTCACCCATTGTCACTTCATAAATTGAAGCCATGGGGGTAGCCTTTACTGAAGAAAAGGTGGTATTCGGATACAACTTACGCAGAGTGCTTTCAACAGTTGCAACTTCGGCAAAGGCCGTCTGAAAAGCTGTGATTGCTGCAATTGCGGTCAAGATTTTCTTTTTCATTGAATCCATCCTATTTAGTTTCGCCGGTATCGATTTCGATACCTTGAGTCAGTACGACATCCACTTGGCGGCCTGCATTGACTTCAACTACCGGGAAGACCTTATCGGCCAGTTTTATGTAATACTCAGCAAGCCTGTCGGCTGCACCGCCGATACCGGCAGCAATCCCTGCACGATATTGGTCACTGCCTCGAACAGAGGTTGTGCTGCCAAATGCGGTATTATTCGTCACCTTGAATGCTTCTGATACGCCCTTACCCATACCGCTAATCACGCCGGACATCAGTGCATTTGCCAAGAGTTGGCCTTGTTTCGTTACAAGATTGCCTCTCACACCTGTTTTGCCGTCTTCACCGGCAACGTAACCTTTTACTGGCATATCAATGGCTCGGCCATCGGTACCTACACAGCTGAGATTCTGCAATCTGATGTATGCGCGTTCTGAAGATATATCGCCGTAAGCCTGACCGGTAACGAAGCACTCTCTAAAGTTGTATTTAAACCGGTTGGGCAGTTGCGCAAAATCAGTTACGCGCATTAAAACTGGGTGGGGGCTGGCATTTTGTGCTTCACCCCCGGTCGGTGCATCAACCCCACCTAACAGTACAGATCGGAAAAAAGTACCGCTAGGTATATAAGAGTCGCGCGCCCGAAACTTGCCTTGCGAGACGACAACCTTACCGCCGTCTTCAACTACTTCTATATTCATGCGCGGAGTTTTTGATTTAACCCACTCCGCTTCTTTTAATTTTGGAGAAACCCGTACATTTTCATTCGGATTTCCGGTATTTACTGCTCCAGTCGTTCCTGGTTGCAGCTCTACTTCACTCATACTTCCTGAAACAATTCTTCGTTCAATGGGTCTGTCTGCTGCAGGAGGTGCCCCGTTTGGCAATGTACCTGCAGGAGGGGCTGGAGGAAGCTGGCCGTTATCTCCAATACCGCTAATCGCAGGCGGTTTTCCCAATCCATCAGGTCCTAGTCCCTTACTTGTATCAGGATTACCACCGTTCTCTTTTTCTTTTAACTCCTGAACCATGGTTTCCAATTCGCTGATTTTTCGATTTGCATCTTCAATCTTCGAACTTTCCGTGTTCATCCATAATGAGTTGTCAGTAATGCCTGCTTGTGGACTTGTAAAATCAGTTTTGACGATCTGCTGTTTGTTTTGAACCTGTGTAACTTCGGCAGATTTCTTTTTATTGCCTTCAATGACATAAACCGCACTGCCTACAATTGCTGCCATACCGCCTGCAACCATACCTGCAATGGCTAACTGCCGTTTTCGTGCAGCCGATAGTTTAAATTTGTTTACCTTCACCCTCATTTCAACCTCCCAGACGACTGATAATAAATACGTCTGTTATCTCTCCGGGTTGCAAAATCTGCTTTCGAACTGCTACCGCCAAAACGCCTTGTCGGTAAAATTCCTGCTCTCTAATTTCAAGTTGTTTGGAACCCAAATTGGTTAATGTGAAAGAAAAACCCTGCAAATCGGCGGCGGTGTAACTTCCGGTTTGAACAAAAAGGGTGTTTTCCCACAATGGGATGGTTTGATATTCGCGACTATGATTGATGCCCATATCGCCGATAGTGCCACTCATCATGGAGGCCATCATTTTTTTGATGGCTCGCACATATTCGGTGCTATTCATCGTCACAGGCATAGGACCGCTTTTTGCAGCCAATACTGCTGCTTCATGACGATTCGCGCCTGCCACATCGATTACGATGTTGTCACCCTGTTTCGATGTAGGCTTTAGAACCAGCAAGTAAGTCTTACCCTCCTCGCTTACAACAAAAAGATTTGTAGGATTTGAGGTCAAACTACGGACAAACAGTTGACCTGTTGTCGTATCTTTCTGAAGCTCAAGATCGCCATCCATAAATTTCCATGAGGCAATTCGACCGCCTTCAATTGCGATTCTGCTCAAGTTACGTTTACTTACTGAAACAACGTGAGGTGTATTTTCTGTTGCAGCCACACGTTGCTCGGCAAAACTAGTGATGGGTCCAGCTACCAATAAGGCAGTAAACACAATTTTTTTTAATGGTGAACACATATCAATTACCGCCTTTAAATTCTGTTGCCGTTTTACTGATTTCTACGTCTTCGGTTTTAACTTCGGATTCTTGCTGATTTGCAGGTTCTGCTTTAGTTACGCGCTTTTGAACTTCTTTAATCGATAATAATTGCAGCGTTCCATAATTATTTTTGAAAGAAATGAGTAGCTCGCGGTCTTTTTGCTCTACTACCGTATTGTTGCGTTTAACCTCAAAAACGCCACGAATGGAAACTGTATTGTCTGAAGTGTCTGCCGTTGCTTCTATCGCACTAAAAGTGGTGCTGACATTATTTTTCTTAACCCATAAGGCATTTAAAGACAGTTCCTTTTCTAAGGCATCTTTATAATCAGGAGCAACGATTTTTAATAATTGGCTGTTTTGATAATCAACTGTTTTAGGGGTTACATTTAAGAGAAGATAGGCTGTATAGGGAGCCATTTCTTCAAGATATTCTTTTGAAAAAGCGATGTTTGATACAGTCATTGAACGCCGTATTTCCGGAGGGGTCAGCGTTGTTTGAACAACAGTACCTTTGAAGAGTACCGTCGCAGACAAAAATAGATTGGCAGTTATAGACATGCCCAAAACTACCCAAAAAAAGACCTTGATGCCGGTTCTTACCGCTAATTCACTCAACATATACTCAGTCTTCAATTTAGAAACTCCCGTTTATTTGTTTCAGGTACTCTTTTATTTTTTTCATTAATGGGTAGGTACCAATAAAGAACATGCAAAAAGAACCATTGATGCTTGCCCGACTTCAGCTTGCCCCATCTCCATGCGATGAAAAGACTAAGCGACATAGAAATGAAAAAGTGACGAGAGACAATACCTATACCGAATCCGGACATAAATAAGATAAATACGTCCAAGTCCCAAATAAATGCTTTTTTGGGGTCGTCTATCGATACTGGAACTCGAAAATCTCTCATCACTTCCCTTTGGCGGTTTGATTAAACAATCAAGGTGAACATACCTTTAATGATACCCGGGCCCAATGTTGCAGCCAGGCCAACACCCAAGCCGACGATACATGGCATGATGGTTTGTTTCATCAGACCTACTGCCAAACCGATCAAGAATGCAGTCAAGCCCAAAGCCATACCCAGATAGCCTTCAGACCAGCCTGAAACCATGTCGGCCAAGCCTTTAAATTCTTGACCGGTTGTAGCGGCCATTGCCAAGTTAGCGGTCAAAGCCAATGCAACCACGGCTGCGTATTTTGCTACTTTTGTTTGTTTGATATTCATAAAGAACCTCATAAATAGAGCTTGTATCGCCAAGCTTTTGCGTCCGATCATTCTTTACCAAGTGATAACAACAGTTCGTGTGTCATCACTATTGCAGCAGGCAGGGGAACTGGCAGTTCGTATTTTTGCGGAGACATTATGTTTTCTCAGCCATTTACCGATCACTGCTGCTCGTTGTTTAGCCAAACGTCTATTAATCGCAGTATTTCGGCCTCCGATACTGTCAGCCCATCCGCGTAAATAAACTGTCTGAGTATTTTTCAATTTAGGCAGAACACGTTTGAGCGTTTTCACGCCCTCCGCACCGAGGTGTGAACTACCTAAATTGAAAAACACCCTGATCTCATCTTGCTGAAAATTGGTTTGTGTTTGAGCGTAAACCGGTTGTTCCGCCAAAACTTTGCGTTCAAATCCTGAACACTCTTCATTACGGCAAAAGACAAATTCGCCCAGTTGATTTTGTTCCACTGTATAAGTTTCGTCTTGAGGCAGCTCGACTACCTCCGGTTTGGGGGAGGCACAGGCTGTCAGAATCATTGTGGAAGCTACGAAGAGCGTGTTTTTAATCGTTTCCAATTTTGATATACCTTATTTGCATACGTCATTCTTGCGCGATAGCATGCCCGTCCTTTAAGTTTGGTACATGCAGCGTTATAAGCACCAACCGCTTCCCAAGATTTGCCATGTTGACGATAACTGTTTGCCAATATCCATGCACCAATGTGTACATTTGTGCATGGATTCCATACATCAGCTTCTGTTAAACCGAATTTTTTGTGAAGTACGGGTAGCCATGAACGGTTGATACCCATTAAGCCAATATCGGCGGTATGACTTTCAATATTCGATCTGAAAGAGCTTTCTGTTAATGCGATCGACTCCAACATATCGGGATCGATACCATATTTGTTGCCGGCTTCCCGATAACAAAACGCATCTGCTCTTGTAGATGCGAGTACCAAAACACCTGGTACGACGAACTGTAAAAGTATGGCCCTTAATCTCATGTCTTTACTGTCGTTGTATGTAGGCACTGATTTTTACCTAGAATCGACAAGTTTTGTTAAATCAAAAGAAATTAACTAAATTATTTAGAAATGTTTTTTTATAAAATAATTGTGATATAATTAAAAATTACGCTCAAATATTTGAAACTACCATACTGCAACCTATTGATATTAAAAGGAATGCTACAAGGGTAAAGGCTCTTATCCAAAAGCCAAAAGGCCGTCTGCTAAAAAAAATCGCAGCCGGCCTTTTTTAAAAGCCGTAACGGTAAAGCAACAGCCTTAATGGTTAAAGGAAAAGGTTTAAGGGAAAAGGATAAAAGTTAAAGGTAAAACAAAGGCCTGCATTTTGACATGCAGGCCTTTGTTTATTAAAAGGGGGAAAATTATACTCTATAAATCATGTTTTGTGACAATTCTAATTAAAATAACCTTTTTTACTTTGATTTTTGACGTAGTAACTTTTTTTGATTATATGAATGGTTTAACAACTCTGACTTTTTAATCAAAATGAATGAAACAGATCTTTCCAAGCTTCTTGGTGTCGTAAATCGGTTTACAAATATCGATAAAAACTGGTCTTGCGTGTTGTTGTACTGGTTGCAGCGTGCTACCGGTTATTTGGAAATGATGACTCTCGATGACGATGAAAATACGGCAACCTTCCTTATCGATAAGCTGGAAAAACTTTTAGAACCATTGCCGGAGGATATTAATGACATGGTTTTAGCAGACGCATTGGCCGATGACTTTGAAATCTTATTTCTAATGGCTCAATACGGTTCAGAATACTGGAATTCTCTAAAAGAAAGTTTCGGTGATTTTTGTATTAGACATACTACGTTACCCAATCAATTGATTGCTGATATACCACATGCTAAAAAGGAAGAAGTCAGCATGTGGCTAAAATCTTTGCTTAAATCATCATGAAAACAAGCCTCATTACAATAGCATTCTCACTAATGCTTATCGGTGGCTCAATGCTATACCTGATAAATACGAAAAAAAGTGCTGAACCCGCATCACATAATGATGAGGGTTCCCATCGCGATCAGAACATAGTCAATGACCGGTTTCGCATTTTAAAAGCGCATGAACTGATTCAGGTGCTCGACTTAAGCCCTCAAATATCCGGTATTAAGATGAATTTAGGGTTGTCGGATGAAAACTGGAGCAAGGACGCCCTTCCTTTTTTGGAAAAATATATAGCCTTTGTTCAAAGGCTTCCCGCCAGTGAATCTCATCACCATGCAGGTGATGGTGGTTTAGTCCGCCATACACTCGATGTAGCTGCACTGGCCCTAGTCGCATCCACATCTCAATCATGGCCGCCTAATGCCAAAACGGAGGAAATAGCAAAGAAAACTGCGGCCTGGCGTTATGGAATCATGTGCGCAGCCCTACTCCATGATGTTGGTAAAACTGTGACTGGATTTCAAGTTGAGCTGTTTGATTCAGGTACCAGCCTTGAAAAATTGCTATGGCTGCCTGATGCAGGTTCTATGGCTGAAAGCGGTAAGCTTTATTATCGTGTTGAATTTCCTGATGCAAAGTCTGCTTACAGCACACATGCTGAAATTGCTTGGACATTCTTTCAAGCTTTGGTTCCTTCGCATGTCAGACAATGGCTTGCCACAACAGATCCAAATTTAATGATTACCTTGAGAAATTATCTGAGTGGGAAAAAGGACGGCAGTCCTCTTGAGCAGTTAATAAAAAATGCAGATATGACTTCGGTTTCACGGGATTTACGAAGTGGTAGCCGTCAACGCTTCTCAACTGCCAAGCGTAAACCATTTATTGAAACGATTATGGAAACATTGAAGGAAATGTTATCCGACAGAGGGGTCCATTTCAGCATCGCAACGACTGCCGGTGGTGATCTGTTCCGCAAGGGTGATCGTATCTATTTGATGTCAAAAAATGTACCTGACTACATCCGACAGTATTTGAGAAAAAGTCAACATCCTGCTGCAGGGTCATTTCCAACTGATAACCAAAGGATATTTGACACATTATTTGAGTACCGTGCCGTCATTCCGCCGGAAAACGATCCCCACAGGGCAATTACCCATATAGAGGTTGAGTTTACCCGCATGGATGGTGAAAAGGTTCGCAATGTATTCAGTGTACTTTGTTTCAATGCCAAAACCTTGTATCCGGATGGAGATTATCCGGCTGAGTTCTTAGGCAATCTTACTGAAGTTGCCGCTAAAAGAGAAATAGCAGATGTTGTAGCTTCAGAGGATAAAACATCAATTCAACCACAAGATATTGAAGTTAAGTCAACTAACACCAAAGACAAAATGGATTTTCTGTCTGTTCAACCGGAAATAACAGAACAGCCTTCCCTACCCGAAAAAAATCAAACTGAGACAGCGAACACTGCTTTTGACAACAGCAAGAACACACCTGCTCCAGAGGAAAATAGATCTAGTGAGGCAGAAAAAGCAGAAAACCCGGATAAACCGGTTTACAGCTCAATAGATAACCTCATCGAAAACTTTAACCTGATAGAACCTGATTCAGAACAAACAGAACCAACCAATTCAGAAGCTGAGACAGCAGTAAATGCCGTTAGCCTGATTCAAGAAAATGAAAGCAAGGAAGTTAAAACTGAGACAGAAGTCAAACCTCACACTGAGGTTAAAGAAACTGAGACAGATAAAACTCCAAAAACAATTAAATCGGGTACCAAAGCAGGTCGCAAAAAACTTGCCGACCTTTTCTCAGACGATCGTAAACCTGTTGAGAAAACAGCTGATCCTGAATCAGAACATGGACAGATTAATACAACTGAGACAGTAACTCATCAAATTGATACTGAAGCAGATTCATTACCTGAATCTGAATCAGCACAAAATGGTATGCGTGAACTGGAGCAGCTAAGACTAAGAGAACCTACATCTAGCCCGCGCCCCGTTCAAGTCTTGGATGACTCTGAAGGGTTAGATAGCCTTGCAAGCGGGGCAAGAAATATGGCCAAACTCGAAGCCATAGTTTCTGAACGTAATTTGAAAAAGCAATCAGAAACAGAGTCAACCGAAATAGTCGAGGATTCGGTCAAAGCCAAACATATGGAGGCCAGGGACCGTGGAATGCAGTTTTTACGATGGCTGGCAGATGGTTTAGGAGACGGCAGCATAGCTGTCAATAGAAGTGGTGCAACAGTCCACTTTATTGAACAGGGGATGCTGTTGGTTACGCCAGCCGTATTTCGAGATTACGCCGGTGGCGTGTTCAATAAATCTGATACGGAAAGCCTAGGCCCTCTTACACAAAAAGGCTTTGAGGCTTTGAGGTTGCATGCAAGGACGAAAAAAAGCTCATTGCATAGAGTTCTGACAAACGGTAGCAATCGCAGACTCTTCTATTGCTACCTTATCCCTGAACATAATATCAAACATATCATACAGCCAGGTTCGAGACCTCAGAATAATACCGATATTAAATTAGATGAATCCGACTTATTAGTAATGGAACAGAAATGAGTGCCCACTTCCCTGAAAACGTTTATCGATCACCCTATGAATGGATCAGTGTAGCCGCATACTCCACCACAGCGGTTTCAGTAGCACATTTGCCTGTACCACCGGTAATTGCTTATGGCAGTTTAGCCATTTTTTCGGTGGTTTCAGTCAAACGCGCGTTATCAGCTTTACGCATTATGCGTTTCCGAAAAAATATTCGGAAGTTGCCCTATTATGCCCTTACCGCTGATGAAATTCCTTCTTCTGATAAAGCACTTTTTCTTGGGAAAGGATTTAGATGGACACAGACACATACCCAACGTCTTTTTATGGTTCGCCAGCCTGAGAATGACGGACTTCGTAACCCCTCAAAACTCTATAAGGCAGCAAGAAAACATGAAATTGAGACAACGGGTACAGACTGGATTTCCCGCATAACTCGAAAATCGGCCTGGTGGAATCCGGTTGCTCCCTTACCTCCGGTCGGAGGTTCTCCTGAATTACATGGCATTGAAATTGATGAAGATGATATTTGGGAAGATTTAGGGGAACGCGTTGGCCACAAGGTTGTATTGGGCACAACCCGCGTTGGTAAAACTCGACTATGCGAAACCATGATTGTTCAGGATATTCGGCGGGGCGATGTAACGATCGCCTTTGATCCAAAGGGTGATGCTGACCTGATGACTAGAATGTATGTGGAATCGCAAAAATCAAACAGACCATTTTATATGTTCCATTTGGGTTTCCCCGAGTACAGTTGTCGGTACAACCCTATCGGGGATTATGGTCGTATTACTGAGGTGGCGACAAGGATTGCAAACCAACTGCCCTCTGAAGGTCAGTCTGCTGCCTTCCGAGATTTTGTATGGCGTTTCGTCAACGTTTTAACGAAAACCATGGAAGGTTTGTCCATTAAACCAAGCTATGAAAATATCTATAAGTCTGCTGCAAATGTAGATGAGCTTGCGGGGGATTATTTTAAAAAGATATTGGACAAGCACCACCCTGGTTGGGAAAAAGACTACGACAATTTTGATATGCCGGAGTCGGAAGCCAAAAGCGCAGTCAAGACAGGGCGTAACTTGGACACAATGAAGCTAGGTTCTTTCTTGAAAGCCAAAAAGCACAACGAACCTCTTATTGACGCATTGGGTGGTATTTTGTCAAATGACAGATCCTATTTTGAGAAGCTAGTCAGCTCTCTGTATCCATTGCTGGAAAAACTGACGACTGGCGAGGTTGCCAAGCTTATTAGCCCGGATACAGAGGATTTGTCAGATCCAAGAATCATTATGGACTGGCGTAAAGTCATGGAATCGAATGCTGTCGTCTATATTGGATTGGATTCCCTATCTGATGCCGAAGTAGCAGCAGCCGTAGGTAATGCGATGTTTGCTGACTTAACCTCTCTTGCGGGTCAGATCTATAAATTTGGCCATGGTGTTGGACAGAGTGGAAAAACTCAGAAACGTAAAGTCTCAATTCATGCAGACGAATTCAATGAATTAATCGGTGACGAATTTATTCCGTTATTGAATAAGGCCGGTGGTGCCGGCTATCAAGTGACGGTTTATACACAAACATGGAAAGACGTAGAAGCCAAAATTGGTTCCCCGGCTAAAGCAGGTCAAATTGGTGGTAACTTGAATACGATGATTATGCTTAGGGTTAAAACCGTCGAAACAGCAGAGATGCTGACAAATCAGTTACCTGAAGTCAAAATTATGACCAGCACCTTGGTATCAAGGGCTGGAGATGTTGCTTATCCGGATAGTCACGAAGATTTCAGCAGTGGAAATGAAGACAGGATTGGTGCTGAGACAGTTCCTATGTTAACGCCCGCTGATTTAACCCAATTGCCAAAGGGTCAAGCTTTCGCTCTTATTGAAGGTGGCCAGTTATATAAAATACGGCTTCCTTTACCCAAAAAGGACAAGCTGGAGAAAATCCCTGCACATATTGGAGAAATGGCGGCTGAGATGCGCGAAGTTTACAGACTAAGCCAGCCTTCGGCTGAAGAAAACGCATTTACGGAGGGAAGTAGTTATGCCGTCTAACACAAGCGCATGGTACATGAACTCATTGCCTTTAAAGTTCTTATTCCTCCCGTTTAAAGCTGCTTATACCTTATTCTTAATTGTGCTGCTTATCTTTGGTAGTTCGATGTTCACACAAAATTATTTTGGTACCGGTAATCTCTTGGAAGATGAAATCAAATGGTCTGAGTCTGTTGGCCATGATGCGTTCCCAGGAAAAGAGGTTGGCAATACTATTAATCTGCAAATTGCAAGACTAAGTTACAAGGGGATGAAAACCGTATTTTTTGACCTGACTTTAGTCAATGAGTCTCTAAAAGCTAAGTCAGAGGCCGATTTTGGCTATAAATTCAAAAATTACTTAGCTCCCCGTATGAAATACCTACAACAATTTGATGCTACATTGAAGGTGATATCCTTACGTTTAGGAAACTTGGCATTGTTTGTAGGTATTGCGGCAGTATTTGCAATCCCGGTTTTAATAGATGGGTTAGTGATGAGAGCTATCAGGCAGGAAAATGCCTCACGGGAGAGTGCCGGTATTTATCACCGTGCAAAATATTGGAGAACAGGGATTATTTGGTTGGGTTGCATGATTTATATGTGTATTCCTATATCAATATCGCCCTACTTGCTCTCTTTGCCTTTAATAGCGGCAATTTGGATGATTTTCATGCAGGCCAAATATCTTAAAAAGTATCTTTAGGATTCCAGTGGAACCTATGTGGTGCCTTTTTCAGTTCATTACGCATAGGGTTAATATCGTGGCTATAGTATTTTTGTACTGAAGTTACATTCTTATATCCCATCATTATTTGAACTGCCCTAACGTCTTTGGAAGCGCTCAAATAATTAAATACACAAATTTTTCTCAACGTACCAGGCGATAAGGGGTGCCCCAAATCTGCAGTTATTGAGGTTGTAACTATTTTAGTAATTTCATTCCTTGTAACTGCAGTACCATTTTTCTTCGTAAACAATGGAAATTTGGCATTTAAACCATTTGGCATACCATAATGATTTGGTAATAATTTTAGATATTTTGTTAGATAATGGGTAGTTACCTGGTCAAGATACACAATTCTTGGCCTCTTGAATCTATCATCAAGATGCAGTGCTTGTTCCTGCTGAACGAAATTACGGATTTGTAATCGGGATAATTCGCAATTTCTTAAACCGGCATGATATATCAAATCAATAATGCACCAGTCTCTTATCTGTTTGATGTCATGCTCATCTTTGGGAATTCGTACAGAAATTTTATTCATGGGAATTGAATTTACCATGCTATCAGGTTTCTTAAAATATCTTACTTTTTGGGAAGAAACCATTAAATTTCTACTAAAACAATACCAATTTCTAAAACAGTGCCAGCTTGCAATATACTGATTTAAAGATGATACTTCTTTACGTTTAATTGAACTTTTATTGAGTGAGCGATGATACAGAATTAGTGTCTTTTTAAACACATTTGGATCACTAAGTACAAAAGAATCATTGTAACCCATTGATTTTAATATTTGACCGTAAATATGGAGCTTGTGTAGATACAACTTGATAGTTGCTGTGGAATATTTTTGAGATTGTAAGTAGCTCGTAAATTCTGCAATGATCAAATTATATTGGTTACTGCTTATAGAGAACATCTTTTATTAACCCACGTTATCTGTCAAAGTTCAAGTTCACTTAGTGTTATAATGTACCAAGAAGTTGCTAAGATTTGAAAAATATTTGCTAAATACTCAAATTTTGAGTATTATAACAAGGCGCTAATCTAAGATTAACTAATAGTTAACAAACAGGAACAAACAACGGCGATTGTTAGGTATAGGGAAAAACTACATAATTTATATTATGTTAAATTCATAATACTAGTATTTTAGCCTACTAAATCCTGTTTCGCTCAGTAGTTCAATAACTTACAGAATTTAAATATAAAAGGCCATCTGAAATGTTTCAGACGGCCTTCTCTTTCTCAATATCCATGAAACCAATTCAGATCACAGTTTTATTCCAAAGCATGATTAAATTTCTTTAATAGAATTTTAGATAGCCCTATTCATTGACTATCACCACTTTCCCAAACCCGTCCGCGCTTTGCAAAAAACGGTGGGCTTCGGGAACTTGTTCCAATGTAAACACGCATTCAATTAAGATTTTCACATTAAATTGCCAGATATAGTCAAACATCACATCCAGCTTGGCTTGCGACACAGTGCCCGAATAAAAGGCGGTGAGATAGCTGTTGTTTTTGAGTTCGATAATCGGATCAAAATCGTTTACGTACCATATATTACCTAGCTGCCCTGTATTGCAGACGATGCCGTGTTCGTTGATGTGGGTGAAAGAATCACACAAAGTTGCCGGCCCGACCAATTCCAGAATTTTGTCATAGTTTTGGTCTGTTTGTAGTTTGCCATCGGATTCAGTAATCACTTCGTCAAATCCGACCGCTTAAAATGGGTAGCTTTGGCAGGATTACGCGTTGAATCGTGTAATACGATATGCGGAAACCGTACTTTAAGAAGCTGTGCAAAGGCTATGCCCACACTGCTGTCGGCTCCATGCACCAACACACACGATCTTGCGGTGCGATACGAAGCTGTTGTAATGAGCCGAACGCGGTGTAGTAGGTTTCGGGAATTGCGGCAAGGGTTGTCCAATCCAAATCGGTATGAATGGGGTAAATTTGCTCGTTGGGCAGCAACACATATTCGGCGTAG
>ERZ773070.391-NODE-391-length-33052-cov-7.072401_pt1 | contig 33052 bp, 25 predicted proteins | sample MGYA00580618_ERZ773070 | MGnify/ENA primary metagenome ERZ773070 (study PRJEB29015, sample SAMEA2738023) | human oral metagenome | biome: human oral; feature: human-associated habitat; material: dental | place: China | collected 2019 ... | reverse complement strand
TCACGGTGTGATGTACGGCACTGTCCGATTTTATAAGGAAGCAAAGGCACAGGGCATTCATCCCATCATTGGATGCGAGGTCTATCTTGCACCGGGGCATCGGCAGGAACGTGCGGAGGTGGATGGTACACGCTACTATCATCTGATTCTCCTTGCCGAAAACGAAGTCGGTTATCGAAATCTGGTTCAACTCATATCCCTCGCCAATATCGAGGGATATTATTATAAGCCGCGTATTGACAAAGAACTGCTGCGTCAATACCATGATGGTATCATAGCACTATCTGCCTGTGTGGCAGGGGAGATTCCGCAAGCGATTCTGCGCGGGGACAGTGAACGGGCGAATGCTTTGATTCGCGAATATGTGGAGATCTTTGGGCAGGATAATTTTTTCCTTGAGATTCAGGATCACGGGTTGCCCGAGGAAAAGACCGTCAACCGAGCGCTGCGTGATCTTGCCCAAAAGCACGACATCGGTCTTGTTGCAACGAATGATGTTCACTATGTCCATGCAGACGACAGCGAGTTTCATGACATTCTACTTTGCGTGCAGACCGGACGAACGATCAACGATCCCGACCGCATGCGCTTCTCCGGTCCCGATTACTATCTGAAATCGGAAGAGGAGATGGCGGCGCTCTTTGCAGACTATCCGGATGCGCTTGAGAATACCGCCAAAATTGCCGCGCGCTGTCAGGTGGATTTCACCTTCGGCGAATTGCAGCTTCCGTTTTATCCGATCCCTGAGAATTATGAGAGCGACGACGCCTATCTGCGCGCTCTCTGTGAAGAGCGTATTTCCGCACGCTATCCGGATGTGACGGATGAGATTCACGCGCGTCTGGACTATGAGCTCGGCGTCATTCATGGCATGGGGTATGCCAGCTACTTTCTCATCGTGTGGGACTTTATTGTCTATGCGCGCGAGCACGGCGTTGCCGTCGGGCCCGGGCGCGGTTCTGCAGCGGGCAGCATCGTTGCCTATCTGCTGGGGATTACGAATATTGATCCCCTTCAATACGCACTCCTCTTTGAACGATTCCTCAATCCCGAACGCGTGTCCATGCCGGATATTGATATTGACTTTGACGATATCAATCGCGGACGGGTGATTTCGTATGTCAAGGAGCGCTACGGCGAGGATCATGTCGCGCAGATCGCCACGTTTGGTACGATGGGGGCAAAGGGCGCGATTCGCGATGTCGGACGTGTGCTCGAGATGTCGTTCGGTGAGGTTTCGAGCATCACAAAGCTCGTTCCTGCGGAACTCAACATCACATTGGACCGCGCACTTAAGGAATCGTCCGACTTTAGGAATATCTACGATGCAGATGAGAATGTACGCAGGGTCATCGATCTCGCGCGCAAAATCGAAGGGCTGCCGCGTAATACCTCTATCCATGCGGCCGGTGTTGTGATCGCAAAGAATCCGCTCGCAAGTCAGGTGCCGGTCTGGGTCTCCGAGGGGACGCTCGTTACGGAGTTCGACAAGGACGATGTGGAGGCATTGGGACTCCTCAAGATGGACTTTCTGGGACTGCGTACACTGACGATCATCGCGGATACGGTGCAGCACGTACATGCAACGTGTGGGATTGACGTGGATGTCGATGCAATTCCGCTGGTGGACGAGAAAACATCACAAATGCTGTGCGATGGCGATACAGGCGCTGTGTTTCAGATGGAGTCTACAGGCATGACGAATCTCGTCAAAGATCTCCAGCCGAAGGGCTTTGTCGATCTGATTCCGACGGTAGCACTCTATCGTCCGGGTCCTCTTGGGAGCGGTATGGTGACCGACTTCATCGACGGTCTGCACGGAAAAAAAGAGGTCGTCTATATGCACCCGATGCTCGAGCCGATTTTGAAGGAAACATTCGGCGTCGTACTCTATCAGGAGCAAGTCATGCAGATTGTGCAGGTACTCGCGGGGTTCAGTCTCGGGCAGGCGGACCTTCTGCGCCGTGCAATGGGGAAGAAGAAGCATGACCTGCTGATGGCACAGAAGGAAATTTTTCTGCAGGGCTGTGAGAAGAATGGGCTTGAGGCATCACTTGCCAATCATATCTTCGACCTGCTGACGCATTTCGCAGACTATGGCTTCAACAAGTCCCACAGTGCCGCATATGGACTCCTCGCATGGCAGACGGCATACCTCAAGGCGCATTACCCCGTGGAGTTTATGGCGGGTGTACTGACGAGCATTATGGACAAGACGGAGAAGATTCCCGTCTACATCCAGCTTTGCCGCCGTATGGGGATCAGGATCCTGCCGCCCGATATAAATTCGAGTGCAGCGAGCTTTGGAATCGAAGGCGGTGCGATCCGCTTCGGGCTCGCTGCTGTACGCAACGTCGGTGAGAATGCGATCGTGAGCATGGAGCGTGTTCGTGCGGAGGGTGGGAAGTTCCGCTCGCTCGTAGATTTCTGCGCGCGCGTCGATATGCGCGCGGTCAACAAGCGCGCGATTGAGAGCCTCATCAAATGCGGAGCATTCGACAGCATCGGAGTGGAGCGCAATCAGCTGCTTGCCTCCCTTGATGCCGCAATGCAGGACGCGGCACGGCGCCAACGTGACCTCATGAGTGGACAGGGGGGGCTCTTTGCCGAGGAAACGATGGAGGAGGCTCAGCAGATCCGGGGCGCGGCGGATGTTCCACCAAGTACGGCGCGCGAGCGTCTGATGTGGGAAAAGGAGGCGACGGGCTTCTACATTACGGGGCATCCACTCGATGATTACCGCGATACACTCTCTGCGTTGCTGTCCATCGGTGAGATTCCGCATACCGTACATAAGGATCGGCAGCTCGTACGCATCGGCGGGATCCTTACGAACACGAAGCGCTTTACGACGAAGAAGGGCGACACGATGCTCTTTGCCGAGCTTGAGGATTTCAGCGGCAAGATCGAGGTCACCGTGTTCCCGCGCGTATTCTACGCACATGTTTCCGATTTGGAGTCGGATGCGGTCATCGTTATGGAGGGGCGTGTCGATACAACCGGCGAGGAACCGAAGCTGCTCGCCGATGAGATCTGGCGGATGAATGAGTATCGTGCTTCCTTCTACCTGATGCCGCCGACCGATGTTGACCGTCGTACGCTGTGGAGCGGGATGCAGGAACTCTTCGCCGCTCATGCGGGGGAGCATCCCGTCTACGTTCGCAGTGACGGGCGATGGCGGCGGCTGGATGAGTCCTATTGGATTGACGGCTCGCCGGAGGTGCGGCAGGAACTTACGCAGCTTATGGGTGAAGGCTCTGTCAAGATGCGGTAGGAAACGAAATGGAAGAACGATTGCAGAAAATCCTCAGCAGTGCGGGCGTCGCGTCGCGCCGTGCGGCGGAGGAGATGATCCGTGCGGGACGTGTTGCGGTAGATGGTGTTGTGGTGACAGAACTCGGCTCGAAGTATGAGGCGATGCGGCATGTCATTACCGTTGACGGCAAACGCATTCAGGGACATGAAAAGCGATATTATATTCTCCTCAATAAGCCTCGCGGCTATCTCTCGACCGTGCGGGATGATCGTGGGCGCAAAACGGTGCTCGATCTCCTGCCCGATTTTCCCATTCGGCTTTATCCCGTGGGACGGCTCGATGCCGATACGGAGGGCCTGCTCCTCATCACCAATGACGGCGCATTGACACAGGGGCTGTTGCATCCGCGCTATGAGATCGACAAGGTCTACCATGCAGAGGTAATGGGAGAGGTTACGGCAGAGGGGCTGGAACAGCTGCGTCGTGGAATCCTGCTCGAAGACGGCAGAACCGCCCCCGCACGTCTGCGCGTATTGCGCGCAGAGGATGGGCGTACCGTGGTCGAGACAATCATCCATGAGGGGCGCAACCGACAGGTGCGCCGTATGTTCGCCGCGATTGGCTGTCGCGTTATGACGCTCCGGCGCGTCCGATTTGCGCAGCTGACCTTACGCGGGCTTTCCTGCGGTGCCTATCGGCATCTGACGGCAGAGGAGATTCAGAAACTACGTGTGGTTGCGGGGGTGCGGGAGAGTGAAGCGGATCATCGTGGCGGGCGCGGGACCGGCAGGCATGATGGCGGCGGCAGCAGCGGCAGAAAACGGGGGAAACGTTCTGCTCCTCGAGAAAATGCCGCGCGTCGGGCGCAAGATGATGATCACGGGAAAGGGGCGCTGTAACGTCACGAGCGCCGACGAGATTCCTGATATCATCAAAAATGTCGTGGGAAACGGCAGATTTCTCAACAGCAGTCTCCGTGCCTTTGACAATGCCGATGTCGTCGCATTCTTTGAGGGGCTGGGCGTTCCGCTTAAGACGGAGCGTGGAAACCGCGTCTTTCCGCAGAGTGACCGCGCCCTCGATGTGGTGGACGCGATGCTGAAATATCTGCATGATCACAACGTGGAGATTCGTACAAATGCGACCGTGCGTGAACTTATCTTCGACGCCAATACCGTGCGTGGCGTCCGTCTTGCGGACGGAACGTGCATCGAGGCGGCAGCCGTAATTCTTGCAACGGGCGGCGCCTCCTATCCTGCGACGGGATCCACGGGGGACGGCTATGCGCTTGCACGCGCGGCAGGACACACGGTCACACCGATCTTTCCTGCGCTTGTTCCCCTTGTGACGCAGGAAACGTGGGTCAGGGATGTGCAGGGGCTGTCGCTGCGGAACGTGCGCGCGACACTGTATCATGCGGGAAAAAAAGAACAGGACTTTTTCGGAGAAATGCTCTTTACGCATTTCGGGGTGACGGGTCCGATCATCCTCCAGCTGAGCCGCCGCGCATCGGAACTTCTAACGGATGGGCAAAAGGACATCGAACTGCGGCTGAACCTCAAACCGGCGTTGACGCATGAAAAATTGCGGGAGCGTGTGGATCGGGATTTTGCAGCATACGAGCAGAAACAGCTCCACAACGGCATGGTCGATCTCCTGCCAAAGCGTTTGATCGACATTGTGCTGAATGCGGCGGGGCTTGCACCCGAGCGCATCGTCGGACAGATTTCATCAAAGGAACGTGAACGCCTTGTGCATACCTTGCAGGCGCTCCCGCTGACGATCGTGGGGACGCGTCCCATCGCGGAGGCAATTGTGACGGCGGGTGGGGTCGCAACGCGTGAGATCAACCCGCGCACGATGGAATCGAAGATTGTGCGCAATCTATACTTTGCCGGAGAGTTGGTCGATGTCGACGCGTACACAGGCGGCTATAACTTGCAGGCGGCGTTTTCGATGGGGCATGCCGCAGGTGTCCACAGCGTATGGAACTTGGAAGGGGCTTGAACAGAATGGCGGAGCTGAGAATCGTAGAGGCGGCACAGTCCGGATGGCAGAGTGAACTGACGATTCCGGGGGACAAATCCATCTCACATCGCAGCGTTATGTTTGCGGGGCTTGGCGATACACCCGTGCATATCAAAAACTTTCTCCATGCAGAGGACTGCCTGTCAACTGTTGGCGTGATGCGTGCGCTTGGCACAGCAATCGAATTTTTGAATGAGAATGAACTGATTGTTACGGGAAAAGGTCTGCACGGGCTGTCCGAGCCGATGACCGTACTCGATGCGGGAAACTCGGGGACGACGCTGCGCCTCATGATGGGGCTTCTTGCGCCGCAGCCGTTTCTCTCCGTGTTCAGCGGTGACGCTTCGCTGACGCGCCGCCCGATGGGGCGCGTGCTCCTGCCGCTCTCGCAGATGGGCGCGCGGATTTACGGGCGCAGCGGAAACAATAACCTCCCGCTCACCATTGTACCAACGGGGGAAAAGCTGCACGGCATTCATTACGAGAGCCCCGTTGCGAGCGCACAGGTCAAATCTGCGATCCTGCTCGCAGGACTCTATGCAGATAGACCGACGACCGTCACGGAGCCGTACGTTTCACGCGACCATACGGAGCAGATGCTTGCGGGCTTCGGCGTTCGCCTCGAGCGCAGCGGGACGAGTGTCACTGTTTTCCCTGTGGCGGACGACGGCTATCGTGCGCCGGAGGAGATTACGGTACCCGGTGATATCAGCTCGGCGGCGTACTTCCTCGTCGCGGGCAGTATCATCGCGGGCAGCCGTTTGCTGCTCAAGAATGTCGGCATCAATCCGACGCGCACGGGGATTCTGGATGTGCTCACGGAGATGGGCGCGCATATCTCGGTGCAGAATGAGCGAACGAGCGGCGGTGAACGCGTCGCGGACATTGTTGTGGCGGCGGCAAATTTGCGTGGAGTATCTTTTGGTGCGGAGATTATGCCGCGCCTCATCGACGAGATTCCGATTCTCGCCGTCGCCGCACTCTTTGCCGAGGGAGATACGGTCATCACGGGCGCGGGCGAGCTTCGCGTCAAGGAGACCGACCGACTCCACGCCGTTGCAACGGAGTTCCAAAAACTTGTGCCCGGCAGCATCGAGGAGCGCGAGGACGGTCTCCTGATCCACGGGAAAGCGAAGCCGCAAAGGGCGCAGGTCAAAAGTTACGGCGATCATCGCATGGCGATGTCGCTTGCCGTACTCGGTGCAGCGGCAGAGGGCGTCTTAATTGAAGACCCGGACAGTGTGAATATTTCCTACCCGACATTTTTTTCCGAGATGGAACGGATGAGCTAGGAGGATTGTGATATGAAGCGTGTGATAGCGATTGATGGCCCTGCGGGCGCAGGCAAGAGTACCGTTGCAAAGATCGTTGCAGAGAAGTTGGGCTATACATACATCGACACAGGTGCAATGTACCGCGCTGTCGCGTGGAAGACGCTGCAGCAGTCGTCGGAGGCGACGGATGAGGCGATCCTGCGCGCTGTCGAGGGCATTGACGTGCGCCTTGCCTGCACGGACAGCGGCACACGCGTCACGGTCGACGGCACGGATGTGACGGGAGAGATCCGCACGCCCGAGGTCACACACATCGTCTCTCGTGTCGCTGCACTTGGTCCTGTGCGTGAGAAGATGGTGGAGCTGCAGCGCGCAATGGCGGCGGATGGTGCAGTCGTGATGGATGGGCGTGACATCGGGACGAATGTGCTGCCGAACGCCGATGTAAAGATCTTCCTTACGGCCTCCGTTGAGGAACGTGCGCGGCGTCGCTATGATGAGATGAAGGAAAAGGGCTATGCGGTGGACTTCGATGACCTGAAAAAGGAGATTGCATCGCGCGACAAGCAGGACAGTGAGCGTGCGATCTCACCGCTGCGTCAGGCAGAGGATGCCATTCTGCTCGACTCGACCGCGCTCTCCATTGACGCGGTTGTTGCCCGCATTATGGAACTTTCGGAATAGGCGGGGACGGTCATGCTGTACGGATTTTTACAGATTGTATTTCGGCTATTTTTCTATACGGTATTTCGCACGCGCGTCTATGGACGTGAGAACATCCCCGCAGAGGGCGCGGTGATCCTTGCGGCGAACCATGCGAGCAATATCGATCCGCCGCTGATGGCGAGTCTCATCGAGCGCCCCGTCAGCTATATGGCGAAGATCGAGCTGTTCGAGAATCCAATCTTCGGCGCGGCGATTCGCCGCTGTCATGCCTTTCCCGTGAAGCGCGGCGCGTCCGACCGCGGTGCCATCAAGGCGGCGGTCGCGGTACTCAAAGAGGGGCGTATCTTGGGACTCTTCCCCGAGGGGACACGCAGCAAGACGGGCGAGCTCCAAAAGGCGGAGGCGGGCATCGCTCTCATTGCCGCCATGACGGGGGCGCCGATCGTGCCCGTCGCCATCCTGAACACGCACCGCATCTTTGCGAACGGCGGACTCATCCCGCAGCTGCGCATCATGTACGGCGAGCCGATCACATTTCACGGCGATCGTAAGAGCAAGGAGTCGCTCGATGCGTTCTCCGAGGAGATCATGGGACATATTGCGCGGATGAAGGAAGAACTTGCGCAAAAATAAGAGAGTGAGACGGGATCATGGAACTGTTTGATGTTTTGCCGGAACGTTTCTTTGGGCTCCTGGCGGGGAAATGTCGGCGGATCTATGCGGAGGCAGGTCTTTGTCTCTATGAGCAGTATCGCCTTGCCCAATTTGGGATCGAGCAGGAGATTCTGCGCGATAAATTTCAGGAGCTCATCGAGAGCTGGGCAGATGCCGGCGTTGCGTATGAGGACGAGGACTTTTCGGGGCAGGATGCAGCCGTGGAGGAGTCGCGTGCCAAGGCAAATCATATGATTCGCCGCATGAAGGAATTCGGCTGGCTGGACTATGAGCAGCGCGAGAACTTCAAGATATTTATTTTGCTCCCACATTACAGCAGCCGCTTGTGGGGGCTTTTTGCAAATTTATGCGAGGGGCGGGCGGTCGAGTATCAGCGCTTTGCCTTTACGACCTATCAGGTGCTCTCGGGTGAGGCAGCAAAGGTGCAGCCGAGCATGGCGGTGCTCGAGGCGGAGCGGCTCGCCGAAGAGTTCGTCGAGGAACTGCGGATTCTCTTGAACAATATCAAGAACAAGATGGAGCAGGTGTCCGCGCAGACGAGCCTACAGGAGGTGCTCTCCCACCATTTTGTCGAATATCGGGCGGATATTGTAGATCGCAGCTACCATCGCCTCAAGACATCGGATCATGTCTCGCGCTATCGCATCCGCATCCTGCAGGAGGTACAGGAGATCCGGCAGAATAAAGAGCGCCTGCGTGCACTTTGCGAGGACGCTGTACGCCGTCAGCTTGCCGACTCGATGGAGGCAGCGGAATACCGCATGAACGCATCGCTCCAAGCCATCGAGGAGATCTATCGGGGGCTCGATGATATGTTCGCACAGATTGACCGCCGTCACAATCAGTATGTAAGAGCCTCCTATGAGCGCGCACTCTATTTGCAGCAGGCGGGGAGTGCGCGCACGGAAAGCATGATCGCAGGTACGCTCCTCGCCATTTCTGAGGCGCGCGAGCAGGGGCAGGAAATAGAGGGACTGCCGCGTCTCTTTCATCTGCAGACGATGAATATGCTTCTGCCGTCATCGCGCTATGTACCGCGCAAAAAGCGCGTTTTGGAGCCAAGCGCGGGCACGCCTGTGCGTGAGGTTGACGAGACGCTGCGAGAGCGCGTACGGCGTGAAAGTGCGGAGCGTGTTGCACGCGGCATCTCACGGCAGAAGATAGAGGCATGGATTTTGGACGTGCTGGGGCAGCGCAGTTCGATGGAGATTCGTGAACTGTTGTCACGCCTCAGAGAGGAGGAAAATCCCGACCTCTTGCAGTTGCTCTATGTCTATCTCTACGGACATGATGATTTGGCAAAGTATCGGCTGGGCAAGGACAAGGACATCGAGGAGATGGATACGCTCCGGTACAGCAACCGCGTGGTCAGACGCAGGGAGAAGAGAAAATGAAACTGGAACTGTTAAACGAGCAGGAGCGTGAGCGGATTCGGAGTGTCATACAGTCCCTGTTGGCGTGTAATTTTTTGACGCGTGAACACGATGCAGCACTCTACATTGCGGCACGGCGATATCGGGAGGAAATTGCCGAGTACTTTCAGGTGATCGGCTGGGAGTTTCGCGTGGATGAGCGCTATGAGATCGTGTGGTTGCTCAGTGCGGGGATGGCACACAGGCGTGCGCTGACCTTGGAGGAGAGTATCTGGCTGCTTGTGCTGCGCCTCCTCTATGAGGAAAAGCGCACGGGCCTCAACCTGAGCGCGTTTCCCATGACGACGCTTGCCGAGATCCGTGCCAAGTATCTGGCGCTGCATCTGCCCGATCTCAAGAAAACCGCGATTCAGCGACTGACACAGCTATCGAAACAGTACCGTCTTGCTGACGTATTGGATCGTGATCTCTCCGAAGAGGCGCGCATCCGCCTCTTCCATACACTCTCCCTTGCCGTGGATGGAGAGGAACTTTCGGATCTGCATCGTAAACTGGAGATCTACCGACAGAGAAAGGAGGAAGACGATGAAGAAACTGCGGAAAATGAAGGTAATTAACTGGCATTATTTTGATGAAGATGAGATTTCTTTTGGCTCCGCAACGATGCTGTCCGGACACAGCGGCGCGGGCAAGTCCACGCTGCTCGACGCGCTGCAGTATCTCTTCATTGGCAGTCAAACGCAGACGCGCTTCAACGCCGCCGCGACACAGGAGGCGCGGAGAACGCTCATCCACTATCTGCGCGGCAAGATCAAGGCAGAGGGCGTGCAGTATCTGCGCGCGGATGAGTTTACCTCCTACATCGCTCTCGAATTCTATGACGATGCCAAGAAAAATTCTTTTATTGTCGGCTATGTGGTCGATGTCTTTCGCGATGACAGCTTGCAGGAGGAGTTCTTTCTCCTCGACCAGCGTACACTCTCAGATGTTGAATTCCGTAATGCGGATGGCGTATTGTACACACGGGAGGCATTTCATCGAAGGTATGCGCACGGGAGCAGCGTGTTTGAGACGGGGAAGAAGCAGTGGCAAAGGCGCTTGATGAACCGTCTTGGGCAGCTCTCCGCACGTTTCCTGCCGGCATTCTCGCGGGCGCTTGCCTTTCGCCCCATCGACCAAGTGCGCGATTTTATCTACGAATACATCCTGCTCCCACGCGATCTGAAACTGGACGTTCTGCGAGAAGTATTCTATTCCTATCAGAAGTTCGAGCGTGACCTGCAGGGGCTGCGCGCGCAGAAGCGCCAACTTGAATCGCTGCAGGAGAACTACGATTCCTACTGCAAATGGCGGGATACGGCGTGCGAGCAGGAATTTGTTCTGCTGTCCTTCCGTCACAGGAACGATGAGGAGAAGCTGGAGGCGGGGCGGCAACAGAAAGAGATGTGCCATGATCGATTGAAGGCTTTGCAGGTGAAACTGCGCGAACAGGAGCACCTGTCCGAACGCAGGAATCTGGAACAGCAGGAGGCGTATGCCGCATGGCAGGGAAATGACACAAAGCGCAGGCGCGATGCCCTGCTCGAAAAACAAGCGGCATGTGAAGAAAAACGGCGTGCGCTCACAGATGCGCATCACCGCATGCAAAAGGAGCTTTTGCGTGAATCCGAAGGAGTGGTCTCTCTCTCTGCCTATCCTGCAGGGGCGTTCTTTGCCCTGCCCGACGGGATGGATGCGGCACTCACAGAACTTGCGGCGACCCTTTCCTATGTGGGCGGGGATTCGATTGCGGCGTCAGAGATTGAGCCGATACAGGAAAAGCTGTGTGCAGGTGGCGCAATGCTTGCTGAGATCGCCGAGACATGGCAGCGCAGCAGTCTTCTTTTGGAACAGGAGCAGAGTGCGATCGCACAGCGGCAGGAGGAACTGCGTGCGGAGATCGATGGTCTGAAGCGACGACAGCGCAAATACCGTCCTGAGATGATGCGGCTCAAGGCTCTCTTGGAGCAGCGTCTTGCAGGTCGATCCAAGGTCTATGTGCTCTGTGAGGAGCTTGAGATTCTGGATGAGGCATGGCGCGATACGCTCGAGGGCTATCTGAACACGCAGCGCTTTGATCTCCTCGTAGAGCAGGAAACGTTTCGCGAGGCGCTGCATATCTACGAAACGGAGAAGAAGGAACGGCATTTTGACGGCGTTGGGCTCGTCAATACAGAGGCGGAGAAAAAATATCTGAATCGCCGAGAAAACGGATCGCTCGCAACCCTCCTGCAGGCGAAGAACCCGCTCGCACAGGCGCGCATCGATCATCTGCTTGGAACGGTCATGCAGGCGCAGAATGAGCAGGAGATGCTTGCGTATCAGAGTGCAGCGACGAAAACCTGTATGTCGTACAAGGGCTTGGTCGCACGTCAGATTCCGCGCCGTTTCTATGAGATTCCATACATCGGCGCAGGTGCCATTGAGCGACAGCTGGAGATTCGGCAGAGAGAACTTATGGAGGTACAGCAGCGCCTTGCCGGACTTGCCGAGGAAGCCGAGTGTATGAAGCGGATTGCCCCTATTCTTCGTGAGCCTCTGCACAGATATGTGAACTTTGCTGAAAAGATGACCGTTCTCTCCGAGCTCGATACTTGTCTGGCAGAGGGGAAGCGCATCGAGAGTGAACTGGCTGCGATGGATCTCAGTGAGACAGAGCGTCTGAAATCTGTCTATGAGGAATCCAGGCGGCAGGCTGAGGAGGCAGCACGCGCCTGCACAGCAACGACGAGAGAGCTGGCACGCAGCGAGTCTGTACTCGATCAGGCAGAGCGTGTGCTGCCCCTCCTCACGCGTGCTGCAGATGAGGCGGCAGCGGCGGTTCGGGCGTGGCGGGAGACCTATCCGGAACTCTGTGCGAGCGCCGAGTCACGTTTCTCCTCCCTCGTGCAGGAGACGCGTGACGAGCGTACGACGGAAGAGCGCCTGCACAGCTATGAGAGCAGCAAGCGGGGGAACGAAACGCGGCGGGACAATATGTGGCAGCAGCTCCTTGTTGCCCGTGAGCGCTATGGGCTCGAGCATGGAGATACGGGGCATGTCTACGATCCCGATCACAGCTATTATGCACAGATTCTTGATCGGCTTGCCGCGACGGACATTCCTTCCTTCGAGGAGAAGGCAAAGGAGGCTCTGGCACAATCGGAGATGGAGTTCAAGGCACATTTCATTTTCAGTATGCGTGAGGCGATCGAAAGTGCACGTCATGAATTCCGTGAGCTGAATTATTCGCTGGATCAATTTCAATTTCACAAGGATAAGTACAGCTTTATTATCACGCCGAGTGCGAAGTACAAACCGTTTTACGATGCTGTGATGACGGCGGATTGGGAGATGGCGGGCGGCCTTTTTGCCGAGACGGACACGGCCGCAAATGAGCAAGCAATGGAACTCTTTGACAAATTGGTCAAAGGCACACCGGAGGAGCAGGAGGAGTTTTCGGACTACCGCCGCTATCTGGACTACGACATCCGCATCACGGATACGGCAGGGCAGACCTATCTGTATTCGCGCGTGCTCCGGCAGACTTCGGGCGGAGAAACGCAGACGCCGTTTTACATTGCAATTCTAGCGGCATTTCAACAGATCTATAGCGATAAGACGATACGCCTGACGGTCTTTGATGAGGCATTTAATAAGATGGACGAGGAGCGTATCAAATCCTGCATTGAACTCATCAAGCGCATGAAGATGCAGCTGATTGTCGCCGTTCCGGATGAGAAGCTGGCGGCAATTGCGCCTCTGATGGATCAGTCGATCATTGTAACGAATGCCGGGAATCATTGCTTTACCGATGAGCTGGGGGACGTGGCGACATGGGAGAAGGGAATGACGCATGGATCGGACACGGCTGCAAAAGCGTTATGAGGAGAAGATTCTGACCATCCTGTTGGAAAAATATGAAAACAGCAAAGCCGCCGTCGGAGAGAAGGGGCGTCGCCCACAGTTCCGTCTGTTGAAATCCTCCCTTGCCCCGGACTATACAGATGAACTCGATGTCGATAAACGCGAAGCGCTCCATGCAGCAGCGCAGGAACTTGAGCGACAAGGGATGATCTCAATTGTCTGGGAGCGTCACGGCACGGGACATATGGAGCGTATTCTGCTCGCTGCGGACGTTGCAGAGCTTTATGCGCGCATGAGGCGTACGCTGCCGCTTGCACGCGTGGAGGAGTATTGCGCCGAACTCGCGGCACTGTCGGAGGCAAAGACACTGTGGATTCAGCGTCTTTGCCGTGAGACGGGCGAAATGCTCTCAGAGAAGAAGATTCCCGCATATCTGCCCAAGGAGAAAGTGCTTCGCGCCCACCTGATCCGCGCGATTCTTGCACTTCCACATGCAGGAGAGAATTCCATACCGAAACGCGTATTCAGTCAGCGCATCTTTGGCAACAGCAAGTATTTTGAGCAGTTCGTAGAGGCTCCATTGCTCGTCCTTCTGCGGCGATTCACAGAGGAACCGTGTGAGTCGGACGCAGAGTATCTCGATATGTCTGGGATTGCCGGGCATCAGGGCAAGGTGTGGATTGCGGGCAGCATGGCGTTTTTACTCCATGGCAGAAGATATTCACTCGCTGATTTTTCCGGTGGGATGGGGCTGACGTATGAAACAATCACAGAGATGTTGATTGATACATTGCCGCACGCTGTCCTGACGGTGGAGAATCTGACGAATGCGGAGCTGCTTGCACGGGACGGCGGAGAGGATCGTCTTCTGATCTATACGGCGGGATTTCCGAATCGTACCCTACAGGCATTCCTTCGAAAAATCGCCGCAATGCAGCCTGTCCTCGTGCAGCACTGGGGGGATCTGGACTATGGCGGAATTTGCATCTTTGAGTACCTGCGCAGTCATTTCTTTCCAAAACTCGCCCCGTATCGTATGGATACAGAGTCTTTTCGTGCCTATTTGCCGTACGCGCAGGAACTGAAACCCACGCAGCGCAAACGGCTTGGCAGTCTTCTCGAACGCGAGGAGTTTTCGGCGTGGCATGAACTCATCCGCATTATGTTGGATGAGGGGAAGTGGGTGGAGCAGGAAGTCATGCTCTGGGCAAGATAATGTTCTCCATAAGAATTATGCAGGAAATTTACAGATACCTAGAATATGATGTGGGAGAAGAGAGGGGGCTGTTCGTTGCAGGTATCCATATTGGCGAGCGGCAGCAAGGGAAATTCGGTTTATGTGGAGATGGACGGCACGCGACTCTTGATCGATGCGGGCATCAGTGCAGCGCGCATCACGAAGAGTCTGCGCGCGCGCGGCATCGAGCCGCAGAGTCTGGACGCCGTGCTCATCACCCATGAGCACATCGACCATGTGCGCGGACTAAAGACGCTGGCAAAGCAGTACCATCTGCCGATCCTTGCGACGCGGGGAACGCTTGCGGGGATTGACGGCGGCGCGGCGTTCGAGGACGATATGCGGGGCATTGCGGACGATTTCAAAATCGGTGAAGTGACGGTGCGTCCGTTTGCCATCTCGCATGACGCGGCAGAACCATGCGGTTTTCGCATCGAGGGCTCGCATTGCTGCACACTTGCGACCGACCTTGGCGTTGTGACCGAAACGGTGCAGGAGGCAATGGAGGGGGCGGATGTGCTTGTCCTCGAGGCGAATCACGATGCCGACCTCCTGCGTCAGGGAAGCTATCCGTGGCCGCTCAAGCGACGCATCCTATCCAATCGGGGACATCTTGCCAACGGGGAGGCGGCATGGGCACTCACGCGCATGAAAAAACATCCGCGCAAGGTCTATCTCGCACATCTTTCGGAGGAAAATAACCGTCCATCGCTCGCGCGGGAAACGGTGCAGGATATCCTTGCCTCACGCGGCATGGTGCTCGATATTGAGAGCTGTCTGCCCGAGGGTGGGGCAGAGATTATTATGTAAAGAAGGAGATGTTTTTATGAATATCCAATGCAAGAAACGCAAGGGGCTTGCCCTTACGGCGGTTGCAGTTTTTGCATCCTTTGTGATCTTCGGCGGCTGCTCCATGGGAACGGCTGCGGACAACACAGTCGGGGGACTGAAACCGGCGCAGTCGGTCGATGTCTCGGGGCTGTCTGAGGCGCGCAATACGCCCGTCGTCCGTGCGGCCAAGGCGGTGGGGCCTGCCGTCGTCGGCATTACGAACAAGGCGGTTGCGCGTGACTGGTTCAACAATCCCGTCGAAACAGAGGGCGTCGGCTCCGGTGTGATCTTCCGCAGCGATGGCTACATCGTGACGAACAACCACGTTATCAGCGGAGCAAAAGAGATCATTGTATCGCTCTCCGACGGGCGCAGCCTCAAGGGGAAGCTCATCGGACAGGATGAGTTCACCGATCTTGCTGTCGTGAAGGTCGACGAGAACAATCTGCCGACGGCGACCTTTGGCAATTCGGATACGGTCGTGGTTGGTGAGCCTGCCATCGCGATCGGCAATCCGCTCGGGCTCGAGTTTCAAGGAAGCGTCACAGTGGGTGTCATCAGTGCGCTGAACCGCACACTCGATCTCAGTGACAAACGCGTGAAACTGCTCCAGACCGACGCGGCGATCAGTCCGGGCAACTCGGGCGGTGCGCTTGTGAATGCGGACGGCGAGGTCATCGGCATCAACAGTGCGAAGGTTTCGGCGGCTGCAGTCGAGGGGATGGGCTTTTCCATTCCGATCAATACGGTGCAGACCATCGTCAACGAGCTGATCGAAAAGGGCTACGTCGCTCGTCCGTATCTCGGCGTCTCCGTCTTTGACCCGATGACGGCGGCACGCTACGGCTATCAGCTGAACATCGACAAGGGCGTCTACATCTTCCGCCTGACGCTCGACGGTCCCTGCGGCAAGGCAGGCTTCCAGCGCGGCGACATCATCCTCGCGATCGACGGTGAGGAGGTCAACAGCGTTGCGGAACTGCGCGCGAAGATTGCCTCGTACAAGGTCGGCGACAAGGTGACGGTCACCTATGACCGCAATGACACAAAGCGCAAAGCGGAGGTCGTGCTCGAAGAGATGCCGCAGGAGGATCGTTGAAGATCACAATCGTCTGCGCAGGAAAGATAAAGGAAAAGTATCTGCGCGATGGGATCGCAGAGTATGAGAAGCGCCTGCGTCCCTATGCCGACCTGCGTACGATCGAGATTATTGAGGAGCGCATGAAGGATAAGCCCTCTGCAGCGGAAAAGGCAGAGACCATTCGCCGAGAGGGGGAGCGCCTTGCAGCGCAGGTGCCGCAGGATGCCTATCTCATCGTGCTCGATGTGGGCGGTGCGGAGATGTCCTCCGAGGCGCTCGCAGAAAAGATTGACTTCCTCGCACTCGAGGGACGAAGCCATATTGCATTTCTCATTGGCGGTCCCTTTGGTCTCTCGGATGAAGTGCGTCAGTGTGCCGACCTTCGCCTTTCCTTCTCACACTTTACGTTCCCACATCAACTGATCCGGCTCTTTCTGATGGAGCAAATCTATCGGGCTTTCAAAATCAGCAGGAGAGAGCCATATCATCTGTAGAACGAGAGGTTTCTGCAAAAATGCAGGAACCTCTTTTTTGTATTTGCAGTGCATATTGTATTCATGCCCATAATCCCTATACAAAACTCCGTGCTATATGCTATACTCAGTCACGTTCCGTTGAACAGTCATCGGGCAAACAGAGGGAGGAATTATAATGTCTGATATGAAACAGTATGTCGATGATATTCTCGATCTGGTATCGAAGCGCGATCCCGATCAAACGCATTTCAAGAACACGGTTGCCGAGGTTCTGAAATCCGTCATTCCCCTTTTGGAGAAGCATCCCGAGTACAAGCAGCACAAGATCCTCGAGCGCATGATCGAACCGGATCGCATCATCACGTTCCGCGTGCCGTGGGTGGATGACAAGGGTGAGATTCAGGTCAACCGCGGCTACCGCGTGCAGATGTCCAGTGTGATCGGTCCCTACAAGGGCGGTCTGCGGTTCCATCCGAGCGTCACGCTCGACATTCTGAAATTCCTTGCCTTTGAGCAGGTCTTCAAGAACGCGCTGACGGGGCTTCCGATCGGCGGCGGTAAGGGTGGATCAGACTTTGACCCGCACGGCCGCAGCGACAACGAGGTCATGAATTTCTGCCAGAGCTTTATGACGGAGCTCTATCGTCACATTGGTCCGAACGTGGATGTTCCGGCGGGCGATATCGGCGTCGGCGGACGCGAGATCGGCTATCTCTTCGGTCAGTACAAGCGCATCCGTGATTCCTATGATGCGGGTGTCCTGACGGGCAAGCGTACGGATTACTGGGGCAGCCTTGCGCGTACGGAGGCAACGGGCTACGGACTCCTCTACTTCGTGCAGGATATGCTCGATGCAAAGGGCATCGACATTGCAGGCAAGACGGTTGTCGTCTCCGGTGCCGGTAACGTCGCTACTTATGCCATTGAAAAAGCGCAGGAGTTCGGCGCAAAAGTCGTGACCTGTTCTGACTCGAACGGCTATATCTATGATCCGGACGGCATTGATCTCGCGGCGGTCAAGGACATCAAGGAAGTGCGCCGCGCACGCATCAAGGAGTATGCGGCGACGCATCCGAACGCCGAGTACCACGAGGGCTGCAAGGGTGTATGGTCGGTGAAGTGCGACATTGCACTTCCCTGCGCGACGCAGAGCGAGATCGATCTTGAGTCTGCAAAGCTGCTCGTCGCAAACGGCGTACAGGTGGTTGGTGAGGGCGCGAACATGCCCTCCACACTCGACGCCATCGCATACTTCCAGAGCCACAAAGTTCTCTTCGCGCCGGCAAAGGCTGCGAACGCCGGCGGTGTTGCGACCTCCGCGCTCGAGATGTCACAGAACTCCGAGCGCCGTCAGTGGACATTTGAGAAGGTAGATAAGCGCCTCCGTAAGATCATGAGCCACATCTACCGCGATGCGAAGAAAAATGCGGAACTCTACGCCGACCCCGACGATCTCGTCGCAGGCGCGAACATCACCGCATTTGCTAAGGTTGCGGATGTCATGCTCGCACATGGTCTGGTGTAATCGAATATTGTTTGAACATGGGCTGCTTCGGCAGCCTTTTTTCTTTGAACAATCGTGCAGAAATGCAGGAACTATGCTATAATAGGCGGGATTTTATTGACAGGGGAGGAGTATATTTACTGTGGATATTTCATTGATGGAATTGGTGAAGGTCGTCATTCTTGGCATTGTGGAGGGGCTGACGGAGTGGCTGCCGGTTTCGAGCACGGGGCATATGATTCTCGTCGATGAGTTCATCCGTCTTGATGTATCGACGGCGTTCATGGATATGTTCCTTGTCGTGATCCAACTCGGAGCAATTCTCGCCGTCGTCGTACTGAATCTCGAAAAACTCAACCCGTTCCTAAAGAGCAAATCCAAGGCGGAGCGGCGCGAGACGCTTGACCTCTGGGGCAAGGTCATCGTTGCCTGCCTGCCCGCCGCCGTGATCGGGCTGGCGTTCAATAAATATATGGAAGAGCATTTTATGAATGCGCCCGTTGTCGCCGCCATGCTGATTCTCTACGGCATTCTCTTCATCGTCGTGGAACGCTGGAACAAGCGTCGTACACCCCGCGTGGATGATCTTGCGGCTCTGGACTACCGTACGGCATTCATCATCGGTATGTTTCAGGTGCTTTCGCTCGTGCCGGGTACGAGCCGTTCGGGCGCGACGATTCTCGGTGGCATTATCTTCGGAGCAAGTCGTTATGTGGCGACGGAGTTCACGTTCTTTCTCGCCATTCCCGTCATGTTCGGCGCATCTTTCCTGAAGCTTGTGAAATTCGGATGGAACTATACCGGAACGGAGCTTGTGATCCTCGGCGTCGGCATGGTGACAGCATTTATCGTGTCGATCCTGTCGATCCAGTTTCTCCTGCGCTACATCAAGCGCAATGACTTCACAGCGTTCGGCTGGTACCGCATCGCACTCGGTATTGTCGTGCTCGCGTACCTTTTCATGGTTGGGGATCCCACGAAGGAGTAAGACATGAAAATCATCGCAGGGCTTGGCAACCCGGGAGCCGACTATGCACATACGAAGCATAATGTCGGCTTTATGCTCGCAGACGCATTGGCAGATCGATTGAATGCGCCCGCATGGAAGGAAGACTTTTTCTCCTCTGTCACGGAAGTACGCATTGGCGGGGAGAAAGTCTTTCTCGTAAAGCCGCTCACCTATATGAACAACAGCGGCGAGGCGCTCGGTCCTATGCTTTCGTACTATAAAATGGATGTGGATGATCTGACTGTCGTTCACGATGACATGGATATCCCCGCAGGGACGGTGCGCATTCGCAGGAAGGGCAGCTCGGGCGGACACAACGGCATCAAGTCCATCATCGCCCATGTGGGCAGTGAGGACTTTGCGCGCGTGCGCATTGGTATCGGGCGCCCGCCCGCAGGATGGACGGTCATCAATCACGTTCTCGCACCGTTCTCCGCAGAGGACGCGCCAAAGATTCGCGAGGCGATCGACTATCTCCTCCCTGCGGTGGAGTGCATTGTAACAAACGGTGTGGATTTCGCGATGAATCATTATAACCCACACAAGAAAAAGGCGAAGAAGCAAGAGGGGAGTCATGAAGCCCAAGAAGAAAATAATACGCCCGCATACCCAGAGGGATGAGGTGACGGCGGTCTATGCCGACCGAAACGGGAATATCCGTGAGGCGGACGGCGTGCGTGCCCTCGGACGTATAGGTGTCCGCAATGTTGTACTCTCTCCCGAGGATCTGATTCCTCTGCCGGAGAGCGCCGATCTTATGTTTATGCCCGATCATATGGCAGTGGGGCAGAGAACAGATGGCACAGAGGAGCGCATTGCGGGGACGGCGGTCGCCGCGATCCTGCCGCAGGGCTATACACGCACGCATCTCCCTGCCTTTCATCGCTCCGATGGTGCCGCGCCTCTGCCGCTTTACGGTTATACTGCTGTCGTTTCCTATCGTGGTGAGCTTCATGTTACAGCTGTGTATACGGATGAAAACGAAAAATGGGATCCTGCCAACTATAACGGGAAAGAGCTCAAGAAACTCGTGCGGCGCACGATGAAGGAACTGCCGAACAACCGCATCGTCGAGCAGGTGGGAAACTGCTCGCTGAACTATCATTGCCTGACGGCGCAGAATCTTTTTTACAGACGTTGGGAGTGCGGTGTGCCGACATCACCCGTCTGCAATGCGAATTGTCTTGGCTGCATCTCATTGCAGAGCTCAGAGTGCTGTCCCTCGCCGCAGGAGCGCATTACATTTTCCCCGACGGCGGAGGAGATCGCCGAGGTTGGGATCTATCATCTCTCGATCGCACCGGACGGCATTATCAGCTTCGGGCAGGGCTGTGAGGGCGAGCCGTCGCTTGCGGCGGACAGAATCGCGGAGGGAATCCGTAAGATTCGCGCTGTGACCGCGCGCGGGCAGATCAATATGAACTCCAACGCCGGATTTCCTGCGGGAATGAGGAAGATCGTGGACGCGGGGCTGGACTCGCTGCGCGTATCAATCATCAGTGCACGCGATGAGAGTTATGATGCATACTATCGAGCAAGCTATCCGCTGGCGAGCGTAAAGGAATCACTGCGCTACGCCCTCGACCACGGTGTCTATGTATCGCTCAATCTCCTGCACTTCCCGGGGTTTACGGATCGTGCGGAGGAGCTTGCTGCGTGGCAGGAATTTTTTCGTGCGCTGCCCGTGCAGATGATACAGATGCGGAATCTGAACATCGACCCGACACTCTTCCTGCGCACGATGCCGGACGAGAAGGGGGCGCCTGTCGGAACGCGAGCATTTATGGATGAACTGCATGCGGAATTTCCGCAGCTTGTGATCGGCAGCTTCAGTCACTATGTCACCACGTAACTAATTGACTTCTTGCGCAATATCGGATAGAATGACCCCATGCACTGTTGGTGCATGGGGATTTCATATTATTGAAAAGAGTTTTCTTAGCGCTGGCTCTGAAACATGACATGTTTCAGAGGACGAGGAGAAGGTTGTCGAGCCGTCAGCGGATGCCTTCCGGCACGCTCTGTCGAGAGTCTGTGGTCAAAGCGTAGGGGTGACCCTGTGGACAAAGCTGCAGATGGAGCGAAATCCCTGAGCGATTTATTTATTATCGGTCAGGAGGTATTTTTATGTGTGGAATCGTTGGTTATGTTGGGGATCGTCAGGCGGCGGAGTTCCTGTTGGACGGGCTGTCGAGGCTCGAGTATCGCGGCTATGACTCGGCGGGAATTGCCGTCTACGACGGTGAGAATATCCGCGTCGCCAAGAGTGTCGGACGCCTTGCGGCGCTACGCGACAAGATCAAGGGGAATGTGCCTGTGGGCAGCCTCGGTATCGGCCATACGCGCTGGGCTACGCACGGGCGTCCGTCGGATGTCAACTCACATCCGCATACGGACTGCCACGGTGACTTTGCCATCGTGCACAACGGCATTATCGAGAACTATCTTTCGCTGAAGGAAGAGCTCATCGCAAAGGGGCATGTCTTTAAGTCCGAGACGGATACGGAAGTGGTCGTGCACCTCTTGGAGGATGTCTACACGGGGGATTTTGTCGCCGCCGTGCGTGCGGTTCTGGCTCGGATCGAGGGATCCTATGCGCTCGTCTTTATGAGCCGCAGGCATCCGGATATGCTCATCTGCACAAAGCAGGACAACCCGCTTATCATTGGGCTCGGTGAGGGAGAGAACTTTATCGCTTCGGACATTCCGGCGATTATTTCCAAGACACGCCGTACCTATATTCTCAGCGACGGAGAGGTCGCCGTTGTCCGCAAGAATGCAGTCGAGGTGACGAATCATCTGGGCACACCCGTCCCGAAGAAAGTGTTTGAGGTCACATGGAATGCCGAGGCTGCGGAAAAGGGCGGCTACGAACACTTTATGCTCAAGGAGATCCATGATCAGCCGAAGGCGGTGCGCGACACAATGAGCCAGCGCATTACGGCGGATAAGAAGGCGATTTCGTTTGAAGAGCTCGCATGGGATGCGGACTATCTGAACTCGTTCAACAAGATCTACATTGTTGCCTGCGGTACGGCATATCATGCGGGGCTTGTGGGCAAGTACTACATTGAGAAACTCGCGCGCGTGCTCGTTGAGGTGGATGTCGCTTCCGAGTTCCGCTATCGCGATCCGATTGTTGATGAACACACGCTTCTGATTGTGGTTTCTCAGTCGGGTGAGACGAGCGATACGCTGGCTGCACTCAAGGAATCGAAGCGGCGCGGGGCAAAGACGCTTGCGATCACGAATGTGGTCGGTTCCTCCATTGCACGCGAAGCAGATCAGGTTGTCTATACATGGGCGGGCCCCGAGATCGCAGTTGCATCGACGAAAGCATATACGACGCAGCTCGTCCTTTTCTTTATGCTTGCACTCTATATGGCGGAGATCAAGGGCTCGATCTCTGCAGAGCGTACGGCTGAGCTCGTGGCGCAGCTGCATGAGATTCCGGCACAGGTTTCGGAGATCCTGTCCGATGTCGACCCGATCAAAACCTTTGCGAAGCAGTACGGCTTTAATGAGGATGTATTCTACATCGGGCGCGGACTGGACTATGCCGTGTCGCTCGAGGGCGCATTGAAACTCAAGGAAATCTCCTATATCCACGCCGAGGCATATGCGGCGGGTGAGCTCAAGCACGGTACACTAGCTCTCATCGTCGAGGGCGTGCCCGTCATTGCACTTGCGACGCAGCGTAATGTCTATGAAAAGACGCTCTCCAACATCAAGGAGGTCAAGGCGCGCGACGCTGTCGTTATCGGCATTGCTGCGGAAGGCGATATAGAGCTTAAGAAATACGTCGATCATGTCATGCATGTGCCGGCGTCGGATGAATTCATCATGCCGATCCTCTCCGTCATCCCGTTGCAGCTGCTTGCCTACTATGCGGCAATTACGCGCGGCTGCGATGTGGACAAGCCGCGTAATCTCGCGAAGTCCGTCACCGTCGAATAATCCTCCAAGTCTGCCCCGCTGAAGCGGGGCAGGGGAACCGCTTGCGGTGGAAAGGCGCTTGGACTGCTGTGCGAAGTAAAAGTTACTTCGCACGGCAGTCCTTTTTCTCTGAAAAGACGTGACAAAGGCTGCGTAGTCTGCTATAACTATGTTCATTATGATCAATGAAACAGCACGAATCAACATCAACAACATCCTCGAGCGTGCGATCGACATCGGTCAGCGCATGCTCGTAACAGGTGCCGAGGTCAGCCGCGTGGAGCGCACGATCAACTTCATCTGCCGCGCCTATGGGGTACGGCATGTGGACGTGATGGTAATTACGACGAGCATCATTGTGACTCTGCGTGGAAATGATATCGGGGTGCTCACACAGATGCGGCGCGTGCCGGGACAGAATTTCGACTTTCAGCGGCTCAAGGCACTGAACCAACTCTCGCGCGAGATTTGCGCAAATCCCATGTCATCCGATGAAATCAAGGCGCGCATTCATGCGATTGATACGATGGAGACGATCTCGCTCAAGGCGTCCCTGTTCTATTGGGCACTGATCGCGGGGAGCTTCTCCGCGTTCTTCGGCGGGCGGTTGGAGGATGCCATCTGCGCGGGCATTGTGGGGGTGTTGCTGCGCCTTTTGCAATACCTTCTTGGTCAGACAAAACTCAATCCATATTTTGCGCTTGTTCTGCTCAGCTTCGTCGGAGGGATACTTGCAAACTCATTCATGTGGTTTGGTATGGACATCCATCCCGCCGCAATCAATATGGGCAATATCATGCCCGTCATTCCGGGGCTTGCGCTCATGAACTCGATCCGCGATATGTTCAGTCAGGAGACAATCTCGGGGCTCATCAAGAGTGCCGAGGCGTTCATCCTGAGCCTCCTCATTGCGACGGGCTTTGCATTCAGTGCGACGGGGACGCTCATTGCCTTTGAGACGACGGGATGGGTCTATCTCCTGACATCATTTGTCGGAGGCTTCTGCTTCCATCTGCTCTGGCACGGGCACTTCAAGGATGCCATCATGGGGGCGGTGGTCTGCATGGGCGCATGGGGATTCACAATGCTCTTTGTTGCAATGGGATGGAATGAGTTTGCAGGCTACTTTGCGGGGGCGGTCTTTGCGACGATCGCGGCGGAAATTCTGGCGCGCATCTACAAATCCCCCGCAACGATCTTCCTCATCATCGGCGTCATCGCGATGGTGCCAGGCGGCTCGCTCTACCGTACGATGTTCTACGCCGTCGCTGCCGACTGGGAGAAATTCGGAACGCAGGGGATCAAAACATTTCTCTATGCCGTGTCGATTGCAGCGGGGATTGTCATTGCAACGGCGATTTGGGAGACGGTAAAGGCATGGCTGATGGCGCGGAAGAAAAAAGAAGATCCACTTGCGAAGGAGCCTTGCTGCACACGGAGCGGACGATGATGGAAGGAAAACGACAATGGCAATGAACGAGCGTAGACGCCTTTGGCTGATAGTCTTTCTCGGTGTCATGACGGCGATTGCACCGCTCTCGACGGATATGTATCTGCCGGCACTGCCCGAGGTGCAGTCGGATTTCGCGGTGTCTACCTCGCTTGTGCAACTGACACTGACGATGACGACACTCGGTATGGCGCTCGGACAGATTCTTGCGGGTCCTCTGAGTGATCTCCACGGGCGGCGGATGCCTCTTTTCATCGGGATGCTCGTGTTCATTGGTGCGACGCTCGGCTGCGTGCTTGCGGAGGATATCTATCTCTTCCTCTTCTTCCGCTTCTGTGCGGGCTTTGCAGGAGCGAGCGGCATCGTCATTGCGCGTGCGATCGCGCGCGATGTTTGCGAGGGGACGGAGCTGACGCGCTTCTTTGCCATACTTATGATGGTGAACGGATTTGCGCCGATCATCGCGCCCGTCATTGGCGGGCAGATTTTGCTCTTTGCCGACTGGCGTGCGACGTTTGTGTTGCTCACAGGCATCGGCATGTTCCTCGCAACTGCGACCCTCATCTATCAGGAAACGCTGCCGAAGGAACGGCGCAGTGCGAATATGACGGATTCACTGAAGAAGATTCCGGCGCTCCTGCGCGATCGTTACTTTCTTGGACACTGCCTTCTGCAGTGCTTCGTATTTGGGGCATTCTTTTCTTATCTTTCGGGCTCTTCGTTCATCTTTCAAAACATCTATGCCGTCTCGCCGCAGGGATACAGTATGATCTTTGCCGTGATCGGCGCGGGACTGCTGCTCTCAGGGGGGGTGCCTGCACGCCTTGCGGGGCGGGTACCGGATATCACGATGCTGAAATACTCCGTGCTCGTGCCGTTCATTGGGAGCGCCTTACTGCTTGTTGGGTTTTGCTTTGAAGCTCCGCTTGCCGTCATTTTTATTCTGCTATTTTTCACGGTTGTCCCACTTTCGGTGATGGGCGCGGCAAGTTTTTCCCTCGCGCTCTCGCGGCAGGGCAGGAATGCGGGCAGCGCCTCGGCGCTCATCGGCTGCTTTTCCATGCTACTTGGCGCGTGCATGATGCCCGTGGTCGGAATTGCGGGGGATCATACGGCACTTCCCATGGGGATTGTCATGCTGTCCTGCTATGGTCTTGGCACTGCTGTTTTCTATGGGATGATCGCCGCAGAGCATCGCACAATGCGCTGATGCTCTGCAGAAAACTCCATGCAGAGGGAAGATGTCCGTGGGGGATCCGCACAGTTTTCAGCTATCTTTCACCCCATTTGCATATAATTTTCGAAGAATAGACGACGGGGAGATGATACGATGCGCGTGCTTCTGGCAGAGGATGACCTGCGGCTTGGGAAGCTCATTCAATATATGCTCGAACAGAACGATATCTCTGTCGAGTGGGTGACGGACGGCAGTGACATCTATGAATATGCGACCTATGCGGAGTACGATATCCTGATTCTGGACTGGATGATGCCCGGGGAGACCGGCGTTGAGGCGTGTGCACGCCTGCGCCGCAACGGCTATGACCGCGCGATTCTCATGCTGACGGCGCGGGACTCGGTAGAGGATCGCGTGACGGGGCTCGATGCGGGGGCAGATGACTATCTCGTGAAGCCGTTCGAGTTCTCGGAGCTGCTCGCGCGTCTGCGTGCCCTCGGGCGCAGAGCCTCGCAGAGGATTCAGCACGAGGTGGACGAGATCGGCGGGTTCAAGCTGAACCGTACGGCGAACATCCTCGAGAAGAACGGCAAGATGATCCAGCTCTCCCCGCGCGAGTTTCAGTTGTTTGACCTCCTCGCGCAGAACATCGGCATCGTCGTACCGCGTGACATCATCCTCGACCGCATCTGGGGACTTGAGGCGGATGTCAGCTCCAACAATATCGACTCCTATATGAAGATGCTGCGCAAAAAGCTCGATGCGGCCGGGGAGGGCGATGCCATCAAGACGATCCGTGGTGTCGGCTACAAGTTGGAGACGCCGGATTGAACGAGCAGAATGTATTCGGGCGCAGCCGTCTGCGCCTTATGCTACGCTATGCCCTTGTTATGGGAGGACTGGTCATCGTCCTCCTATTTGCTATGCATAAGACGATGGAGTGGGCGATTACGTCCGAGCAGGCACGCGAGCTCCTGGACACGGCGGACAGCGTTGCGGATGCACAGGCATACGCCGTGCTTCACCCGGGAATGGATACGGACGAAGCACGGCTCTACCGCAGCACAAATGATCGACTCTTCTACTATGTATTCGACGGAGAGGGGCGTCTTGTGAGTTTCTCTCGCGCCTCCTTCCGCATCGAGTCCTTTGTGCTCGACATTATGACCGCATGGGACGCGCCGGAGGGCGAGGTGCGCGTCTTTACCGAGACGAATGAGCGCGGGGCACCGACGAAGGTGATGATGACCACGCAGAGGATATTCAGCCCGCCGCTCCCCCTCCAGACAGTCTACGTCGGCAAGGATGTCACTGCCATGTATAACGGTATGGAAAAGGCAACGTGGGCGCTTGCGGTGCTCGGTGGGGTAGCACTCGTCTTTGCTGCCGGCATCGGCTATGTGCTCTCCGGTGGTGCGATGAAACCCGTGCGCGAGGCATATGAAAAGCAGCGGCAGTTTGCTGCCGACGCCTCGCATGAGCTGCGCACACCACTCGCCGTCGTACTCGCTTCGGCAGATCTCCTGCGAAGCGACCCTTCCATTACCTCGCCATTTTTGAAGCAGGTCATCGAGGATGTGCGCGATGAGGTAAAGAAGATGACGAAGCTCGTCAGTGACCTCCTCACCGTGGCGCGAACCGATGGAAAGGCGAACCAAATGAGGCTTGTGCGCATGGATCTCGTTTCTGCTGTCCAGCAGACCGTGCGCATTATGCGTCCCTTTGCGGAGAAGAAAGACATCGTCATTGATGAAGAACTTCCAAAACGTGTGGAGATTCATGCGGACGAGCAAAAGATCCGGCAGCTGATCCTGATCCTCGTCGATAACGCAGTCAAATACACGCCGGAGCATGGACGCATCTCGGTGTGTGTGCAGGAGGATAGGGGGAGTGTGAAACTCTCCGTTTCAGATACCGGTATCGGAATTGCACCGGAGCATCAGGAGCGCATCTTCGAGCGGTTCTATCGTGTGGATAAGGCACGTTCGCGCCGCATGGGCGGGAATGGCCTCGGACTTGCCATTGCGCGTGAGATTGTTGAGGCGCACGGGGGCAGTATCGCCGTGGAGAGCGAGCCGGGCAAGGGGACGACGTTCCACATTCGGCTGAAGGCACGTGCGAAGAATTAGTGAGATGATCGAAATGACACATACCGATCTGTTTTTTGAACTTGAGAATGTCACCCATATCTATCAGAGTGGGGAAGCTGAGGGACATGAGGCGCTGCGCGGCATCACGCTTTCCATCACTGCGGGGGAATTCGTCGCGGTACTCGGAGCGAACGGCTCTGGGAAATCAACACTTGCACGTCATCTGAATGCGCTTCTCCTTCCGACAGAGGGAACGTGCCTTGTACGCGGTCGGGATACGAAGGATGAAGAGCGACGGTGGGACATCCGCCAAGAGGTCAGCATGGTGTTCCAGAATCCGGACAATCAGCTTATTGCGGCTGTTGTGGCGGATGATGTGGCGTTCGGTCCCGAAAACCTCGGCGTTCCGCCAGAGGAGATCCGCGCGCGTGTGCAGAATGCACTTGCGCTCGTGGGGATGGAATCGTATGCGCAGGCAGCACCGCATCTGCTCTCGGGCGGACAGAAGCAGCGCATTGCCATCGCGGGGGCGATTGCCATGCAGACGCATTGCCTCGTCCTCGATGAGCCGACAGCAATGCTCGACCCGCGCGGCAGGGCAGAGGTTCTGAGCGCAGTCGAAAAACTCCATGACGAGCAGGGCATGACCATTGTCTATATTACGCACTTCATGGAAGAGGCGATTGCGGCAGACCGTATTGTCCTCATGGATGCGGGGCGCATCGTCATGGATGGGACGCCGCGCGAAATCTTTGCGCAGCCCGAGCGTGTGCGTGCGCTCGGGCTCGATGTACCGCTTGCTGCCGACCTTGCGGAACGCCTCAGGCGGGGTGGTCGTGATCTCCCGCAGGATATATTAACGGATGAGGAGCTGCTGCATTGTCTATCGAGATAGAATCGCTTTCCTACACCTATATGGAGGATACGCCGCTTTCGTATACGGCGCTGCACGATGTTTCGCTGACGATTGCAGAGGGCTCTTTTACGGCGATCGCAGGCGAAACGGGCGCGGGCAAATCCACGCTTATGCAGCTGATCGGCGGACTTCTCGTGCCGACGGCGGGACGGGTATCGGTGGACGGCGTGCGTCTTCACGGGAAGAGCAAAAGAGAAAAGGAAGAGGCACGTACGGCACGCTTTCGCGTCGGCATGGTCTTTCAGTATCCGGAGTATCAGCTGTTCGAGGAGACGGTCTATGAGGACATCGCATTTGGCCCGCGCAATCAGGGACTGACGGACGAGAACGTTGCAACCCGTGTCAAGGAGGCGATGGAGCTTGTGCATCTGTCCGACGGCTACCGTGACCGCTCGCCGTTCGCACTGTCGGGCGGGGAACGCAGGCGCGTTGCGATCGCAGGCGTTCTCGCGCTTGCCCCGCGCTATCTTGTGCTCGATGAGCCGGCGGCAGGACTCGACCCGCGCGGGCGCGAGGCACTGCTTGCCATGCTCACGATGCTCCATCGCGAGCGGGGTGTCACCATTGTGCTCGTGTCGCACAGCATGGAGGACATCTTGCGTGTTGCTGATCACATGGTCATTCTCGCAGGGGGGCGTGTGATCGGAGAGGGGGAGCCGCGCGTCCTGTTTCAGCAGGATGATCTCCTCGCGCGTGCCGCTCTCGCCGCACCGCATCTTCTCCGGCTCGGGCGAAAACTCGAAGCGGCCGGCTATCCTGTCGAGGGTTCTGTGACTGTGGAGGATATGGCGCAAAAGATTTTAGGGAAGCACTGATAAATTCAGCCACGCCATCTTAGCGCATCTTTTTTGTCCACTTTTCGTTAGCAAATCCTCCACATAGCTTTGGCTATGCGTTCGGTTTGCTGCCTCAATCGGACGAAAAAATCTGCGCCAATCTGGGGGTCTATTTTATCAGTGATTCCCTAGAGAAAAGCAGATAATGCGCACAAAAAAGCCGGACGATATCGTCCGGTTTTTTTGCAGTGATTCTTTTACCTCATGTGCATACGCGGTGCAGTGGGTACGCCCGAGGATGTTTTTCCGGCCGCTCGATCCTTCGCACGCTCTTCCTCGAGGTAGTACGTGGGATCGACGCCAAGCTCATGGATGAAATGATAGAGGTCGTTGCCCGTCGGAACGACCTGTATGGAGGCGGCACCGTCCTTCTCCTCGGAGAGGTCGATGAGCCTTCGTTCACTCAGCAGTTTGCCGTTGCCATCGGCAAAGAGGATGATGATGGGGGTTGTCGTGCGCCCGAATTTGCTTTCCTTCACGACAGCAAAGCCGAAGGTGGTTTTGAGCACGGCTCCCTCCGGATAGAGCGCAACATTGTTGAAGAAGAGCTCCAAAAGCTTCGGATCGAACTGCCCCTTGCTGATGTTGTGCATGATGTTGTAGGCGATGTTTGGCATATATGCCTTCTTGTAGGGACGCTCGCTCGTCAGTGCATCGTAGACATCCGCAATTGCCGCGATCTTCGCGAAGCGGTGTATCTCATCGCCCTTGAGCCCGCGCGGGTAACCTGTGCCGTCGATGTGTTCGTGGTGCTGACCTGCAATCGCCGCTAATATGCTCGACTTTGGAAGCCCCTTCATCTTGAGGATGCGCCGCGCACCGTCGGCGGGATGCTTCTTCATGATGTCGAACTCACTGTTGCTCAGGCTGCGGTTCTTGGTGAGGATGTCTGTGTGTACCTCGATCTTCCCGAGGTCGTGCAGCAGTCCGCCGAGCGTAATGAGAGACAGATCCTCTTTTGGCAGGTGACAGAGCATCCCCATCATCGCCGAGAGGACGGCGACGTTGACACTGTGTGCAAATGTGTAGGCGTCGTGTGTGCGGATGTCCGTAAGCTGCACAAGGTTTTCATGATTATCAAAGAGACTAAAGACAATCGAATCCGTCACCTTTTGCAGTGCAGGGATATCGAGGGTTCCGTTTTCTTCAATGGATTGGAATGTGTTGTAGACAGCGCTGATCGCATTGACACGCGTCTTCTCCTCGATCACATCCGGCGGCGGTGGAAGCTTGTGGCTTGGATCCATTGAGGTCACGGTGATCGACTGAATGCCAAGCTGTTGTAAGCGGCGAATATAGTCAATCGTGACCGGCTGTCCCTTGACGAGGTAGCTCCCCCCTGCGGTATTGAACAGACTCTGTCCAAGAACCATGCCGTCCTTTAACTTCGAGACAGGAAGTCGTAGCATCGTTTCCCCCTTGCTCCCTATAGGTATGTATCGCCGCATTCTGCATGCAAGAGCAGCTTCCCCAACCACGGTCAGATACAGTATCTACCTATGTAAATATGTATTTTTAGTTTACATGAAATACAATATTTTGTAAAGAGTAATCGCTTCTTTCGGCCGCGGCCTGTGTGATGTATTTGCATGGAACTTTTGTTTTTGTTATACTGGGAAGAAATGTTGGGAAGAGGGCGTTACACGGAGTGTCATATAAAAGCAAAAGTAATTCATCAAATAAGAACGATCGCACGTTTATTAAATATGCAGCAGCCGTCTTTGCGGTTTCCTTTCTGTTTGTCTGCGCCATTTACTACTTTGGCGGCTACGTCATGTCCGGATCGCTGCGGGATATGAACGCATTTGCCGATTTGCCGGAAAATGATATGGGCTATGTGCTCCTCATGGGTGTCGACCGCAGAGAGGGCGATATCGGACGCAGTGACACGCTCATGCTTGCTGCAGTCGATGAAAAAGACGGGCGGGCCGTGCTGCTGTCGATCCCTCGTGATACGCGCATCGAGGTTGGCAGCTACGGCTATGACAAGATCAACCATGCGTATGCATTCGGTGGGCATGAGATGACACTTGCCTCGGTTGGCAAACTCCTGGGAGTTCCCGTCACGCACTACATCATGGTCGATACGTCGGCATTCGAGCGGATTGTAGATGCAGTGGGCGGCGTCGACATCAACGTGGAAAAGCGGATGTACTACGAGGATCCGTGGGACGATGACGGCGGACTCGTCATCGATCTTACACCCGGTGAGCAACATATGAATGGAGCACAGGCCATACAGTATGTGCGCTATCGTGACGGAGAAGGGGACATCGGACGCATTGCGCGCCAGCAACATTTCATGCGGGCACTCTTTGCGCAGCTTCTGTCACCGCAGGTGCTTCCGCATCTTGCGGCAGTTGTCGATGAGGTTAAGAGTGCGGTCGAAACGGATCTGAGTACGCGTCAGCTGTTTACACTCGCAGCAAGACTGAAGGATATCGGGGGGGGCGGCGTGTCCATGCAGATGGTCGTAGGGGCTCCCGCATACCTTGGGGATGTGAGTTATTGGATTCCGGATATCATGGAAACGCGTAAAAATCTTTTTGCGGGCGTAGGGAAAGCGTTTTCGGAACGTATGCGGGAGGCGGCGGAGCGTGATGCCGATGTTTATCGTGCGGGGATCCCGGAACGTCTGCGCGTAATGGAAGGGCGGGATGAACGGGAGCTGCTCCCCTCGTCTGAGGAGCTCTTGGCAGAGGGCGACCGTGCCATCGAGGCACGACGTGCAGAGCGCAGTGCGGCGGAGAAGAAGCAAAACGAGGGGAAAAAACCGGAGCAGAAATCATCTGAGGAGAAGGGCAATCATCGAACACTTGCGCAGAGCGGTGCAGAGGATCGTGCGGACGACATCACCGTTATGATTATCAATGCGAGCGGCATTGATGGTGCAGGGGCGGAGATCGCCGATACTCTTCGCGCAAAGGGATTCCGCATCTCGAGCGTGGAGACAGGCAGCGTCTCGGATCGACCGAAAACCGCAGTGATGACAACGGAGGCGCACGTAAATTTGTTCTACGGTATGCCGTTTCCCTGTGTCATCATGCCGGTTGACGGCGCGGGTGAGAAGCAGGCGATTGTGATTGTTGGGCGTGACTATCGCCCCGATGTCGTACATGGAGGTGGAGAATAGCGATATGGGCAGTCTGAAGGTCATTGGTCTCGAAAAGGCGTATGGCATACGTACGCTTTTTTCACATGTGAACTTTGAGGTTATGCGCGGGGACAAGGTAGGGCTCGTCGGTGCAAACGGCACGGGCAAGACGACGCTGATGCGAATTCTCCTCGGCCGTGAGGAGAGCGACGGTGGTCAGGTTGTGATGGATCACGCCGATACAGTCGGTTATGTCGA
>ERZ773070.387-NODE-387-length-33191-cov-18.134325_pt1 | contig 33191 bp, 34 predicted proteins | sample MGYA00580618_ERZ773070 | MGnify/ENA primary metagenome ERZ773070 (study PRJEB29015, sample SAMEA2738023) | human oral metagenome | biome: human oral; feature: human-associated habitat; material: dental | place: China | collected 2019 ... | reverse complement strand
ACTCCTCGCGGCCAATCGGATAATCGTACTCAATGTCGATCGTCTTTTTGCTATAGTGCGCTCGATCCTCTGCCGGCACGTCCAGCTCATGAATGTGCTCTTGCTTCAAACCCAGCTCTGCCAAAAACGCATGCGTCGCCGCCAGTAATTCATCAAACGCCTCCTGCCAATGCTCCGGATCAACAAAATATTCAATTTCCATCTGCTCGAACTCGCGAGAGCGGAAGACGAAGTCACGCGGCGCAATCTCATTGCGAAAGGCCTTGCCCTGCTGAGCGATACCAAATGGCAAATTAGGATAGAAACTATCGACGACGTTTTTGAAATTGGTGAAGATGCCCTGAGCAGTTTCTGGGCGGAGATATACTGTTGTGTCCTTCTGATCAACAAAATACTTCATGACAGAGTTTTTGACAAAGTTCATATATTCATTTAATAGACTGGTCCTTAATTCAATTGAATCATTACTCTCGTCTCCTAAATCCTTGTTACTGATATCATAGGCAGATTTAGCCAATCTCCAAGCTTCCGACACTAAAGATTGGCGAGCTGCATACGCCGCGGCACCAATCTGCGTTTCGAACATCATATTAAACGTCCGTGATTTGCTCAGCGGATTGCCATCAGGACTTTTAATCCCCTTTTCTACAATCGCCGCATCCATCTGCTCCATGGTCATACCATCTACGTCAACGCCATTGTCCTTGAGGATATGATCGGTGCGGTAACGGCGGTGATTGACCATGTCTTCGCACAGCGGATCGACGAAGGTATCCACATGCCCGCTCGCCTGCCAGACCTTCTGATTCATCAAAATCGCTGCATCAACGCCGTACATGTCGTCACGCTCGTCAACAAACCTGCGCCACCACAAATTCATGATATTACGCTTCAGCTGCACGCCCAGCGGACCGTAATCCCACGTACCACTCAGGCCACCATACACATCCGACCCCTGATAAATAAAGCCGCGGCGCTTACACAGGCTGATAATGTCTTCCATTTTTGTAGTACTCACAGTCTTCCCTTTCTCCGCGTTGGCAACGCGACGATTGTCATCATTATTGCTCCAGTATAGCACATTTGACATATCTTTAATTATCGTGGTATAGTCGCCCTAGAACGAGAACTTGGAGGGTCAAAATATGTCAAAAAACCGAGCATTTTCCTATGCCGAATCAGGCTATTTTATGTACCCTGCTGAGAGCGCAACGGATGAGGTCCCTAACCCCTATCCGCCATATATCATTGATAATCGCCTCTACTCTATTATTGACGCGCAGCGGTCTCCAGACCAGATGAAACATTTATTGGCTCAATGGCCACTATTGTTTGAACGCAGTATATTTAATGACAACCCGATGCCGTATCTCCAGAACCTCACCGGCGCGCTAATTGATCCAGCGACACCTTATGAACAAACTCGTCTTGTTTCGGGTCTATTGCTTGAGGAGCAGCTGAGTAATGACCCCGAGCCACGATATGACGAACCAGCCACTTATATCGACCGTGTAAAGAATATCAACACAGAGTATATTCTCGCCGCTACAGAGGCGCTGTGCTCTATCCAGAATTTATTCAATGAAACCAACCCCAAATGTAACCCTGAGCTCCCAGACGGTGCGCGCCGTGAACTATTTCACAAAATCCAGCAGCAAATTGCTAATTTTTGGGAGCAATTTCCCCGCCACAATAATAACCAACCGACAATAACCAGCACCATCCTCGACATGCATACGCATGTTGTGACGCATGATTTAGCGCTTTCTTCAAATGAACCAAGCGACCCGGAGGAGAATATCGAGGCGAAAATTAGCGCCATAAAAGGACTTCAAGCGGTTGAACGTGACATTGAACACATCATGGAGCAATCACAGCAAAAAGAAGTTTCTGGAAGCCTACATTCGTTTCGTAATCATGTCAGATATTTCTACCACCTCTACGCTAGGGAGATCGGCTTTAATCTAGAAACAGGCCAGTTGATCCAGCCAGATACCGAACTTGGAAAGACAGCCGTCGCCACTGTCGTTACCTCACCACACATCACCACGGCTGCCTAAATTCCTCATGACTACACCGCCGCATGCTGCCTAGCCACCAGCCAGCAACTAGCGATGACCGGGCCGAGGCCGCCGATGTGGGTGAGATTTTCCAGCGGCTTGGCCTGGATGAGGCGCAGCAACTTGATATGATCGGCCGTTAGGTCGCCCTGCTCGCTCGGCCTTAGGGCCTTTTCGCTTGGATCGTACATGTATGATTTATCGCTCGTGAGCATCCGCCCGGCCACGTCGGTGCGTAGATTAAGCTCGTCACCCAGCAACCCAGCATACTGCATATAAAACCACGTCTCGATCAGCAGCCGATCAACTGCCGGCCGATCAAGCCACGCCAACACCTGGCTGAGCACCGCGAACCACTCCGGCCCATCAACGGTCTCGGTCGCCTGTGCTACCAGCTTGAGCGCTTGGTAAGCGAACTGCATCCGCTCATAATCCTCGAGGATGTGCCGATAAAACGCGCTGAGTCTGGCACTGGTCAGCAGCCCCAGCTCACCACGGCCCAAACGAATCACCACGTCGCACAGCGCCAGGAGCTCAATGCCGCCAGCCAGCTTGCTCCGCTCGCGGCGCACCCCCTTGGCGATCACTGACCGCCGCCCCTGAGGCGTTAGTAGCTGCAACACCCGATCAGCTTCCGCATAATCCGTCCGCCGGAGCACAATCGCCTTGAGCCGCTCGCCGTCTTTCATTCAGCCTCCTCGCCTAGCACGCTGAGCGCCGCTCGCACGTCGTCAGGCGTCATGCGCGCCTTATCGAGCACCGCCCGCACGCCAAACGGCCGCAGCTGATCCAGATCAAGCGCTACATTACTGCACACCACCACTGGCAGCCGCGCCAGATCCTCATGGCTTTGCAGCTCATTCAGTAGTGCCATCCCCGTCTCCCCCGCCAGCAGCATATCAAGCACCAAGCCATCCGGCCGCCACTCATCAATCATCGCTATCGCCTGCCCAGCCGCCACCACTATCCGCGCCGTACAGCCCGCCTCCAGCGCATACCGTTCCAGCACTGCTGCCCACTGCGGATCGTCCTCAATGATCAACAGTTTTTTCATAATAAACTCATCTGCTCGCTGAGCGGCACATCAACATAAAACGTCAGTCCGTCTCGGTGGCGTATCAGCCCGATCCGCCCGCCCATCGCCCGCGCGAATGTTGCAGCGATATACACCCCGAGACCACTGCTATCCGGCCGGGTTCTGACTGATTTACGCGTAGTCATCTCATCCACCAGCCGCCGATACTCAGCCAGGCTCATCATCGGCCCAAAATCCCGTACGCCCAGCCGTACCATTGTCCCCGCCTGGCGGACGGTCACGCGAATTGCCGCCCCAGCCTCGCTGTAGTGCATCGCATTATCGAGAAAATTCATCATAATCCGCCCAAGCAGCAATGGGTTAGCCACCACCAGCCGCTTCTTGCCCGCCCGCGGCCACGCCACCCGTCGGTCATACAGCCGCAGCATATCGCGCGACTGGTGCGCCAATTGGGTCAGTAGCGCCAGTGGATTAACCGGCTCCAGCGGAAACAGCGTTGGCTGCACATTCACGGTACGCGCTAAGTCCTGTACCAAGGCCAGCGAGCGCTCCGCCGTTAGCGTCAGCCGTCGCTGCATCAACTGTGCCTCGGCTGGACTAAGCCCACCATCCTCGATCAGTAAACTCATCTGCCGAATCAACGCCAGCGGTGCCTTCAGCTCATGCGCCGCCACCGCTATGCTCGGCATCGCGGTAAACTCCTTATCACTCCACTGTGGCTGCGCCATATATCTCTAGTATAGCAAATCGAGGCGCCAAAAAGAACCGCTGCCGCTCTGTATCATTTCATGCACCAGCCGCGACCGAGAGAGATTACTGTACAAATTTCACTGTCTTGAGAATAGCCTCAAAATCTGGCTTGAACGTATCAGCATCGGTTGAAAAACGCAGCGTCTTGTCGCGCACCTTCATCAGCACCACCGAGCCGCGCAGATCCTTACTAAACGCACCGTCAATGCGCGTGGCGGTATTACCGTTATATTCGACGCTACTCGAGGTCAAATCACCCTTTTTCAGCAAGCTGGCGTACTGATCTAGTGTCTTATTAAAGTCGCTGTTAAGGATCTCGAGGCGCAATGCAAACTTGTTTTGGTTGCTACTATGCGTGTTCGTCGGCGGCACGATAACCGGATGGAGATACGCTTTATAATCACCGCGATCGCTGCCGTCAGCCGCTACGTAAACACTCCAGGTCTTTGGATACATGAATGAGACGCGGCCGTACTGCTCGGGGCCGACGAATTCAATGCGCGGGTTTTTCGCTTCTTCATTAAATTTCTCGCGGTCAGCCTTTGATTGCTCTTCGCGCGCCTTGGCCGAAGCCACCGCCATCCGGCTCTCGACCGCAGTTTTTTCCTGTGAATATGCCAGGTACGCCCAGATCGCCGCACTACCAGCCGCCACGAACAGCACAATCGCACTAATCGCCACAATCATCCAGCTATTGACATATCCCTGTTCCATCTCTGTTTTTCTGCTCATATGCATCAGTATAGCTTATGCTTCGGGCGATGTAAAGCCTCCCGGCAGCCGATAGAGAAAATAGCCGTGGTATTCTTTTGTCGGCCGCGTGCCGGGGACAGAAAATCCGTAGCTCACGAAAGTCAACGGCCCGGTCTGGGCTGCTGCTTGACGCCTAGCCAGCTGAAACATCTTTGCAATATCGCGACCATCGCCAAAGGTGTACATCACTGTCACCTTGTCGAGCACCGGCCGCCGCCAGATATTCGCCCAGTGCACCTGCGCGCCCGGTAATTTTCGCAGCCGCCAGCGTGATATCAATACCAGGAACGGATTGATCTCATAGCCAATTGCCCGTGCGCCCTGCTGGGCTGCGGCCATCAGCACCACGCCATCGCCCGACCCGATATCAAGCACAATATCACCCTTACCGAGTGGCAATGCCTCGGCAAATAACCGTCGCACTTCACGCGACTTTGACGGCACATATGGCGCACCAATCAGTGCTGGCAGTGCAAAGATCATCAGAATCGCCCCGCCAAGCCACGCAAGCCATATCACGCGCTAAAATCCTCGCTGAGCACTGTAATATCGTGCTGCATATCATCCAGCGCCACCGTAATCTCCTTCGCCAGCTGCCGCGCCTCAATAAACCGCTGCTTGGCCTCGTCCAGATTAAAGTCCTCGCCCTGAAACCACGCGATGCGCTCGTTCAGCTCCGCCATCATCTGCTCAATCGTTTTTTCGTTTGTCTTATCGTTTTTCACTGCTTTCAATCCTCGCTTTCATAATCATATCTTTTGTTGTAATCTTTACCATACTACCGATCCGACAGTCGCCGCTGATCATCGCATAACCGCGCCGCAGCGCCATCTCTGGGTCGTACTCAGCAATCATCCGTTGTTGCGACAATGCCCTATTTATAGCGATCTCGACGCGGTGCGACCACTGTTCGAGCGCCGCTTGTTGCAACATTGTTACGTGAAGGCGCCGCTCCTGAATCTGCTGCCGAATCACTTCCGTCACGCCACCCAGCCGCAGCGCTAACTGCCGCCTCACCTCGTGTTTATCCGGAAATAATAGCTGCGCAGCATTACTCGGCGTAGCTGCCCACACGTCGGCCGCCAGATCGCACAGGCTCTCGTCAACCTCGTGCCCGATACCAGTCAGTACCGGCACGCGGCTGCCCGCCACCGCCCGTACTAAGCATTCGTCATTAAAGCTCGCCAGGTCCTCCGCACTACCACCACCGCGAATCAGCACAATCACCTCTGGCGGCTCCGCCAGCTGATTACAATGGGCAATCGCCCGCACCGCCTGATCAGCCGCACCGTCGCCCTGAACCTTAACATTAGCGACGATAAACTTCACCCCGCCCCAGCGCTCACCAGCAATTTTCATAAAATCAGCGTAGCCCGCCGCCTGCGTGCTGGAAATGACCGCCACCCGGGCAGGATATGGCGGCAAGGGACGCTTCCGCTCCACATCAAACAATCCTTCGGCCGCCAGCTTCGCCTTGAGTAGCTCGGCGCTACGCTTGAGATGCCCCGCGCCCAGCGGCTTGACCTCCTGTACCGTTAGGCTAAACTTACCCTTGGCAGTTAACTTAGCTGAGGCTCGCACCACTACACGCATCCCTTCCTCGATCGGCGTCCTGAGTTGCCAGGTCATCATGAAACAATTGACCGCACTCTCATTGTCCCTGAGCGTAAAAAAGACAAACTTTTGCTGACGCACGGTGAACTCAGCGATCTCGCCTTCAACCTCAACGGCTGGAACGGCCGTCTCCAGTACCTGATTGATGACCACCAAGAAGTCGCTAACGCTAAACCGCGGTGCCATCGTCGTCATCTGGCCGCCCATATTTGATCAGCGCGTGCTGATAGAACATATACCCAAAGACAATCGTCCCCGTTAGTAAAATCACCCGCGTCAGCACAATCCCAGCGATAGCGACGTCCGGCGCCACACCGGTCATACTCAAGAAAACGATCATAATTGCTTCGTACACGCCCGCACCACCCGGCGTAAAGGCCACCAAGCTAGCCAGTCCTGCCACGCCGTAGCCGATGATCAGCACTGCTGGGTTGACCGACACACCCAGCGCCCAAAAGGCTACGATGAACATCAACACATCGAAAATGGCATAAATCGCGCCCCAGACCAGCGGCTTGATGAGTAGGCGCCGGTGCTCCGATAGCTCCACAAAATCATCATGCATCTCAGCGAAAAACGCTTCAATTTTCGTTGAAACCAGCAGCCGCTTGATCTTGCCCAGTGTTGCCCACCGCACTACCGCGTTGATCAGCCGCGACACCCGCACCGCCGTGTTGTGCATCCGCTTTCGCGACGAGAACATAAAAATCAGCCCAAATGTTAGCGCCAGCACCACCAGCACGAGGAAGAAACTTGACGTTACGATATAGCGATTGACCTGCCCGTCAATTGACAAGATCAAGACCGCGAGGATCAGTAGCACCATCAGCGACAAAAAGCCCGTCACGTAACGAATCACCTGAGCAAAGGTCGAGCGCGCCGAGCTGACGCCGAGCTTGTGCATCCGCCACGTCGTGTAGGAAATACCGCTGACGCCGCCTGACGGAAAAATGTGATTGACCAGATTCAGCTCCAGCGCAATCCGCGTCTGCTCAAACCGCGAGATATGCCCGATCAGTTTTTTATCGCGAAGATAGGCAAAGATCATCTCGCCGCCCGCGAAATAGACGATAATTTGAAACGGTAGCAGCAACATCAATAGCCAGATATTCGCCCGGCCAAGTAATTCCCATGCCCGAGCCAGCTCCGCCCGCGACAGAAAAATAATTAGCACCAGCACTGCCAACGTCACGAGGCTCATGATCGTCCGTGGTGACTTACATGCTTCCAAAAGTTGCCGTATCCCTTTCGACACCATATCGCCCATTATATCACGCAGTTTTTGCTATAATCAAACCATGTACATCACCCTGCTTGGCCGCCAGCCAGAGATCTCGCTCGCCGAACTTGCGGCGGTGTTTGGCGCAGACTGTGTCAATCGCATCAGCCAGCAGTTTGCCGAAGTTCAAACATCTCAATTTGATATTACCACCTTGGGCGGCACCATTAAATACGCCGAAGTGATCACCGAGCTACCAGCCAGCCGCACCGATAAAACCTCGCTCCTCGCCGCTTCGCGCTTCATCACCCAGCATTATCAAGCCAAGTGGGCGCACTCGCCGCATAAAATCACCCTCGGTCTCAGCGCTTATAACCTAGCCGTTGCCGCCCGTGATATCCAAAAAACCGGCCTCATCCTCAAATCATCCCTAAAAAAATCTGGCACCAGCCTCCGTCTCATCCCGAACGATCAGCCAGCCCTCTCTACCGCCACCGCGCACAATAACAAGCTCGGTGGTTCGCCGCATAAAGTCGAGCTGCTGCTTGTTAAAACGACCGACCGCCGCCTGATCATCGCCGAGAGCCGCGGTGTCCAAAACATCACCGCCTATACCCGCCGCGACCGCCATCGCCCCAAGCGCGACGCCTTCGTTGGCATGCTGCCGCCCAAATTAGCGCAGATTATGCTGAATTTGGCGCTGGGTGCTAGGATGGAGATCTGCCAAACATCAACCGGCAAAGACGCACCCCGGCCGTCCTCCAATCATCTCCTCCATGTCGAATGCATCCGGCAACGCCGTCCGCAAAACCATCGACCTGTCGAAGAGATTGGAGACCAGCCGGTCACTATTCTTGACCCCTTCTGCGGCACCGGCACCGTCCTGCAAGAAGCGCTGCTCGCCGGCTACGATGTCGTCGGCACCGACCTCAGCCAGAAAATGGTTGACTACACGACAGAGAATCTATCGTGGCTACAATCAACGTTCACCGCACCCGGCGGCAACGTCATTGATATCCATCAAGCCGACGCCACCACGCACTACTGGCCAAACAGCGAGAAACTCACTGCCGTCGTCTGTGAAACCTACCTCGGGCAGCCCTTCTCCGCGCCACCCGCGCCCCAAAAATTAGCAGCAGTTGTCGGTAACTGTAACCATATTATCACTGGCTTCCTCACTAATATCCGTCCGCAGCTAGTGCCAAACACGCCGCTATGCATCGCCGTGCCAGCGTGGTACTGCGCATCAGGCCAGGCCACTCACTTGCCGCTGATAAAGCACCTCCGACAGCTCGGTTATCACCACCTAAACCGTCGTATGCCACTCATCTATCGCCGCCCCGACCAGGTCGTCGCCCGCGAATTACTGATCCTGCGGACTACCCGAGCACCGGACGGTTAAGCCGTAATGCCGGATCATAGTCTGCGAGCTGTCCCAAGCGACCCACCAACTCCTTCTCCAAAAGATCAAGCTGCGCTTGGCGCGCCTCTGCCATTTGCTTGGCCGCAGGAGGAACAATTGCATCCCGGTAATACCGCTGACATGTCGCTAGTAAATCTCCGGCACTCAGGCCGATTCGTCGCTGATTTAATGCCATGATCAAAAATGCCAATGTCGGCCGCACCTGCTCGGTTATTTCCGTCGTCATCTGTTGATCTTTACTGGCAAATATCTCTCGCCCGATCTGACCCAGCAGTCCGTCCACCATATTTGCCCCAATTGACGCATACGGCCCCTCGCCCGCAGCATAGTGCGCCAGCGGCTCGGAAAGCGCCACCTCAACCTTTGCCGTTGCACCACTCTCGTGCTGCAGTATCGCTGCGATCGTCTCTTCTGATGTCGTCTGACCGTTCACGCCGCGCTCAGCAACCTCTGCTGCCGCCGTCTGTACCGCGTGCAATGCCTGCAGTGCCTCTCCGTTACGAGGCGTTTCTCGAGATTCGCGCACAGCACCACCGAATGCCACTGCACCAACGGTGCCCAAGCCACCCAGTAGTACCGTTCTTCTATCCACTCGTCTGTTGAAAATAGCTTCCATTGTCGTCATATTCTGCTCGTTCATAGCCCCTAGTTATATAACACTTGGCTAATCAAGTAAAGCCCCTTGACTTTTTATCAGCCGTCACTTATACTGGTACGGATTAGGTTTAGAAAATTTAAGGAGTTTCAATGTCAAAAGTCAAAGCTGGTGGCTCAAGTAAAAACATCCACAACAACCCTGGCCAACGCCTCGGCGTCAAGCGTTTCGGTGGCCAAAAAGTTAACGCCGGCGAAGTGCTCGTCCGCCAAACAGGCGCTACGAAAGTCGCTGGTGAGGGCGTATACATGAGCCGCAACTACACCATTCACGCTGCTAAGTCCGGCGTCGTTACCTTTAAGCGAGTCAAGAAAACCAAATTCACCGGCAAAACCGAGCGGCGAACCCAGGTTTGCGTCGGCTAGCCAGTACTAACTATTACAGCGCCGCTGGTCGCGTCCGTTTTTTCAGCCGCTTGCCCTGCTCTGCAATTTTATTACTGCGACGCGCACCTTCGACGCGATCATCAGCATACCCATCAATCTGATCATATAGCTCACGACCCACGACTGCTACCGCCGTAAATACGTTACCAAGCACTTGATCATCAGGTGTCTCGTTCTGCAACGCACAGAAAAATGCCATATCATCTACCAGCTCGATATCAAAACGAGATGACTTGTCAACCAGCGCCGCCATAACATCCGGCGTCAGCACGTAGCGCACATCAACGTCATACTGCTTTGGCGCGTATAATGTGAAATACGTATCAAAATCACCTTCCAGACTGATGCGCTGACTGTTCGAAACACCACCGGCAAATTACTGATCAGGGCCTTGCCCATCACAATTCCATCATTGGATTTCGAGTCCAGCACCAAGTGCGGCACCCTGCGAGGTAGACGCATCCCAGCGTAGTACCAGGTGTATGTCCACCGCTGTTTGCCGCTACCAACCGTATATTCGTAACAACCAACTTCCAGCAGTCGCTGCCCGTCGCGTCCATACGACAACACACCGCGATGACGCCGCGAATAGCCGACATCGAACAATAGACCGATGCCGATTGTGTCAGTTTTACCGACTGGATCATATTCTAATCCACAACGAGACGCAAAGTCAGCCATTCGTACATGCCGACGTATCGCCCGCCTTGAGGCGCGGAAAAAGACAATCATTGACGTGGTGGCCAATATACCAATCATCACCACCAAAACGAGCCAGTGCGGCACAAGTGACATCAAAACAGCAAGTCCGATACAAAAGACAACCCACACGACCGCCAGCACCGCCATGTCGGCTAGCGACGTATCAAAACCCCAGCGACCAACGAGAAAGTCCCATACGCCGCCGATACTCCCTCGCTTCTGCCAACGAGACCGGCCGGCGTAGTACTGTCAGCGTATCTTCGGTAATTTTTGGCAACCATTCCACGCCCTTATTATAGCAAATTACCTACGTGGGGATGGCCCAACCTAGTTTTCAAACGACTGCGACATGCCCAAATGATGCTTCACTCGCGCTACCACATCGCCGATCACCACCTGTGACTTGACGAGGTATTCATCCACGCCCAGCGCCTCTGCCCGCTCTCGGTCTTTCTGCTGGCTGAGCGCCGTCAGCATGATCACCCGCACGTTGGTCGTTTCTGGCGTATTGCGCAGGATATCGAGCACGTCAAAGCCGCTAATTTTCGGCATCATAGCATCCAGTACGATCAGATCCGGCCGAAACGCCACCGTTGCCGACAGCGCGTCCTCACCATTATGCACCTCACGAATCTCAAAGCCCTCCAGCTCCAGCCGCGACCGATAGACTGCCGCCAGTGCTGTATCGTCTTCAACCAATAGTATTTTTTTCCTGTGTTGCATATCGTTACCCTCCCTTTTTGAGCCTATACACTCTTTGCTTTTTCCAATTGTGGATCGCGTCCATTATCTGCCGCCCCAGCCGTCATCTCGACCTTAATATCTGGCTCGATACCCGACTTGTCAATATTCTTGCCATGCGGCGTATACCAGCGCGCCTCGGTCACTTTTAGAACCGAGCCATCCGCGAGATCAATCGGCCGCTGCACACTGCCCTTGCCATAAGTTTTTTCGCCAACCAGCGTCGCCTTGCCGTGATCCTTGAGCGCCCCCGCCACGATCTCGCTGGCACTGGCACTACCACCGTTAATCAACACGACCGTCTTGATATCACTGAGGAGCGGTTGGCCAGTCGATTTCTCGGTCGAGATAACCTGCTCACCACGCCGCTGGGTCATCACTACCTGATTATTCAGCCACAGCCCCGCTAGCGCTTGTGCGGCTGCCACGGTACCGCCAGGATTCCCTCTGAGGTCGAGGACGACTTTCTTGACACCTGCCGAGCGAAACTCCTCTGCGGCCTGGCGCGCTTGCTTGCCGGTATCATCATTGAAACGGCCCACCGTTAAAATACCAATCTCACCATCGACCTTCCACTCGGCAGCCGGTGCGACGACCTCCTCGCGTGTCACCGTTATATCTTTACGCTCGTCGCCACGCGACAGCACCAACTTGACCGTCGTGCCAACGTCGCCACGAATACGCTGCACCACTTGATCAACCGGCATATTAGTCACCACCGTGTCATTGACCTTGACGATGGCATCGCCGGCTTTAACGCCCGCCTTTTCGGCTGGGCTATTCTTTAGCGGCCGGATGATCGTCGGCACGTTATGCCGCTTGGCAATTTCCGCCCCGATACCGCCACCAATATTGCCCGACAAGCTCTTCTCAAACTCCTTGGCTTCATCCGGATCCATGTACGCCGTGTGCGGATCGCCCGTCGCTGCCACCATACCGCGCGCCGCCCCGCGAGCAAGTGCCTGCTCGTCCAACTTGCCATCATAGTGAGCCTTGAGCTCACGATACACATTCTGCACCGTTGATACATCCAGCGACCCCGCTGCTGTCCTGAGGCCAAATAGCGACCCGACCTGCGCCATGATCAGATCCGACCGCGTCCCAGCCGCAAAACTCACAATCGCGATCAGCAGCCCGCCCAAAAACAAGCGAGCCCGCATTCCTACCCTCCGTTGCTCTGTCATGTATCTATTGTACACAAAAACCCTCGCTGATGCGAGGGTTTTATTGACTCATCGTACTATTAAAAATACACGTAGGTTAAGCCCGAGGCTAAACGCGTATACTTTCGGTACAGACCGTCCCACGCCAAGTTATAGTCGCTGACCGTAATTGTGCCGTCACCATTAACCGACTCGACGTACATCACGTGTCCATAATAGCCAACATTCATGACCGCCGCCGCGCCAGCCTTTGGTGTCGAACCGCTCTGGATGCCGTATCGCGCCGCTGTTGATGGCCACTGATTAGCGTTACCAGCCCCACCAAAATGCGGCACAAACCGACCGGTACTGTGGATCTTCCAGGCCACATAGCTCACGCACTCACGTGTATATAAGCCCCATGGATCGACGTAAGCATCTAGTGGTGCATTCGCCCAGACACCTGGATAGCCACCACCGCCCGGGATACCACCCGGAATTGACACCCCGCCAAGCGCTCGCCGGTTAGCCGCCGCCTGCTCTTCGCGTAGTTTCGCTGCTTGGTTATTCCGCTGCGTCGCCAGGGCCGCGTAGGCATTTTGGTCATTCTTGGTGTCATTAACCAGCTTGGCCTGCTCCGCCTGCTTGGACGCCAGTTGTGTCTGCTGAGCCTTCTGGTCTTTGAGCACATTCTCAACTGACTTTTTATTCTCTTCCAGTTTAGCCTGCAGCGCCTTAATTTCCTTGATCTTATCGTTCAGCGATGATCGCAAGCTACTACGTTGCTCCTGCTTATCAACATAATCACCGATCGATTTGGAGCTAGCCAGCATCTCGAGCGGTGAAATCTGATCATCGAGGTAAATATCCGACAAGATTTTACCCATGACCTTACGGTTTTTTTCAATCGCTAGCTTGTTCTTGGCAATTTCGGCAACCAATGCGTCGTGCTTTTGCTGGCTCTTGGCAATTTCCGCCCGGATTGAATCAATCTGCGCGTTAATGCGCCCCAGCTCCTCCTCCAACGTCGCCGCCATCGTCCCGAGACGATTAGCCTCGTTCTGCGCCTGTTGCGCCTGTTGGTTGAGAGCATTAATTTCCGCTTCATAGTCACGCGCGAATACGTGTGGGCCGAGCTGGAACACGCCAGCGCCCAAAACAACAGCACTAACCGCCACGAGAGCTGCCCGCGTGGCTCGTGATGTCGAAACTGGTGTGGTGGACCGTATCTTCATTACCTTTTATTTTAGCACAAGCGACATATGGACGTCAAGCGTCTTGGCTCATTACATATTCAGGGGTCAGCGACAAAATAATTTTATAATTTTAAGTATTTGCGCGTCGCGATCAATGACGAGACAATGCCAATCACCGCACCAATCATAATCATCGCCAGCACCACCAGTCCGGCATACGTCGTACCAATATTCATCAAATTATCCATCGGCAGCCGCACCGCCAGCTTGTCATGCGCCGAGAACAACAACAGATACCCGACTCCTGAGGCCACCAGTGCCGCGATAAATCCATACATAACTGCCTCGACGATAAATGGCCCGCGAATAAACCCACGATCGGCACCGATCAGCTTCATCATCTGGATCTCGTCTTTACGGTTAAAAATTGCCATCCTGATGGTGTTAAACACCACCAGTGACGAAATCACCACGAACACCACCGTAGCGATCGAGCCGGCGATACTGGCAAACCGCACCCAATCACCGATGGCATTGATCGCATCACGCCGATCACCGATGAACGACGGTTCTTTGGTCGGATCTTTGTGCTTCTTATACAGCTCGTCATGCTTCGTAAACTCAATCAGTGCCCGCTGATCGTTTAAATCCTTGAGCGAAGCCCGAAGCGATGCTGGCATTTCGTTACTTGACTCCTTGATCGCCTCGAGAGTTGCTGGATCATTCTTATACTTCTCGATTTGCTCCTGACGCGCCTGCTCTGCCGAGATATACGTCACCTTTTCGACATTGTGCAGCTTGCTCAGGCGCGATGTCAGCTCGTCGATCACCTTTTGCTCGGTTGAGCCTTTGAGGAAAATCGACATATCGGACTTGCGCGAAATCGTATCGACCGAGTCAACCAGCACCTGGCGAGCAGCCATAGTAATGGCAATAATCAGCAGCGTCACCGCCATCACCGCAGTCGCTGCGATCGTCAGCCAGGTATTACGGCTAAAATTATTGATACCATACCGGCACATCCGCCAGAACGTCAGCACCCGACGGCGACGCTGCCGCGTGCGCTTGAGGACTTTAGGATCGACGCGCGCCTTGGCGGCGGCTTTACGTGAAATATCGGTCATTGCTTGTAACTCCCCTTGGCTTGATCAGAGGTGATTTTACCGTGATCAATGGTGATCACCCGGCGTTTAAGCTTGTTGACAATATCGACATTGTGCGTCGTCAGCAGCACCGTGGTGCCGTATTTGTTAATTTTTTCCAGCAAGCGCACAATATCCCAGCTATGCTTTGGGTCAAGGTTACCAGTCGGCTCGTCAGCGATCAAGATCTTTGGCTGCCGAACCACTGCCCGGGCAATCGCCACCCGTTGGCGCTCACCGCCAGACAGTTGGTTTGGGAAATTCTTTTCCTTGCCTTTCAGGCCCACCAGCTCGATCACCTTTGGCACTGTTGATTTGATCTCACGATTAGTCATGCCAGCAATCTCCAGCGCAAAGGCCACATTTTCAAACACCGTCCGGTTCGGCAAAAGTTTGAAATCCTGAAACACCACGCCGATCTTGCGCCTGAGTAGCGGGATATGTTTGTCCTTGAGCGTATCATAATCAATCCCGCCGACGACAATCTTGCCACCAGTCGGCTTTTCCTCGCGGGTCAAGAGTTTGAGTAGCGTCGACTTCCCCGCACCTGATGTCCCAACCAAAATCACAAACTCGCCGGGCTTGACATGAACACTCACCCGGTTCAAGGCCGGCTTATTATCCTTGCCATATGTCTTGGTAACCCTATCTAACAAAATCATTGCCACTAGTATAGCAGATTTTTTAGGATGGTGCGAATAGGCATATACTGGCTCTTTACTTAGCCGCGTGACTCACGCAAATAAGCCGCCATAAACTCATCGATATCCCCATCCAGCACGCCCTGGGCGTTGCGGTTCTCGTGCTTAGTGCGGGTGTCCTTGACCAGCGTATACGGATGCAAGACGTAATTTCTAATCTGGCTGCCCCAGTTGGCCGACTCGCCAGCCCTGAGGTCAGACAGGGTTTCGGCGTGCTGCTCCAGCTTCATCGCCAGCAACTTGGAGCGCAAGATCTTCAGCGCCGTTTCTTTATTCTGAATCTGCGAACGCTCGTTCTGGATCGCCACGGTAATGCCCGTCGGCACGTGCGTCACCCGCACCGCCGAGTCAGTAGTATTCACACCCTGGCCGCCCTTACCGCCCGAGCGATACACATCAATCCTCAGATCATTCGGGTCAATCGCAATTTCATCCGGCGTATCAATCTTTGGCAGCACCTCCACCAGCGCGAAGCTGGTCTGGCGCAAATTATCAGCATTAAACGGACTGAGGCGCACCAGCCGATGCACGCCGTTCTCTGAGCGCAATTTTCCATACGCAAACGGCCCAGCAATCTCCAGCACCGCCGTCTTTATCCCGGCATCATCATTGGTCGAACGCTCCAGCGTGTCAGCTTTCATCCCGGACTTCTCCGCCCAGCGCAGATACATCCGCTCCAGCATGGCCGCAAAGTCCTGAGCGTCCAGCCCGCCCACGCCCGCCGAAATTCGTACTACCGCCTCGCGGTTGTCGTACGGGCCACTGAATAATAAATCAGTCTTGCGCCGGGTAAATTCTTGCTCTAATGCCGCCACCTGCGCCTCAAACTCCGGCAATAAATCATCGTCGCCCAGCTCCATCAACTCAGCAATATCCGCTAGCTGCACCCCCAGCGTCTGCCACGGCTCAACCGTCTGACGCACACTAGCCGCCTTTTTGGCCAGTGTCTGCGCCTCGTCTGGATTGTGCCAAATCTCTGGCTGGTTAAGTCGCTCATCCAGCGCCGCCAGCTCCTGCTCCAGTGCCGCAAAATCCAGCGCCGCCTTGGCCTGTTCTACTTCTGATCGCAGGGTTTGGATGTGTTTTTTGAGTGGCTGCATGGATATATTTTAGCAGATATTAACATACATTTTTCAGCTAAACATAAGACTACTTCTCAATAGTCTGCGCATTACGAAGATCGGACAAATATTTGCCTATTATTTTATTGGTCTTTAAGAATGCCCTGCGTTCTTTGACCATTTTATTAATCTCATCCTCTGCATAGATTACCCACGATAAATAGGGTATAATTTTCTCCTGTGTCTCTGTTATAAATTCCTTGTACTCTTCAATACGCTCTCGTCTTTCTTCCAAGCAGTCTTTAACTGCTGCAATGACTATCCCAAGTTGACTAGGGCTATCAATACACTGTATACTATCTAGTAATTCTTGATCTACACCATCTAATACATCCTAATACATCTACCAGATGGCTCTTTAGGTCCTGAATATCACTAAACCTCCACCCATCAGCATCTATTTTCTCCACAAAAAACTCCGTCTCATCTTTTCTGCCAGTATACCCTCAGTTCTAACCCTTCGCAAGCATATCCATAATCACCCCTTCTATTAACACAAAACATGCTATACTACCCCTATGCATCAAGATATCGCTACCATCCTCGTAACTACTGAACAAATTAATGACGCAGTGGCGCGGCTGGGTCGGGAGCTGACCAACGAATACCGGGACAAGAATCCGCTCGTCATCGGCGTCCTGCGCGGTGCGGCGCCATTCATGATTGATCTAGTGCGCGCCATGGATTGCTATATGGAAATCGATTTCATTGACGTCTCTAGCTACGGTGATGCAACTGAATCATCCGGCACGGTCACCATTCTCAAAGACATTGATAGCGACGTTACTGGGCGACATATTTTGCTGGTCGAAGACATCGTCGATACCGGTCGAACGTTGGAAAGGTTGCTAGAATTATTCTCTGGTCGCGGTGCGTCCTCAATCAAAGTCTGCTCACTACTCGATAAACCCGAACGGCGTATCGCCAACGTTACCGCCGATTACGTCGGCCTGTCAGTTCCTAACGAATTCGTCGTCGGCTACGGCCTAGATTTCCGCCAACAATACCGAAACCTACCGTATATCGGCGTATTGAGGCCTGAGGTATATCAGGAATAAAGCTTCTCCACCGCCGTCACAAACTGCTCGCCGCGGTCGACGTAATTTTTGAACATCCCAAAGCTGGCGGCCGCTGGGCTGAGAATGACCACATCACCTGGATGAGATAATTGACTGGCCCGAGCAACAACATCCACCATCGTTGTCTGGCCGAGCACTACCATCGTCGCCGTGACCGATGCTCGACGCAGTGACTGCTCGATCTTCGCCGCGTTTTCCCCGATGATAATCACCGCCCGCACCGTTTGTCTGGCAATCTCCGTAGCCATTTCAGCATAATCCGCTCCCTTGTCATACCCGCCGACGATCAGCACTTTCGGCGCTTCAAACGCCCGCAGCGCTGCAATGGCACTGCCCGGTGTGGTAGCGATACTGTCATCGTAATACCTCACACCGTTTTTCTCAGCAACGAATTTTAATCGATGTGGCAATCCCGTAAAACTCTCTAGTCCAGCCGCGTACTGCTCGTCAGTCACCGTGATCGGCAATTCTGTCACCGCGCTCATCGCCGCACAAGCGTTCTCGAGATTGTGTGCGCCCACCAGTCGCATATGATCAATGCGACAAATCCGCCGATCTTGCACGCAAAAGTAGCCGTCCCGGACATACACCTGATTCTCGTCGGGAACGGCATAGCGGTGCGCGAAATCTAGCGCATCATCTCCACAATACTCACACGTCGCATGACCCTGCTCATCCAATAGTCCGTGAAAGGGCGTAGCAGCTACTTCCTCCGAATATTTATTCGTTGGATGATATAAACATGTATCAACAACACTCTGGTGACGACGAATATTTTTCTTGGCATCAAGGTACTCGGCAAAATCCGCATGCACCTCCAAATGGTCCGGCTCGATCATCAATACCACGGCAATGGTCGGCGATTTCTCGAGATCCCACAGCTGAAAACTTGATAGTTCATAGACAACGATATCGTCCTTTGTGATATTCGGTAGCGCGTCCAGCGCCGGCACACCGATATTCCCCACCAAATGCACCGTCTGACCGGCCGCCCGCAAGATCGCCGCGATCAGACTACAAGTCGTACCCTTGCCTTTCGTCCCCGTCACGCCAATAATCGGCGCTGGACATTTGTCGAAAAACTCATTGGTCGCCGACCATATTTTGCCCGACGTTTTGAGTAGCCGCGGTGGCACACCCGGTGCTCGCACCACCATATCGGCATCCTGCAGCTGCTCGGCAAACACCGACTCACCGGTCCGCACCGCCACGCCATCCGGCACATTCCCGACCACTTTCTGGTCGGCAATCACAAATTCAGCATCAGGAAAAGCCTGCCGAAAATATCTCAAACTTGATATACCCTCAAGGCCATAGCCAGCGATAATGATCTTCATAATTTCATTATAGCATTGAGCACTACTAAAACAGCCCTTCGAGTTTCTCCTGCAGTCGCCCGAGCAGTTCTTTATCGCCGCTACTCACGCCAGCGAGCACCCAGGTATTCGCTGCAAAAAACTCTCGTGCCACTCGAACGATTTGATCAGCGGTCACCGCCAAAATCGCTGTCGGCACGCCCTCATAATCCTTGACGAAATCATCAGCAAAATAACGCCCGGTATAGAAATTACTGACCTGCGCTACCGTTTGCGCCCCCATCTGATAGCGACCCAGCGCATACGACTTGGCATTCTCGATGTCCTCCGAGGTGATCGTTCCGTTCAGCACCCGGCGCAGCTCACGCACGATGATATCGAACAGCGCCTCTGCCGTCTCGAGGTTGACCTGACCGCCAAAGTCCCACGCCGAATCATAAAACCCGACCGAGGTGTCACTGAACACGCCGTAGGCCAGCCCCTTCTTGCGCGCCGCCCCGAAAATCCGCGAGCTCATCGTCCCAGTCAAGATATGATTCAAGCAGCCCATGGCGTCAGAATCCTCATCGCTCAGCTCACGCGGCAAATTCATCGACCAGCCAAATGTCAGATTCGAGGCCTCCTTGCGGCGGATAAAAATCGGTGCGGCACTCGACAGTTTATCATGCGGGATGGCAAATCGCTCGCCCGGCTCTAGCTGCCACTGCTCCAGCGATTCACGAATCGTCGCCATCCGCCCGGTCAACTTACCAGCCACCACAAACCGCATATTATTGAGCGTATGCGTCCGCCGATGATGCTCCTTGATATCTTTTAGGGTAATCGCGTCAATCGTTTTCAGCCGCTGATTATAGGTCAAAATATCCTCGCCCAGTGCTTGCTGTACCCGCGGCCACATCACGCGGTTATGGTTATTGAGATAGCCGGTCAGCTCGCTCCGAACGTTACCCTTCTCGGCCTCTAATTCTTCGGCATTAAAGCGCGGTGTGGTGATCGCCAGCCGCTGTAAATCCAAAATCCGATCCCACTCAAAATCCGCGCAGGCCGCCTCGTATACCATTGAGTAATCAGAGGTAAACGCGTTATGATAGGCACCATTCTTGGTAAACTCCTGCTCATAGGCGTGCTCCGAACGAAACTTCTCATTCGCCCCAAACGCCATGTGCTCCATGATGTGCGCCGTCTCGTAGATATCCTTGCCGCGAACGTAGCGATTGCCCGCCCGAAACTGCACCTGAAAGCTCATCACCGTCGCGTCCGGCACATCAATGAGCAGGCCTCTCGCGCCATTTTTTAATTTTATTTCTTTGACCGTATGTTTCATCTGTCTGTCGCTCTCTGCCCACCGGTTTTAGATTTATTTGCGGTTCTTTTTGCGGTTTTGGCGCTGCGCTTTTTTCTTCTTGCGTGCTTGGTTTTTGGCGCGGTTCGACTCGGCGTTTGATTTGCCCTTTTTCACCGAAAAGTCACCGTCACGATTTTCCTCGCCCGCACCAACTTCATTAACACCACGCTCAACTGCACTTTCGGCCAGGCGCGTTAGCTCGGTATCATACTCATCATCCTGCGACTGGCGAATCACTGCGTCAGATTTATGAATATGAAAAATTGTGTTCAGAACTTCGTTACGCAGATTTTCCTGGAGGCTGGTGAACAATTTTTGTGACTCCGCCCGGTATTCTACCAATGGATCGCGCTGGCCAACGCTGCGCCAGTGGATCCCTTCGCGTAGGTGTTGCATATTCTCTAGGTGCTGCATCCACAGGGTGTCGAGCACCGCCATATACACCTCGCGCTCCACACCGCGCAACTCTTCAGTACCGATTTCTTCGTCTTTTTCCCGGTAGGCCTGGCGTGCTAATTTCAGGGCTTTTTGGAGACGTGGACGGTCTTTTTTCTCGCGGCCAACCTTGCGCACGGCCGCTTCATCGACCGGAAAGGCCGACGTAAATTCCTCGATAAACTTCGGGTTATTTTTGGTTGGTAGCGTCACTAATTCTTTGACTCTGTCACGCAACAGCCGCTCAATTTCCGGCTGGATATTGTCGCCTTCAAGGATTTTTCGCCGCATCGTGTAGACCACGCGGCGATGACGATTAATGACGTTGTCGTACTGAACAACATTTTTGCGCGTATCAAAGTTATAGCCCTCGACGCGCTTCTGGGCTGCTTCCAAGGTCTTTGACACCGCGCGGTTTTGAATTGGCGTATCTTCGTCGACGCCCAGCCGGTCCATCAGCGCCGCGATGCGCTCCCCCTGGAAAATTCGCATCAAATCATCTTCGGTCGATACGTAAAACTGCGTCTCGCCTGGGTCGCCCTGACGACCGCCACGACCGCGCAGCTGATTGTCAATGCGGCGCGACTCGTGCCGCTCCGAGCCGATCACTACCAGGCCGCCCAATTCCTTGACGCCCCTGCCCAATTTAATGTCGGTACCGCGTCCGGCAATGTTTGTCGCTAGTGTAATCGCACCCTTTTCACCAGCCTTCTCAATGATAGCCGCCTCACGCTCATTATTCTTGGCGTTTAGAATCTCAAACTTGATGCCTTCTTTTTCCAGATATTTGGCGATCTGCTCGTTCTTGGCAATCGAGCCAGAGCCAACCAACACCGGCCGGCCTTGCTTATGATAATCTTTGATAGCTTCAGCCACCGCCTTCAGCTTGCCCTTTTCGGTCTTGAAAATCAGGTCTTCTTTGTCGTCGCGAATCACTGGCTTGTTCGGCGGAATTTGGATGACGTCCAGTGAATAAATTTGTTGAAACTCTTCCGCCTCGGTGAATGCCGTACCGGTCATGCCGCTCAGTTTATTGTACAAACGGAAATAATTCTGGAACGACACGGTGGCCAGCGTCATGCTTTCTTCTAGCACCGGCACATTCTCTTTGGCCTCAATGGCCTGGTGCAGACCTTCGTTGTAGCGGCGTCCTTGCATCAAACGACCGGTGTGCTCATCGACGATGATCACCTCGCCGTCATTGGTTACCACGTAATCTTTATCTCGCTTGAACAATGTTTGTGCTCGCAGCGCCTGATCCATGTGATAAACGCTGCGCACATGGTCTGGCGTGTACAAATTTTTTATTCCCAGCAGTTTTTGGACTTTCTCCACACCCTCGTCGGTCAAGGCCACGCTGCGGCGCTTTTCGTCCAAAACATAGTCATCTGGCACTAATTTGCTGGCAACTTTGGCGAATGTGTAATAATTATCTGGGTTCTCTGCTGCTGGCGCTGAGATGATCAGCGGCGTCCGCGCTTCGTCGATCAGGATTGAGTCCACCTCGTCAACGATAGCAAAGTTCAGCTCGCGCTGCCTGAGCAAATCCATGTCGTTAACCATGTTGTCACGCAGATAGTCAAAGCCAAATTCGTTGTTGGTACCGTAGGTGATATCGGCAGTGTAGGCTTCTTTACGGGTGACCGGACGGAGCTTACGCATACGCGGATCGTCGTGATGCTCATTGTTGTAATCTTTATCATAAACAAATGACGCCTCGTTGATAATCACGCCAGTTGTCAAGCCTAAAAAGTCATACACCTGACCCATCCAGCCAGCGTCGCGCTGCGCCAGATAGTCGTTGACAGTCACCACGTGGACGCCCTTTTCCTCTAGCGCATTGAGGTACGTCGGCAGTGTCGCCACCAAGGTCTTACCTTCACCAGTCTTCATTTCGGCGACATTTCCTTCATGTAGCACCATACCACCGATCAGCTGGACATCGTACGGACGCTCACCGATGACACGCTTGGCGGCTTCGCGCACCACCGCAAAGGCATCCGGCAAAATCGTATCCAGTGTTACATTCTTTTTCGTCAGACGCTTTTTCAGCGCCTCTGTCTGCGCCTGCAGCTCTTTGTCCGACATTTTTTCATACTTTTCAGACAGACCGTTAATTACGTCAACTTGCTTCTGCAGCCGCTTCAAAATCTTCTTCTGCGGATCGCCAAAAATCTTACTCAGCGCCTTTTGTTGTGTCATTGCCATAAACTCAAAACTCCCTCACTTTCAGGCATTTTCAAAAACTGTATACAATTATACCGTGCAGGGCTGGAAAATTAAAGGGGTTAATTAAATCCCCTACTGCTCGCGCTGGAAACCGCGCTTGAACCGTGCCAGCACGCCGCGGCTGCTGCCAACGTGTGTCAGCACATCATCCTTATATTTACGCAGCTGCCCGTTCAGCTTTGCTTCAACGATATCGACGGCCGCCAGCACGTTCATCGTCGAATCTTTAGCGGTGATTTTCTTGTCTGGTACATTGATAATTACTTCAACCTCGTACTTGTTGCCACCAGGATTATCGATCTGCTTGATCTTTACATCAGCAGTCGCGCTCTTGCGGGCATGCCGCGGCAAGTACTTACCCAGTGCACCGATTTTGCGCTCAACGTATTTCTTTGTGGTGTCCGTCAATTCGTATTTGACGCCAGTAATGGTAATATCTTTGATCATAGTTCCTCCTTTTATGTATACGTTAGCGCGGCAAGACAACACCCGCATCCTTCGCCATTTTTAGTAATTCTTCGTTAATCACGAGCAGCTTTTCTTTCGATGACATTTTGGCAAAGCTGGCGCTCATAAACGATTTGTTCGGCTTGCCGTAAATAACATCATATATCTCTTTAATGTCGTTTGTCAGTGCCTGTAGTCTGCTTTCGACCACGCCATCAGCGATCGCGCCCTTGATCCATTGCTTGTCATCGTTCGTCAGTGCCACATACCCTCCTAGACTCCATTATATCATCTCGCGGCCATTCATATACGGGCGAAGTGCTTCTGGCACCATGACATCACCCTCTGCGGTCTGATAATTCTCAATAATCGCCACCATGCAGCGCCCCAGCGCAAAGGCCGTCGCATCATTCGTGTGGATCAATTCAACTCCGTTGTCCGTGCGCACCCGCGTCATCAAACGACGCGCCTGATAGTCAGTCATATAGTCAGCAGTATGCGTCTCGCGGTACTTGCCCTGACCCGGTAACCATACTTCCATATCAACACCGCGCGCATTTGGTTTACCAATATCAGCGGTGCATTTCATCAGGACATGGTACGGTAGCTTGAGCTGAGCCAAAAGCCACTCTTGAATCGCGATAAATAGCAGGTGCTCGTTATAACTATCCTTCGCCTCGGTGAAGCTCTCCATCTCGAGCTTATCAAACTGGTGCATCCGGATCAGCCCCTCCATATCCTTGCCGTACGTCCCTGCTTCTTTGCGGAAGCTGGTTGCAAAGCCCAGGTATCGAAGTGGTAACTGTTTCGCATCAAAAATCTCACCCGCATGCATACTACCGAGCACATGCTCAGCGCTCCCCTGTAGCCACAGTTCCTCGCCTTCAATTTTGTATCGATCATCACTCGGCTGGAGACGATCCATCTGATCATAGGGCTCGGTACGGATCATCAATGGCGGCAGCACTGGGATGAATGGTTTTGTATTGACACCAAGGCCAGCCTTTTCGGCGATCTCCTTGATCACCGCTGGGTTAGTGAGAGATGTGATCACAAACTGGATAATCGCCTGTTGCAACAACACCAAATCACCCATGATATAGGCAAAGCGAGCGCCAGCAACCTTGGCAGCACGCTCTTTGTCAAGCCAGCCCTTCGCCTCGGCAATTTCGTAGTGATTTTTCGGCATAAAATCAAAGGCTGGAATATCACCGACGACCTTTACTTCAACGTTTTCATCCTCACTCAGACCAACTGGCACGTCGGCGTGCGGCATATTAGGGACTTGCTTGAGTAGTGTCATGTAGCACTCTTCGACCTCGCTCAGCCGAGTCTCGAGCCCGCTCAGCTTGGCCTTAATGGCCTTGCCCTGCTCAATCAGACCCGGCTCGGGCTTGCCGCCCTTCATTTTAGCAGCAATCTCATTACGCTGCTGGCGCAACTCATCAACCTGCCGCTGCGCCTCTCGACGCTCGTCATCTAATTGCAACAATGTCGCAATAGACACGTCGCACCCCTTGTGTTTCGCCGCAGCCTGCACTGCTTCGGCGTTATCTCGAATAAAGCGAATATCTAACATGGTTTCATTGTAGCAGATATACGATAATTTATCTCGCTAACTTGATTAGTTTGAAAGCTTGGTAATTGTCAGGCTTGCGTCGCTGAGTTGCACACTCTGGAGGTCTGATACGACGATCAACTTTAGCTTGGTACCAGCTGTGGCTCGCATCATCCGTGAATACGGCAGTGTCGAACGACGAACACCGGCTTGGTTAGATGACCATGCGCCCTCTGGACGATCACCGTTCACATCATTAACAATTTGGTAAATATTACGCACTGGCGAGTTGTCAACGGTACGAATACTGGAACGAATGAAGTACACACCATCACTTGGAATAGTATACGTGTGATTCACCGGATCCCAGGTACCACCGCCGGTATTCGTGGTGATCGTTGTCATCGGAATAGCTGTATAAGTGTCAGCGTTAACATTTACCGCCACGATATTACCATTACCGACACCGATCGAGCCGGCAAACATCGTTTCTTGCGGCAAGCTCCTCCACGCAACATCACAATCTGCCGCCGACTTTTTCATCAGTACCTGACCAATTGACCCACCGGCCGGAATATTTGATCCGGTAAATGTCAGTCCAATATTCGGCGTACCACTGCCCGTGACAGTAAGGCCGGTCGAACATGGCTGAGTACTATTCGTCACATTAACTGTTGCATTTGCACCAGCTTCGCCCTTTTCACCTTTATCACCTTTTTGTCCTTGAGGACCAGCGTCGCCCTTCGGGCCTTTAGCTCCAGGTGCACCGGCATCTCCCTTAGCTCCTTGCGGGCCGGCAGGGCCAGTGTCGCCCTTGGCTCCTGGCTCGCCTTTCTCACCCTTAGCGCCCTGTGGACCCGCTGGGCCAGTCTCACCTTTAGCGCCCTGTGGACCGATAGGACCTTTATCCCCCTTGACACCTGGTATACCCTGGGGGCCGGGCAGGCCCTGAGGACCTACTGGGCCAGTGTCACCTTTGTCGCCTTTTTGGCCTTGAGCACCTGTCGCTCCGGTATCACCTTTAGCGCCTTTGAGTCCTTGCGGGCCAGCGGGACCGACTGGACCTACCGGACCGGTATCACCTTTGGCTCCCTGAGGACCTGCAGGACCTTGTGGACCATCATTACCTTTTTCACCCTTCTCACCTTTTTGGCCTTGAGGACCAGCTGGGCCCTGTGGGCCGGCAGGGCCAGTGTCGCCCTTCGGGCCTTGTGGACCAGCAGGCCCCTGAGAACCTTGTGCACCGGTTGCACCTTGAGACCCTGCTGCACCTTGCGGGCCAGCGGGACCTTGTGGACCGGTATCACCCTTATCGCCCTTCGGACCCTTCAAATCAGATAATGCAATGAGGTTGTTCCACGTAGCATCACCCCTGTAGCGCCACTGGATATACAACGCGGTTTTCTGTAACTCAATCTCTCGCCCATCGTTACCAGCATCACCCTTTTGGCCTTGTGCGCCCGTCGCTCCAGTATCACCTTTAGCGCCCTGTTGGCCGGCATCGCCCTTCTCGCCCTTGTCGCCTTTTTGGCCCCGTGGACCAGCTGGACCCTGAGCACCGGTATCGCCTTTGTCGCCCTTATCACCTTTTTGGCCCCGTGGACCAGCTGGACCCTGAGCACCGGTATCGCCCTTTGGCCCGGTCGCACCGTTTTTACCATTCGCTCCATCCCGACCGTTAGCTCCACGCTGTCCTGTACTTACGCCGTTTTTACCGTCTTTACCAGCAGCTCCGGCCTCACCAGTGTCACCTTTGTCGCCTTTCTCACCCTTATCACCTCGCAACTCAGAAAGAGAGACAATATCCTGCCAGTCGCCATCCATAAACTGCCACTGTACCTTGCCATTGCTTTGGCGTAGGCTAATCTGATCTGGACGAACCCCCTTGTAAAAGCGATTACCGCCGCCCCACGGCCACCACCACAGCAGTAGAATAATCAGTATCGTGACGATAAATAAACATATTACCAGTTTACGACTCGCATATGTTTTATCTGAGCGCTCGTTCATATTGTATTATATCCCCTATTTGATCTTGCTATACGCCTATTTAGCACGATTATAGCATGAGCACATTCTAAAAGCCATAATTTTTATCAAAAATCGCGGGTAATTACGACAGGTCAGCTATAATTAAGTAGTATGAGCCAGTCATTCCGTACGCAGCGCCTCAATTGGGTCAAGCTTCGCCGCTTTGCGGCTCGGCAAGAATCCCGCAATAATTGCTACTAACATCAACCCGACGACAATGACGAGACCGCTAATTGGTACAAATATCAGGAGTGAATGTTCCCCCAAATTAAGCGCCTTAGAGATCATTGGGTTACACAACTCACCAATTCCCCACGCGCCGAGCACTCCGAGTGCACCACCCAGGAAGCCAACCCATGCTGCTTCGTAACGGAACAGCCTGGCAATATCACGCCGACTAGCACCAAGCGCCTTCATTAGTCCAATCTGTTGCGTTCGCTCCAACACCGAAATGTATTGAGTATTGACGATGCCAAATATACTCACCACCAAGGCCAACACACCAAACCCAAACACAATCCACTGCAGCAAGTTTACGAACGTAAAGAGCAGCTCCTGGATATCTTTCGAAGTTACCACTGACAGGTTCAATTCATCTTTAAGAGCTTTCTTGACGTCTTCGGGCTTTTTACCATCAGCCACCGTTGCTGAAGCGGTAATATACTTTTGGTACTGCGGCGTACCGAGCGTTGCAAATTCAGTCAGCTCCTTGGCAGTCTCTGGGCTGACATAGGTATTTGGTGTATTCGTCGCTTGCTCCGGCGATTTCTTTGATACCGCTACAATGGTCAGCTCTTTGTGCTTCAACTTACTACTTGTTAGTTCACGCACGCCAGCCTCGCCGCGCTGCCGATACGCCTTGGCAATGTCCTCTTCACTGACTTTCTGCGGCGCTTGCTCAACGGTGAGCGTCAACTTGCTACCGATGATCTTGTCCGCAGAGATTCCCAATTCCTCAAGGTAGGACTCTGGTATTATCACTTCATTATCCCCCAACTGAGTACCCTTAGACATCGCCTTGCCCGCTACTGTCTCAACACGAATACCGCTATCGCGCATCGCTACCTCGCCCGTGTACTTTTTATCAGACTTGGTACTAAACGTCAGGTATTTTGGGTTCAATTGATATAGCGGCGTCACATCTTTCAAGTCACTGCGCGCCTTCAGTTTGGCTATATCATCAAGAGTCAATAGCTCAACTTCTGCGCCACGATGTGTACCAGTGTCCGGCTTATACTCCTTAAGTGGCTTATTGCTGCGACCGGTAAACGCCTCACTCGCCTTGCCAATCATCAATCCTTGAGGATTAATATTACTGCTGATGATCCTGTCAATATATTGCCGCGCACCCTCGCCAGCCATCAAACTGGCGGTAATCGCAAAGCCACCCACCGCGATGGCGATACTAGTGAGCAAGGTGCGCATCTTAGCTCGCCGCAGATTCCGCCCAGCCCGACGCACGATATCTAGCGTTTTCATTTCTTCGCCTCCTTCTTGATAGCTTTCGTGGTTCTTAACTGTTTCGTCTGGCGACGAGGCTTCTTTGGCTCAGGTAGAGGAGCTGCGGCAGCAATTGTCACCGTGGCGGCATGACGATGAGCCCTCGAGGCCACCGTTTTACCTTGAGCGATCCGAATTGCGTCTTCAATCGCCGAATCAGATTCAACTCGACCATCTTTGATACGAACAATCCGCTCACATCGTTTCGCCAAATCTTCATCATGCGTCACGATAATCAAGGTTGCGCCGTGCTGTTTTTGATACTCAAATAACAGATCTTCAATCATCGCCGACGTTACCGAGTCAAGATTGCCGGTCGGCTCATCGGCGAACAAGATCGCTGGTTCACCGGCAATAGCCCGGGCGATCGCCAGGCGCTGCTTTTGCCCACCAGAGAGATGTTTAGCACGCACCCTGGTCTTATCAGTCAAATCAACCGCTTTTAATGCCGACTCGATGCGCCGCTTGCGCCGAGCACGAGGGACGCCAGCAGTTTCCAGCGACAAACTGACATTGTCATAACACGTTTCATCACCTTCGACGAAAAAACTCTGAAAGATAAAGCCTATCTTCTCGGCGCGAAATCTATCTATTGCCCACGTCTTGAGGCACAAAATATCCTCGCCATCAATCAACACTTCGCCCCGCTCAGGCTTATCCAATCCCGAGATGGCGTGCATCAGCGTCGACTTGCCCGAACCAGATTTTCCTAAAATCGCCACACTCGCCCCATCCGCGATCTCGATATTAACATCATCTAACGCCACGAAAGCATTTTTCTTGCCGCCGTACGTCTTGGTAATATGTTTGACCTCTATCATTCTCCCTCCTAACTCCTGCAGTTTCTCGTCGTAACAAGGACAAGATGTCATAACCAAGCCTGACCTCTATATTACAATCGTATCATAGAATGAAGAATGTGATCAAAACTTATAATTTCCTAGTCACGTCCGTAGTCGCCCAATCCAAAGAATACGAGGTAGCAGCATGAAAAGTGACCATACGCTTTTAACGGCGAGCTAAACCGCACCGATCGCGCCACTCATCAGCAAAGCAATGATCAGCACGCCCAGCCCGACTCGATACCAAATAAATAGCGAGAAGTCATTCCGCGCCACAAACTTGAGCAGCCACGATATCGCAAGGTAGCCAACTACAAACGATACAATTGTCGCAAGTCCCGTCGCTGTCCAGCCGACACCGCCGGCAATGTGCTTTGAGGCGGTCAGCATCTCCAGCAGCCCCGCTGCCACCAGCGCCGGGATACCGAGGAAAAAGCTCAACTTCGTCACCGTCACTCGGTCAAATCCCCGCAGCAGCCCCACCGAGATCGTTGCTCCCGACCGACTGATACCCGGTATCAAGGCCAGGCACTGCCCCACACCAATCGCCAGCGTATCTCGCCACGTCGTTTGCTGCTCGCTGCGGTGACTGGCTTTCTCTGAACGCCTATCGGCCCACCACATCACCAGGCTCCAGCCGATCAACGCCACCGCCACAAACCACAAACTACGCAGCACCGTCTCGACCTGATCCTTAAACAGTAGTCCAATCACTGCGATCGGCACCGAACCGATAATAATCGCCCAGCCATACACATAATCAAACTGTCGCCGCGCCCGCTTCCACCACAGCCCACGCCACCAGGCGCTTAGCACCCGCCAAATATCGCCCCAGAAATAGATGATCGCTGCCAAGATCGCGCCGATCTGAATTACTGCCGTGAACGCCGTCAGGCTCGGATCATCAATTCTCATCCCCATCAACTTCTCGACAATCGTCAAGTGCCCCGTCGAAGAAACTGGCAGAAACTCCGTTACGCCTTCAATGATGCCGAGGATAATCGCCTGCCACCACGCCACTTGCTTAATAGCTCCTTCTCATCCCTTCAGTGTAGCAGCTCAGTAAGCATTCGCCAACCTTCACGCTCACTATGCGTTGCTTGATTGTGGTACGGGCGATGGCGACAGCGGCCCAGACACGTGCAATCGCACAAACCCGAAGCAGTCGACGTCAAGCTCTGGCGAGAGGCCAAACCACGTTGTGCGACAGCGACTACGCTGATTTTCAACTCTGAGCACAAGCTTATCACCGTCACGTACCGCCGACACCTTTGGCTGCTGGCGCTTGCCCTTGAGGTCTATATAGCGCAGTTCAATCTTGATATCACCTCGGGTCGTATCCCCAAAATGTAACGGGACACTTCCACCCTCGACGTGGACATACTTCACGCCCTTCATATCACTTGGCAGTTCAACCGGCACGATTTTTGTCAAGCGCTCCTCGTCACGTGCTAGCTCATTCGCCATACCGACACCAAACAGCGTCATTCCCGAAACCGATAGCGCTCCCACAACTAGCGCCACCACCGTCATAACCACCGATAGCCGCTTTAATGTCCACGTAAAGGCGCTGTGGCTCAATATCGCGCCCAGCCATACCGCCGCCACGCCACCAACGAGTAAGGATGCCCACAGACCCCACGCCCACGGCTGTGCATAGAATCCATCAAGCAAACCAATCACCGCGATGCCACTGATCGCCCCCACGATCAGCGCCACCAACAGCCCCAGCGTTACCATGAGAATACCAACACCAAGAATAAATCGAAACACTTTTGCTGCCGTATGACCCGTGTTATTATTCCGCCCTACGGATGACTCATTCCGACTGGCCTGACGCTTCAGCGAATCAAACGTTACCGCCTTGCCGCGCATCTGGAGCTTATCAGAGGCAGTCCGCGCTTCTGGAACTGACAGCCACATCACGATATAAATCAGTACCGCTGCACCAAAGGTAATAAATGGCGAAAAAATGAACAACAACCGTACCCACAAAGGATTGGTTCCCCAATAGGCAGCGATGCCTGCACACACGCCACCAATCAGCGCATGTTCCGTATCACGCATCAGCCGTCGCTCTGAACGCTCGGGCTCGTCATCGGTCTCCACCGCCTCGTCATCATCCGAAAAATCGCGCGGTTCGCCCATTTGTTTTTGCACTGCCAAAACGTCGTCGTGACTGATCACGCCGTCCTTCGACACGCCGCGCTCCGCCAAAAGCTCCACCATTCGCGCCTCAATTTCGCGCATAGCCTCTGGCTCCGCGTGCATATTTTTCTGAATTGAATCAAGGTATTGCTCCAATGATTTTTTGGCATCAACCTCCACGCTAAACGGCGTTTTTGCCAAATGGATTCTGGTTATTTCTTTCATCGCTTTGCTCCTTTCTCAAGATTTTTTAGCGAAGTGTTCAACATTTTTATGCGATCTTTCAATTCATCCACTAGCTGCGCGCCAGTGTCAGTAAGTGAATAATATTTGCGCGGCGGTCCTTGTTCGCTTTCCTGCCATTCGTGTTTGAGGTAGCCATATTTCTGCAAACGGCTGAGCAGCGGGTAGATCGTACCTTCCACTACCATCAAGTCCGAATCGCTCAGTTGCTTGACGATATCACCAGTGTACTGCGGTTGTTTAGCACACACCAGCAGCACACAGTAGACCAAAAAACCTTTACGCAGCTGAATCGCCAGGCTCTCCGCGTAAGCACTAACGTCCATGTTTTTTCTCCTCTGGCACGGTCGACTTTTCAACCCGACCGTCTTTGATGATAATTTGATGATCACACTTTTTCGCCAAATCAGCGTCGTGCGTCACTATGATTAATGTTACACCTTTTTGCTTATTATAATCAAACAGCAATTCTTCCACTTTCGCACCTGTTTCACTGTCCAAGTTACCAGTCGGTTCGTCAGCAAAAATGATTTGCGGATCACCGACAATCGCCCGGGCAATCGCCAAGCGCTGCTTCTGTCCGCCCGACAAGTCCTTAGCGCGGTTTTTTCGCTTATCATACAAATCCACCGCCTTGAGTGCCGCGTTGATTTTGTGCGCCCGCTTTTTCCGCGGCAGCCGCGCAATTTCCAGCGGTAAACTGACATTATCAATCACACTCTCATTGCCCTGGACAAAGAAACTCTGGAAGATAAAGCCGATTTTCTTGGCACGAAACTCATCGACGCGCCTTGGTTTCAGCTGCAAGATGTCTTGCCCGTCGATGATCACCTGGCCGTGTTGTGGCCGGTCCAACCCGGAAATCGCATGCATCAGCGTCGATTTTCCTGAACCAGATTTGCCGAGGATGGCCACGCTCGCGCCCGTCGGGATGTTCAAGCTGACATTTTTCAGCGCCGTAAATTGATTCTTCTTTTTACCGTAAACTTTTGTCACATTCTTTAGTTCAATCATGACCTTTCTCCTATTCCGTCCTTAATGCCTCAATTGGGTCCAGCTTTGTTGCTTTGCGGCTCGGCAGCCAGCCAGAAATTACTGCCATCACTACTAGTCCAAACACCAACAGTCCAATTTGCAGCGGATTGATGACCAGTAGGTTCGTCCCTGCACTTAAACCCAAGGTGCTAGTAATCACTGGGTTTAGTAACGTCACTAAACTCGCCAGCCCAACGCCAATCAAGCCGCCGAGCAGACCAACCCATGCTGCCTCATACCGGAACAACTTACCAATATCACGACCACGCATCCCCAGCGCTTTCATTAAGCCAATTTGGCTCGTTCGCTCCAGCACCGAAATGTACATAGTATTCACAATTC
>ERZ773070.384-NODE-384-length-33242-cov-7.724922_pt1 | contig 33242 bp, 27 predicted proteins | sample MGYA00580618_ERZ773070 | MGnify/ENA primary metagenome ERZ773070 (study PRJEB29015, sample SAMEA2738023) | human oral metagenome | biome: human oral; feature: human-associated habitat; material: dental | place: China | collected 2019 ... | reverse complement strand
ACGCCGTCCTCAAGAAGGCAATCGACAGCATCTATCAGGCATCCATCACCTGATGCCAGCCTGACAGACCTGTCCTTTCCCCCATATTCTCACGAACAATCCCCCGTCGCAGCTCTGCGGCGGGGGATTTGTTGTTAAAAATATTCTTCATCATCCCAGAATGCCATCAAAGGCTCATAAAATATTCCTCGTCAATTTCATAACTATTGACTGGATAGAGGCCTATGTTATACTCTGCTAATTTTTGTACCAGTTCTTCTCCATCGATCAGGTCTATTTGCTGTTTTCCGGGACTAACCGCCTCATCTCTCGCCGCCTTAGAAAAGGTGCCTGTTGTAATAAAAATACCTTTTTCAATATCCGTAGTCAATGATCCACGAAAGTCTCGAATGTCTGCTGCTCCTACAACCCCCTTATATCGCTTGCACTGAAATGCCACATTGAATGTGAGAATACCATTGACTTTCAACTTTCCATTCCCATCAATGCCGCCATCCCCCGATTTTTTTGTCACAGAGACTTGAGAAAATCCACATTCACGCAAGAGGCGTTGCGCTAATTTTTCAAATCCATAGGGGTTCATCTCCATGAGAATACCCGAAAGACGCCGTTCCCATGATTGTCTCTCATCCGACACCTCTGCTATTGTCAGCTCCTGTTCATTCGTATTGTCAGCGAAATCATTTCTGTTGGGGGAAAGCTGTTGCCGCACAGTACGGATAATTTCATTTTTATCAATTTCTACCTGTTCCACCATTTTCTGATACTGAGGTGCAATTGACCATACGCCCCGAGCACTATTTTCGATCAACCCATATTTCTTCAAATAGGTTCGTGCCCATTTTGCACGATATTCGAGCTCTGTCTCATTTCCAGTCTCTTTGTGTGGTTCATCAACTATTTCATCCGATAACCCCAACTGCCTGATAATCTCTGCATCAATCTCACTGTTGGTACCTGAGCCTCCTAATTGAATGAGAGCGTACCATGTTGGTTCTATCAACAGTCGATAATCAGGGCATTTCGTCTGCTTCTTCTTGCGCGTCATATTCGATAATCCACCTCTCAAATCAATATACACTACATTCGACTTACAGAAACAGTTTACCTGCCTTTATGTATGGGAAATTATTCTCCCACCAAACCGTCTCAGGTTTCATATGAGAGCCATCAGCTTCGATTATAAGAGTTGTTTTCTCTTGCATATCGATCATAAATCGTCTAATATTGCCATAGCAACAATCAGAAATTAGGTGACGTTTATCAAGACATATAACATTATCGATCTCTTTGCCGGCGCTGGAGGTCTTAGCCTTGGATTCCGACAAACCGGACGGATGAACATCGTCGCGGCGGCAGAGATTAACCCCAACGCAAGAAAGACATACAAACGAAACTTTCATGTAAAACAGCTCTATACAGATGTCTGCACGATTGATTATGCAGAGCTAAAAGCATCCGTCGGACAGATTGATATGGTGATCGGCGGACCACCATGTCAGGGATTTTCCAATGCAAATCGCCAGCGTACCAGCCTGATCAATATGAACAATCGCCTTGTAAAAGAATACGTTCATGCAATCTGTACGTTGCGACCGACGGCATTCATCATGGAAAACGTCGCGGCACTGCGCTCAGAAGCTCACCGTTTCCTTGTAGACGAATCAGACCTGAGCAACGAGCGTACTATGAGACTGACGCTACGAGATGATTCCCTCGATATACTTCCTGCAAGGGCAGTGTTCAACGGCGCACTGGAATTTATGCGAACGTTTGACAACAACGATTCCTATTTTTGGGTAGAATCGTTCTATAAAACGATCCGAGCACTCTATCGTTTCCGTAAAAATCAAGATAAATTCGATGCCTCGTTACAAAAACATAGCTCGACACTCCTGCCACAGTTAAAACAACTCGTGCAGAGGGAGAAAACGGATGCGGCCTCCGGGCTCCTACATGAAAAGGATGCCGCCTTCGCAGAGAGACTGCTCACATACATAGCGCAACAAACCGACTTTTCCATGATGATACAAAGCATGGAGGAAGTACTTCTATTGCAGCATGCGTTCCGAAAATCAAGGGAGCTTGCACAAAATCGCATTCACATCTTTGACTATCGCGAAGAGAAAGGGGCTATTGTCGCCCTAGTCAAGTCCTATGCCGTACTTGACTACATCAAAATAATGTTGGATGCTGAGCCGCATAAATATACTTTGTACGAGCACACACTGAATGCGTTACACTATGGCGCACCACAGCGAAGGGAGCGCTTTATCCTCGTCGGATTATCACACAGTTGCCAAGCAGAATATACACCGCCAACAGCGCTCTATCATGAGGGCTTTTATCGGACCGTGCGCGATGCTATCGGCGATCTTCAGGAAATCCCTCCATCTGTTGATGTCGATAGTGATTCCATTAAACTCCCTCCACGGAGCGATGTCTCCGTGCTTGCAAAAAATCTGCGAGGAATGCGTCTTTACAACCATGTAGTAACAGCAACAGGCGATACTGCATTGACACGATTCCGTGCGTTACAGGAAGGTCAGAATTTCCACGATCTCGATTCCTCCCTCAAGACCACATATACCGATACCACGCGCACACAGAATACGATCTACATGCGTCTACGCTATGACGAGCCCTGCGGAACGGTCGTAAACGTACGGAAATCCATGTGGATTCACCCCACGCTGGATCGTGCAATCTCCATCCGAGAAGCGGCACGGTTGCAGACTTTTCCAGATTCCTTTATCTTTGAAGGGACAAAAGATGCCCAATATCAACAAGTTGGCAATGCTGTTCCTCCATTTTTAGCAAAGGCGATTGCACACAGGCTCCTTGACGTATTGGATCAACTGCCAGATGAATGAAAAATGGGGCGATTCGTCCGCATCGGATGAATCGCCCCATTTTTCATATTGCCTGTGTGAGCACCGAATTTATTTCTTTTACTTTTTCATATATTTTCTCATATATATGTTTTTCGGGCAAGCAGTCTAGAATGTATACGCCACCAAGGAGATTGAGATACTTTGCAAGCTCTCCGACAACATTTGTATCGATCCGCATCCCGTTGTTGCGCGCATCAATAACGGCAGACAGAAACCCGCGTGTGATCAATGGATTATTCGAAGTATTACGCTCCAAAACGTGCATGATGTAGTCCGCATTTTCGCATATGAACCGCGTCAACTCCCACGGATCATCTCGTCTCTCATCATGAGTCAAGCGGCCGATCCACCAGAGACGAGAAAGCGCATTACGTGTGAGGGATCGACGTGGCCCGAACCCAAAGAAAAAGTGCTGTGTGATATGAGGTACCGTACATTTTGCATCAACATCCCAACGATATTTGACGTATTTCCAAAACGGGCCAAGACAAAGCCCCGCCCACAATCGCTCATCCGATGCCTGCGACTCGGATAGAAACCGGAAGTTTTCATAGATGCGTTTCGCATTCTCCGCGTCTGTCCGAAATCCTTTTTCTGCTGACATATCAAGCACGACGTCCTGAACTTCCACAAATTTGCTATCCGTAAAGAGCGGGTGTTCCAGCTCCGCCTCCAACTGTTTTGACGACTCTGCCCGAAAGTGCTCTATCCACACTGAAAGATTCGTCTTAATGAGATCGATATTATCGTAGCTCACGAATTGAATTTTCATTCGTCATCCCCTCCGGAGAACCCCGCAAGCATCTTAAAGGCATCTGATACAGGCTCATTGATGAGGCTTTGTGCAAGACGCATCACATCCTGCTCCTCAAATTCTTCTGAAGAAATGTCACAGTCAAATTTTGTTGCAAGTGTTTTGGCTAAAACGCGATACCATAGATTCTCTGCATTCTCTTCACGCTCCGACACAGATACTCTTTTCAACTCACCAAGGACATAGATGAGAGCTGGCACTATCGTCAGAGAGTTCAGCACTGCTTGAATTTGAGGTGTCTTACTCAGTTGCTTATAACTATAATAGTCATCCATAGGCAACTTAATGACAATCTTTCTGCCAGAGTAGTCCACCATCATGTGCTTACAAGTATCATCGGCATTTCGCGCGATACTGAATATGGACGGCATGTGCTCCAGTTCATCAACATCCTTTGAAATATGTACCGCTACCATCTTTCCGGATGCCATAATGCAGCCAGCCTCGATATCAAAGGAGATACCACGATAGTCCTCATGAAAATCCTCGCTGGAATATCCTTGAATATCCTCAACTGCCACGATAAACGAACAAATTTGAAGCGTCCCATTGAGGTGTTTATCGGAGAGCAGCTCACTAGCTATGACCTCTCCTGTCTGAAACACCCTACGAAAGCCCGTTTGTGCACATTCCATATGATAGACATATTTTGCCTGACCAGATCGGATCAGTTTTTTTAGTGCATCATTTGTTAGCTCTGCGGTGAAGTCAACGCGCAGGTGATATCCTTCTTTGCGGGGTTCAATCACGGCATTGAATTTTCCCGATTGATAATCATCGGAATAGGTGGAAAGAACCGGATAGGGATAGAGCCTATACTTTATTTCCATACCCTTTCACCTCCATGGGGCAGTAGTCATGATAGTCGATTTGAACATCAATCTTTAGCGGTTGCTGTCTCGTAAAGTTGATGTTTTGAATTTTGTTTCCCTCAACCGTCAGATTTGGATGTGTCGCGCAATGTGCTGATAGAATGTTAGCATCATATGCCTGGGATTCTGCGGACATGAATATCTCAATCACGCCATCACAGGCAGAGATCGCCGGTGTAAAGATGATGGTATACTTGCCCTCTTTCCGATCTCGAACCAGATTGCGGATATGACTTGCCGGAATCGTCGACAGTGCCTGTCTATGTTCTTTGGGAATATCACCACCACCATTACCTGCATGATGTCCGCCTCCATTACCGCCCCCGTTTCCTGCGCCCTGATCACCACTTCCCCCCTCACCCGGAAGCCCAGAAACCGAAATCTCTCCAGTATCATTCGGGTGCTGTGTCTCTGCCGTGTCTTCATCCTGTTCGCCCGACGACGGTGGCTTCACCTCAGTCACACGGGAATCAACATCATGGATGGTATCCAGGATACGCTCTTCCTTTTTCTCATTTGCCGCCTCTTCTTCCTGTTTTGCAGACAGATACTCTCCAACAGGGGGATCCAGTTCCTCCTCACTACTGTCATCCCGCATCTCATTCAAGCTCTCACGAATAAACTGAGAGAGTTGCTGCAACAGTTTTTTTGCCTTTCTCTGATTATCGGCACGCTCCACTTCCCATTCGAGATGTTGCGGATTCTCAAGGGTCCTCAGATACGTGTTGAGTTCCACTCCTTCGATATAGAGCACACCCGCAAATGGAATGATGCCGTTAATATGTCCTTTGTCCTTGATCTTCATCCCAGTCTGCCGAACCATCGCAACCCGACGATGAAAACCGGCTTCGATCATGAGGCGAAGTGTAACCTTTCCACAGGTTTCCGGATCCTCTGTAAACAGCTTTTCAAACGTACACACTTCTGTGCGATTGAGTAGCGTCTGATAGTATTCATCTGCGTGTTCACGAAAATAATCCTTATGCGACTCGACCAATCCGTCAAGCGTATCCTTAGAAATCTGAGTGCCATCTACGTCCACGACAAGAGCCCCATTGAAAACAGCGTATAAAAATCCATCCAAAATAGATGCTACCATCTGTTCTCGCCAATGTTCATCCCCATTAAATCCAAGAATGAAGATGTCCGTTCCATGTTGCTCCGCAGGGCGATGATACTCCGAGTCCAGAGAAATTTGCTCATAGACAGGTGCATTTTTTTCTCCCCCATAGAACCCGATGCCTTGTGTGATTTCCTCGCTTGCGTTTCGGAACGATGTGAGACGCGAAACACCTTGGTAAGCAGACTGATGGGCTGAATCCAAGGTGCTGTAGAACACGGTCCGAAATACCGAGCAGGCAAAAGGGGCATACTTCCCTATACCGAACGAGCCGCCATTGCTCCCGCTTTTGTCCGATGCACCGGACGACTTTGTCAAGTTGCACCACGCGGAGTTATATTCTTCTCGCGCTCCCGTGAGTCCGGTTGTATTGTAGTCACTAATGCGTAAGCAAGTGATTGCGACGTTGTTGGCGACGGAGAGTGCCGTCTCAAAAAAAGACTTTGCCCGATCCGTCGTTTGCCCAGACCAGAACGCCAGCGAACGCTTCAGTGCGTCGTATAACCCCTCGAAATCCGGAATGTCCGAAGGTGCAATCTGAAAAGCCTTAAATTCGATTTTCGTCGGCTGTCCGCTCTGATCATTGGCATCTAGGGAGTTCTGGCAAATCTCGCGTGCCAGAGATTTCATCGGCGTTCCTTTGAAAGTCTCAACGCCAGAATCCGCGATTCCAAAAATCTGCCCGAAATTATTGGATGGAAAGTTCCATTTGCGCTTCTGCCCCATATCAACCTACACTTTCTATGATAAGCCTCCAACATCTGCAACAACGACCTTCAACCCATTCATAATCTGTAATCTAGAATTCAATCCCTTTTCCCTAATCGCCTTACCAAGTTCCGCCTCTTCTTCAATGGATAACAATGCAACCACATTCAAATAGTGCTTCCCTCTTGATGCACCCACATAAAAAAGACGGCGCCCCTCATCATTGGAAAAAGTTTGCGCATCCCCATCAATGAGTATAATAATATCTGCTTCAAGTCCCTTAAACTTTCGTGCGGTTGTAAAAGATACCCGCTCCTCAGATATATCCTGAGCAACGATTCCTGATAGTCTCGCATCAGAGCGTTGAAGCCACTTGGTAAGGGGTGATTGTTCCATTGTTTTCAATGTCAATATTGTGATTTGATTTTGCCGAAACCCTTGCTTTTCATAATAGCGAATAATTTTCCTAAGTCCCGAAATGTATTCCTTCTCCTCGCGGAAAATAAAAAACTTTGGTTGCTCGCCTTCCAGAGCAGCACTCTCTATACGCATGCGCACGCATTCAAATGGAATAGGACTGACAGAGGTCTCTGCTATTTTCTTTGTATTTCTGCAGTTCCTCGAAAGTGTAAGGCGACACTCGAAATGCTTGAGCCATTCCAATTGATCTCTTTTTTGCACAAGCTGATTTTTATCATAGAAAATATAGCAACAGCCTTGTTGCCTCTTAGCCAGCTGATACAATAGCGAATTCCACTCAGCAAAATCTTGTCCTTCGTCAATAATGATATGCCGATATTCCCATGCACTCGACGTTTGCATCTCTTTAAGATATTGTTGAATATCACGATCTGTTACCTCACGCCCCAATGCTTGAAAGACAAGCATATGGATTGTGGTAAACTTCACATATTCGAACTGCCCCCCATAAACTTGCTCAAGGTATTTCGACAAATATCTATTAAATACAAGAAATAAAACTGGCTCCTTCTGTTCATTTAATCGCCTTGCCTTCTCCACAGCCAACATTGTCTTCCCTGTCCCTGCCGCACCTTGAATGACCGCATAGTCAACCTCCTCCAAATAGTCAATGAGATAGGCCTGTTGCTTGGTCATTTGAAAAAACAACTGCTCATTCTCGGTCACTAATGTAGATGCACTGGGGATGGCGTGGAACACGGGAGCCAATGTCCGCAGTACGGCCTCCCCAATGGCTCTATTGGGAACTTGGGGACGCATCCTATAAAATTCACAGACACGGCGAAGGGCATCCATAGGGCTTTGGAGATCTGTCCGCGTTAGAATCATATCTTCATGATAGTTCGACGGAAGATCCCCCCGAATTTGCTCTCTTGTAACAGAGGTAAACCAAACTGCCGGCTGAATCCATACCTGCGCAGCAATATTTTTCTTCCTTAACCGCTCCATAAAAGCATATTTACTATTTTCAGCTTGCTGCAGAGGCCGTATTCCTTTCTGTACATGCGTGTATCGATTCTCTTGATATATCTTATTTTCCTTGCAATAAATTGCCCCCGACTTTACTTCAATCACGAGAATACCATAGCGTGGCAGGTATACCGTAAAATCAGCTTCCCCCCATTGCGGACAATCAAATTGATTCCGCTTCTGCCAGCCAATGGAATGAAATACAAGACAATCGTCGGGAAGACCTTGTTTTAGGGCCTCATATACTTCCTGTTCTCCAAGACTATGGTTGAAATCTTCCTCTGCTACAATGTGCGGGATCATGCGAGCCACACCAATCACCCTTCCATATGCACACACATTTGTTGAAAATTCTCTTTGCCCACAAACTGAACAAACCATCCTATTTGCTGCAACTCCTTGACCTCATCGAGAGAAGTGGGTTCCGTAAGGATCATAAGGCGAACCTGCTCCCAGAGAAACAGCCCATCATGGTTCTTTTGTCCTATCTTAACTTGAAAATTAATTTTGTTGGGGAGTATCATCCCTCGATTTTCATAATCTGACAGATCCATGGATAGAACTTCTCCCAATCCACGCCAATTTGTGATCCCCATATCAGATGGAGCATTTCCATTTTCGATCTGGATCGACACGCTGTTATTGATCGTCATATCAGACACAGCTTTTTTCACGGAATGCACTGCTACTTCTTTATCCATTTCTTTATTCGAAGTCAGCACACTATGAACCCATTCATCATTTCCTAAAAAATACTGCTCAATAACCGTCCAACGATCTTCTGTCGTGAGATCTTTCGTCATAAACCCATTCATAATTTGAATGGCATTTTTATGACGCCTGTTTATCTCTGTTAATATGTTATTCCGATAGAACACCTCCGGCCTTGAAAGGTGTTCCAATTTCCCAGGATCGTTAATGCGGACAAAAATTTGGGGATTTCGACCACCCTCAACATCATAGCTTGCAAGATCAAAAATTTGAAGAATGGAGGCTAAAAGCTGTTTATAATCCAGTTTACGTTCCCCGAGATTCTTTGAGCTCGCAGACAGTGTCGGAATATACACCACAAAATCCTGTCCATTATTTGAATTTGGTTGAGCACTTTTCAGATAACTCATCAAATTTCTTCCGACATAAAAGCTCTTTCCTCCCATTATCATATATCCAACTTCATTTTTTGCATTGACTGAGCCAAGCGTGTTTCTTTTCCGCTTGATTAAGAATTTCCAGTCCCCCTTTGGGGCATCCCATGCAGAATCGGGTTCAGCCTCTCCAACAAATAATTCTAAAAGCAATCGTATATAATCATCGGGAGTCGGACGGCCATAATTTCTATTAAAGATGTCCTTAAATTTCTTGAAAGAGAACATTCGCGAGCCAAAGAGCTGTTTTAATTCACAAAAAGTCTCCTGCAAGCAAGCCGCAATTTTTTCCATCTCTTCTTTTGCCTTCTCATACCCACGGGTATAGTGAATGACCAATCGTAGATTTGGGCAAAATACAACATCGCGAAAAATGCCATCAAATAATTCTCCGTTGAAGAATTTATATTTGAATTGTGCAAAAGTCATCTTATCAAAACCATTTTCCCAAAGTCGATTGAGCTCGACCTCGTAAATGTTTCCTTCACGCGATACCGTAACAGGAGAACTTAGCCTAGGGGTATATTCACGCCTTGTATGGACATCATTTACTTTTGTGCAATAATCTCCGTATTGATGCAGGAAATCAACTTCTGCTTCCGAGGGAATTCGAATATACTGCGTGGTAAGCATGGCCTTGGGTCGCACGGTAATGACCTTAAATCGATACTTTTTATACAGATCCGCACTCAAAAGCATGAGCCCACTTTTGACGGCATTATCAATGCTATTGCTGTCAAAGAGGAAATCGAACTCATCCGCGGCAATAAGCAGGTTGCGCGATTTCTTTGATGCCCGATTTGTCGGATTCTTGTACATGATATAGAGCTTCTTCATCATTGTCTTTAACTGATACTGCTGCAAACCAGACATTCCCCAGAGAATACGGACACTATTCATATCCCCTACAGCAAAATCGATACTTGCACGACCTTTCGGTAGTTTACGTGCCGCACGTCCAATTTCCTGAACATAATCCGCCAAAGTTCCGGTCGGTGCATAGTGATAAACATTGAGAATATCAGGAATGTTGACGCCCATACCAAAGGCTTTCGTGGCAAGCATAACAATGGACTCACCGTGAAGAAATGCCTCATAAGAGATCTGTTTATCTTTACGGTCCATAGATCCATAGTACTTTGCCGTGCGTTCTGCTACACTCATATATTGAACAGCCAGCTTCCGATAGACGTCATCTATTTGGCTGGTATACGGAAAATAGATAATGGTTTTCTCACCAGCTGCAACGAATTCTGCAATTCGTTGCACCACAAGATTTACTTTGGCTTCTCGGTCCGTCTCCTTCGGCAGTCTGCGTATGGAAAAGTCAATATCATCACGCACGACATAACCAATATACATATGCCGCCGCTCACAGTTCAAATTCAGACTTTCCTGAAGATCGTCAATGACATCATCTTCTCCGCCATATACAGCGGTCGCAGTCAGGCATACAACCGGAAACTGCATTTGCGCACTGTGACGCGATTGATTCTGTCGAATTCCCGTGATATAGTTGCCAAGAAACCAATAATCGACACGAAAATCCCGTCCCCACGAGGTAACGAGGTGCGCTTCATCCACAATCATAAGACCAACGATTCGCTCCCCAAGAAGCTCCCGAATACCATGTGCAAGAAGTAGTTCCGGCGACAAATAGACGATCGAATATATCCCGTCTTTGATTCCCTTCAGTCGGCTCTGCCGTTCCTCATATGTAATATTGGAGTTGATAAAGGTAGCATAATAGATCCCCTTCTCCTCCAACTCACGAACCTGATCCGCCATCAAAACGACCAAGGGAGAAATTACAATCGTCACACAGGGCTCATCTTGTTCTGAAAGATAAATCGCTGGGACTTGGAATAGGACGGATTTTCCAGCCCCCGTCGGGGCAGTCACAATGATATCCGAATACGCACGACCGTCCTTTGCTTTTTGGCATTGATCCAATATGTCCGAAATGATGATTCCCTGCGACACATCCTCCGTTGCCGTACGATCCTCCGGATCCGAGGGATCTTTATAAAACTTTACGGTGCGGAAAGAGTTCTCAGTCCCCCAATATTTTTGGAAAACAGACAGATAGCGATCCGCCTCCCTGCTCCGGTCTTCTTCATCCTCTCGTACAAAAGATACATGATAAAATTGACCGAGCACATTCATTGCCTGCATACAATCCGACTGTCTATCCAGGAGACCGACAACCCGAATTCTACGGTTCTTTAGTGCTCCATTCTGAAGCAGTGTAGCATAATGCGCCAGCTCCAGTCGTCCAATATGGTTTTCATCATCCGGCATATCGGAAGTATCGTAAACGGGTGACAAATACAAGGTCTTGTAGAAACCAAGCTCCTCAATATCCGTACGTCCTGTATCCTCTTCAAAGTGGCAATTAACAAATGAATACAGTGGGGCTCCGGCTTCTTGTCGGCACTCCGCATAGAACGTAAATATATTCTGTTCTTCCTGCGCCGTTTGATCATTCTGTAAAGAAGAGCAAATCGACTCGTCCAAAGGAAGTGGATATGCGTATTCAAAAAGATCGTTGTACACGACAACAATCTTATCCGCCGCGTCAAATTGACGCAATGTCTGACGCATGACAATAAATTCTTCATAATAGATCCATGAACTTTGCTCAAAATCAAAAAAGAACGTGTCAGTTGACGAGACTCTCCTAAAAAGTCTTCAACACTTGGATAACGCTCTGACACGTCTTCAATCATATGAGGAAGAACCCGTTGCAACACATTATAAAACTCCTGCGGAAATCCTTGAAAGATATACAGACACCGCTCTTTTGTTCCTTCTGCGCTTACATTGCGAAAAAAAGTGGGAATAAGTTTGGAAAATACATTTTGTCCTTCATATGACATAATTCATCATCCTCGCTCACCAGCAAACACTAATTTTAATATATTTTATAAGATAATTCGACTTATTAAGTGTTTCTCCTTCTTTCATACAATTTCTCTACATCAATATACAGGATATTTCGTTTCTGCTATCATCATATCTAAACACGGTGCCATCTCTCTGATCTCTTCCACAACAATCCCCCCAACGTTAGATTTCCCATTTCTAACATTGGGGGGGCACTGCGCCGAAACAACCTTCATACCACAGATCTCTCTATCCCTACTCCACCGTCCACTCGTTGACGTTCCAGAAAAATCCGACGCCGTTGTAGCCGAGCATGCGGTTCGGGGTGATGCCATGGACGCGTGTGTTCGTCACGTAGATGAAGTCGAGGTAGCAGATATAGATATAGGGGAGGTCTTTCGTCACCTCTTCCTGAAAGAGCCCGTAGAGACGCATCCGCTCGGCGGTGTCGGTTGTGCGGCGGGCAGCGAGGAGGTATTCGTCCACGCGAGGGTTCGAGTAGTGGCCGTCATTCCCCCGCCCATTGGTCGAGAACACCTTATAGGTATGTGCATCCGGGTCGATCTCGTTCCCCACGCCGCTGAGGTATGCCATCTGCCCGTCCCAGTCGACCTTCGCGGGGGTCTCCACGGTGCAGTGAATCCCGACCGCGCGCATCTGCGCTGCGACCACGTTGGCAATGTCGATGCGATTGCGCTTGTCATTCTTCACTGTGAGAACGAATCCGACTTCCTCTCCGCCGCGTGTGTAGTAGCCGTCGGCCCCCTTCCTGCAGCCTGCCGCCTCGAAAATCTCCTGCGCCTTCGCAGGATTATAGTCATAGTGCTCTACGTTCGGATTGTTGAACGGACTGCGCTGCAGGGGGCTGTAAGCGGGAATCCCATGCCCGAGCAGCGCCTCATGGATGACTGCCGCACGATCAACGGCGTAGGCGATAGCAGGAAGCAGATCGCGGTTGCGCTGCCAGTAGGGATGGGCGCAGTTAATCAGAATCGCGCCGAAGTTCGCGGTCTTCATCGCGCAGCAGCGGTAGCCGTCCTTCCCCTCAAAGGGTGCCGCTGCTCGTGGTGACAGGCGCGCCAGATCCGCCGTCCCGTCCGCAAGTGCCTTTGCCTCTGCGGCATCGTCCGCCACGATCTTGACGACAAAGCGATCGATCTTCGGTGCGCCGCGATAGTAGTCCTCATTCTTTACGAGAACGATCTCCTTGCCCGCCGCCCAGCTCTCCATGCGGAAGGGGCCCGTTCCGACGGGGCTGCGAAAGAATCCCGTCGTTGTTAGGTCCTGTCCCGCAAGGAGATGGGCCGGCAGGATCGGCTGCATCATGTAGTCGAGGAATGCCGCATTCGGTGCGGACAGACGTATGCGCACCGTCCGGTCGTCAACCTCCGTGATCTCGCGCACCTCCTCGAAGTTCGGTGCATGGAGGGAGTCGACGAGCGGATTCTTAATCGCCTCGATGGTGAACTTCACATCCGCCGCCCGCAGCGGTTTCCCATCATGCCAGTGCACGCCCTCGCGCAAGTGAAATACGTAGGTATAGGTCTCGGGATCGTACTCCACCGACTCGGCGAGTGCGGGGACGATAGCATCGCTCTCGTCGCGGCGCATCAGCCCGTCGAACAGCAGCTGCCCGATCTCGGCGTGCTCATCCGCCAGTACATTGATCTCCTCGTAGTCCTTTGTGGCATAGACGAGCTGCGCCCCGTGCGCCTCATCGGCGCGTTCCCCCCGCAAGTGCAAGCAGTGCAAACGCCAGGCACAAAAGCAGCAGCTTCTTCATCTCATCCCCCCTTTATCAAAGCAAAATTATGATTGGTAGAGCTTCGTTATCCCCTTATTGTATTCCTGCTTATTATCGTGCATTTTTCAAAATTTTTCGCTCCATACTGCACTGAATCAAGAAGGGGCTGTACGTCGAAACTTTTCAGCTTCGACGTACAGCCCCACGTTAGGAAACGCTGATAAATTCAGCTTGCTCTCTTGGTACATCTTTTTTTCCTGCACTCCGATGGAGCCCCCTCCATAGAACACCACTCTGCGTCCAGTTTTCCTCCTTATTCAGCCGAAGAATCTACACCAATCTGACGGACTATTTTATCAGTGATTCCAAATTTTTGAGAGACTCCGTACCGCCTCCCGTGATAAATCGCTCCACATCTCCGCGGGTTGGATATGATGACTGCGCACCTCGCTTCTGTACCCCCAATGCAGCAAACGCATTCGCCCACCGAAGTGCATCTCTGACATTTTTCTCCCGTTCATACACGGCAGCAAAGCATCCAATAAAGGAATCTCCCGCACCGGTCGTATCCACTGCCTCTACCACAAATGCTGGAATCAATTCAGCTCCACCTGCATGCAGCCAAAGAACGCCCTTTGAACCGAGTGTTACAATAACATTTTTCATCCCCTGTGCAAGCAGAATTGCTCCCGCCTCCTGGATGGCATCCATCGTGTCGACCACATGGTTCGTGAGAATCTCCAACTCCGTCTCATTCGGCATGAAAAAATCACAGCAAGAGATACGTGCCATATCCAGTTCCGTGCTGGCAGGCGCCGGATTAAGCAAAATAGGTACACCATGCTCTCGCCCAAAGGAAACAGCATGATAAACGACATCGTAGTCGACTTCTAACTGCAGAATAATCATCGAACACTTCCGCAAATCCTCTGCTGCACGCTCAATATCTTGAACATTGAGCAGGGCATTCGCCCCCTTATGGATCAGAATGCGATTTTGTGCCGTATCATCCACCCAGATGCTGGCGGTTCCATTGGGAGCATCAACGTGCTTTATGTAATCTCCTCGGATTCCCTCTGCACGCAAATGTACATCGATATCCTGTCCGAAAACATCTGTGCCGACAGCAGTCAGCATCAGAATATCCGCTCCCATGCGTGCAGCAGCCACAGCTTGGTTGGCACCTTTCCCGCCATACGCGATCGAAAAATCCTTCATTGCAAGCGTCTCGCCCGGCTCTGGCATTCGCTGTACATAGGAGATTAAATCCATGTTGTTGGAACCAATCACGGCAATCATTCCGGCCTTCCTCCCGCTTCTCTAAGTTTTTGTGTGCTTTTTCGAATCTCGATGGTGGGATCAAGAATCACGCGCCGAGGTTTTGTGTGACGAGAAATCTCCTGCAGGATGAGATCCCCTGCTTTATTTCCCATGGTATATGCCGGCTGACGGATAGAGGTCAGCGGAACGGCGATAATCTGTGAGAAAAAGATATCGTCAAACCCCATAACGGAGATATCATCCGGAACTTCAACTCCCTGATCCTTCAAGGCATTGATCGCACCGTATGCCATCATGTCATTCAAACAGAGAATCGCAGTGGGAGCCTTTGGGAGAAGAACAGGTATGGAGGCATAACCGCTACGGTAACGAAAATCCCCTTCAACAATCAGCGCCGGGTCATAGGAAACCCCATGCTGTTCCAGCGCTGTCGTGTAGCCGCGCAAGCGATCGTCATTCGTCTTGAGCCCCAACGGACCACAAATACATGCAATACGATGATGTCCCAGTGAGAGCAAGTATTCCACGGCCATATAAGAAGCTTTGTAGTTGTCGATCGAAACAGTGCTGAACCCGCCAGGCTCGTTAAAGCAATCGATGAGAACGACCGGCCGATTCATCTTTCTGAGTGCCGAGAGCGTCTGTCTCTCTTTTTCCCCCAAGGTTTCCGATGACATGATCATAACCAAACCATCAACCATCTGAGTATTCATCATATTGACGGAAGACAGTTCCAAACGGTGCTTGTCATTAGAGTTGCCGAGCATCAGGTTGTACTCATTTTCGTGGAGCTTGTCTTCAAGCCCCTTTACAATCTCCGAGAAGAATACATTCGTGATATCCGGAATAATGAGACCGATGGTCTTCGTAATGTTTTTTACCAAACCGACGGCAAATTTATTCGGGTGATAGTCCATTTTCTTGGCTGTATCCTCGACCAGTTTGCATTTTTCCTCAGAAATACGGTGGGGTTTCCCATTAAGGACCAAAGAAACAGTGGTCGTCGAGAGCCCAGTCGCCTTCGCAACATCCTTCAGCGTTGTAGCCATCTTCCAATCCTTAGTCAAAATACGCACGCAGCAGTTCGTCATAGCAAACAACGGCAGCAAGATATTTATTCGTCTCAACGAACTCATCCGCAATGTGTGCGCAATCATCCCGTCCAGGGCCGAACTGAATGCATTGAAGTTTCGAGCAGTGACGAATGAAGATCGATGCATCCGAAAAAAACTTAATTCCCTTATGCATAGGCATCACCCCCGTGCATTTATGCACTATTTTCCGGAGGGATTGGACGGCAGATACCTCTGGGTCGATCGACACGGGACTCCGATCGTTCAGGACATCAAGGCTTATAACAGCACCTGTGTGCCCCCCACAGACCTCGCAGCAGATGCGCTTTATCTGCTGCAGAGCATCTTGGTTCGACAGATTCGGAGTCGTTCGAATATCAAGTGTCATCGTACACCGATCCGCTACCATATTCTCCTTTACACCGCCGGAAATTCCCGAAAGCGTGCAAGTCGCGTGCCCGAGCAGTGCATGATGAAACCCCTCAACATATTTGCGTATATTTGTGTACGCTTCATAAGCAGCATCAACAGCATTGACGCCTTTCTCAGGATAGGCACCATGTGCCGTCTGCCCCTGTGCATTGAGTCTGACCCACAGCGTCCCCTTGGAGCATATACCGATCGCATTATCCGTCGGCTCTGCAATATATAGAATACCGCCTTGGAGCGGGAGCTCCGCCGCAATCGTCTCAGCTCCGAGTCCTGACGACTCTTCATCCGCCGTCAATGCGAGGTAGATATCTCCTCTGGGCGACTCTTCCCGCCGTGCAGCGGTGCGAAATGCGCAGAGCATTGCTGCGAGACCGCTCTTCATATCGCTCGTTCCGCGACCGTACAGGAGATCTCCCTTCTGCGTGAGCTGATCGGGCGGGAATGACCAACGCTCCGGATCACCGAACGGAACTGTATCCATATGACCGCAGAGAATCAAGGGAGGTTCCTTCCCCGTACCAACAATCTTGGAAACAAGACTGGCTCTGTCCTCTCCGCAGGGTACGATATAACTCTCAGCAACACTGCCGTCCAAAAGACCCTTGATTTTTTCAGCGAGCCGTTGTTCATTGCCCGGTGGATTTGTCGTATTGGTTTCGACAAGCATCTTTAGGACGGACAGTGCCTCATCACGATCCATCGTTTTTGCCTCTCTCAATTTGTCAGATAGTCAAAGATTCCCTTCCAGAGCACATTATAGCCTTCCCATGCAAGGAATTCCTGCGGCCCCCAGTGCGGCGCGCAGTCCGAGGTAAAGACGGCCGTCTTCCCCTTCCCGAACTGTCCGAATGCGACCAGAGGGTCTCCACCGATCGTAATGGGAACGTCACATCCCTCACGCGGAAGGACCTTGTTGTACCCAAGGAAATGCGGCCACGGATTTGGCAGGGAAGCCAATGCCGGATGCGGAGCCACAACCTGCGGAGTGATGCCCTCCGGATGCTCTGCGCGGTCGTCGCCGGGAATACAAACAATGGGGAGAATGTCCTGAACTGCGGTCTCTCCGTAACGCGCTTTCCCATCAATACCGGAGAACGACATATAACCGCCTACCATGAGGAAGGAGCCGCCCCCTTGAACATATTCCGCAATCGACTGGCAGCGGTTCGGAGCTTTGACACCGCGCTTAAAAGTATCATCCGAAAGCAACAGTGTATTCGAGCCGATATCGGAGAGCACAACGCATGCGTATTCAGAAAGTTCCTCTGCTGTACGGGGAAAGCGTTCCGCAACATACTGTCCTGGGAGATAGACGAGTTCATAACCGGCCTTATCAATCGCCTTCGCCAGGAACTCAATCCCCTCTTCATACACACTCGTCACAAAGGTGTCAAAGCCCTTCACATGGGTGGTAAAACTCGTCCACGATTCCCCCGCTACCAATATTTTCTTCATTTCCATAATAACTCCTCCTTATGCACAATAATTCATTATCAAATTCGCATATATCTTTATGGCATCAAGGTATTGCTTGATCTCCACATACTCATTCACTGCATGGCACTGTGCAAGCCGTCCTGGACCGTATTGAAGCGTCGGACACCCCGCGATATTGCGCCACGTCCGAGAATCGCACCCGGCAGGAGAGCCGACAATACGGACAGGTTCGCCCATCGCTCGCTCATAGGAAGTCTTGAATGCATCGACAAAAGGATGTGCTAAATCCATCTCGAACGGATTCCCCGTCTGATAAATACTGATCTTCGGTCGATGTTCCCTGAGCCACTCATCGCCGTCTGCACAGCGCATTACGGTATCCGTATAGTCCTTGACGACCTCATCGTACGTCATGCCAGGAAGATAGTGCACGCAAAGCTGTATGCAGCAGTAGTTCGGAACCGTAGACCCCGCCTCACCGCCCTGAATAACACCGACATTCCCCGATGGAGGCGGAAGCAGAATATGTTTATGTGTCAGGAGCCAGCGATGTTCCAGTTCCTCCAGAGCGCGCATAATCTTGACAGTCTTATCGATGGCATTCACACCACCGATCTTCAAACCCGAGTGGACGGCAACACCCTCTGTCTCGATTTTGAAAAAGACCCATCCCATATGGGCGGCAACCAGTTCATAGTCCGTAGGCTCACATACAACGACGGCATCTGCCTTTTGCCCATGCATCGCCGCAACGAGAGAGCCGTTACCCCCGCCCTCCTCATCACAGACCGAGGCGAATTTGACCGTACCCGGCAACTCAAGCCCCGCATCCTGTATCGCCTTGACTGCCATGACCGCTCCCATGAGCCCTGCTTTCATATCACAGGCACCGACGCCATAGAGTCGTCCGCCCGTGATGATGCCACCATAGGGATCGTATTCCCATTTCTCTGGATCACCGACGGGCATCGTATCAATATGACCGTTGAAGAGAATGCTCTTCGATCCGCAGCCGGTAAATTCCGCATAGACATTGAACCGATCATCATAAGCATGACCGAGATTTCCCTCATGATATTTTTCCCGACACGCTAGGATGACATCTTCCGTCAGCGGATCCTCAACGATACGAGAAGCTCCCATGGAGGAAAACAGCTGCTTCATATACAGCTGTCCCTCTTTTTCACGTCCGCCGCCGATGCCGTGCTCTATATCGTGCGTATCGATCTTCACCAACTCCACGAGATACTTCACATACTCATCTGCGTGTGCATCAATGAATTTCATCAGTTTATCCATGCGGGACACATCTCCTCTCCCGTAGATAGGACACGAATTCCGAGCGATGAAGGATTGTTTTCTCTAACCCGATCTTATGGGCAATCGCTCCAATCTGTGGTCGCGTAATTCGTGCCTCTTTGATAATGTCATCGCGGCTGAATATATCCTCCGGCCGCCCGTCCGCGATAATATGCTTATTCGCCATGACAATAACACGCTCAAACGCACTGACAACGAACTCCATATCGTGCGTTATGACAACGACCGCCGTATTCTCTCGCTGCAGATGGTCCAAAATATCGCACAGGATCGCAATATGCCAGCAATCCTGTCCTGCAGTGGGCTCATCCCAGATCGTATAGCGCGGCTTTGTCGCAAGTACCGCCGCGATCGTTACAAATTTTCTAGTGGAGTAGGAAATATCAAAGGGGTTCATATCTCTGCACTCTTCGAGCCCTGTGAGGCGCAGAACTTCTTCCGTGCGCCGCCCGATCTCATCCTCCTCCATGTGAAAATAGCGCGGCATATACTCGATCTCTTTCACTACTGTACTGTTGAAAATCTGCTCATCCGGATTCTGAAAGACATACCCCACCATTCTCGCAACTTGGGCAGTCGTCCGATCCTTGGTATTGATGCCGTCCACCAGAACATCTCCCTGTGTCGGTCGGTTTAGCCCATTCATCATCTTGACAGCTGTCGTCTTTCCTGCACCGTTCTGTCCAACAATGGCGACGCGCTCGCCGGGCCGCACGGTAAGGTTCAGCTGCTCATTTGCCAAGAATCCGTTCGGATAGGAGAACGAAACATCCTTCAGTTCAATACCTTCCATTAGAATCCCCACCCTTCGCGGATCATGCGACAGCATTCCTCATCTGTAATCGGAATAGAGGGCAGCGGAATCCCAGCCTCTGCCAATTCGTATGCCAGCTGCGCAGCCTCCGGCAGCTTCACGCCGAGTGCAGGAAGCCCAACATCAGACAGAACTTCCTGAGTTGTCCCGCATTTTACGATACTGCCGTCTTTAACAACAAGAACCTCATCACAGTAGGCCGCAATCATATCGATTTTGTGCTCCACGAGAATAATCGTCTTATCTCGTTTCTTCAGCTGCTCAATGATCCGAAAGATCTGCTGTGAGCCTTCTGGATCCAGCTGCGACGTTGGCTCGTCAATGACGAGAATATCGGGATCCATCACGATGATTGAGGCAAATGCGACACGCTGCCGCTGACCGCCGGAAAGTTCCGTCGGGTTGTTCTGTGCAAGATGACCGATATCGAGCAGCTCCAATACCGCAACGACCCGCTCAACAATCTCCTTCGGCGGAATGCCCAAATTTTCCAGCCCCAGTGCAACCTCTTCAAACACCGTCTTTTTGACTCCACTGATCTGCGTAAAGGGGTTCTGAAAGACATATCCAATGTCCACAGAAAGTGCATCAACATCCATCTCGGACATATCCGTCCCGTCATATAGAACGTGTCCCGAAAATTCCCCTTTGTAGAAATGAGGAATCAGACCGCGAATCAGGCTACATAGGGAGGTCTTACCGCCGCCATTCTCACCGATCACACCGTAAAAACGGCCTTTCTCAAACGTAAAGGACACATCGTTCAGTGCCTTCTTATTCGACAGGGCATAGGAAAACGACACATGCTGCAGTTCTATCCGATCCATGTGTAAATCCTCCAAGCTATGAGGGCCAAAAGAGCCAGATCAAACGCCCAAACGACGAGCTTTTCGGCGAGCGGCGGCTCCTTCAGCAACATCAGACTCGTATGCTTTGTCGGCGACGAGAACGCTCGCGCGTCCATTGCAATCGTCTTTTCCTCAGCATTGGAAATCGCACCGAGAACCAGTGGGCCGAGAATCGGGATAAAGGCCTTCGCCCTCGTCATCATGCCACCCTCCGTCTCGATGCCCCTGCATTTCTGCGAGTCCATAATCGTCTGCGCGGATTTGCCCAGATCAATTATCGTCTGAAATGCCGACAGCACGATGTAGGAGAATGTATGCGACATGCCTTTTTGCTCAAGTACCCAGACGAGTTCCTCCATCTCCGTCGTCTTGATGAAAAGGATGAAAGCACCACTGAACGCCATCACGAGGCCGGCCGATATAAGTCCCAGATGAATGCCCTCGGGGGTCACATGAATCCCTCCCAGTTGAAAGAGCACCTCAGAACCGTTCGTAAAAGCCGCGCGCACGAGAAACAGCAAGGACGCGAAGAACACGACAATTTTCCAATATACCGAAACAAAAGATCTCAACCGGCCTGCGCACGCGGCAAGCAATACCATCACCCCGGAAAGGATAAATGCGTACACAATGTCAAATAGAATGAATGCCGATACCGTAAGTGACGCTAAAATGTTGGCCTTACTCATCGGATTCATATCGAGCAGCACGTTCCCCTTGATACGAGGGCGCAGAAAGGTATCTGTAAACGACCAGTCCAAGCGGTTCATCTCCTCTCTCACGCTAAGATCAGCTCCTCAGCACCGTCGAAAATTTTATTTGACGCTACTGCGGCGCGCTCACTTCTTCGACGGGAGAATATAGTCGCTCATTGGCAGCTTCGCCAGGAAGTTCAAGGGCATGCTCTTAATGATAAAGTAGCAGACCAGAACGCTCAGCGTCTTATCTACCAGTCCGAACGTAAAGGAACTAACCGCCACGGCAACTGGAATCGACAGACCCATCGTCATTAGCCCGGCCGCCAGAAGGCTGTTGCCGTCTCCCATGAACCCGCCAAACAGGATAACATCAATTGGCACAGCCATTACCGTCGTAACGATCGCTACGAGGATGCCGAGAATGACAGCTTTTTGGAAAGAAAGGAAGAATCCCCTCTTTGAAAAATATGTCCCCATCAACGCCATTGCAAAACCGACAATCATATAGGGCAAAACTGTCGGAAGCGAAATGGCATTAATAATCTGTGTGATCGCCGCAACAATCAGTCCCGGCACAAGCCCACAAATACCTCCAATCAGGATGGTTCCAATCCCATCCAGCCAAATCGGCAGCTTCAGCAGAAGAGCAATCTGCCCGCCGACAACATTGACGGCAATTCCCACTGGAATCAAAAACGCCGTCAGCTTTCCAACGCCTTTCATGTGGTACCCCCTATTTCAAGCTAAACCGAACTGTTTTCTTTCATGGCCTCTTACAAAACAGGTGCATATATTTGATAAATCGTTTTATCTAAATATATGCACCATCTTTTCCTTACTGTTTGCGCGGAAGAATATACTCACTCATCGGCAGTTTGGACAAGAAATTCAGCGGCATACTCTTGATAATGAAGTAACAAGCCAGCACGCTCAAGGTCTTATCCACAAGGCCGAATGAAAACGAACTGATCGTCACCGCAACAGGAATCGACAAGCCAAGGCTCATCAGCCCCGCCGCAACGATGCTGTTGCCAGTCCCAATAAAGCCGCCAAAGATAATAACATCCATCGGAACAGCCATCGCTGTCGTAACAACCGCTACAAGGACACCCAGCAATACAGACTTTCGGAAGGAAAGAAAAAAGCCTTTCTTCGAAAAATATGCCCCCATTGCGGCCATTGCGAATCCGACGATCATGTAGGGCAAAACCGTCGGAAGGGAAATAGCATTGATAATCTGTGTAATCGCTGCAACAATCAATCCCGGTACGAGGCCACAAATACCTCCAATCAGAATGGTTCCGATCCCATCCAGCCAAATCGGCAACTTCAGTAGGATAGCGATCTGCCCTCCGACAATATTGACTGCGATTCCTACCGGAATCAAAAAGACAGTCAGTTTTCCAATGCCTTTCACAGTGCATCACTCCCATCTTGATAAAACGTTGCTCTGCATGCCGATAAAACAACCTATCTCAATCATTTTCCATGTGCTCTTATTTGATAAATCGTTTTATCTAAAAGAATAATAGCACATCCGAAGAATTTTGTAAATCATAATTTTAAGATTTTTCTATATCTTGGTGTCATATTCATTTTAAATAAACCACCGACAACCGGACAATCTCATTCTTCGATGTATGCATCTCTAGGATCATCTCTTCTCCCGATTATGCTCATTTGATTGCTATAAAATCCCATCACCTGACTCATTCCCATATTCTCAAAAATTTTTTCGAAAGGGGCTGCTGCACGAAACAAACGTGCAGCAGCCCCTTCATCCCCCCCTATCGGGGTATCCTCTCAGACCATCTTTCGGTCACATCTTCTCCCACGCGGTAAACTCGTAGGCACGCGCTCCTCCACCGATATCCACACCCTGATGGTAGTAGTCGTAGTAGCCATACTCCTCGAGGTAGTCCCGCACGGCATTGTTGCCCGTATAGACTGTGTACCTGCCGCTCGGCAGCGCACTCTTGAACTCGCTGACCGCAGAGGACGGCGAGCTCGGCTCGTACATCTTGATCGAACTGCCGTCCTTGACGAAGATCGCGAACTTGCCCGCCTTCACATGGTTTTGGAAGTCGCTCTGGCTGATCGTTCCGCTCCACATAGCGAATGTCATAGAGGACATTGCCAGCATCAGTGTAAAGACCAGTGCCATCACCTTTGCCGCCCGTTTCATCATACATCATCTCCTTTTTACATCAACACAGACTGCTCGGAAAATGAAACTGCGCAGTTCATTTTTCTTATTATATCCGAGAATGATAGGGAACCATACTGTTATAAATGACAGGTCACAAGCGATTCTCTTTATGCTAAGATGAAATCAATCGAATTCTCACATTTTTCATCCATATGTGAAAGGATACATACCAAAGCCCTATCATCAAAAGGCCGGTGATCTCATGCCGGAAGAGATTCGGGCGATACAGTGCCGCAGCTGCGGCGGGGCGATGTACTCCGACCAAAAGGCGGCGGCGTATGTCTGTGCCTTCTGCGGCACGTCGGTTCCGTGGACAGACGAGCAGGTCTTTTGGACGTCGCCGATCACGTTCCGTCACAAGCCCGTGCAGATCGTTGACGGAGCGATGAAGCTGGGGCACGTAGAGGTGATGACGGAGGTCGACCCGCACGATGAGCGGGTTCTCAGTCAAAAATACCGCCAAAACAGTGTCGCGGGCAAGCTCGCGCTCTGGGACGAGACGACGACGGCAGCATTCGCGGGTGTCTGCCGCCTGACGTTCGTATGTCCGTTCTGCGGCGGGGAGTTCACGGGCGAGTCAACGCAGCACTTCTTTACGTGCAGCTACTGCAGCAACACGTTCGAGGACGAGGAGCTCGTGCGCCCCGGCAGCTATCGGCGGGAGTTCATCATGGGGGTCGGCGCGGAGAACGTGCCGGAGAAGGCGATCCCGTTCTCTGTCACGATGACGCAGGCGCAGAATGCCGCGCGGGTTCTCGCGCAGCAGTTCCCCCAGGAGTTCGCGGGACAGGACATCGAGCGGCGCCTCCGCGCGAAGATGACGGCAGTCTACATCCCATTCTTACTTGCCGATCTCAGTGTCAAGATGTCCACGCGCAGCAGCCGCGGGAATTTTGAGGCATATGAGGAGATCGTCAACTGGGCGTGTCCCGACACGACACTTTATGATATCCACCTGCTCGATCGGCTTGATCCGTGGGATTTCGGCGCGGTGATCCCGTTCGATCCTGCCTTTGCCGAGGGGATCTTCCGCGTTGCGGCGACGGCAAACAACGCCTCACGCGCGGATGTGATCGACAATCTCCTCGCGGAGCGGCTTGTCACTGATCTGAAGGACAGCTTCGCACTGACGAAGGCAGAGATCATGCTCTGGGGACGGGATTTCCGCAAGCACAAGAGCGCCTGTTTCCTGCTGCCCGTCTACTATCTGGATCGGCGTCCAGAGGACGGGGACGGAGCGCGGCAGGTGCGCATCGCGGTGAACGGGCAGACGGGCAAGGCTGCCGCACTTTTCTATCAATACGGACGGGAGGAACGCTATGCAACGCGCGCGCCCGCGCATCCGCGGCCGATGTCGACGGAGCACACCGTCCGCACGCCGCCCGCTGCGGTCAAACGCGTCGGTTCACCGTTCCTGCACCGCGCCCTGCCGCTCGATCAGGTGCTGCAGAAATCCTTCGGGCAGCGTCTGCGCGGGCTGTTCGGATTCGGTTCCTGATATACACACAGAAACGCCGCCATACGATTTGCTTCGCATCCGCCCATCTGGCTGCACGGCACAACATAAGGACAGCTGCTGTTCCAAGAGGATTCCCTCTTATTACACGGAACCATACGGTCATAAACAGCAGATCAGGCAAAACTTCAAAATTTTTTCCGAAAGGGGCTGTTGCACGAAGGTAAATTTATCTTTGTGCAACAGCCCCCTTTTCGATCATCTGTGCTATCATATAGATAACGGCTGATGAGGGTTGGTCTCCCGCAAGGGAGGTGATGTGCGTGACGCTTTACGAAAAGCTATCGCTTGTGCTCGTAGCGGCAACGCTGGTTAGCAGCATCATTTCTATTCTGCTCAATCTTTAGTTGACAGAAAAAAGAACCGCCTGTGGTTCGCAGCGGCTCTTTCTTCAAAAATCTTATGATTCTGGAGGAGCGACCGACACAACCACTCATCAGCCGCTCCTTTATATCTCTATTATATTCTGCCCACAAGATCCTGTCAAGTGCGCTCGCTGCGCCGCCCCACATAGCTCCCCGCGAGGAAGAGGATGAGAGAGGCGGTGATGCCGACAGAGATCGGATGCAGTCCGAGCGGTTTGATCCCGAGTGCCATTGCCGCGCAGTAGATGACCGTGCCGCCCGCCATCGCGGCGAGTGCGCCCGTGCGGTTTGCCCAGCGCGTAAAGAGGCCGAAGACGAGCACCCAGAAGAACGCCGTCTCAAGGCCACCGAACGCGAACATATTGATGAGCCAGATGAGCGACGGCGGCGATACTGCCAGGAGAAAGACGATCACGCCGAGCACGGCAGTGACCCCCATGGAGAGACGGCGCAGCCGCTCCTCAGGAACGTCCCTGCCGTGCTTCTGTGCGTGGTGGAGGTAGACGTCCTTCACCACGGCGGAGGATGCAACGATGAGTACGCCCGAGATGGTCGAGATGGATGCGGCGAGCGGCCCGATGATCGCAAAGCCGAGCAGCTCCGGCGGCATGACGTGCGCCATGAGCTGCGGGATCACGCTGTCGACGCCACCAAGTGCCTTTGCCTCCACGCCGAGCACGCCGCGCCCGAGCACGCCGACGAGATTGACGGCGATGTTCATAAAGGCGATGACAACCGTCCCGATGATCATGGCGCGGTGCATATCACGGCTGCTGCGATAGCTGATGCCGCGCACGACGGACTGCGGCAGGGCGATGGTGAGTGCCCCCACGAGCAGCCACTGCGAGACATAGAGCGAGATGGGCATGCGTCCCTCCGCCGTTGGGGTCAGCATCGCGGGATGCGCCGTGCGCAGCTGTTCCAGAATCGCTGCGAATCCGCCGCCCGCCGCGAGGACGTAGTAGAACAGCAGGACGATGCCGAGTATCATCACGATCGCACAGCAGGTGTCGGTGAGCGCAACCGCACGGAACCCGCCGATCGAGGTGTAGATGACAACCACGATGCCGAAGAGCACGAGCCCCAGCTCATAGGAGTAGCCCGTCACTGCGGCGAAGAGCTGCGCCCCGCCCACGAACTGCGCGACCATCGAGGCAGCGAAAAAGAGCACGATCACGAACGCCGCGACTGCCGCGAGCGCATCCGATCGATAGCGGTGACGGATGATGTCCACGATGGTGACGGCGTGAATCCGCCGTGCGAGTCGTGCAACACGCGTCCCGAAGATCCCGAGCACAAGGAAGATGGTCATGGTCTGGATGACCGCCATGTAGATCCAGCCGAAACCGATCTCATACGCCATGCCGGGACCGCCGACGAAGGAACTGACCGAGCTGTAGGTCGCGACCATCGTCATCGCGAGCACGAAGCCGCCGAGCGACTGCCCGCCGACGAAGTAGGTTGAGAGGAAGCCGCCCGCCGCACTCTGCCGCCGCACGTAGAAACCGAGCGCGAGCATCCCCGCCATAAAGCCGAGGAGCGGCAGGAGCACCATGAGATTCCCGCTCATCGCGCCCCCCCCTCTCCCGCCTCATCGTCGAGGGGAATATCCTCCGCCGTATGTGCGAGACAGACGGCGAGCACCGCGCCCGTGACGAGCACGCCGACCGACGACGCAACCGCCCAGAGCGGCAGTCCCAGTACCGTCACGGGGACGGCAGACATCCCGAATCCGAGCACGATCCAGATGAGCGCAAAGAGCACGCCCACCGCCGCAGTACGCCTCGCCTCACGGCTGATGGCGTCTGCCCATTTTTCATCCTGCATGATGAACCTCCTTGATACTAAGGAAGCACGGATAAATTCAGCGCGCGTCTCTTGACGCATCTTTCTTGCCCGCTCAATCCCTGCAAATCCTCCACATCGCTTTAGCGATGCGTCCGATTGGGGTCTCTCGTCCGAACAAAAATCTACGCCAATCTGAGGCTCTATTTTATCAGCACTTCCTTAAAGCCCTTCTGCGCATCGTATGGAGCGGCGCAGACACGCTCCCACGAGATGCCGCAGGCGCGCCGTCAGGCGGACATATCCTGCCTGCGGCACGAGATTCATCTTAACACATCTCACATCGCATCGCAAATACAGGAAGCACGGATAAATTCAGCGCGCGTCTCTTGACGCATCTTTCTTGCCCGCACTTCGGCGGAAAATCTACGCCCATCTGACAGACTTCATTGTACCAGCAGCTCCTAAAGTACCGCGGCAATAATTTATTTTATGTAAATTAAAATAAATGTGAAATTTCCTTGATTCTTTGAGAAAAACGCGCTACACTCTTTTTATATGACAGGATATGCAGGCGATCGGGGAGGAAGAATACCATGTCCATCAAACAAAAGCTGCTGCTTATGGGCGCCGTCATGGCGATCCTTGTCGGCGTGATCTGCGCGGTTGGCTATCATAGGGCACAAAGTGCCCTCGTTGAGAGCACCTCCAACGAGATTGACGCTGCGCTGAACGTCGAAGCTGCATCGCTGAACGGCTGGCTGCTGGAAAGAAAACAGCTCGCTCAGAGCGCGGCAAATCTGCTCACCGCCATGGCGGGCAGTCCCATGGAACATGACCGCAGTCTCATGAGTCTTGCCACCGGCGACAAGGCGATCCTTGACCTCAGTCACGGTGCCGAAAACGGTACTTTCATCAGCTGGGTGGATGGAGATATCACCGCCGAGATGGATCCGCGCACGCGCGACTGGTACAAAGATGCAAAGGCAGCGGATGCCCCCGGCTTCACCTCAGTGTACCAGGATCCGCTGAACAAAAAGCTGATCATCTCGGCTACTGCTCCCTACCGAACACCAGACGGAACCTTCGCAGGTGCCGTCTGCGCCGACGTCACACTGGACACGCTCTCCGCACGCGTACAGGAACTGAAATACCACGGCGAAGGGAAAGGCGTCATCATCGACCGCACAGGTATCATTATCACGGATGCCGACGGCAATACCCTGCGCAAAGCGTCGGATGATCCCGTCCTCAAGGATCATCTCGCGGAAATGCAGGAGAAAAAACAGGGACACTTCGTCGCCCCCATGGATGATGAGGAGCAGATCATCGCCTATACAACCGTCCCCGAAACGGGATGGATCATCGCCATTGCTGTTCCCGAGCGTACGGCATTTGCTCAGCTCGCGGATCTGCGCATCTCCTATGCGGGGCTGACCGTTGTCGGCATCCTGCTCGTCATCGGCATCATCATCGCCCTGCTGCGCTTTGCCGCGACGATCACAACGGCAACGGAGGAACTCACGGGTCATGTGGATGCGCTTGCCCACGGACGGCTGAACCTCCCCGATCTCCCTGTGAACTCGGACGACGAGCTCGGACGGCTCGCCGCGAACTTCAACACCATGACGAAGAACATCCGTGATCTCATCAAACAGGTCGCATCGACCGCCGAGCAGCTCGCCGCTTCCTCCGAGGAGCTGACGGCAGGTGCACATCAGATGGCAGAGTCCGCCACGGAGATCGCGGGCACGGTCTCCTCCGTCGCGAACGGCACAGAGAAACAGCTCACCACACTCTCTGCAGCGCGCAGCAGCATCCACAAGGTATCGGACGATATCGGAGCAATGTCTGCGAAGTCTGCTTCCGTCGCAGATGAGTCCGCTGCGACCGCCGAAGCCGCCCAGAAGGGTACATCCTTGATGAATGATGCCATGGACAAAATGACCGCCATCGAGCAGAGCGTCCAGCGTTCGGCGGAGGTTGTCGAGAAACTCGGCGAGAGTTCCCAGCAAATCGGTGAGATCGTCGAGACCATCTCCGCCATTGCCGAGCAGACCAACCTCCTCTCACTCAATGCTGCCATTGAAGCGGCGCGTGCCGGTGAGACAGGCCGCGGCTTCGCCGTCGTCGCCGAGGAGGTCAGAAAGCTGGCGGAACAGTCGCGTGAGGCTGCCGACCAGATCAAGGAGCGCATCTCTGCTGTTCAGAGCGATACGACGCATGCTGTCACTGCCATGCAGACCGGTACAGAAGAGGTTCAGGTCGGTGCGGGCGCGATTCATGCCGTCGGCGAGCAGTTCGACAGCATTATGCACAAGGTTGATGCGATCAATACGGAGATGGCAGCGATCAATGCGGCGATGCAGGGCGTCACAGGCGGTGCGGAGAATGTTGTCAGCGCCACTGATGCCGCCGACGACATCTCCCAGACCACGGCGACGCACATGCAGACCATCGCCTCCGCCTCAGAGAGCCAGTCCGCATCGAGCGAGGAGATCGCCGCTGCCTCACAGGCACTCGCCGTCCTCGCCACCGATCTCCAGAATACGACGCAGAAATTTACCTTCTGAAGCCCAACGCAAGGACGCCCCTGCAGACATCTGCGGGGGCGTTTTACTTGTTTTCATCAGGCAATAACGTTATAATGACAAACACCATAGACAAGCAGCATCTCACCTCAGAAAGGACGCCCATGACAGACATCATCGACCTGCATACCCACACCGTTGCGAGCATGCATGCATACAGCACCATCCGCGAGATGGCAGCGGCGGCAAAGGAAAAGGGGCTCGCCCTCCTTGGCATCTCTGACCACGCACCCGCCATGCCGGGGACATTCCACGAAATCTACTTCCACAACTTCAAGGTGATCGGTCACGCCTCCTACGGCGTCGAAATTCTCATGGGTGCTGAGCTGAACATCATGGACGAAACGGGACGCATTGATCTGCCCGAAAATGTGCTGAAAAAACTCCACTACGCCATCGCAAGTCTGCACGATCTCGTGATCGCTCCCGGCAGCGTCGAGGAAAATACAGCGGCACTCATAGGCGCAATGAAAAATCCCTACGTTACGATCATCGGACATCCCGACAACCCCGCCTATCCCATCGATGCTGATGCAGTGGCACGCGCCGCTGCGGAGGAGCATGTTCTCATCGAGATGAACAATTCCTCGCACGACCCACATGGCAGCCGCCCCGGGAGCAGCCGCCTCGCGCACGGTTTGCTCGCCGCCTGCCGCCGCCACGGCGCGCACATTCTCCTCGGCAGTGACGCGCACATCGATGCAGACGTGGGGGAGCATGGCTATACGCACGGCATCCTCAGGGAGATTGGTTTCCCCGCAGAGATGGCGCTCAACGACGATCCTGCACGGTTGAAGGCATGGCTGATGAATCGCCATGAACGAAACGGAGTTTATGGTATGAAATATTTTTCTTAATTGTTGCCAATTATTCATATTTTATCTTTATTTATTGTTATTTATTGTTTTTCTGCCGTAAATACCTGCGGCAGCACAAAAGTGCCGGTCAAGAAACTCTTGACCGGCACTTTTTACATGACGATGTCCTTACTCCTCGTCGCCGCCCCATGAGGTATCCGTGAAAAGCTCAAGGGGCTCTCCCGGAAGGGCACGCTGTGCGGAGATTTCGAACGGTATTTTCTGCGTTCGCACGCAGGCGATGGCGAACATATTGATCGCCGTGGACATATTCATCCCGACCGCACCGCAGAACTGCTCAAAGCTCTTTTTGAGCTCAGCATCCATGCGGATACTGATGCTGGTCTGTGCCATATATGACATCCCCTTTACAAACTCACATGCTTTTTTAAGAATATCATATTTTATGTGCTGTTGCAAGAGGAAGTGCCGCACAGGCGCGCAGTTTTCGCAGGAGATTTGCCTTGCTCTTGGAGAGCGCCCCCGCGCTCGTGCCGAGGAGCACTGCAATGCGGCGCAGGGTGAGGTCGCGAAAGTAGTGGAGGTCGAGTACCTCCTTCTCCCGCTCCGTGAGGCGGTGCATCGCGCGCGTGAGGATGTCCTCGGCAAGAAGCCGCTCATCTGCCCGCTCAGTCGGACAGACGGTGCCGCATGCCGCCCACGCCTCATGCCCTGCAGCATCTTCCTGCGGCGCACAGGTGCGCGCCCGCCGCCGCAGCTCCCGCCGAAACTCTGCGATGAGTGCGTGGTGGACGCGTGCCTTGACGAATCCCGCAAACGGCGGACCGTACGCTGCATCATAGTCGTGCAGTGCCTCGAGAAAGGCGAGGACGGCGACATTCTCCGCCTCCGCCGCGAGAGCACTGCCGCGCAGATACGACGCATGAGACTCTGCCGTGATCAGCCCGCGGTAACGAGCCGTCATCTCCGCCATTGCCGCCGCCTCACCGCGTACTGCTCGTGCGATGACAGCATCCTCCTCCGCCTTTGTGAGCAGCGGAACGTCTCGTCTTTTTTCTTTCGATTTCATGTGATATTCCTCCTTCAAACATATGTTTTGTTAAAAGGAGTATATCCGCTTGCTGCCCTCAGCGCAAAAGCACCATCCATGCGATGGCAGAAAAAAGCCGCAGATTGCTCTGCGGTGTCGGATATTTTATTCTATTTTCCCGCCGGTGCGGCTCTCACGAAAATATTTTACTCCGCTGCAGTCTCTGTGAGAGCAGAAAGTGCTGCACCGATGACGTTCTCATCAATTGTCTGGATGCAGCAGATGACATATGCATGTTCCTCCAGGCGGAACGGGATGAGATGATGCAGGCGCAGGACGCGCGTTCCATCGGGCATTCGCTTATGCAGAAGAATAGTATGATCGGCACTGCTCTCTGCCCCGCCAAGAATGGCAGTAAAGTGCGGCTCGCTGCAGAACTGCTCAAACAGTTTTCGTTCCTCCGGGAGGATCATCTCGGCGGCATATCTCTGCACCAGTGTCTCATACGGCTCGAAGCTGTTGAGGAAGCTCGGCTCGGAGGCCGAGCAGTAGAGCTGCGTCAGGCGATGTTTGTGGAGATCATAGAGATCGACGCGGTCATAGAGCTCGACGATCTGGTTCATGGCCTCCTGCATCGATCCGGCCTCAGGGCTGAAGCGCGAGATGTTCACCGTCGCCATGAGGAAGACGGCACGCATATCATCCTCGTCGCGTGCAATGAGGCGCAGACGCACACTGTTGAACGAGTCTCGCGTGATGAAGTCCGTATACACCTCACGCCCCGTGTGATCCGCCTCCTCCATCATGCATGCGATCATGCGCTGATGTTGGTGGAGCCGACGCTCATAGTGCGGTGTATGGACACTTTCTTCGTCGAGCTCAATGCTCTTGAGGAAAAGGCGAAACATGTGGTTTTGATAAAGGTACTTGAACGAGCCGTCACACTCCTCGAGAATGGCAATGGCAAGTGCATCACCGATCTCAGGCGATCCGCGGCGCTCAAGCGGCGTATTCGAAAGGACATTGATCGCGCCGATCTTCGCGTAGTAGCTGCCGAGGCGAAACGGTTCCGTCTTTGCCTTTGCCGCAGGGCCATAGCAGTAAGCAACGGCGTCTGTGAGCGAAATCGGAGGACTGAACAGATACCCCTGCACCTTTTCGCAGCCGATCTCCTGGAGAAAGGCGAATTGTTCCTCCGTCTCGACCCCCTCGGCGAGTGTGTGCATCCCAAGCTCCTTTGCCAGGTTGACGATGGAGCGGATGACGACGGCAGACTTCGGATTGGTATCGAACGAACGCAGGAAGTTCATGTCAATTTTCAGCACATCAAAAACATAATCCTTGACGTTGTTCAGCGAGGAGTACCCGCTGCCGAAGTCGTCCATCCAGACCT